>JADKLW010000058.1_pt1 | contig 68808 bp, 71 predicted proteins | sample 8641881 | NCBI WGS metagenome assembly JADKLW01 (sample SAMN16272185, study PRJNA661076) | feces metagenome | isolation source: fecal sample from diarrhoea affected cattle B | host: Bos taurus | place: South Africa: Lokaleng Village, Mahikeng | collected 2019-09
TTGGCTGGGGTGCCAGGATTCGAACCTGGGAATGTCGGTACCAAAAACCGATGCCTTACCACTTGGCGACACCCCAACTGGCGCGGTTCCTACACGTTTTGACAGTGCTGCGCAACACGATGACCGGGGCCGCAAAAACCCCTCGCGAAACGCTTGAACGGGACGGCAAGCGCGGCTATAACCCGGCCCATCGCGACTGGCAGCGACCGCCGCAAATGCGGCCGCCTTCAGCCCCATGTCGCGTTTCTGACGGAGTATAGCGCAGCCTGGTAGCGCACCTGCTTCGGGAGCAGGGGGTCGAGTGTTCGAATCACTCTACTCCGACCAATCAACCCCGGCCTCTCGCGAGGTCGGGGTTTTTTACACCTATGGGTTGCGGGCACTTACGCCGAACCGCCTGGTAAGACTTGTGTCAGCCTGGGGGCCCTTTCGGCTGTTGATCCACCTCATCGAGTTCCTGAGGCGGATGCTCCGCAAGTTGATCTCCACGTGTGTCAAATCGTTTCCCAGCGCACCCGCTTCAGCTCACTGAAAGTGGACGGCGCCATGAATTCAGATGCGCAGGCCTGCGGCGTCGAAGGCCAGGGCCGCTCCCTCTTCTACGCCAACATGGATGGGCGTGCCGTTGCTCGCCCTTGAATGGCCCTTCTGCTGGATAGTGACCTTGGATTGGCCATCGCGGCCGGTCGCATAGACGTAGGAGACGCCGCCCAACTGCTCGATCACCTGCGCCGTGGCGGTCAGGCCGGCTCCGGCAATAGCAGCCTGGGTGAAGTGCTCGGGCCGGACACCCACGCTGATTGTCTCGCCGACCGCGCCACCGGTCCCGCGCCGGCGGACGGTCAGGTCCAGGGCGTCGAAAGCGGGTAGCGAAACAGACAGCCGGTCACCCTCGATTGCGCGGATCGTCCCCTCGAGGAAATTCATGCGAGGGGAGCCAATGAAGCCGGCAACAAAGGTATTGTCAGGGTTGTCGTAGAGTTCGATCGGGCTGCCCTGCTGCTCGATGCGGCCCGCGTGCAGCACGACGATGCGGTCGGCCAGCGTCATCGCCTCGACCTGATCGTGGGTGACATAGACCATGGTGGCGCCCAGCTGTTGATGGAGGTTGGCGATCTCGATCCGCATCTGCACGCGCAATTCGGCATCGAGATTGCTGAGCGGCTCGTCGAACAGGAAAGCCCGGGGTTGGCGCACGATGGCCCGGCCGATGGCCACGCGCTGGCGCTGCCCGCCGGAGAGTTGACGGGGCTTGCGGTCGAGCAGGTCTTCAAGCTCGAGGATGCGGGCCGCATCGGCGACACGCTGAGCGACCTGCTCCCTGGGTGCTCCCCCCATCCGCAGCCCGAAGCCCATGTTTTCTTCGACGGTCATGTGGGGGTAGAGCGCGTAGGACTGAAACACCATGGCGACGCCGCGCTCACTGGGATCGAACTCGGTGACATCCTCGCCGCCGATGAAGACCTGTCCCGAACTAGGCTCCTCAAGACCGGAAATGGTGCGGAGCAGAGTGGATTTCCCACAGCCGGATGGGCCGACGAAGACCACGAACTCGCCGTCGGCGACGTCGAGGTCGATGTCGTGAATGACTTTCACCGAGCCGAAGCTCTTGTTGATGCCCCGCAGTTGAACTTCGGCCACCGATTCCTCCCTCGCGATAGTGCCGGCGCGGCGTCTTCGCGACGCCTTGCAGCCGGAATCTATGGCAGCGCATCTACCATACAAGTAATGTCTATCAAACTTCCTGAAACTATCAGTACTTCATATCAGCTTTCATGAACATTTCAGACGACCAATGATCAGCCGAAACGAAATTCCAGTAAAGATCAACATTATCCTGGATACGGACTCAATGAGGTACGTTCCTCTTGCCTCCTTTCGTAAGGCGTGTCTACAAATTGGCAAGTGGTGATTGCAAAGTGCTGCGGACCACTGCGGCTCGGGAGGAGACCAGTTTGGTTGTCGGCCGCCAAAACAGGAGGATATCATGAAGCGTATTGCGCTTGCGGCAGTGCTCGGCGTAGCGGCCATCATGCCGGTTCAGGCCCAGACCGTCGTCAAACATCTGCACATCACGTCGATCCCGGCGGAAGTGGAACTGATGAACTCGATTGCCGAAGAGTTCATGGCCCAGAACCCCGATATCAAGGTGGAACTGCCCTTCCTCGAAAACGAGGCCTTCAAGGCCAAACTGACCACGCAATTGCAGTCGGCCGACGCGCCGGATGTGTTCCACTCCTGGGGCGGTGGGGTGTTCTACGAACAGGCCAAGGCCGGGTTCCTGCGTCCCGTAGGGGATGCCCTGAGCCCTGAGGCTCTCGAAAACCAGGGGACGGCCGGCGTTTCCGCCTTCACCGGCCCCGACGGCGAGATCTACGGCGTTGCGCGCGACGTCAGCGAAGTGGTGCTGTGGTACAACAAGGCCCTGTTCGATCAGGCGGGTGTCGACCCCGCCAGCATGCAGACTTGGGAGGGGTTCCTCGAGGGCGTCCAGACGTTCAAGGATGCCGGCATCACCCCGATCGCCGTTGGCGCCAAGGACAAGTGGCCCGCGCACTTCTGGTGGTCCAAGCTGGTAGTCCGGCTGGCGGGCCAGGAGGGCTTCGAGGCTGCTGCGCGCGGCGAAGGCGACGGCTTTGCCGGAGAAGATTTCGTCAAGGCAGGCGAGTACTTCCTTCAACTCGCCGAGATGGAACCTTGGCAGGAGGGCTTCCTCGCCGCCAGCTATAGCGATGCTTCGGGCCTGTTCGGCGATGGCAAGGCGGCGATGCACCTGATGGGCGACTGGGATTACGGCGCCATGAAGGACAACTCGGCCACGAAGGAAGGCATTTCCGATGAACAGCTGGGTATCCTGCCTTTCCCCACCATCGAGGGCGGCAAGGGTGATCCCACCGACACGCTGGGCGGCATTGGCGGCATCCTGTTCTCCAAGAACGCTTCGGACGCCGCGGTAAAGTGGGTCGAGTTCTTCAACTCCCCCGAACAGCAGCGCAAATATGCCGAAGCGGCCTTCTATATCCCGATCGCCAAGGGTGCCGCGGATGTGATGACCAACCCGTTCAAGGTACAGATCGGCCAGAACATCAGTGGTGCGCACTGGCACGCGCTGTTCTTCGACCAGGCCCTGGGTCCCAATGTCGGCGGCGTTGTAAACGACGTTTCCGCAGACCTAGCCGCCAACGCCATCAGTGCGGACGAAGCTGCCCAGTTGATCAAGGAGGCCGTGGACGACTCCCTGTAGTCGCCAAGGCTTTCCGGCGGGCGGCAGCGACCGTCCGCCGGATCAATTGAACATTTCGATTCCTGGCGTTCCGTGGTCCCATCCTTCCTGGTTCAGTCGACCACGACGGCCAGTGGGAGCAGGCGACACGCAGGCGCGGAACGGAGGACGCCGATGAGCAGCATTGCCACCACATCCGGTCCAGCCCTGGCCGCGGCAGCGCGCCGCCGGCGCTATTTCGAACGCAGGAGCCTTGTGCCGCTGCTGCTGTTCCTGCCGCCATCGATCATCCTGTTCACCGTCTTCGTGGTCCTGCCGATGGTCGACGCTGCGACCTTCTCGTTCTTCAAATGGAACGGCTATGGACCGATCACCGACTTCGTGGGGTTCAAGAACTACGAAGACGTCCTCACCCATCGCAATTTCGGCACGGCGGTGCGCAACAGCCTGATCGTGGTGGCGGTGTCGCTGTTGATCCAACTCCCCTTGGCCATGTGGTGCGCGATTGCCCTCGCCGGGCGAGGCGCTCACATCAACCTTATCCGCGTGCTGTTCTTCCTGCCCTATATGCTCGCCGAGGTGGCCGCCGGGCTGATCTGGAAGTTTGTTTATGACGGCAACTATGGGCTGTTGCCGGCGGTGGGCAGCGCCATCGGGGTGGACATGCCATTCGTGCTGGGCGACCGCTTCTGGGTGATGCCGGCGATCATGCTGGTCATCACGTGGAAGTATTTCGGCTTTCACATGATGATCTATATCGCGGGGCTACAATCCATCCCGAGCGAGGTGATCGAGGCGGCGCGGCTCGACGGCGTCAAGCGCTGGCAGATCGTGCGCCATATCCAGATCCCGATGATCCGCTCGGCCATCGTCATCTCGGTATTCTTTGCCATCACGGGTGCGCTGCAGCTGTTCGACCTGATCATTCCGCTCAGCAATGGCGGCCCCTCGCATTCCAGCCACACCATCGTAACCTTCCTTTACCAGTTCGGCATCCTGCGCATGAATCTGGGCTTCGGCGGCGCGGTGAGCGTGCTGCTGTTCATCGCCTGCGTGGTCGTCGCGCTGGCCTATCGGCGCGTCCTGTTCAAGGCGGAGCAAAACTGATGTCGATTACCACAACAAAGCGCCGCCGCCCTGCCGTCTCACCGTTACAATGGCTGACCCTGTTCGTCGTTGCGGCGTTCGTCATCGTGCCATTTTACACCACGGCCCTGGGTGGGTTCAAAGAGATCGGGGAGCTGCGGGTCAATCCGTTCGGCCTGCCGGCCAGTTGGGACCCGGTGCGCTTCGTCGAAATCCTGGGCGGACCGCGCTATTTCTCGTCATTGGGCAATTCGCTGCTGATTGCCGGAGGCACGGTGGTGCTCTCCACACTGGTGGCCTCGATGACCGCCTTTGCGCTCGCCCACATCAAGTTCTTCGGCAGCCGGTTCCTGCTGGGTTATCTGATGCTGGGACTGCTGTTCCCGGCCGCCACAGGCATACTACCGCTCTTCATCAAGATGCGGGACCTTGGCATGCTCGATAGCCACTGGGGCATCATCATCGTGCAGGTGGCGTTCAGCGTTTCCTTCTCGGTGCTCCTGTTCCACAATTTCTTCAAGGAGCTCCCCAAGGAGCTGGTCGATGCCGCGCGCATGGACAATTGCGGCTATATCCGCATCTACTGGTATGTGACGCTGCCACTCTGCCTGCCGATCATCGCGACCGTTGGCGTGTTCAATTTCGTCGGCAGCTGGAACAGCTTCCTGTTGCCGCTGATCGTGCTGAACTCGGAGGCCAAGTACACTTGGCCGCTGGGCATCATGCAGTATCAGGGGCAATACGGTTCCGACTGGCCTCGCATACTGGCCTTCCTGACGCTGTCCATCATGCCCGCCGTCGCCTTTTTCCTCTTGGCGCAGCGCTATGTGATCTCCGGTCTCACCGGTGGGGCGGTCAAAGGTTGATCAGCTCGTGGCCAATGATGGCCAAGGTACGTGCCAACGCATTGACCAGCAGCCAGTGCACTTCGTGGCTCGAAAATGGACAACGGCTCTAAATGAGCAAAGCTGCTTACGCGGGCCGGGATGCCACCGGCAGGTGCACGTGTGTATCGCCTTAAAGGGGTTGTTTCGCTACCGGCCTCCAACTCGCCAAACCACACATATGCCCTTTTTCGCCAGTCGCCAGAGCAGCCGCGTCACGCTTCCGCTGTCACGCCGCGCCCAAGATCTTGCCTGACGCGGGCGGTTCGTTGCTTCTCGCGGTAGCGGTTGAACTGCTGGTCGGCGAGTACCCCCACAAGGATGACACCGCCCATCACTGCGAAATTGAGGGAAGAAGGAATACCCAGCAGATTCACCAGGTTCTGCAGTTCCTGCAGGAGCACCGCCCCCAGAACCACACCAATGATCGATCCCTCGCCGCCCCGCAGCGAGAAGCCGCCCAATACGGCTGCCGCGATGGCATAGAGCTCGTAGAAGTTGCCGTGCGAAGACGGCTGCACAGACTTGGTGAACATGGCGAAGTAGATCGCCGCCACCGCCGCCAGGACGGCGCTGATGACATAGGCTGCAGTGATGACACGGCCAGTGCGGACGCCAGAATAGCGTGCTGCGTCTTCGTTCTTGCCGACCGCATAGAGGTGGCGCCCGAACACGGAGCGGTGCAGCACGACCCAGGCGATCACCGCAACCAGCAGCATGGCAAAGAAGGAATGCGGAACGCCGAAGGAGCGGCCAAGGGTCAACCATTCCAGTTCGGGATAGCTGGCGCCGAACGGAAATCCGGCAGTGGCTTCACCGGTATAGCCGCGCGCCAGGCCGCGATAGATGAGCAACCCGCATAGGGTAACGACGAAGGGCTGCATCTTCAGCCTGGTGATCAGGACTCCGTGGGCAAGGCCCATCAGGGCCCCGAGGCAAAGGGTGATGAGAATGGCCAGTGGCCAGGGCACGCCGAACTTGCCGACCATATCGACGAACAGCACGCCAAGCAGTGCAATCATCGACCCCACCGCCAGGTCGATGCCCCCGGTCATGATCACAAAGCCCTGCCCGATGGCGAACAGGCCAAACAAGCCGATCAGATTGGCTGTATTCCCGAGGTTGATCGGGGAGAGGAAGAGCGGATTGCGCAGGTAGACCACAGCGCCGACTACAATTATCAGGACGGCAAGCCCCATATCTTTCTTGTGCATGAGCGAGGCCCTTTCAGTTTGCGCCGACGGCGAGGTTGAGCACGTTGTGTTCGGAGAAATCGCTGCGCTGGAGGCATCCGGCGACCTCGCCCTCGCGCAGCACCACTATGCGGTCGGAGACGCCGATGACCTCCTCCATGTCACTGGAGATCATCACCACCGCGACCCCATTGTTCGCCAGCCCCCGCATCAAAGCATAGATCTCGGATTTGGCGCCGACATCGATGCCACGCGTCGGCTCATCGAAGATGATCACGCGCGGTCGCATGGAGAGCCACTTCCCCAGAACAACCTTCTGCTGGTTGCCGCCGGACAGATTGGCCGCCAGTTGCCGCACGCTGGGTGCGCGAATGCCAAGCTGGCGGCGCTGCTCGTCGGCGCGAGCAAAGACAGCCGGCCCCGAGACCAGCCCCGCCCGGCTGACGGAGCCCAGGTCGGGCAAACAGACATTTTCGGCGATAGAGCTCTCGAGCACGAGTCCGGTGCGCTTGCGATCCTCCGGCACGAGGTAAAGGCCGGCCTCGATGGCGTCGCGCGGGGAAAGCACCCTGTAGTGCTCGCCGGCAAGCTGCATGTCGCCTGCCAGAGCGGGTGCGGCACCGAAGATGGCTTCGGCGATCTCCGTCCTTCCCGCGCCCACAAGGCCGGCAATGCCAAGGATCTCTCCGGCGTGGATGTCCAGGTCGACGTGCGCGCCTGGATTGGCGGCGATCTCGAGCTGCCTAAGGGAAAGCACCACCTCGCCCGCCGGACGGGCAGGCGGGATATAGAGCGACTTGAGATCGCGTCCGATCATGAGACGGATCATGGCATCGTGGCTGATCTCGGCGCGAGCGAGCTGCCCGGCTACGCGGCCGTCCCGCAGACCGACGACACGGTCGGCGCACTCCTCTACTTCTGAGAGGCGATGGGAGATGTAGATGACCGCTATGCCCTCAGCCTTGAGGTCGGCGATCACCTTCATCAGCATGCGGGTTTCAGAAAGCGTCAGCGATGATGTCGGCTCGTCCATGATGACGATACGGGCGTCAATGGAAAGCGCCTTGGCAATTTCGAGCAGCTGGCGCTCGGCCAGCGACAGGTCGGCCACCGGTGCGTCGGGCGGGAAACGGGCGCCCACGCGCGCGAGCAATGGCTTGGCTGCCTTGTTCATCGCCGCGAGGTCAAGCAGGCCCATGCCATTTCGCAGTTCGCGTCCCAGAAACATGTTGGCGGCCGCGTCGAGATTGTCGAAGACGTTTAGTTCCTGATGAACGAAGGCGATGCCCGCCGCCTGCGACTGGGACACCGAAAGCCGGTCATATTCCACTCCGCCCACAAGGACGCGGCCCGAGTCCGGCTCGATGACGCCACCCAGAATCCTCATCAATGTGGACTTGCCAGCGCCATTCTCCCCGATCAGGGCCAGCACCTCGCCAGCCACGAGGTGCAGGGAGACGTTGGAAAGCGCCACCACGCCAGGATAGGCCTTGGAGATATTCTGCAAGCTAAGGAGCGGCGTAGACTGGGCTTGGGACATCCGGGCTCTGCACAGGTCGACCTATTGAAACACCACCGCACCGGGCATGAGGTCGTCTGCCCGGTGCGGCCGCACTGGCCTGGGAGGATTACCCGCCGATGCGCTCCTTGAGTTCCGCTTCGAAGGCATCGACATTGGCTTGGTCGATGACCTTGGTGGGAACGATGATCAGCTCATCTTCGGGGATCTCGGAAGTGTCCCCCTCGAGATACTTCGCCATCAGGTGCATGCCCTGATAGCCCCACTGATAGGGATCCTGCACCACCGTCCCGGCGAAGCTGCCTTCGCGTACGGCGCCGAGCGTGATCGGGTCCTCATCGAAGGCAATGACCGTGATCTCGCCCAGCTTGCCGGCGGCCTGCAGAGCCTCATAGATCTTGGGCGGGTTGTAGGAATAGAACCCGACCATGCAGTTGATGTCGGGATTTGCCGCCAACACGTCGTCCACGTTGGAGCGGGCGCGGGCGAAGTCCACATCGTCGCCGCGAACATCGACCATCTCGATGCCCGTCCCCTCGACGGCCTGACGGAAGCCTGCAATGCGTTCGACAGCATTGTCCGCGCCGAGGAAGCCGACGAAACCCATGCACTTGCCGCCATCAGGCAGCGCCTTAACGGCAATCTCACCGGCCTGGACCCCGGCATCGGTGTTAGACGAGCCGAGATAGGCGATGCGGTCACTGTCGTGGGCGTCGCTGTCAGTCGTGAACAGCGGCACCTGGGCGGCGACCCGGTTGAACGCGTCGATCGAATTCTTCGGATCCGCTGACGAGATCATGATGGCGTCGGTTCCGGCGGCGACCAGGTCGTCCATCAGCGAATTCTGCAGGGCCGCAGTTCCCTGAGCGGGATAGCGGAATTGCAGTTCATAGTCCGGCAGTTCCTCTTGTGCCTTTGCGACACCCGCTTCTGCAAGTTTCCAGAAGTCGGAAGCGGCATTCACCACGAAGGCTAGTTGCGGCTTCTCCTGGGCAACGGCGGTGCTGGCTAGAACGGTGGCCAACGCGGCGGCCGAGACGGCAGTTTTCGGTTTCATTCGTTCCTCCCTGTCGGCCTGCGCACACGGCGTCATCCGACCTCTCCAAGAAACCCGGGGCACTCCTCTGCCTTCGGGCTGTACTTGTCCGGGCCGACGGCGGTCTCAGCCGACAACGGCACCGGACATCCAGTGGCGCACTAACCTGGGTACCAGACTATGCGCGGATCATTGGGCGCACGCTGGTAGGTCCAGGCGCGCTCCACAAGTTCGATGAAGTCAACCAGCGGCCGCCAGCCCAGCAGGAGCCGGGCCTTGGCATTGTCGAGCCAGTTGCTGTGAAACGGAGTGGCAATATCGACGACGGGCACGCCGCGAGTTGAGGCCAGGTGCTCGGCGATTTCGGCGTAATCCACGGGCGCGTTCATGGAGATGTTGAACAGCTGGCCCTCGGCGGCCGGGTTTTCCAGCGCCGCAAGGATGGCCGAGACCAGGTCGCTGACATGGATGAAGTTGCGCCTTAGGGGCGCACCGTTCCGATCCCGAAGCAGGGGGACGGCATCCAGCTCGGCGTAGCGGGCGACGTCGGCCTCGCTGAGCAGGTCGGTCCAAGGCGGGCCGCCGAATTGCGCCCTGAAGCTCAGTGCGTGGCGGAAGTCGTCCTTTTCCATGATCCAGGGTGCGCGCAGGCAGCAGGTATTGATGCCGTATTGGACGCGGCAACTCTCGAGCATTGCCTCCTCCAGCACCTTGGTCAGTGCATAAGAGCCGGGATAGGGCCGAAGAGGCGAAAGCTCGGTAATCGGCTGCTGATAGGGCTGCATGATGTGCCCGACGGTGCAATCGCCGCTGATCAGCATGAATTGGCTGGTGGTGTCGGCCTGGCGGAACGCCTCCAGGAGGTTGAACATGCCCTTTACGCCAACATCCATCGCCAGCTGTGGCGTCTCCTTGACGGACGCCAGATGGAGGACGTGAGTGACACCCTCCATGGCCACGCGCATGGCGTCGGCATCGGCGATCGAGGCGCGGACTACTTCCACGTCGGGATCATCCACCACCCGGTTGTTGCAGATCGCTCGGACCTGCCAACCCGCGAAGCGCTCGTCAGCCCGGAATGCAGGCAGAAAGCTCGCTCCCACCTTTCCGGTCAGGCCAGTCACTAACAGTCTCAACTTGGAGCCCCTCACCCTGAGTAATTGTCGGGCATGTCGCGTTGCGACACGCCCGCTATCGTCACGTCTTTACTGAGCGCAGAAGCCCGGTTCTTCACGGGTGCAGACATCGAGGCCGGTATAGATGGGGTCTTCCACCGTCTCGCCGTTGATCAGCTGGATCATGACGTCAGGCGCACGCTGACCCATCTCGAACGGCCGCTGGCCGACTTGTACGTGGCTGCGACCGTCGTTGAATGCCCGCACCTGCGGCGGCAGGGTGTCGCCGGCGATGATGATGAGGTCATTGCTGGAGAGCCGGTCCATGACTTGGTCAGTCACCTGGGCGTAGGCCTGCGGGGCGAACTGGGCCCAACCGCCAATGAGGATGAAGGCGTCGAGGTCGGGATTGGCGGTGAACACGTCGGCCATCTGCTGGTTGGCGAGATCCGCCTGGTCGTTGGTGAAGACCGGGCAGCCCTCGACCTCGGTCCAGCCGCCTTCGCCAGTCAGGCGATCAGTTCCTTCTGCACCGGACGCGGTGTCGCGGAACCCGGCCGCGCGGGCGTTGATATTGTCCGCCGCCACGTTGCCGAGCTGAAGGCAGACGGTGCCGCCCTCGGGCTTCAGGCGCATGGCCTGCTCGGCCATCATCACGCCCATCAGGTAGTTGTCGGTTCCGAGGAAAGTGGCCCGCAGCGAGCGGTCTGCTTCGGACAAGTCAGCGTCGACGGTCATGACCGGAATGTCAGGAGCGATTTCGCGCAGCCGGTTCGCCATTGCCGGTGCGTTGGACGGGGAAATGGCGATCGCGGCGACCCCACGCGTGACCAGGTCATCCACCAGTTGCACCTGCCCCGCCTCGTCGGCGCTGGAGGCTGGACCGGTGTAAAGGCATTCATACTCGGAATCGGGATTGTTGGCGGCCCAATCCTGGCAGCCGAGGTTGATCTGCTCGAAGAAGGGGTTGTCGAGCCCCTTCACCACGATGGCCAGTGTCTGCTTGTCCTGCGCCTGCGCGGCCCCTGCCGCCAGTGACAGCACCGCGGTGGCGACGGCAAGTCGGCTAGCATAAGTCATTGTTGTTCCTCCCTTTGCGCCGGATCGTCCGGCGGCCGTCATCGCTTGGCGACGCGACCTGTTGATTTGCTGCTCGCTGGCGACTGCGCGAACGGGTTCGACCAGGCGCCTGATAATATAAGCGCGCCGCTCTAGCAGCCACGCTAATATTATGTGATAATATCATCATTCATTTGGTTGGCCCGTCAAGGGGTCATATGCCGAACGGGGCGCACAACGTGGAGGGGGCGCATGAGCGCATTGCGACTAGAGGATGTGAGCAAGCATTTCGGGGCCATTCAGGCCCTCAACAACGTCTCGCTGGCTATAGAGCCGGGCGAGGTGGTCGGGCTGATGGGGGACAATGGAGCCGGCAAGTCGACGCTGGTCAAAGTCATCGCCGGCAATTTCGCGCCCACTGGAGGAGCCGTCTATGTCGGCGATCGCAAGGCGGAATTTCACAAGCCCCGCGACGCGCAGCGAGCAGGCATCGAGGTCGTCTACCAGGACCTCGCTCTGTGCGATAACCTCTCGGCGGCCTCCAATGTTTTTCTGGGCCGCGAACCTACCCGCTCCCTCGGGCCACTGCTGCTGGTCGACTACGCGACCATGCGCAGCCGCTCGGCGCAGCTTTTTGCGCGCCTTAAGTCGGAGACACGGCCGCGGGACTTGGTACGCCGCATGTCCGGCGGCCAGCGCCAGGCGGTCGCCATAGCCCGTACGCTGCTGACAGATGCGCGAATCGTGCTGATGGACGAGCCCACCGCCGCCATCTCCGTGCGGCAGGTCGCGGAGGTCCTCAACCTGATCCGCAACCTCAGGGACCACGGCATCGCAGTGGTGCTGATCAGCCACCGCATGCCCGACGTGTTCGAAGTGGCAGACAAGATCGCCGTGCTGCGCCGCGGACGCCTGGTGGCCAGCAAGCGCGCCGCCGACTCGTCACCAGAAGAAGTCACCGGTCTCATCACCGGGGCCATCGAAGCCGCTTAGCGACTGAGGACCACAACATGGCTACCAACAACTCAACCCTGGACCAGGTGATTGAAACCTCGCAGCACCAGGGCGTTTTCTCGAAACTCTCCAGCCACCAGACCTTTTGGGTCTTCCTCGCCGCCGTGGCCGCCTGCCTGGCCTTGAGCGTGCTCACAGATACCTTCGCCACCGAGAGGAACCTGTTCAACGTGTCCCGCAACTTCGCCTTTGTCGGGATCATCGCCGTCGGCATGACCGCGGTGATCGCTTCGGGCGGTATCGACCTTTCCGTCGGCTCTACGGTCGTGCTTTCCGCCATGACGGTTGCGGTGCTCATGGAAAGCGGGATGCCCATCTGGGTCGGCATCCCCGCTGCGCTCGGGGTAGCGGTGCTGGTTGGACTCGTGAATGGGGTGCTGATCGCCTATGTCGGCATGCCCGCTTTCGTGGTCACGCTAGGCATGCTCTCCATGGCCCGAAGCCTCGCCATGGTGCTGTCCAACAACAAGATGATGTACGAGTTCGGACCCGACCACGCTCTGCTTCTCGCCTTGGGCGGGGGCTCCACGTTCGGTCTGCCAAATCCCCTGATCGTGCTAGCCGCCGTAGCCCTGGTCACCGGCTTCGCCTTCCGCTGGACCCGGTGGGGGCAGCACCTGTTTGCCATGGGCGGCAACGAGCAGGCCGCCAAGCTGACTGGCATTGCCGTCAAGCAGCTCAAGGTCTCGGTCTATGTCTTCTCGGCGGTGACCGCCGGCATCACCGGCATCCTCGAAGTCGGCTGGCTCGGTGGCGTCACCACCAACCTGGGTCAGGCGATGGAGTTATCGGTCATCGCGGCAGCGGTTATCGGGGGCGCCAATCTCGCGGGGGGCGTAGGAACAGCGTTCGGCGCGGTGGTCGGGGCCCTGCTGATTGAGGTGATCCGCAACAGCCTTATCCTGCTTGGCATCAGCACCTTCTGGCAGGGGGCGTTCGTCGGATCCTTCATCGTCATTGCGGTCGCATTCGACCGACTGAGAAACTTCCGCTCCCAGGACTAGGCTTGCGGAGGGCCGCCCGGCGCGGCCTTCCCTACTCCGCCGCTGCAACCGGAACGTCGGCCTTCTGGTTCAAGGCGGTCGAGGCGCGCACGATCAGTTCGCATTCGACCTTGATCCGCGTCCCCTTAACGTTCAGCCCGTTCGCCCGGTCGAGCAACATCTCCGCGGCAACGCGGCCCATTTCATACTGGGGAAGCACCAGCGTGGTCAGCGGCGGGTGCATGGATCGCGCGATCTCGCGATCGTCGAAGCCCACCACGGCCACATCGCCCGGTATCGACAGTCCGAGCCTGCGCAGCGCATCGTAGCAGCCGACCGCCATGAGATCGTTGGCGCAGAAGATCGCGTCCGGAGGATTGTCGAGCGCCATGAGTTCCATGGTCATGTCGTAGCCGGCGGACGGCTCCCAGTTGCCGGGACGCACGAGAGCCGGATCGAACGGGATGTCGTTGCTGGTCAGGGCTTGCCGATAGCCCTTCAGGCGGTCGCGTGGATTGTCCAGGCCTTGTTGGCCGTTGATCAGGGCGATGCGCCGGCGGCCGATGCTGACAAGGTGTTCCGTAGCCACCCGTCCGCCGAGCACGTCGGCCGGTATCACCGACGGCAGCACACCCTGCTCGTCGTAGCAGTTCACCAGCACGGTGTTGTGGCCGTCGAATGCTTCCGGCAGATGCACCTTTCGGGTCAGGATGGTGCCGTAGATGACACCCACAAGGTCATGTTTGCTAGCGCTCGCCAACAGGTCTGCCTCTATGTCGGCATCTGCATGGCTGACCGCCATCAGCACGTTGGTGCCGAGGTTGAGGGCGCGGTCCCGGGCTCCTTCGAACGCCAGCGACATCCAGGGGTCGGTCGACACTTCATCGGCGATGAAAAGAATGGTGGCGCGACCCGCCGGTGCATTCTTCTGGCTGCGGCGCACGAAGTTGTACTGCAGCTGCTCCGCTGCTTCATTCACCCGCTGACGAGTCGAGTCGCTCAGGCGGGCCAATTTGCTGCCACTCAGTACGAGTGAGACAGTCGCCTGAGATACTCCTGCCGCGGCAGCAACGTCCATCATGGTCGGACCAGAACCGCCGGACCGCCGTTTCGATTTTGTCATGAACCTAGAAGCTCTCCATAGACATTGCAGCATCGCTGCCGCTCTCGCGAATTTCAAGAGAGGACGGATCGCGCGCAGTTCATGTAGTGACCAGCGGGCCTGGAGGCAATTCCAGAGCGCTCTGCAGATTGGTGGCACGACTTTGCATGTCTGCCTTGAGCGGCGCGGGCAGCAAAGTAAAAACGCTTGAAATTCAAAGCGTTGAGCGACTCGGCGGAGGAACCGCCCGCTGAATTCGCCGCCGTCCTGCCCCATTGCGGGCACCATCTGCGTCAACCATCCTCGTCGAAGCAGAGCAGCAAGGACATGCCATGCGCGACGACCCGACGCTATCACGCCGAGCCCTCCGTAACTCTGTCTGGCTGGCGCTCGGCCTCAGCATGGCAGGTGGTGCCAGCGCCAGCGAGCCCTACCTGCTCTCGGTCTCCGACAAGATCACCGTCAAGGTCGTCGAATGGAAGGCCGGGGAAGCGAGCTTTGAGGAACTCACGGCGCTGGGTGGCGAATATGTCATCGGAGCCGACGGCCGAGCCGCCTTTCCCTTCGTCGGCGCCACCGAGGGTGCAGGCAAGACCACGACGGATCTGGCAGCCACCCTGGGCACCCAGTTGCAGCAGGCGCTGGGGCTGCCGGTCAAACCTGATGTCACCATCGAAATCGCCGCCTATGGCCCGATCTATGTCAGCGGTGATGTCAGCACGCCGGGCGAATACCCATTCTCCCCCGGCCTTACCGTGATCAAGGCGCTCAGCCTGGCCGGCGGCGAGCGGCGCGCCGCTGAAAATGGCGGACGCCCGGAACGGGAATTGCTGACGACCTCGGGTGCCCTCGATGTGTTGAAGGACGAGCATGTCCGCCTGTTGGTGCGGCGCGCGCGGCTCGATGCCGAGCTTGCCGGCGCCGAGACCGTCACCCTGCCCCCCGAACTGGCCGACACCGAAGGCGCCCAGCCTCTGGTCGCGGCAGAGGAAGCAATCCTCTTGGCGCGACAGCGCCAGATGGCCGCCCAGATCACGTCGCTCGACGAGGAGGTGGCCCTGCTCACCCGCGAAATCGAAACCTTCGAGCAGAAGCGCGCGGCCATGGAGCGGCAGCTCGAGCAGGCACGCGAACAGCTCGGCAAGATCACCCAGCTATCCGACGACGGCCTGGCGCTGGCGTCGCGCGTCACGGCGCTTGAAACCAATGTCGCCGACCTTGAGGGGCGGCTGCTGGACATCGACACGGCAAGCCTGCAGGCCCGTCAGGACATCGGTGCTGCCGAGCGGGAACGTGCCGAACTGGGTGACATGCGGATTTCCGATCTCTCGCTGGAGCGCCAGACGGTGGACGGGCAGATCGCAGCCCTTGCTCTCAAGATTTCCAACCAGCAGGCCCTGCTGCAGGAAGCCGCCCTCCACTCCGGTATCGAGGTTCCGACCGGCGGCACCCAGCCGAGCTACAGCTACGCCATCATCCGCGATGGCGCGGAAATTGCCGCCGACAGGAGTACCGCCGTGCAGGCGGGCGACGTCGTCGTGGCCCGCCTCACCCTCGCCCAGTGAGATCGCTCACCATCCCGACTGAACAGCACAAGGACATTGTTCCGATGACTGAAATGCACAAGCGACTGCGGGCGACCATGCCCGCGCTGGCAGCCCTCCTCCTTCTTCCGGCAGCAGCACTGGCGCAGGGCACGAGCTTTCGCGACGACTTTGCCCAGCTGGACACCGGCCGTTGGTATGCATCGGATGGGTGGGCCAACGGGGCCCATCAGAACTGCGTCTGGTCGGCGAGCCAGGTGAGCGCTGTCGATGGCAAGCTTCGGGTCGGCTTTGCCCCGGTGCCAAAGGGAGACCGGCAATATAGCTGCGGCGAGGTCCAGACCAGGCAGGCCTATGGCTACGGCACCTACGAGGCCCGCCTCAAGACTCCCGCCGGATCAGGCCTGAACGCAGCTTTCTTCACCTATATCGGGCCGCAGCAGAGCAAGCCGCACGACGAGATCGACTTCGAGATCCTGCTCAGGAACACCGAGGTGGTCGAGACCACCACCTTCGTCAATGGCAAGAGCGGTGACGGCAGGGTGGGAAGCGGGCAGCAGCACACTCTTCCCCATCCGTCCGACAGCGACTTCATCACCTACGCAATGACCTGGGAGCCGGATGAAATCCGCTACTACATCAACGGCGACCTTGTGCGCACGATGAGCGATCCGGCCACCATTCCCAGCAACCCGCAGCGCATCTTCTTCAGCCTCTGGGGCAGTGACACGCTGACCGACTGGATGGGGCCGATGGAGGCCCAGGCGGATCCGATCGCCATGGAGGTCGACTGGGTCGCCTTTACCGCGCAGGGCGAGAGCTGCGCATTCCCCGAATCCGTGCTGTGCGCGGCACAATGATGGCGCCTGTCGCCGCCGTCCGGAACCTCAAGAGGGCTGATAGATGAAACTGGTATTCTTCCGGGGCGCGCAGCCCAACTTTGGCGACGAGCTGAACCTGCATGTCTGGCCGGCCCTGCTGCCCAAGGGCTTCCTCGACGAGGACGAGAGCGAGCTCTTCGTCGGGATCGGTTCGATCATCGGCACCCAGATGGACCCGACGGCCCGCAAGTTCGTCATGGGCTCCGGCTATGCCGGCTATATGGGCCTGCCCGATGTGCATGACGGCACCTGGGACGTCCGCTTCGTACGCGGCCCCCAGACGGCCAGGAAGCTCGATATCTCGCCGGACCTGGCGATCTGCGACAGTGCCGTGCTGCTCCGGGCCATGGACCTGCCCGCCCCGGCCAAGGATGTAGGCATCGCCTTCATGCCGCATTACGAGAGCCTCGAGCGCGGCAACTGGGCCGAGGCCTGCCGGCTGGCCGGCATCACCCTGATCGACGCCACCGAGCCGGTCGACAAGGTGCTGAGCCAGTTGCGCGGCGCAAGACTGCTGATCACCGAGGCCATGCACGGCGCCATCGTTGCCGATGCGCTGCGCACGCCCTGGATCCCCGCAAAGCCGATCTATGGCGGCCATCACATGAAGTGGCTCGACTGGGCCGGCGCGCTCGACATCGATCTGCGGATGAACCTGCTCAAGCCCACCAGCGTGCTCGAATACTATATCGGCCGCACCGGGCGCGGTGGCGGACAGGGCAAGGTCGGCAAGATCAGCAAGTCGCCTCTCGCCAGTATCCCTAATGCAATCCTGACCCAGTCCGCAGCGCGGCACTTGCAGGACATGGCCAGACTGGAGCCGCAGCTGAGCGCGGACAGCAAGATCGCGCGCGCCACCGAGCGCGCCCAGGAAGCTGTCGAGAGCTTCGTGCAGAGCCGCGTGTCGGTCAGCTAGCAAAGACTAGCGGCGGCCTAGCGTCGCCCTGATTTCCATGATCCTGCGGTGGCCGAGCAGCAGCACGACCGCCGCATAGACGAGGCTACAGGCTGTAATGGTTGCACCGAGCCTGATGAGCGGTTCGCCCGCGGCAAGTTGCGTCTGCACGAGCGTCCCTGCCCCCAGCATCACGATGGTGGCAAAGACGGGCAATGCGAAGCTTGCGAGATATGCCCATGGCGAGATGCCGAGCAGGCGCACGACCATATAGACAGTGGGCAGCCACATGATGAAATTCTGCACGACGAGGGCATTGGTGAGCGCGCCAACGCCCCAGCTGCTGAACAGGAACACGTAGAGCACGGTCACCGCCTGCTTGCCGGCGATGTAGTAGAACCACAGGTCAGCCTGCCCCTGGCTCTTGACCAGCGACGACTGCAACACCCCGACCGCCGTCAGCAGCCCGAGCGCGCACAGTGCCTGCACGACAGGTACGGCCTCCCGCCATTGCGCTCCAAAGGCGAAGGGAATGAGGTCGCCCGCGATCAGGGCAAGACCGGCAAAGACCGGGAAAGCGATGATCGATGAGGCAAAGGTGCCGAAGAGATAGGCCTCGCGCAACTTGTCGGGCTCGCGCTGCATCGAAGACAGCAGCGAATAGGACACCAGGTTCAGCGCCCCGGTGATGAGGTCGGTGAGGATCTGAAAAATGCGCCGGGCGAAGCTGTAGATGCCCAGGCCGGCCGGGCCCAGCAGCGCGCCGATCAGCAACTGGTCGATGCTGATCGTGGTGATGAAGTGATTGCCGGTTGAGAACAGCCCGAAGGCCTGCAGGTCCTTTAGCGCACCCCGATCAAAACTCAGTCCCGGCCGCCAGCGGGCCGCCAGCAGCGCCCCTATACAGGTGACGATTGAGGTCGCCAGTTGCGAAAAGGCCAGCGCCCAGAGGCCAAAGCCAAGCCAGAGCAGGGCAAGGCAGCCGACCGCCGCGACCACGGACGCCGCGGTGGTACGCATGGCGATCTTGCGGAATGACATGGTGCGCAGCAGCAGGCCATTGGGGACCGCCGCGGCCATGTCGAAGACGACGCGCAGCCCGATAAATGGGATGAGCAGTGCCAGCTCCGGCTCCCCGAAGCTTGTGGCCAATGGACCCGCGCAGGCGACGATAATGCCGTAGATCGCCAGCGCTGCGCCCACGCAGAGCCAGAACACCGTGTCCAGGTGGCGCGGGGTAATGCTGTCGCGCTGGATCAAGGCATCACGAAATCCCGCCGGCGCCACGGCCATGCCGACGGTCGCAATGCTGGCGGCAAAGGCCACGATGCCGAACTCGGCAGGACGGAGCACACGCGAGGTGGCCATGAAGACGAGCATGCCGAGGGCCGCCGGCGCAAAGCTCGACAGCATGGACCACAGCGCACCTCGCATGGCGGCAGCGGCGCGGCCGGTCTTGACGTGGCCCAGATCCGGCCCGGTGCTGACGCCGCTCATCGTAGTCATTGTTGAACCGTTCGATATTCTGGCCGGCTTCCCTCCTCCGAGGCGCGGCAGTGAAGCATGTGGTCTCGCCTCAGGGCACCGACGCCGTGGCGGCGGCGTGCTCGCGCACGAAACTGGTGAATTCGGGGGTCACCCGGCCCAGCAGGCGGATGGCGAGGCCCCGCCCGCGCAGTCGCCAGGCATCGCGCAGCGGCAGGTGCCTCGCGGCGCCTGGTGCCAACAGCGCCTTGGTCACGCTCCGGGCCCGCAGCCCGGGCGGGGCGGCAAACAGCGGATTGGTCAGGAAGCCGGCGCGCTGGGCCGGCGTCGCGGCGCGCCACACCCGACGCTGCAGCGCCTGGACCGACCGCTTGAGATCGAGTTCACGCCGCAGGTAGGAGCTCTTGAGCTCGGCATTGCGCGTGGTCTGTTCGGCATTTTCAGCCCACACCGCCAACGGCGCCATCGCCACATAGACCGGCTCGGCGATCGCGAAGGTGCGCAGGTACTCCTGCAGCGTCGCCGTGCATGGATACTGGATTTCCAGCTGGCTGCGCGTATTGCGCGACCAGAACAGGCCTCCATTGGAGACCCCGATCCCGATCAGCAGCGACATCCGGAAATGGGGCGCCTCGTAAAGCCCTTCGACGAAGAGATCGTCGAGCACGCCCTTCTCGCTCAGATGAGCGCGATCGGTAGCACTGGCATGTTCGACCAGTTGATTGCGCAACACGATCTCGACGCCATGCATGCGGCACAGCGCGATGTTCTCGGCACAGAAGGTCGGCATGATGAAATTGTCGTCCTCCACCACGCAGAAATAGTCGGCGCGGTGCGGGTTTTCTGCGGTGAAGCAGGAGTCGATATTGCGCGAGGCGAAGAGCTGCGCCGTGTTGTGGGTGTAGCGGATGCGTGGATCGCCCATAGCCTCGCAGACCGCCCGTCCCGACTGGGCCGGGTCATCGTCATAGACATCGCAGACCCAGTTTTCCCAGGTCTGGTCAATCATCGACTGCAGCGCCCTCTTGAGGGCAGCAGGTCGCTTGTAGGTGGGGGTACGGATATGGACCAGGCCGGCGGCAAGCTCACGCATTGATCAGCCCCTTGTGCTCTTGAGAAACCAGGAATGCGGCGCGGTCACGGTTCTGCTGCTGTGCCCGAAGCGCCAGCAGGCCCTGCGCCGCATAGATGAAGGTGCAGACCGCCAGGATGGAACGCACGGAAAACTCGAAGAACACCTCGACCTCGATAAAGCTGCGCAGGATCATCAGCACCTGCAGGGCGAGCAGTACGGCATTGGGTGCATTGGGCCGCAGCAGCGCATAGGCCGCGATCATCGCCCCCCCGCCCCAGATGATCAGGATTTGCAGCAGCAGGCCGATCAGGCCGATCTCCACCGCGTTGGAGATATAGGTGTTGTGGAAATTGAAGCCGGCGCCGGATGGCACCAGGAACATCGCCCAGAGCTCCTCGGCAGGCGCGAAGCCGCTTACCCAGAAAGCCTTGTAGCCAAGCCCCTGCAGCGGCCGTTCGGCGATAAAGCTCAGCCCCGTCGCCCACAGCTCCGTTCGCCCGGTCAAAGTGGGATCCTTCCCCGATCCCTCCAGCACATCGGCCAGCAGGGCGTCACCCATGGTGACCATGACCAGAGCCAGGGCCGCCAAGGCTATGGCGATGAGCGCGGCGAGAAACAGCTTCTGGTAGGGGCTCAGCCGGGCGGACAGCATCACCACCCCGATGATCGTCACGCAGGGCACCACCATCAGGATCGCACCCGCCGATTGCGCCAATACCAGCAGCGGGCCGGAACCCAGCAATCCGCCCAGCGCGCCGAGCCGCAGCAGCGGATGCGAACCCTTGTCGGTGAGCACGCCCATGGCGATCAGGGCGAAGACTGCAACATGCGCCGCAAAGGCATTCTTGCTGCCGAAAATGCCAAGCCATGCCGCACCACCGTTGCGGCCGATGACGACGCTGGCCACCACGCCGACGGCATAGACCACGAAAAGTCCACGCATCAGCGTCGTCGTCGAGACGCGTCCGGTGATGACCACCGCCACCACCAGCGTGAAAGCCAGTTGCAGCCCATAGCGCAGGGTGTTCTCGGGATATTGCGACCATAGCGTGGTGAGCAGGCAGTAGGCCGGCAGCAGCAGCAAGACCCACCAGCGCATCAGACTGTCGACGCTCTGCTGCACGTTGGTGACGATGAGCAAGCCACCGCAGGCGATGAAGACCAGCGCCGCCACCGACCCCAGCATGGCGTTGAGCACCAGCGCCCCCAGTGCCGCAATCGTCAGCAGGGCCGCGATATTGATCGTCAGAAAACGGGGACGGATGGGAGCGCGGGCCATCATTTGGCGAACTCGGGCAGATCCGCGCCGAACACCGTTTCGCTCACGCGCGCCAGCGGGATGAACCCCGCAGCGTAACGCGAGGCCTTGTCCGCGCAGATGACATCGACGGGCTGGCCCCGCGACAGGTCGGCCAGCTTTCGCCAGGACTGCCGTGGGCGCGGCGCTGTCCAGTCGACATCGTTCGCCGCAATATAGGCCGGCACTGGATGACCGGATGGACCCAGTTTGACCTTTCCGGGCGACTGGCGACGGGCTGCAGCTGGCGCAGACCTGCGCCGCTGCCCTTCGACAAAGGACTGCCAAAGCCGCTTCGCCAGATGGGGCTCGCGCATCAGCAGCGACAATGCCCGCCCGGCCTGACGGACCTTGATGGCTCCCACCAGACGTTCAAAGGCGAGCCCCTGGTGCAGTTGCGCCCGCCGTGCCCCGAACGCAGCGGAAAGCTCTGGCGGCAATGCCCCCAGCTCTCCCATCATCGCGTCCTGGCTCTCGATCATGGCCGCGAGATCGGCAATGGACAGGCGGTGGGAAATCGATCCGCTGTGCCGGCGATAGAGATAGTAGGGTTCGGGAGCCACGACCATGGACGCGCCGGCCAGCAGGAGCCGCAGCACGAGGTCGTAGTCCTCGCCGATGCGCAGGCTTTCATCATAGCGCTGCGACCCGAGAATGTCGGCGCGAATGAGCGGCTTGAGGTAGCCCAGCGAAGGCGATCCATCCAGGCCGGCGCCGATCCATTGCTCTGCCGTCACCCTGAACGGGACGTCCCGGTCAAGGAGGAGTTCGACCGGTGCGCCATCCTCGTAAAAGTGGAGCAGGTCATCGGCGATGATGCTGGCGCCATAGTAGGCGGCGGCGCCCAACAGGCGTTCAAAGCGCTCGGGATGGATGATGTCATCGGCATCGACGACGGCGATCCACTGCCCCCGCGCCGCTTCCAGCCCGCGGTTGCGGCAACGCGCCGGACCGCCGTTTGCTGGGGCGGCGATCAGGCTGACGCGCGCATCCTCGCGCATGAACCGCTCCACCACGCTCACGCTGTGATCTGCCGAGGCATCGTCGCAGACGATGAGTTCGAGGTCCCCGACGCTTTGCCGCAACACTGATTCAATGGCCGGAACGAGTTTGTCGCCTGCCTGGAAGTTAGCCATCACCACCGATAGGAGCGGCGGCGCCTGCGTGCTCGTTGATGTCATGGTGTCACCACCCGTTCTTGCGCCAGCCGGGGCTAGGCCGCACTGCCGTCGGCGGCGCGATCAAGCTCCTCGAGCATTCCGCTCAGCTTGGCGATCTGCTCACCAAGCTGGCCGATCCGGCGCGTTGCGGTTGCCGCATTGGCTTCGGCCTCGAGGATGGATCGCTCATCCTCCGGCGCGCGCTGTGCATAGTCGCCCGAATTGTCCAGCAGGTTGCTCGCCTGGGCATGATAGACATCGACCCGCTGCTGCAAGCCCTGCTGCTCACGGATCGCGTCGGCGATGGCATCGGCCATCGCCCGGCGGACGGTCATCAGCCGATCCAGGTCGGTATTGGCGTCGCGTGCAGGATTGCGCGTGCGGAACAGTTTCGGTCGCAGCGACAAGATGGATGCCATGCCAGTTCCTCCTCAACGGCTGCCCGTTCGCGAAAGTACGACCTTGACCGTCTTGACCAGGATGATCAAGTCGCCCGCAAAGCTCCATTCCCGCACATACTGGCTGTCGAGCCGGACGCGCTGGTCATAGTCCACATCGCTGCGGCCACTGACCTGCCACAGACCGGTAATTCCGGGACGCGTGGCCGCATAGGCCTGGATCTCGCTGGCATAGCGCACGACTTCGTCCTGCACGATCGGGCGCGGACCCACTAGGCTCATGTCGCCCCGGATGACATTGAGCAGTTGCGGCAGTTCGTCGAGGCTGGTGACCCGGAGAAAGCGTCCGATCGGGGTGATCCGCGGGTCGTCACGCAGTTTCTGCGTCGCTTCCCACTCGGCGCGGGCTTGGGGAAATAGTTCGAGGTGGCGGGCAAGGGCGTTCTGGGAATCCGTCACCATCGAGCGGAATTTCAGGCAGCGGAACCGCTTGCCATTGTGACCGATGCGCTCATGCCCGAACAGGATAGGGCCGCGATCGGTCGAGAACATGATGACGGCGATGAAGAACATGGCCGGCAGTGCAAGGAACAGCAGTGTCGATGCCATCACCACGTCGAAGGCCCGTTTGGACACCCCCCCTTTCGGCTGTTTCGTCTTGGATGACTGGCTCGATAGATCAAGTTCAGCATTTACGATCGACATGTCGCTATCTCACTTACAGGGGGTGTTGCGCGCTACTAACTCGCTGCTCGAAACATTCCTCGTCAGGCAAAAGTAAACCGCCACGAGTTCGCGTGAACTCGCAAGAATCTTCTGCTCTATAGCGCAATATATTCGACGCTCGCTTCTGTTCACGTCATGAACAACGACCAGCCAGAGGGAAGGCAGGGTGCGCTGCTCGATCATTACAATGGGAAGCGGACCACGATTGCCAAGGCGGGGCAACCCTCAGGCTGCATATCTGCAATGCATTGGGAATGCCGCAAATTCGGCCAATTTGCTGGGTCCCGGCAGCGACGCGGTGACGACCACGCGCGGCGGCAAGAACAAGGCCTTCAAGATCGGAGTAAATACAAAGACTAGCCGCGAGGACGGCGAACTACTCCAGTTACCGCGCGTGAGCTCACCTTATTCTTGAAGCGGCGCAACTAGAGCTCAAACAGAAACAGCGCGCCGTTCCAGAGCAGGTAAATTCCCACCCAGCCGAGGGCGAGCACCGCCAAGGCAATGACACCCCATGGCCAGCGGAAGCCGGCGCGACCCACAGGCAGCGGCGTACTGGTCTTGCCGGCGACCGGCTCGTTTGCCCCGTCTTTCTGCATGTCTGTCTCCCCCAGAGGCTTCTGCCTCATTTCTTGCAACGCAACCGAGCCAACGGCCGACCATCCAGCGCCCGGTCGAACGCCGCTCCGGGCAGGGACGCAGGCACCATCGGCGACGCTGTCGCCCGGCCTGGAATATCCAAGACAGCCAGGAGCCTGTCGCTTTACTGTCAATACAATGTCGATGGCACTGGCACAATGGACGCCACATCACGCTTTTTTGCGGACTTGGATGTCTGCTTGAAGATCAAGAAGTCACTTTGATCTATATTCGGTGTGGGTCAGAACAACCATGCTCAACCGGCGAAATATTCCCGGTCATGAAGTTGAAAACGCGTGCCGATAATTCGACAAATTTGTGTCACCATCGCAGTTTAGGCACGAATCTGAACTGTGCCGTCAGCGCAATCGAGCCATGCACTTCAAACGGAGATTTTAAGTGGACTAGAGCACCTGCCCCATGGTGCCCTTGGGTGTTTCTTATGCTCAATCAGGAGTTTGCCATGGTTAAGCGCGTCAGGACAGCAGTCTTCCCCGTCGCTGGTCTCGGAACCCGGTTCCTTCCCGCGACCAAAGCCTTGCCGAAGGAAATGCTCACCGTAGTGGACCGCCCACTTATCCAATATGCCGTCGATGAGGCCCGTGAGGCCGGAATCGAGCATTTCGTGTTCGTCACCGGCCGAAACAAGGGCGTCATCGAGGATCATTTCGATCGTCAGTTCGAGCTGGAGACCACCCTGGAAGTTCGCGGCAAGGCCAAGGCCCTGTCCGAGCTGCGCCAGGATCTGCCTTCAGCTGGCCGCACCAGTTTTACCCGACAGCAGGAGCCTCTCGGCCTCGGTCACGCCGTCTGGTGTGCGCGGGAGATTGTCGGCAACGAACCTTTTGCGCTCCTGCTGCCCGACATGCTGTTCAAGGGCAAGCCGGGCGTGCTCAAGCAGATGATGGAGACCTACGAGGAAACCGGCGGCAACGTGATCGCCGTCGAGCAGGTCCCGCCTGCCGAGGTCTCATCCTATGGCGTAGTCGCCCGCGGTGAGGGTCCAGATTCCGGCTTCCGCGTAACCGGCATGGTGGAGAAGCCCCGACGCGAGGACGCGCCATCCAATCTCATCATCTCCGGCCGCTACATCCTGCAGCCCGAGATTTTCAACTTGCTTGCCGATCAGGCAACGGGCGCCGGCGGGGAAATCCAGGTCACCGATGCGATGCAGACCCTGATGCAGCGCCAGCCCTTCATCGGTGTGGAATATGAGGGCCAGAGCTTCGACTGCGGTTCCAAGATCGGCTTTCTTACCGCTAACGTGGCCTATGCACTCGACCGCGATGACATTGCCGACGACTTCCTTGCGTCGCTCGCCAAACTACGGCTCGATTCAGCTCTCTCGGATGGCTTCCGCGCCGCAGCGGAATAGCCGCAGATCGCACAATCCAAACGGCGCCCGTTAAGGGCGCCGTCTGCTATTTCAGTTCTCGCTGGCTTACCGCGAGGTAGGTTCGACCGTGCCCTGCACCTGGTAATAACGCTGATAGACGTCGACAAAGCGCTCGACCCCGCCCACTTCGCTGTAGCGGGGCAGTTTCTTGAAATCGACCTTGTTGAGCACCACGCCCAGTATTTCGCCGGAAAGGCCAGGCTCGCGCTCGATGAGCGTCCGCACCAGGCGCCGGGGCGTCCGACCCCATTCGGTCACCAGCACGGCTCCGTCAGTCCAGGGCAGCACGGAGAGCGCATCGACCACCGGCCCAAGCGGGGGCAGGTCCACTATCACGTAGTCGAACTGGCGACGGCTTTCGGCGAGGAATGCCTGCATGGCCGACGACGAGAGCAAGTCGTTCGTTCGCCCCTCAGCGCCTGTATCATTGGCCGGGATGGTGACCAGCCCTGTCTCGGGATCGGTCTTGGCGATCTCGCGCCAGCTCTTGCCTTCGGCGAGGTCCATGAGGCCGAATTCTCCCTCACTGCCAGTCAGCCGGCTGGCACCAGGCTGGCGCAGGTCCGCGTCCACCAGGAGAACCTTGCTGCCGCTGCCGACCAGCATCTCCGCGAACGATACCGCAAAGGTCGATTTCCCCTCCCCCGGCAGCACCGAAACGATACCCACCACGCGGCCATCGCCCGTGCGCGAGGCACGCAGCGCCTGTTTGGTCGCCTTGAGCGTTTCGAGAAACGGCGTCGATGGCATGTTGCCCCCGCGCCCGCTCACCTGGTTGCGCAGGAACTGGTGGGTCAGCCGGCTTGCCTGTTTGCTGTCGCGTGCCGCCTTTCCGAGTGCGAGTTCCGGCAGATAGCCGAGGAACCGCAGGCCCAGCTCGTGCCGCACTTGGGCACCTGTGCGGAAAGATCGTTCCCGCAGTTCATTGAATGCGCCCGCAGTCAGCCCGAGGAACAGGCCGGCGATCAGCGCGCCCGCCAGGACAATGATGGTACGCGGGCTCGAGGGGCTCTCCGGCAACAGCGCCGCGGTGATCACCCGCACCGCAGGAATCGGAAAGGACTGCTGCTGCACCGCCTGCTCGTAGCGGCCAAGGAAGGAATTGTAGAGAATGCCCAGCGCGCTGGAGCGCTGCTGCAGCTCGGTGAGCTCGACCTGGGCCTCGCTGATATCCCCCACCGCCTGGCCCTCATTGGTGATGTCCCTCCGCAGGCCGATCTCCTGCTGCTGGGCAATTTCGAGCTGGGTCAGGTACTGTTCGTTCAGGCTCTGCAACTGTGCGAAGATCTGGCTGTTCAGCGCCGCCTGCTCTGCCCTGAGATCAGCCAGTTGCGGATGCTCGGGGCCGAACGCTTCGGTCACCTGTGCGATGCGGCTCGTCAGGTTGGTGTAGCGCGAGCGCAGGTTTGTCGTCTCCGTACCGGTCCCTTCCGGCGGCACCAGCAGTGCAACGGCATTGCCTGCGGCCTCCGGTCCTGCGGCGACCACGGCCTGTAGCTGGTTGGACTGGGCGCGAATGCGCGCCGTTTCGGCCTGGGCCTCCGCCAACTGGTTGGACAGTGCCTCGATGCGCTGGTTGCTCAAAGCGCGATCCTGGTCGACCGAAAGGCCGCTCTCCTGCCGGAACCGCTGGATGGCTTCGTTCGCCTCGCGCTGGCTGGCGCCGATCTCGGCCAGCCGCTGCTGCAGCCAGTCCGCCGCCGCCTTGGTGGCTTCGAGATCGGCGTTGAGCTGATCCTGTACGACCGCATCGGCATAGGCCTGCGCGATGCGCTGCGCCAGTTCGGGCGACGCAGCCTCGTAGCCAACCCGGATGATCGAGCTGCGACCCATGCGATCGACCTGCACGTTGGAGCGCAGCATGCCGGAGACTTCTTCGACACTGGCCCGCAGGGGCGCACCCTCCTCTGCGTCTCCGCCGCCGCGGAACGGCGCCAGCAATCCGCCGAGAAACCCGCGGATCCGCCCACTGAAGGAGGGCGGCGCATTGAGGAACTCCTCATCGCTGGTGAGGTTCTCGGCGACGGCGACGGCAGTCGCGATCCGGCTCGACCGGAGCACCTCGATCTGGTTGAGCACCTGCGATTCAAGCTCGACGGCGCTCACCGATACGGCAGTATCGTCCACCACCTGCTCGAGATTCTTGTCGATCAGTATCTGCCCTGCCGAGACATAGCTGCGCGGCGCCAGGGCCAGGTAGAAGAGGCCAAGCGCGAGCGTGATCGCGACGCAGATGCCGATGACGCGCGCCTGCCGGCGCAGCAATGCGAATACCCGGTCCAGGTCGATGAACTTGAGGTCCGTGGGCTGCGGCGCCATGGTTTCCGGATGATGGCCTCGTTCGAGCATGGTTGCCTCCGCGGCGTCAGATTAAACGGGTGGATGTGGGCGCGGTGCTAAGCACTCTGGCCATAGTGGCTGGCCTGCCGCACGCCCATGATGCCGCCGATAACTCCCATGTGGAGAACGGCGCGCAGCAGGTTCTTGCGCCGCCCGATGGGCGAAAATGCGGTGAGGCAGGTCATTGCGACGCAATAGCCTGCCTTGGCCGCAGCTATAGCGGCAGCGGGCAGCCGGGCACCGTTGATCAGCATGCCGTGGGTCTGACCCATGCGCAGCCGGCGCCGGATCAACCACGCCATGGCCGCACGATCCGCGGGCACCGGCTCAAAGACCAGCGCCTCGGGCGCCTGCGCTATGCGGCCCCCAAGGGCCGTCAGCCGATAAAAATAGTCGGTGTCTTCACCGCCTGATTGTCCCAGGGCGAGATCGAAGCGCAGCGAGGCGAAGGGTTCCGCACGGCGGATCAGGACATTGCAGGTATAGCCGGTGCGGATCGCGCCATTCACTTGCACGGGCAGCGTCGAGTGGAAGTCACCCGCCACCATCCATCCGGGCGCCGCCGCGTCATAGACGGCATGCACTGGCCCCAGCACAGCATCGGCCTGGGTCTGCAGCGCCGTATCCAGCAACTGGATCAGCCATTGTGCGGAGACGGTCTCGTCATCGTCGATGAAAGCCACGTAGTCAGCCGAAGCCGCGTCAAGGCAGGCATTGCGCGCGATACAGATATTGGCCGCCGGCGCATGCACATAGGTGATGGGCCAGCGGAAATCCTGGCTCATCGAGGCGACCAGTTCGCGGGCCGACCCTCCCGCGTCATTGTCGGCGACAATCACGCGAACGGCGACGCCCTCGATGGCAAGTGCCGCAACCGAACGCAGTGTCTCGGCAAGGAAGGGACGGCGGAACGTGCAGATGCAGATATCGACGGAAACCATGCGCCCTCTCCTAGGCCGTGCTGTGGCGGTTGGTGGCGCGGCGCGCCAGATGCAGCCAGAATCCGGACGACCAGGCGAAATGCATGATCATCGCGGCCACGCCCACAAGCGGCGCCAGCACGATCGGCAATCCATATTCATCCATGTGTTTCCGCGCCGCGACGGCCCCCAGCCCGAGGCAGGCGAGGCACCAGGCCACCATCGGCACCAGGAAACCCCAGTGGACGACACTGAGCGCCGCCAGCAGCACTGCGGGCAGGATCACCAGCGGCAGCATCTGCCGCGCCCTCGGGCGCATCCTGTGCTTGAGGATATTGCGCGCCCTGCCCCCGCCATAGCCGAAATACTGCCTGAACAGGCCCGCGGCGGTCGAACGCGGAAAGTAGACCATGGACGTGGCATCGGTGAGCCACACCCGATAGCCCGCCCGCCCGAGCCGGTAGTCCAGTTCGGCATCCTCGTTGAAGCGAAAGCTCTCGTCATAGCCGCCGACTGCCCGATAGGCTTCGACACGCATCAGCGCATGATGTCCGTGATCGACCTGCTGCGCCGACTTGCCGGTCCGGTGCGCCGAACCACCGGTGCCCACCAGTGAGTTCTGCGCCGTGGCCACCGCCCGCTGGAACGTGCTCCGGCCCACGGTCGTCATCGGCACCACGATGCTGTCGACTCCCAGCCGCTCGGCTTCGGCCACGAGCACGCGGCAATAGTCCGCCGGATACCGCCCATGGGCGTCGATGCGAATGACATATTCGACGCCATCGCCATGCTCGGCCACCGCCAGGTTCATGGCGGCACTCTGGATGCGTCGCGGGTTGTGCAGCAGCGTCACGCGAGAGTTCCGTCCCGCGACCTCCGCCGCAATCGCCTGGGTACCATCGGAACTGCCCCCATCGGCAACGACGATCCTTGCGTCCATCGCCTCCGCCTCGACCAGGAGGGCGTCGAGAAGCGGGCCGGTATTGGCGGCCTCGTTAAGCGTCGGCACCACGATCAGGCAACTCTTGTTCATGCTGCCTCCGTCACGGGCGATCTGTCTGCCGTCAGGCTGGCAAGTTGCTCGACCAAGGCGCCGCATCCGGCACTGGTCACGGCGAAATTGCCCGGCGGCACGGCCGCGACCGCAGCAGCAAGCTCCGTGAGCCGCTTGCGCGTGAGCGCGCCCAGCGTGGCCTGCAGCGTCTCCGGTTCGATATCAGGCAGGACGATGCCGACACCGTGGCGCTCGATAAAGGCCGCCGTCTCGGTGCCAGCCAGAGCCACGGGCACCGCGCCATGCAGGCATCCCTCATAGATGCGGTTGGGCAGCAGCCACTTCGAATTCTGGCCCTCCTCGAAAAAGTCGATTGCCCAGGCCAGGTGCACGCCGGAATAGATGGCGGCGAGGTCATCCGGGTTGCGATAGGCGCCTTCGAACCGCAGATGCGGTTGCTCGGCCACGAGGGCATGAAAGTCGTCGAACTCGCTGAGCGCCGGTCGGCCGCGCAGCACGACCTTGATCTTGCCGTCCATTGCATTGGCCAGGCCGGTCAGCGACGCCAGTGAACGACTGCAGCGTAGCGCGCCGAACCAGCCAATGCGCAGGGGGGTGTCGTTCTGCCCGGCCAGCGCCGGATTGATGCCGCGCTTGCCGCCGTCCCACACCACCTTGTTCTCGACAATCGCCGGGGGCGGACCGCCATAGATGTCGAAATAATTGCGCAGGAAGGCCGGGGAACTGGTGAGCAGCAGCGACGCCTGCCGACCCCAATGCCGCTCGGCCGCCCGCATGGCCCTGCCAACGCTGTCGCCGCGCAGCATGAGCCGGTGAATGTCGAGACATTCATAGACCAGGGCGGGATGATTGGACCAATGGGCCTGCAGCCGGTTGGCCAGCGGCAGCATTTCGAGGTTACGCGCGATGATCAGGTCTGGCTTGGGCAGGCGGCTCACCCAGCGGGGCACAGAGGCCACTGCACGCAGGGTCGCGACAACCCGCTGCACGAAGCGCGCATCGAATGTCGTATCGAGTTCGAGATAGGTCCCCACGTCGAGCCGCGGCACATCGGCACCGGACCGGCGGAAACCGGCAACATCGACATCGGCTCCGCCCAGGCGCAGCATTTCAATGCGGCGCGCAACAGCGGGGTCCGCCAGATTGGGGACAAGATAAAGCACTTTCAGCAACGACGCGTCTCCTGTCGCAAGCAGTGGCTTGTGGCGGTGTGTAGCGGGTTGCTCGCAATTGCTCGCGAACAGGGCACAGCCAATGGCTATCGGTGGTTGCGGCGCCCTGCCCCCAGGGACGCTCGCATGTCTTCGCCACCAGTAGGAACCGTGCGCGCCGCATGGTCAATGAGGGCCACCGGGCAACAGAATTGCGGTCAGTGCATGCCTGAAAAAGGGCTAAATCTTCAGGTTTGCCAACCAGATCGCTCCCGCAAGGCTGCCCGCGAAAACGCGCCGGCCTGGCGCATTGGCGCTTGCACAAGAGCCCTCAATCAGCCGCCAGGAACAGCCTGATCAACAGCCCCACGGCGACCACGCTCAGCACGCCGCCACACCAGAGCGCTGCGAACCAGACCCACTGTCCGAAGCGCGGGGCCCTCATCAGTGATACCCTTCCTCGGGATCGATCTTGCCGCGGAACACCCAATAAGCGTAGCCGGTATAGGCAAGGATGGTCGGCACCAGCACCAGCGCGCCCACGAGTAGGAACTGCAACGAGGAGTCGGGCGCCGCAGCCTCCTCGATGGTGAGGCTGCCGGGGACGATATAGGGATAGAAACTGATCCCCAGCCCGATAAAGCTCAGGACGAACAGGCCCAGTGCCGCCAGGAAGGGCTGCAGGTGCTTGTCCGTGGTCAGTCCATGCCAGAGCGCAAAGGCGCAGGCGGCGATCAGCGTGGGCACGAAGGCCGAGAAGAAGGCGGTCGGCCAGCCGAACCAGCGCTGGAAATACGCTTCATTGATGAACGGGCTCCAGAGCGACACGGCACCGATCAGCACTAGCATGAGCACGCCGGTGATCATCGCCACGCGCCGCGCCCGCGCCTGGATATCGCCCGACGTCTTGAGGTTGAGCCAGCATGCGCCCAGCAGCGCATATCCCACGACCACTGCAATACCAGTAAGCACCGAAAACGGCGTCAGCCAGTCCCACCACCCGCCGGCATATTGCCGGTCCGCGATCTCGATGCCCTGCACCAGCGCCCCCAGGGCAATGCCCTGCGTGAAGCCTGCCAGGGTCGATCCGATCCAGAAACCATAGTCCCAGTAGTGCGAGGCACGCTGCGTGCGCCAGCGGAACTCGAAGGCCACCCCGCGGAAGATCAGGCCGAGCAGCATGGCGATGATCGGCATGTAGAGCGCCGGCAGCACCGTGGCGTAGACCAGGGGAAACACCGCCATCAACCCGCCGCCGCCGAGGACCAGCCAGGTCTCGTTGCCGTCCCAAACGGGCGCGATGGAGTTTGTCATCACGTCCCTGTCCTTGCGGGACGGGAAGAACGGGAACAGGATTCCCACTCCCAGGTCGAAACCGTCCAGCACTACATAGGCGAGGACGGCGAAGGCGATGATACCAGCCCAGACGGTGGGAAGATCAATCGGCATTGGGCAGGCCCTCCCGGATCGGATTTTCCTGTGCTGGTCCCGGCGTGATGCCCGCGGCGCGATGCGGTCCCTTGTCCAGCTCGTGGTCTTCGTCCAGCAGCGGCTCGCGGCGCATCAGCCGCAGCAGGTAGAAAACCCCTGCGCCGAAGACCAGGAAGTAGACGATGACGAAGGCAATCAGGGAGGCGCCCACGGCCGGTGCCTCGACGGGCGACAGGCTGTCGGCCGTGCGCATCAGCCCATAGATCGTATAGGGCTGCCGACCGACTTCGGTCGTGTACCAGCCGGCCAGCACGGCGACGAAGCCGGACGGTCCCATGACCAAGGCTGCGCGGTGCAGCCAGGTGCTGGTGTAGAGACTTTTCCGCCAGCGGGACACGAGGGACCACAGGCCCAGCCCCAGCATCAGGAAGCCGATGCCCACCATGATGCGAAAGCTGAAGAAGGGGATGATTGCCGGTGGCCGGTCCTCCCGGGCCCATTCCTTGAGGCCCTGCACCGCCCCGTCCAGTTCATGGGTCAGGATCAGCGAGCCCAGCTTGGGAATCTCGAGGGCAAAATGGGTCGTCTCGGCCTCATCGTCGGGAATGCCGAACAGGATCAGCGGCGCGCCGTCCTCGTGTGTCTCGTAGTGCCCTTCCATGGCGGCGATCTTGGCGGGCTGGTGCTCGAACGTGTTGAGCCCATGCAGATCGCCCACGAAGATCTGCACCGGCGTCACCACCGCCGCCATCCACATCGCCATCGAGAACATGATCCGCGCCTGCCGGTTGGTGCGATCGCGCAGCAGGTGCCAGGCACCCACCGCGCCCACCGCAAAGGCGGTGGTGAGGAAAGCGGCCAGCACGGTATGGGTCAGTCGGTAGGGGAAGGACGGGTTGAAGATGATGGCCCACCAGTCCTCGGGAATGAAGGTACCATTGCCGTCGATCGAATAGCCGGCGGGCGTGTGCATCCAGCTATTGGCCGAGGTGATCCAGGTGGCCGAGATCAGCGTGCCGACTGCCACCATGGCCACTGCGAACATGTGGAGGCCGTCACCAACGCGTTTCCGACCGAACAGCGCAATGCCGAGAAACCCGGCCTCGAGGAAGAACGCCGTCAGCACCTCATAGCCCATTAGGGGGCCCACAATGGGCCCAGCCCGTTCGGAGAATACCGACCAGTTGGTGCCGAACTGGTAGCTCATCACGATGCCGGACACGACGCCCATGCCGAAGGTGATGGCGAAGATGGTCTTCCAGTATTCGAAAAGCTTCAGGTAAGCGGGGTCGCGTTTCCAGAGCCAGAGGGCATTGAGCACCGCGAGGTAGCTTGCCGTGCCGATGGAGAAGGCTGGAAAGATGAAGTGGAAAGAGACCGTGAAGGCGAATTGGATTCGCGCCAGGATCTCAGCCGTCATGCCGAAGGTCATAAAGCCAATCTCTCCTCGAATGGGACAAGCCGGCGGACTGTTCTGTTGGCAGATCGCGCCACGATCCCCGCACAAAGCCGGTCAAGTCAAGCATCGTCTGTCTGTCTGCTTGCCCGGCGTCGTGCCTGCCCATGCTAGCAGATCGAGGCCAGCGCGCGCTGCGTCGGTCAGCCACGTGGTGAAATGTCACGCTTCGATTGCAGGCCGAATTTCCATCCTCGGCGGCAGCCGCCCGGTGCCCCGCATGGTCCCCGACGCTCCTGGTCGGGATTGATCCTTGTTAACGGACGCTACTCCTCCCGGCTGCTGGCGTTCACCTGCCTGAGCGCCTATCCGGAGCAAGGAATGTCGAATACAGCATTGGATCGCACCCCCGGCCTGTTCTCTGGCCGCCTCGAATGGGCGGGCTATGCACTGGGATTCGGTCTAGGCGGTTTCTTCGACGGCATTCTGCTTCACCAGGTCCTGCAATGGCATCATCTGCTCAGCGGCGTGGAACAGGCGCGGCAGGACATTCGCGTCCTGATCCTGGCGGACGGGTTGTTCCACGTGCTGATGTATGTCGTCGCCGGCATGGGGCTATGGCTGCTGTGGCGGGCGCGGAGGGAGTTTTCCGAGGGCGAGGCAGATCGACGGTTGTTCGCCAATGCCCTTGTCGGCTTCGGCCTCTGGCACATCGTCGACGGCATACTCTCCCACTGGGTGCTGGGGATTCATCGCATCCGCATGGACGTCGACAACCCGCTGTTCTGGGACCTGCTTTGGCTCGCCGTATTTGGCGTGGTGCCGTTGGTAATCGGGTGGCTGTTGCGGCGGCGGGGCAATCCAGGCCGTACCGGTCGATTGATGAGCTCACCGCTGGCCCTCGTTCTTGCCGTAGCGGTTGCAGCCCCGTTGGCAGCCGTTCCGGCGCCGGGCGATGGCACGGTGATGGTGCTGTTCCGGCCCGACACCACTCCCCAACAGGCGTTTGCCGCCATGCAGGCGGTGGAGGGTCGGATCGTCTGGACCGACGCCTCCGGGCAAGTCTGGGCCATCGCCACGCCAGAGGGCAGCGACCCGTCCCGGCTTTACGGCTACGGCGCCATGCTCGTCGGCAACGCGATCCTGCCAGCAGGTTGCTTGGACTGGATCAGGGTCTGAGTTTCGGCCCTGCTACCGGGTGACATTCCCATCCCGCGCGCCCTCGTCCACGACGCACTGGAAATCGTCCGGTCATGATGGGATCATGGCGGAGGATCTGGCGCACCAACGCTGGATCGACCTACCGTATCCGAGTTCTCGGGGGCCGCATGCTTTCGCAAGGCGACGAGGGTTTTCGCCGCAGGTCCTGGCTGGTCATGATCGGCGGGCTCGCGATCGCCTATAGTCCCCACTATATCAACCCGCTGCTGCGCAACGCTGGCGTCGACTGGAGCTTCATCCAGGGCCCGCCCTCGGTGTTGCTGTGGAACTGGCTCGCCGTCGGCGCGCTGGGCATTCTCATCCTGATGGTGGAGCGCCAGGACCTGGCCTCGATCGGGCTTCGCCGTCCCACCTGGCAGGACCTGCAGTGGGGCGCCATCTTCTGGGGCATGTCCAGCCTCGCCTCCACTGCCCTCCAGGTGGCATTTCCGCCACCGCCTGCGGACGGCATGGCGGTCATCCTTGCCCTGCCGATACCCGTACTGATCGCCATCATCCTGACGACGTCCATCACTGAGGAAATACTGTTCCGTGGTTACCCCATCGAGCGACTGCGTGTCCTGACGGGGCATTTATGGGTCGGCGTCGCCATCAGCATGGCGCTGTTTGCGCTGCCGCACCTGCTGTTTTTCGGGCCGCAGTGGCTGCTGTATCAAGGCGTCGGCCTGGTCCTGTTCTACATTCTCTATGTCTGGCGCCGGAGCCTCGTAGCCTGCATGGTCATGCACCTGTTGGGCAATTCCCTGCTGCTCATCCCGGCGCTGACCACCTGAATGCCGCCCAGAAACAAAAAAGGCCGGCGCAAGGCCGGCCTTCTGGTCACTGTATGCTGGATCAGCGCTTGGCGAAGAGGTTCCAGGCGCCGGTGACGGTCAGCGCCGCAAGCGACATCTTGAGGACGTCCCAGACGATGAAGGGCTGGATGGCGCCGGCAAAGGCCGAGCCGACCACGTTGGTCTGGTCGATCCACTGTGCCTGGCCCGACAGCAGCAGCAGCCAGGTGAAGCCCAGCGCCAGCAGTATGGCATTGGCAGCCAGCATGGCGCCGAAGAGGGCCAGCGGCTTGCCCGAGGCACCACGGTCGGCCGCATAGCCGATGATGGCGGCCATGGCGAGGAAGCCGAACAGGAAACCGCCGGTCGGGCCGGCGAGATAGGCCAGGCCACCGCCGGTGGCGAAGACCGGCAGGCCCACAGCACCTTCGAGCAGGTAGAGTGCAACGGTCGCAACGCCGATGCGCAGGCCGAAGGCGGCGGCGATGGCGGCGATGGCGAAGCCCTGCAGCGTCACCGGAACCGGCCAGACCGGCACGTTGATCTTGGCGCAGATGGTGATGAACAGCGTGCCGAGCACGACCGTTGCGAGGTTGGATGCCAGTCGGGCAGCATCGCTCTTGGGCTGGAACATGCCGAGCAGCGTGTTGGGCGTGGTCAAAGTCACCGCCATTTCATACCTTCCATGCTTGTCTGAACCGGCGCCCCCTCTCGGGCCGCTCTGTCATTCAGGTTCGGACTTCTTAATCTCTCGCTAAAGTGAGTGCAATGGCATCGCCTGCCCCCGCCCTGTCCTTCGATCGCGACTTCAGCCCGCAAACCGGCGAGCCGGTCGTCGTTGCTCCGGGCATTATCCGCATCACCGCGCCCAATATCGGCCCCTTCACCTTCACCGGAACCAACAGCTTCCTGCTGGGTCATGACCGCCTGGCGCTGGTCGATCCGGGGCCGGGCGATGAAGGCCATGTCGCCGCGCTCACCAGCGCCATTGCAGGGCGCAGGGTCGAAGCCATCATCCTCACGCATACCCATCGCGACCACAGCGCATCGGCGGCCCGGCTCAGCCAGGCGCTCAACGCCCCGCTCTGGTTCGGCGGGCCTCACCGCCTGTCGCGGCCCCTGCGCCGATTCGAGCGCAATCTCCTGCGCCGCTCCTGCGACTGGGACCTGGTCCCCGATCGCACGCTGGTCGACGGCGAAACCATCATGGCCGGTGACTTGACCGCCACGGTTCATGCCACGCCCGGCCATTGCGCCAATCACCTGGCCTTCGCCATTGGCGATACCCTGCTCAGCGGCGACCATGTCATGGGCTGGAATTCCACCCTGGTCTCGGTGCCGGACGGGTCCATGGCCGATTATCTGGCCTCGCTCGACAAGGTCATCGCCCTCCCCTGCCGCCAATACCTGCCCGCCCATGGCGGCCCCATTGCCGACGGACCGACCTATGCACAGGCCCTGCTGGCCCATCGCCGCCTGCGCAACGAGCAGATCGTTGCCGCAGTGCAGGCCCGAGCGCATACGATCGGCGCGGTGGTCGATGCCGTCTATCCGGCCCAGGCTCTGCCGGTGCGGCTGGCGGCCCGCATGACGGTGGCCGCGCATGTGGAATATCTCGAAGGGCTCGGCCAGCTCGCAATAACCCGCCGCCTCTGGGGCACGCGGCTGTCGATCCGGTCCTAGTCCACCGGCTCCTCATCCTCGAGCGCTGCCTCGAGCGGTGCATTGGCATTGGGGTTGTCGCGCAGGAGCGTGGTTACGGCATCATCCAGCGCCTGCAGAAAACCCTCGATGCGCTGCCCGTTCGAGCCGAAGTCATGCAGTGCATTGAGCGAGGCGGAGCGCATGTCGACAACCGAACTCGTATCGGTACCGGTCACCCTTATGACCACTTCCTCGCGCCAGCCCGGCAAGGTGATGATCCGCGCATTGAGCTGGCCCACGTCGACGCCTGGCGTCGGCTCGCGCAGCAGCCCGATCTCCCAGCCATTGCCGGCCACGAGATCCTGCACCACGCCGAAAGCGGGCACGAGGCCGAGCGGGTAGGTGCGGCGTTCGACATTGGGGAACCGCGCCGCCATCTCAGCTGCGGACAGCATCCGGGGGGTCGGCATATTGGCCATGGCCGGATCGAACAGCAGGGGCATGTTGGCCCGGTCAGCGGTCGCAATGTCGGTCACGGGCGGATAGCGCAGCAGCAATTGTCCGTAAAAGCCATAGGGCACGAGGGTGACAAGCCCGAAGAACAGGCCGGCCAATGCCAGCCCCCAGCCCTTGTCGCCGGTCCACCAGAGCCGTGCCAGGGCAATGAGCGCGATGAGAACCGCCAGCATTGCCAGCAGCCCGCCTGCCAGGATCACGACCAGGAACAGCTCGCTGGGGATGATGCCCAGCCGGTGCAGCAGCACGGCGATGATGACGAACGGCACCGCGACGCTGCCCAGCCGGCGCGCCCATATGGCCCATTTCGATGTGCGGATCAGTATGCGCAATGCTGCCTCTTCAAAGCCGGCCCAGCCTAGCGGGCAGGTATTGAGCGAGTTTGAAGATGGTGTCGACCATCATGGCTTTCCCGGTCGGGGCGCCGCTACGGATAGAGCCGTGCGCTGGTCCAGCTCTGGTCGATGCCCGAGCGGGTGAACCGCACCCGGTCGTGCAGGCGGAATTCGCCATCCTTCCAGAACTCGATAGTGGTCGGCACCAGCCGGAAACCGGACCAGTGCGCCGGGCGGACCACCGGATCGTCGCCGGTCCTGGCGGATGCTTCTGCAACCTGGTCGAGCAGAAGCTGCCGGCTCTCCAGCGCCCGCGATTGCTGCGACACCGAGGACGCGATCTGGCTGCCCTGCGGCCGGCTCGCGAAATAGGTATCGGCTTCCAGCGACGAAACCACCTCGACCGGACCTCGCATCCGCACCTGGCGGCGCAGTGACTTCCAGTGCATGACCATCGCCGCCCTGGGCTGGGCCAGCAATTGCCGACCCTTGTCGCTGTCCAGATTGGTGAAAAAGCAGAAGCCCCTGGCGTCGCGCGCATTGAGCAGCACCATGCGCAAGTCGGGCATGCCGTCCGAATCGACGCTGGCCAGCGCCATGGCATGGGGATCGTTGACTTCGGCCTCGCGGGCCAGCGCCAGCCATTCCTCGAATACGGCGAAGGGATCGAGCTCGGCCCGGTCGCCATCGTCGAACAGGCGTTCGGTCAGCGTCTGCAGCATGAAAATCATCCCCATGATCGCGCGCCGCGGCTCAAAACTGGACAAGCCGTGGGGTGGTCGCCATATAGGACGGGAAACATGGGCCAAGCAACGCCCTCACCACTGAATGGACCAAATGCGCGATCCCTATACCGTGCTTGGGGTGCCAAGATCGGCAAGCGAGAAGGACATCAAGTCCGCCTATCGCAAGCTGGCCAAGAAGTACCACCCCGACCAGAATCCGGATGACCCGGCGGCGCACGGCAAGTTTGCCGAGGCGACCAATGCCTATGACCTGTTGACCGACGCCGAAAAGCGCGGCCAGTTCGACCGTGGCGAGATCGACGCCGACGGCAATCCCAAGTTTGCCGGCTTCAATCCCGGCGGCTTCAGCGGTGCTGCGCGCGGCGCTCGCGGCGGTGCCGGTGCAGGTTTTTCGGCCGAGGACATCCTCAAGGAATTCATGAGCGGCTTTGGCGGCCAGCAACGCGGCGGTGCCGGCATGGGCGGTCGCGGCCCGACTGGCGGCGCCCAGTGGGACCCCTTTGCGGGTGCCACGGCTGGCGGAGCCGGCCGCAGCCTCAAGGGCGAAGACATCGTGGTCAATGCCACCATTTCGCTCGAGGACGCCCACAAGGGTGGCTCGATCCCGGTGCGCATGCCGACCGGCAAGGTGCTCAACGTCAAGCTTCCCGAAAAGGTCGAGGAAGGCCAGCAGATCCGGCTCAAGGGCCAGGGCTCGCCTGGCCTGGGCGAGCCGGGCGACGCGCTGGTGACCGTGCGCTTCGGCAAGTCCAGGCAGTTCCGCCGCGACGGCGCCGACCTGCGCACCGATGTGCCGATCACGCTTTACGAAGCCGTGTTGGGGGCCAAGGTGCGCGTGCCAACCCTGGATGGTTCGGTCGAGCTCAACCTGCCGCCCGGCATCGACACCGGCAAGGCGCTGCGCCTCAAGGGCAAGGGGCTCTACGGGGACGGCGACCTTTACGCCAACCTCAAGGTCATCCTGCCCCCCGGCGGCGATCCCGACCTAGAGGCGCTCGCCCGCTTCATGCGCGACCAGAAGCCCTACAAGGTACGCGACTTCTAAGGGGCAGATGCGCCGCGGCAGTCAGCTTCGCGGCGCTGCGGCCCGTTGCAACCGGTCGTTGATCGCCTCGCCCAGTCCCGCGTCGGGAATTGGCGCGACGGCGATGATGCCGGCGCCCTCCCCGTCGAGCTCATGCAGCATCGAGAACAGGTTCCGCGCCGCCTCGTGCAGGTCGCCGCTTGGCGACAGGTTGCGCGTCGGCCCGTCGAAGCTCCCCGTGGCGCCAAAAGCCAGATAGGCCTCGCCGGGCCGCGGCTCGGTGTTGAGCCGCATCAACGCATTGGGCGCGTAGTGGCTGGCCAGCATGCCCGGCGCGGCCACCGCGGCGCTCTTTTCCGCCACCCCGACGGCAAGTCCCAGCCGACGCTCGATCTCCTCGCGCGCCACTGCCCCGGCGCGCAACTGCACCAGCCGCTCGCCCTCGACCCGCAGGATCGTCGATTCCACCCCGGCACGGCAGGGCCCGCCATCGAGCACCGGCACCTTGCCTGTGAAACCGTTGCGCACCTGCTGCGCCGTTGTCGGCGATAGCCGGCCCGACGGGTTGGCCGAAGGCGCTGCAAGCGGCCGTCCGACGGCCGCGATCAGCTGCAGCGCCAGCTTATGGTCGGGAATGCGGATCGCAACGCTGTCGAGCCCGGCCGTCGCCACATCGGCAAGGCCATTGCCGGGCCACGCCGGCAGCACCAGCGTCAGGCTTGCCGGCCACAGTGCTGCCACCTGTCGCGCCAGCGGCGAGAACTCGGCCAGCCGTTCCGCCATGGCCAGGTCGGCACAGTGGATGATCAGCGGATTGAAGCGCGGGCGCCCCTTGGTCTCATAGATCGAGAGCACCGCATCGGCATCGGTCGCATCCGCCCCAAGGCCATAGACCGTTTCGGTGGGAAAGGCGCACAGCCTGCCCGCCCGCAGCAGGCGGGCGGCTTCATCCACGGTTTTCGGATCGTCGGCGGGCTCGCTCATGGCCCGTGTTTGACAACGCGCCCATGCCGCGTCAAGACGGACCGACGAATCCGAAGGAAACCCGCCCGCGTGACCACGCTGCTCGTCAGCCAGTCGAACTTCGCCGATCACGTGACACCGCAGGGCCATCCCGAGCGCGTGGAGCGCATTGCTGCGCTCGAAGAAGCCCTGCACCGCCCGCGTTTCGACGCGCTGCAGCGCCGCGACGCCCCCTCAGGCGACCTGCTGCTGGCGGAACTCGTGCATGATGGCAGCTATCTCGAGCGTTTGCGTACCGCGCGTCCCGCCGAGGGGATCGGGCAGTTGGACGCTGACACCTTTATTTCTTCCAGCTCGCTCTCCGCTGCAGCCACCGGTCTCGGCGGCGCGCTTCTCGCGCTGGATGCGGTCCTGCTGGGCGAGGTCGACAACGCCTTCTGCGCCATTCGCCCGCCGGGTCACCACGCCGAGATCGCCACGCCGATGGGCTTCTGCCTGATCAATACCGTCGCCATCGTGGCGCGCGAGGCGCAGCGCAAATACGGCGCCGAGCGCGTCGCCATCATCGATTTCGATGTGCATCACGGCAATGGCACGCAGGATATCTTCAAGGCCGACTCGAGCGTCTTCTATGCCTCGAGCCACCAGATGCCGCTCTATCCGGGCACCGGCAGGGCGGACGAAACCGGCGTCGGCAATATCGTCAACGTGCCGCTCGCTGCCCATAGCGGCGGCGAGGCCATGCGGGCGGCCTACCTCGACACCATCATCCCGGCTTTGCGCGATTTCTCGCCCGACCTGCTGCTGCTGTCCTCTGGCTTCGATGCCCATGAGCGGGACCCGCTCGCCCAGCTCAATTGGCAGTCGGGCGATTTCGGCTGGCTCACCGGCAAGTTGATGGATGTGGCCGAGCGCGCCTGCGGCAACCGGATTGTATCGCTGCTCGAAGGTGGCTATGACCTCAAGGGCCTGGCGGGCGGTGCATCACACCATGTCGCCATGCTGATGGATGGCGCCACCGGGCGCCTTGATGACTAGGATTTGCCATGCCCGAAACCAGCAATGACGATATCAAGACCCTGAGCTTCGAAGCCGCTCTGGCACAGCTCGAGGAAATCGTGGGCAAGCTGGAATCGGGCCGCGCGCCGCTCGCCGAGTCCATCGCCATCTATGAACGTGGCGAAGCGCTCAAGGCCCATTGCGAGACGCTGCTGCGCACGGCCGAGGCACGTATCGAGAAGATCACCCTGTCGCGTGATGGCAAGCCCACCGGAACAGAGCCGCTGGACGCCTGAACCATCCGCCTGCGGCAGCGCGGCATATCGAGCGGCGGCACGGCTCATGCTAGGCTCACCCCATAGATAGTTCGCCGGCCGACGCACTCGCCGCAGGAAGCAAGCATGAGCAATCCAAAGACCCTCCGTAACTTCCGCATCGCGCTGTGGACGCTGGTGGCGGTCGTCGCCATTGCCGCGACGGCGCTCTACGTGTTCCGCCCCCCTGCCCGCCCCTTGGGCATCACCGGGCAGGAATTCGCGCTCAATTCCACCGGCGGTGGCGCCTTTACCCAGGATGACCTGCGGGGCACGCCGAGTCTGATCTTTTTCGGCTACACCTTCTGCCCCGATGTGTGCCCGACAACCCTGGCCGAAACCACCGCCCTGCGCGAGCAGGCCGGCCTCAGCCCGGAACAGTTGCGCATCATCTTCGTCTCGGTCGATCCCGAGCGCGACACGCTCGAAATGGTCAAGGACTATGTGGAAGGCTTCGACCCTTCGATCATCGGCCTGGTAGGCCATAATCTCGAGCAGACCGAGAATGCCAAGGCGGCCTTCGGCGTCTTCTCCGAAAAGGTCGAGAGCGAGCCGGGCGACCCCTATTACCTGGTCAACCACACCGCAACGACCTTCCTCATCAATGCCGATGGCAGCTTCCAGGGCACCATCGCCTATGAGGAGGCGCAGGATACCGCCCTCGCCAAGGTAAAGCGCCTGGTCGAGGGATGAGCGAGCGCATCCGGCTCGACCTGGCGCTCGAACAGCGTGGCCTGCTCCCCAGCCGCGCCCGTGCGCGCGACGCCATCCTGCGCGGCACCGTCACCATCAACGGCGTCACCGCGGTCAAGCAGAACCAGATGGTGGGGCGCGACGACCAGCTGGCGCTGAGCGATCCGGCCGCCAACTACGTCTCGCGTGCCGCCCTCAAGCTGGTCGCCGGGCTCGATGCCGGCCGGATCGACCCCGACGGGAAGACCTGTCTCGATGTCGGCGCCTCCACCGGCGGCTTTACCCAGGTGCTGATGGAACGCGGCGCGCGGCGCATCTATGCCGTCGATGTCGGTCACGGCCAGTTGCACCAGCGCCTCAAGGGTAGTGACCGCGTCGTCAGCATGGAGGGCGTCAACGCCCGCGACCTGACTGCTGACATGATCCCCGAGCCCATCGACCTGCTGGTCTCCGACGTGAGCTTCGTGTCGGTCATCAAGGTCCTTGCGGCACCTTTGGCCCTCTGCACCCCGACCGCCGACGCCCTCATCCTGTTCAAGCCCCAGTTCGAGGTTGGCCGGCGCAATGTCGGCAAGGGCGGGATCGTCACCGACCAGGCTGCCATCGACACGGCACTGGCCGACGTCATCGCCTTCATGGCCGAACACGGCTTTGCCAAGGACGAAGCGGTAACCTCCCCGATCGCGGGCGGCGACGGCAATGTGGAGACGGTGCTGGTCTTCCGGCGCGACGGCACGCGATAGGCGCGGGTTTGTCTTTGCCAGCCGTTTGGGCTAGGCACGGCTACCCCTCCCCACACCGCAGACAGGACCCAGGCCATGACCGACGGCAATGACGACTATGTTTACGACGAGCAGTCGGGTGAATGGCGTCCAGCTTCCGAGCTGAAGGCCGAAGCCGCAACCGCTTCAATCGTGCTGGATGCCTCGGGCACGCCACTTGCCGATGGCGATCAGGTCGTCCTGATCAAGGATCTCAAGGTCAAGGGCGCCGGCCAAACGCTCAAGCAGGGCACCTTCATCAAGTCGATCCGGCTGACCGACAATCCCGAGGAAATCGACTGCCGCCACGACGCCATCAAGGGCCTCGTGCTGCGCACCGAATTCGTGCGGAAGCGCTAGTCAGTTCCGCGCGAACCCCACCGCACCTTCGCGCCCGGTCTGGCCGCGATGCCGTAGCGCGTGATCGGCCAGCACCAGCGCCATCATCGCTTCGCCCACCGGCACCGCACGGATCCCCACGCAGGGATCATGCCGGCCCTTGGTGATGATGTCGGTGTCCTCGTTGGCCGTGGTGACGGTCTGGCGCGGCGTGATGATCGACGATGTCGGCTTCACCGCAAAGCGGCAGACGATGGGGTCGCCATTGGAGATGCCGCCAAGAATTCCGCCCGCGTGATTGTCGAGGAAATAGGGTCTGTCCGGCCCGGCCCGCATCTGGTCGGCATTCTCCACCCCGGTCAGGCTCGCCGCATCAAAGCCCGCGCCGATCTCGACGCCCTTGACGGCATTGATGCTCATCATGGCCGAGGCGAGGTCTGAACTCAGCTTGCCATAGATCGGCGCGCCCCAGCCTGCCGGCACGCCTTCGGCCACCACCTCGATCACCGCGCCCACCGAATTGCCGTCCTTGCGGATGCCGTCGAGATAATCGGCCCACAGCGCGGCCGCCTTGGCGTCGGCACAGAAGAAGGGGTTCTGGTCCACCTGGTCCCAGTCGAAATTGGCATAGTCGATCTTGTGCGGCCCGACCTGGACCAGGCTCGCCCTTATGCTCACGCCTGCCAGCACCTGTCGCGCCACCGCGCCTGCCGCCACCCGCGCCGCCGTTTCGCGCGCCGAGGTACGGCCACCGCCGCGATAGTCGCGGATGCCGTATTTCTGGTCATAGGTATAGTCGGCGTGGCCTGGCCGATACTTGTCGCGGATATCGGCATAATCCTTGGAGCGCTGGTCGGTATTCTCGATCACCAGCGAAATCGGCGTGCCGGTCGTGCGCGGCCCGTCCGTGCGCTCGTCCTCGAACACGCCCGAAAGGATCTTCACCTCGTCCGCCTCGCGGCGCTGCGTGGTATATTTGCTCTGCCCCGGCTTGCGCCGATCGAGGTCGCGCTGGATCATTTCGGGCGTCAAAGGAAGGCCCGGCGGGCAGCCATCCACCACCACGCCGAGCGCGGGACCGTGGCTTTCACCCCAGGTGGTGAAGCGGAAGAGAGTCCCGAACGTATTGAAAGACATGGCGCAGCCCCGTGGTTGGCGGCTTTTCTAGGAGGCAGGGCCGCTCAGGTCAATCGACACGCCCCGCTGCTTAACCTGCATTGGCCGGCTGAACCGGCGCCTGCCGTTGGCGTTGACCGGCCAAGGAGCGACCTTGATGACCGTACAATTGCCTCTCGAACGCAGTGCGCTTGCCTCTTCCGACGACAGCCTCGGCAGCCACGAGATCGCGCCCGACCTGGCCTATCTGCGTGCCGTGCTGGTCAACGTCGTCTTCCATGGCCCGCGCAATGCCGGTGATCGTGGCTGGGTGCTGATCGATGCCGGCGTGCCCGGCTCGGCCGACGCGATCCGCCAGGCCGCCGAAAAACGCTTCGGCGCCGGCGCCCGCCCGGCCGCCATCATCCAGACCCACGGCCATTTCGACCATGTCGGCGCGCTCGAAACCCTCAGCCGCGAGTGGGATGCGCCGGTCTATGCCCACGCGCTGGAGCTGCCCTATCTCTCCGGCAAGGTGGATTATCCGCCGCCCGACGCGGCCGCGGACGGTGGTATCATGGCCAGGCTGTCGCCGCTCTTTCCGCGCAGCCCCATCGATGTCTCCGAGCGCCTCCATGCCCTGCCCGATGATTGCAGCGTGCCGTTCATGCCCGGCTGGAGCTGGCTGCATACGCCGGGGCATACGCTGGGCCACATCTCGCTCTGGCGCAGCAGCGATCGCAGCATGATCGTGGGTGATGCCTTCATCACCACCGGCCAGGAATCGGCCTATGAGGTAGCAGTGCAGGCCCTAGAGATGCACGGTCCCCCGCGCTATTTCACGCCCAACTGGCAGGCCGCCGCCGGCTCGGTGCGCCTGCTCGCCGGCCACCGGCCCCAGCTGGTCGTGACCGGCCACGGTCGGGCGGTGGCGGGGCCAGCCATGCTCACGGCCCTGCAGCAGCTGGCCGATGGGTTCGAGACCATCGCGCCACCCCAGCACCTGCGCCGCTCGGCCTGATTAGGCCGCGTCGCCCCGCAACAATTCCATCCTGCCGGGCGTGAAATGCATGATCGCGTCCTGTGGCGGCGCCCAGTTGATGACCTCGATAATGGGGGCATGCTCGATCAGCACGCGCAGGGTGCGGGCGATGCCGCCATGCGCCACCACCACTGATGGGCCCGTGAGCACGCTGGCAAACTCGGCCAACCGCGCCTCGACATCGCGATAGTTCTCGCCGTTTTCCGGGCGATAGTCCCAGTAGCTCTCGTCGCGCGCCCCCGGAGCAATGGCCATGTTGGCCGGCAATTGCTCGAACAGCTCGCCCTCCAGCACGCCAAAGGAAATCTCCATCAGCCGCACGTCATACTTGACCTCGGGCAGGTGGCTGTCGAAGCCGGCGCGTACCCGTTCCATGGTCTCGCGCGTGCGGCCCAGGGGGGAGGCGTGCCACTCAAACCGGTTGGGGTCCAGCCCGCGCTCTGCGAACAGGGCGGCCAGTGTCTTGCCGTTCTGGCTGGCCTGGCCGCGGCCCTTGTCGTTGAGTGGAATGTCCTTGCGCCCCTGATAGCGACGTTCGGCATTCCAGGGGGTTTCACCATGCCGGATGAAGTAGATTTCCGGCCAGACCAGCGCTGTCATCAGTCAAACACCGCGCCACGAACCGGCGCGTCCTACCAAGCTAGAGTGAAGCGGCGGGCAAGGGATTCGCGCGCCTTGGCATTGAGCAGGGTCAGCCTAGTGGATTCCCGCACTAAAGCCAGCCACCGCGTTGCAGGTCAGGGCTTTCGCCGCTCAAATCCTTGCGCCGATCCTGGGCCCATGGCAGACCCGGAGCTGTAGTTTCGCCCCAAGACCGGTTCTGCCATGCCACTGTCCGCCGCCGAGATCATTGCCCAGCTCACCGCCCTTGTCGGGGCCGGTTCCATCATCGGCGATACCGGCGCCATGGCAGGCTATCTCCAAGAACCACGCCGCCGCTTTCACCAGCAGGCCGCCGCCATTGCCCTGCCCGCTTCGGTCGAACAGGTGCAGGCCATCCTGCGCTGGGCCAATGACAACGGCGTCGGCATCATCCCACAGGGCGGCAATACCGGCCTCGTCGGCGCCCAGGTGCCGCTGCGGGGCGACGAGGTGATCGTCAGTCTCGCCCGGCTCGACCGCATCCGCTCCATCGACATTGCCGGCGGCACTATCGTGGCCGAGGCCGGTGTCATCCTCGAGCATGTCCATCATGCCGCCGAGGCCGAGGGCGCGATCTTTCCGCTCTGGCTCGCCTCGCAGGGCTCTGCCCGCATCGGCGGCCTGCTCTCGTCCAATGCCGGGGGCGTCAATGTGCTCACCTATGGCAATGCGCGCGAACTCACCATGGGGGTCGAGGCGGTGCTGGCCGACGGGCGGCTCTATCGCGGCCTCAACGCGCTCAAGAAGGACAATACGGGCTACGACCTCAAGGACCTCCTGGTCGGGGCCGAGGGCACTCTGGGCATCATCACCGCCGCCACGCTCAAGCTCTTCCCCAAGCCCGAGGACTACGAGACCGCCCTCGTCAACATTGCCGGCCCCGAGGCGGCCCTCACCCTGTTCCAGGTCCTGCGCGAACGCGTCGGCAGCCGGCTCAACGCGTTCGAGATTGTCCCTCATCTGGGGCTCGACATGCAGTTGCGCCACGGCGTGCTCGACCGCGACCCGACCGCTGGCCCATCGCCCTGGTATGCGCTGATCGAAGTCTCGCGCATGGCCGGTGGCGCGGCCGGTGCGCTGATGGCTGCCATCGAGGCGGCTTTCGCCGAGGGCCTGATCGACAATGCGGTGCTTGCCGAGTCGCTTGCCGACCGCACGCGGATGTGGGCCTTCCGCGAGCAGATGAGCGAGGTGCAATCCAAGGAAGGCGCCTCGATCAAGCATGACGTCTCGGTACCCGTTGCCGCCGTGCCGCAACTGATTGCCGAGGGCATCGCCGCGGCCGAGCGCGTCGCGCCGGGCATCCGCCCCGTGCCCTTCGGCCATATGGGCGACGGCAATATCCACTTCAATTTCAGCCAGCCGGTCGGCGCCGACCCCAAGGCGTTCATGGCCGAGTTCGACGAGAAGCTGCACGAAGCGATCTACGAGATCGTGCTGCGCCTGGGTGGCTCGGTCTCGGCCGAGCACGGCATCGGCCAGCTAAAGGTCGACCTGCTGCGGCAGGTCAAGGACCCGGTGGCTTTGGACATGATGCGGGCGATCAAGACGGCGCTGGACCCCAGGGGGATCCTCAACCCGGGGAAGATGCTCGGCTAGAGCGCATATCGGTCACCAATTTGTGCCGTCTTGCGCCGGGCGGGCAATGGTCCCATTTATCCGCCATGCTGCTCAATATCGCCTTTCTCGACGACGCCACCCGCCCCGCCATCCCCAGGCTTGAGGGCTTGACCGACGCGCAGCGCGCGCCCGGTGAACACCTGCGCGAGATCCACGATCACCTGCGCGACAATATGGTGACGCTCGGCAAGCTGATCGAACGCGCCAATGCCGGCACGGTCAGTGCCGACGAAATCGCCGCCGAGACCGGCGATCTGGCCATGGTCGCCAACTATCGCCGCTTCGGCAATCTGTGCGGCCAGTACTGCCAGTTCGTGCACACGCACCATTCCATCGAGGATCACCACCTGTTCCCGACCCTCGCCATGCAGGGCCCGGCCTTCAAGGCCATTGCCGAGCGGCTGACGGCGGAACATGTCGTGGTGCATGAATTGCTCGAGCGCCTGGTCGACGCGCTCAATGCGCTGGCCGCCGAGCCCAGCCAGACCCGGTTCGAAGACACGAAAACCGTCTATCAAGCCCTCGAGCGCGTGCTGCTCTCCCATCTCGGCTGGGAAGAAGAGGCCATGGGCGACGCTCTCGGCTATTTCGGCATCATGTAGCGCGTCAGAACAGGCTCATCTGCCCGCCGCCGGCCGCTTTCTTCAACTTCGGCTCAGGCTTCACGATTTCTGCCGGTTCGATCAGCCCGGGATCGTCGTCGCGCGCCGAGTTGACCCGCGTCGAGACCGGATGGAATTTCAGCACCCCGTCTTCGAGCGGCAGTGCGAGTTGCCCGGCTTCGCGCGCCCGCACCTCGCGCACATTGAGCCACTCCTCGATCGCATCGCCGCGCAGGATGGCCGGCATGCGGTCATGGATTTCGGAGAGCTGGCCATTGGCCGGCACGGTGATGGTGGCGACGCTGTCGACCTCCTCGCCATTGGGCCCCATCCAGCTGGCATAGAGCCCGGCCAGCGCCATCGGCTGGTCGTCGGCCATGGTGATGTAATAGGGCTGCTTGGATTTATCCGGGTTGGTATGCCACTCGTAATAGCCGCTGGCCGGTATGATGCAGCGGCCATGCTTGAGCGCATCGCGGAAGGCGGGCTTTTCCGCCATCGTCTCCACCCGGGCATTGACCAGCAGTGGAAATTCGCGCGGGTCCTTGACCCAGCCGGGCACCAGCCCCCAGCGGGCGAAACGCGCCTCGCGGCGGCCTTCCTGCTCCCAGACGGCGACGATCGGCTGGGTCGGCGCGATATTGAACCGCGGCACCATGTCCACGCTCTTGAGCAGCCGGAACAGTTCCACCATCATTTCGGGTGGCAGCGTCGATGCGTAACGTCCGCACATCGCGGTAACTCCTGAATCAGCAATCAACAGGTAGTCTCTGGGTCACCGAATCGCAAATGAGCCAGAAGTGACCGATATCCCGCCCAACGCCGCCAGCGTCGCCATCGTCCGCGAGGGCAAGGTCCTGCTGATCAAGCGCGCCTATGCGCCATACCAGCATCTGTGGACCCTGCCCGGCGGCCGCATCGAGCCGGGCGAGACCATCGAGCAATGTGCCATCCGCGAGATTGCCGAAGAGCTCGGCCTCACCATCCGCAATCCCCGCCCCGTCATGGTGCAATTGCTCGGCCGCGACGAGGATTTCCGCCTCGCCGTCTTTGCCACGCGCGATTTCTCCGGGCAGATACGGGCTTCCGATGAGGTGGCCGATCACAAGTGGATGGATCCGGCGGCGCTGATCGCCATGCGCACCACCACGCGGCTCGATGACGTGCTTGCGAGGGCCTTCGCAGTCCTCGCCCAGGAGTGATAAGCAATCGCCATGTCGCGTCTCCGCCCCGTCATCATTGCCCTGCTGCTCATTCTGGGCGCTGCGCCGTCGCTGGCCATCGATCCGCCCTATCAGGGACAGATGGAACGGCTGGCCGAGATCATGGGCAGCCTCTATTTCCTCCAGCCGCTCTGCGATTCCGGCCCGCAGGACTGGCGCGCCGAGATGGCCGAGCTCATTGCGCTCGATGAGCCCGAAGAGGATCGCCGCCAACGACTGGCGGGCGCCTTCAACGTCGGCTACACGGCCTATTCGCGCTTCCACCGGGCCTGCACGCCCGCTGCCCGCGAGGCACTGAGCCGTCTCCTGGGCGAGGCGGAACGTACGGCGCGCGATATCCATACCCGGTTCGCCGAATAGGCAAACGTCTGGGCCACCACGGAAAAGCGCGTTATTCACAATCGCGCACATAATGTTAACCTTCGGGTTACTTCTCGCGGGCTTGCCTGTCGCCCCCGTGTTACCCAAAGCTCATGACGACGAGCAAAACCATGTTCACGCCCGCTTCGGGGCACGGCGCATTCGACCGCGATCAGAGCGAGCGCCAGCTGGCGCTGGAATATCTCGCCGACGCGTGGAACGCTGCCGAGGACGATGGCATCCAGACCGCCGCCCTCGCCCATGCCTCGCTGTTCGCCGCGCTCGCCACCTTCGTCAAGATGCATGGCGATGAAGCCACGGCCGACCTCGTCGCGCTCCTGCCTGACCGCGTCCGCTCGGGCGAATACAATCTCGATCGCATCCTGCAATAGGCCTGTCCGGCTGCTGGGCCCCTGCCCCGGAACCTCGGCACCCTGCCCGCATTCGTGTTAGGCAGCCTTAACGAATGTTATTGCCTCGACGCAGCTACGATGGCTTTCATGCGCAGTCGGGCCGCACCGACGCTCCCACCTGAGGAACCCGCCACATGCTGAGGCCCATCTATTTCGTCCTCGGCGTGCTGATGGTCATCCTGGGCCTCATCGGTATCTTCGTGCCGCTCATGCCCACGACCTCGTTCCTCATCCTCGCCGCGTGGTGCTTTGCCCGCTCGTCGCGCCGGGCCGAAGCGTGGATTCTCAACCACCCCAAATTCGGGCCGCCCATTCGGGCCTGGCGTCAGGATCGCGCCATCGCACGCCGCTACAAGATCATGTCCGTTGCCGGCATGGCCATCGGGCTCGTGCTGTTCATGGTCTCGGCACAGCCCGCCTGGTGGGTGGCGACCCTCGTCGGGCTGGCATTGCTTGCCCTCTCGATCTACGTGGCGACCCGGGCCGAGCCGCAACCGGCCGGTCTTGACGTACGCGGCTCGTGATCACAACCTGTTGCGGCCATTCGATGTCGCCTCGCCCGGCGAACATGACTAGGGTCCCGCACGACGTCTGCGCTTTGGAAGGATATCGATGAACGCGCCCGTTTCGCTCACCAATTGCGATCTGGAACCAATCCATATCCCCGGCTCGATACAACCCTATGGCGTGATGCTGATCGTCAACGACGATGGCGTGATCGTCGGCTATGCGGGCATGGCGGGCGATGTTCTCGACCGGCCCCTCGAGGCAGTGGTCGGTCTCAGCGCGACCGCGGTGCAGAACGCCATCATGGGCGACGAGGTCACGGTGATCGAACGTGCAAGTCTGCACGGTGATGCCCGCGATGCCATCGCCTATCGCAGCGGCGGGCACCTGGTTCTCGAGCTGATGGAAAGCACGGGCGAGACGCAGCTGAACGCGGCCTTCCTGTCGCAGCTCGAAGCGCTGGGCACGACACTGGAGCGGGCCGTCACCCTGCCCGACCTCTCCAACCGCGCCGCGCGGATCTTCCAGGACCTGACCGGCTATGGCCGCGTGATGATCTACCAGTTCGTGGACGACGACGCCGGCGTGGTGATCGGCGAAGCCATCTCGGACGCCTCGTCCAGCTTCATGAACCACCACTTTCCCGCCACCGACATCCCCCGGCAGGCGCGGGCCCTCTACGTCCGCAACAAGGTCCGGGTGATTGCCGACGTGCATTACACTCCTGCCCCGGTGGTCAGCGCCAGCAGCGCCTTGCAGTCGATCGACATGAGCGATTCCATGCTGCGCAGCGTGTCGCCGGTCCACATCCAGTATCTCAAGAACATGGGCGTCGCCGCCTCCGCCTCCATGTCCATCGTCAAGGACGGGATTCTCTGGGGGCTCGTCGCCTGCCACCACCACGAACCGCGCAACCTGTCGCTGACCACGCGGCTCGCCTGCCAGGCACTGGCCAGCACCCTGGCGCGGCAGCTCAAGGCGCGCGAGGCAAGCGAGCTCTATCGCGAACGCATCCGCCTGCGCGCGCAGGAGGACGTCGTCCTCAGCCGCCTCGGCTCAGATGACACGCTGGACGAGTTCTTCGCCCAGTCGGGCAGCTCCATCGCCGAGCTGCTCGATGCCGATGGCTTTGCCGCGGTCCAGGGCGGCGAGGTGTTCTGCTCGGGCAATTGCCCTGACGCCATCGACGTGCGGGCCATGGCTGCCCATGTGCGGCAGCCGGCCTCCATCAAGCCCTTCCAGACCAGCAGCCTGCAGGAGCAGATGCCGGAGGCGGTCCATTTCGCCGATGTGGCCAGCGGTCTCCTGGCCGTCACCATGTCGACCGAGGTACCGACCATCCTGATGTGGTTCCGGGCCGAGCAGTTGCAGAAGCTAAAATGGGCCGGCAATCCGCACAAGGATGTCGACCACAAGCCGGGCGAGACCCTGAGCCCGCGCGCCTCCTTCGAGGCGTGGTCGGAAAGCGTGCGCGGCACGGCGCGCGACTGGTCGATCGCCGAGACGGAATCCGCGGCCCGGATCGTCAAGCAGATGCTTGAAGCGCGCAACAACAAGCGGATGCGCCAGCTCAATAAGGAGCTGAACACCACGCTGCGCGAAAATGACAGCCTGATCCAGCAGAAGGATTTCCTGCTCAAGGAGGTCAATCACCGGGTGCAGAACAGCCTGTCGCTGGTCTCCTCCTTCCTGCGCATGCAGGCGCGCGATGCCGAACCCGCGGTCAAGGCCCAGCTCGAGCAGGCCCAGCACCGGCTGATGGCCGTCGGGCTGGTCCACCGCCGCCTCTACCAGGATGGCAGCGTCGAGATCATCGACCTTTCGCGCTACCTGGGCGAACTCATCGCCGAATTGCAGGAGTCGCTCGACCAGCGCTGGAAAGAGCAGATGTCGCTCGATCTGGCGTCGATCCTGATCAGCACCGACCGCGCCGTGAGCCTTGGGCTGGTCGTCAACGAGCTGGTCATCAACGCCACGAAATACGCCTATGGCGAGGAGACCGGCCCGGTGCAGATCATCCTCGAACAGCACCGCAATACCCTGCGGCTGATCGTTGCCGACCAGGGCAAGGGACACGCCGGAACCACGCAGGGCACCGGTTTTGGCTCGCGCATGCTCTCGGCCCTCATCCAGCGCCTCCAGGGCACCATCCACCAGGAAAACCATCGCGGCATGCGCGTCATCGTGACCGCCCCCATCGAAGCAGGCGAATAGCTCCGGGCCAAGGCTGCCAGTCAATCGCGGCCCTGCTGATCCCTGATGTGATCGACAAGGGCCCGCAGTTTAGGCGCCATGTTCCGGCGCTGCGGAAAATACAGGAAAAACCCCGGAAACTCCGGCAGGTAGCCGTCCAGCAGACTGACGAGCTGGCCGCGGGCAATGTAGGGCTCGAAAGTCTGCCGCATGGCAAAGGTTATTCCGGCGCCGTTCAGTGCCGAACTGATCATGAAGCGCAGGTCGTTGGTAGTGATCTGGGGCTCCACGGAAACGGCGAAGGGCGTGCCGTTTTCTTCGAACTCCCACCGGTAGGGTACCTGGTTGGGCGCAGGTCGCCAGCCGATGCAGCGATGCCCGATCAGCTCACTGGGATGCTCCGGGCTGCCGTATCGGGCGACATAGCCGGGGCTGGCAACCACGGCCTCCCGCTGGTCCTCGCCGATCCGGACCGCGATCATGTCCTGTTCGATGACCTGCCCGAGGCGAATGCCCGCGTCGAACCCCTCCGCAACGATATCCGACTCGGCGTCGGTTACCGTCACGTCGATGGTCACCTGCGGATAGGCGGCAGCAAAGCTGCCGATCAGCGTTCCGGAGAGGAAGGGTTCGGCGATCGAGGTGACCGCAAGGCGCAGTAAGCCTTTCGGCTCGCGTTCTGAGGCCAGCTGTTCCAGGCCGGTGGTAATGTCGGTCCAGGGCTGCGACAGGAGATCGTGGAGCTTGATCCCGGCTTCGGTCAGCCGCACCGACCGTGTCGTCCGGCTCACCAGCGACAGCCCCACCATGTCTTCAAGGCGCTTGATGCCCTGGCTGACGGCCGAGCGGGTCACGCCCAGCCGGTCTGCCGCCGCCCGGAAATTGGGTTCCTGGGCGACGGCAAGGAACACCGGCAGCAGGTTCAGGTCGATTGCCATTGTCCAGTCTCGCTAACCAACTTGTTGAGAACGCGGTGAATACCGCGATCCAATGGTCAAGGCTAGTGTCCGCTCTGTCGTCACCCCGACGGCACAAGGAGACCCGCTATGACCAATACCAAAGCCGCTGTTGCGCTGACGCTTGGCGCCCTGGCCACGCCCGCCATGGCACAGTCCTGCCCGCAGGAGGGTGCGAACGCTCCCCTGGCGCTGCATGAAGAATGGATCATGCAGGGCTGGGAACGCAGGGATGGCGATCCCGCCTTCGTGTTCACGCAGAAGATGGGCAAGTACTATGACCTCGAGGATCCCACCGGCTTGTTCTGGGACAATTTTGCTCCCGGCGAGACGCAGCTCTTTACTGATGCCATGGTCTATGGCCCCAACTGGGAAGGTCTGCAGAATGCCTCCCGCTCGATCCTCCATGGCATGAAGGAAGGCCACGCAGTCCTGCTGGGCGATGATGTCGCCTCCACCGCGGTCGGCTTTGTCGGCCGGATCGACCGGCTCAGCGGCGAAATCCTGGCCTTTGACGCCCGTTCCCAATTGGGCTGGAAATGCGTGGATGGCGTCTGGAAGATCAAGCAGGAACTGAACTACGCCTGGCTTGTTGAACCCCACACCATCGAGGCTACCTTGGGAAAGGCACTGGAGCAGTGACCGAGACTGACGCAAACCAGCCCTATCTGGGCATGTGGGTCACTGCTGACGGACGCATCCGGCATGAACTGCTGCCCAATGGCCGTTACGACGAAGCCCGCGGGACGCGCGAAAGCGCCTATCAGGGGCGCTATGAGATCGTCGGGAACCACATCGAATACTGGGACGACACCGGCTTCACCGCCGATGGCGACTTCATCGATGGCGTTCTGCACCACGCCGGCATGGTGCTGTTCCGCCGATAGCGGCGGCTAGCCGAACGTCCGCTTTCCAGGCTTCCAGCCGGAGAGCGGACCGACCGCCATCCTCCGACCCAACCCGGTCATCCAGCACGTCTAGTCGTCTTCAAGCCCGGCAGTACCGGGTGCTTCCGGATCGACAGCGGTATCGCCGACCAGGGTCGACAGGTCCGACTGCAGGCGATCCAGCGCCGCCTCGCCGATTTTCCGGGCCCAGGCGGCGCGCAGGTCATCGAAGATGGCCTCGCCCTGCGCCATGGCCTCATGACCGAGCGGCGTCACGGTAAGCAGCTTGCGCCGTGAATCCTTGGCATCATCCATGCGTGCAACATAGCCGCGCTCCTCCAATACGCTGATGACCTTGGCGGCCGCCTGTTTGGATATGGACATGCGGCGGCCCAGCTCGGATGCGCTGTCGGCACCGCCCGCGATTGCCCGCATGGCAAATTCCTGGCTCGGACGTAGTTCCGGATAGCCGCGGCGCAGCAATTCCGCCCCCGCGCCGTCCGCCAGTTGCCGGAAGCCGCCAAGAAGAAGCAATGCGAGATCGGCACCTTTTCTGCTCATGCCCGTCGGTAGCGCATGCAGAAAAAAAAGACAACCAGTATGTCCATTGACACCGACAACCAGGATGTCTACTTCATAACGACAACCAAGTTGTCGATAAAGGAAATGACATGATGCCCCTGACCATTCCCGAAGTCACCCACCACCAGGCTCATCTCAACGGCACCAACCTGCACTACGTTTCTGCGGGTGCTGAAGGCTCACCAATCCTTCTGGTCCACGGCTGGCCGGAAACCTGGTGGACCTTTCACAAGGTCATTCCCGCACTCGCCCAGTCCCACAGGGTCTTTGCCGTCGATCTGCGCGGCTTCGGAACCTCCGACGCCGCCCGGCCCGGCGACAGCAGCACGACCATGGCCGACGACCTGCAGGCGCTGATCGGCCATCTCGGCCTTGGTCCTGTCCATCTGGCAGCGCAGGACTTTTCAGGCCCGCTGGCTTTCAGGTTGGCCGCCACCCGTCCCCAGGATGTGCGCAGCTTCATCGCCGTTGAAACCGGCCTGCCCGGTTTCGGTCTCGAGATCCTCGCCAATCCTCTGATCGCCTGGTATTTCGGCACGCTCGCAAAGCCGGGTGCAGCCGAGTGCTTCTTCAAGGGGCGCGAGACCGAGTTGCTGACCCAGTTCATCTTCACCCCGCCAACGACCACTTCCGCCACCATCGGCGCGGCCGACATCGCCGAATTCGTTCGCGGCTACGCCCGCACCGGCGGCTGGAACGGCGCACAGTCGATCTACGACAGCAACCTGCGCGAGGTCGAGGAATACAAGGCTCTGGTCGCCTCCGGCCCGCTGGCCATGCCTGCACTCGCCATCGACCAGCACGGCTCCGATTTCACGGCCCGCTCGTTCGCTGCCGCAGTCAGGAGCCAGATAAAGACGTGCACCATCCCCGACACCGGCCATTACATCGCCATGGAAGCCCCAGGCCCTCTCGCCGCTGCAATGCTCGAATTCATCGACGAAGTGGATCAGGCCCGGTGAGGCAAGATGCAGGCCTGGGTGGCGCGATATTGACCCTTGCACTCTGCCTGCCATCGGCGTCGAAATAGGTGCAGATGTCTGGAACTAGGAAAGCCGACGGGGCGGGCATGAACCGGAAAGACAGTATCGCAGAACGGGTGATGTCGATGGACGAGGCGATCTGGCAGCGCCACGCCAATCCCCTCAGCGTCTACACGCGCTATCTGGGTCTGCCGCTGCTCGCCATGGGAATTTGGAGCCGCGTGTGGCTCGGATGGTGGGCCCTGCTTCCGATTGCTGCCGCCATCATCTGGATCTGGGCCAATCCGAGAATTTTCCCGAGGCCGCGTTCGACGAATAACTGGGCGTCCAAGGCGGTGCTCGGCGAGCGGGTGTGGCTGAACCGAAAGCAGATTTCCGTTCCGGCCGGGCACCGGCGGGCGGCATTGCTTCTTTCAATCCTGAACGGCCTGGCTTCGCTGCTGGCGATCTACGGACTCGTCATGCTCCAGGTCTGGCCAACCCTGACCGGCATCGCATGCGTGATCCTGGCCAAGACATGGTTCCTGGACCGGATGGTATGGCTGTTCGAGGACATGAAGGGCACCAACGCCACCTATCGGAGCTGGTGCTACTGACGGCCACGGCTTACGGACGGCTCTAGAGCCGAACCCGTCCGAACCTAGCCCTGCGCCGACAGCGCTTCCAGGAACCGCATCGGCTGCCCGACGCTCGGCGTCACCAATTCGCCTTCCCACATGACCCGGTGGCCGCGTACCACGGTGCCCACCGGCCAGCCGGTGACCGTGACCCCGTCATAGGGTGTCCAGCCGGCGCGCGATTTCACCCAGTCATTGGTAATGGTCTCATGGCGCTTGAGATCGACGATGGTGAGGTCTGCGTCATAGCCCACCGCGATCCGACCCTTGTTGGCGATGCCGAACAGCCGGTTGGGGCCGGCGCTGGTCATGTCGACGAAGCGGGCAAGGCTCAGCCGACCGGCATTGACGTGATCGAGCATGGTCGGCACCAGGGTCTGCACGCCCGTCATGCCCGAATGGCTGTCGGGATAGGCATGGTCCTTTTCTTCACGCGTATGGGGCGCGTGATCGGAGCCCAGTATGTCGGCGACGCCATTGGCGACACCCTGCCAGATGCCCGCGCGATGGGCCTTGTCGCGTACCGGCGGGTTCATCTGCGCATAGGTGCCGAGCCGGTCATAGGCCGTCTCGTCCAGCGTCAGGTGGTGCGGCGTCACCTCGACGCTCGCCACATCCTTGTGGTCGGCCAGATAGACCATCTCTTCGGCGGTCGAAATATGCAGCACATGGATGCGCTTGCCGGTCTTGCGGGCGAGGTTCACCAGCCGCTTGGTGCAGCTCATCGCCACTTCGGGTGAGCGCCAGACCGGGTGGCTCGACGGATCGCCCGGCACGCGCAGTCCTTTACGCTCTTCGAGCATGTATTCGTCTTCGGAGTGAAAGGCGGCACGGCGCGAGATCGCCGAGAGGATCCGCTCGACGCCATCATCGTCCGCCACCAGCAGCGAGCCGGTGGAGGAACCCATGAAGACCTTGATCCCGGCGCAGCCCGGCAGCCTTTCCAGCTCGGCCAGTTCGCCCACATTGTCATGCGTGCCGCCGATATAGAAGGCGAAGTCGCAATGCATGCGGTTGGTACCGGCGGCGATCTTGGCCTCGAACGTCTCACGGCTCGTGGTCAGCGGGTTGGTATTGGGCATTTCGAACACGCCCGTCACCCCGCCCATGACCGCCGAGAGCGAGCCGGTCTGCAGGTCTTCCTTGTGCGTCAGGCCAGGCTCACGGAAATGCACCTGCGTATCGATGACGCCGGGCAGGATATGCAGGCCCTTGCAGTCGATGACCTCGGACGCATCCGCCCCCACATGACCCAGGGCGACGATCCGGCCATCGCGCACGCCGATATCAGCCGGCCCCTCGCCATCCTGGTTGACCACGGTCGCATTCTTGAAAATGGTGTCGTACTGCGCCATGTCTGAGGTCCTGCCTGCCAGTGTCCTGGCCGGTTTAGCGGACCCCCTGTCCGGGAAGCAAGTGACCATGACCATCCATCTGCGCGCCGATCGTGCCGTGTTCCGTTTTTCCGGCCCCGATGCGCACAAGCTGCTCAATGACGTGGTGACCGGCAAGGTCCCCACCGAGCCGGGCGCGGCCGCCGCCTGGGCGTTGCTGTCGCCACAGGGCAAGATCCTGGCCGAGGGCCTGGTCGGCCAGTCCGAGGACGCCCTCTGGCTCGACGTGCATCACTCGGTCGCCGACGACTTCTTCAAGCGCATGAAGATGTATCGGCTGCGCGCCAAGGCCGAGATCGGGGACCTGCGCGAGACCCACCGCGTCGGCTTTGTGCCCGATGAAGCACACGGCGGCATCAGTCATGCCGTCCGCATGGGGGGCTTGGACCTGGGCTGGCGCATGATTGCGCCTCTTGAAGCAAGCGCGGACTGGGTGGCGACGGACCAGGCCTACCAGGCCCGGCGGGTCGCCGCCGGCGTCCTGCACCAGGGCAATGACTTCCCCGCCAATGATGTCTTCGCTCACGATATCGGCTTCGACCTGCTCGAGGGCATCGACTTTGCCAAGGGCTGCTATGTCGGGCAGGAAGTCGTGTCCCGCATGAAGCATCGCGGCACCGCCCGCCGCCGCCCGGTCATCGTCTCGGGCGTCGACGCTGCCGCCGGCACGCCACTTGTCACCGGCGACCGCGAAGCGGGTATAATCGGGCAGGTCGTCGATGGCAGGGCAGTCGCCATTGTCCGGCTCGACCGCATCGCCGACCCCTCCGCCGTCACCGTCGGTGGAAAGCCGGTGGGGCTGGAATTGCCGGTTTGGTCCACTTATCGCTTCGGCGAGGCCGTGGCGGAAGACTAGAGACAGGACTTGCAGGCCCTGGCGGCCAAAAACGCGTTCACGCATTTGGCGAATCGTGCCCGGATGCTAGGCTCGATGCTAACAGTCCGCTAACCAATTGGGGCATCATGGCACGCGCAAGTGCACGCGCCTGGCAACGCATGTTGTCCGGTCGCCGGCTCGATATTCTCGACCCCTCCCCCATGGATGTGGAACTCTCCGACATCGCCCACGGCTTGGCCCGAGTCGCCCGCTGGAACGGCCAGACGGCGGGGGACTATCCCTTTTCGGTCGCCCAGCATTCGGTGCTGGTGCTCGAACTTTTCCGCGCCGCCAATCCTGATTGCGACGCGGTTTCCCAGGCCCAGGCGCTGCTGCACGATGCGCCCGAATATGTCATGGGCGACATCATCTCCCCCTTCAAGGCGGCGATGGGCGGCAATTACAAGGACGTGGAAAATCGTCTTCTGTCAGCCATTTACCTGCGCTTCTCGCTCCCCGCGAGCATGCCCGCGGCGCTGGCGCGGCAGGTCAAGAAGGCCGACCGGGAAGCCGCCTTCTTCGAGGCCATCCACCTCGCCGGCTTCGAGGACAGCGAGGCCCGCAAGTTCTTCGGCGAGCCCAGCTTTCCCGCCTTTGACGTCGATGCCTTCGACCGCCTGATCCGCCCCTGGCCGACCCGCGAGGCACATGACCGTTTCGTCGCCGCCTTCGAGACGATTTCCGTTTAATCGCAAGCACTTGGCCTGTGGAGATTAACCCTAAGCACGGATCGACTTTGCCGCTGCGCGACGATTATGGTTTCTAAGTCGTTAATTGAATGACGCCATCCGCTTCATTTCGGGACGCGCTGCCATGAACCTGCCAGATCGCCACCTGCTCCTCGGCATGACACTGGGCGCAACCTGCGCCACCGCCCTCGCCGCCATCGGCCCCGGCATGGTCGTCGAGGCCTTTGCCGACGGGACCCCGGTCGGCATCGACCCAGCGGGCCTCGTCCGTTTCGAGGACCGCGATTACGTGGTGGACTACGATGACTGGGTCGCCACCGACCCGCTGTCGAGCGTTCGGGTCAAGAAGGTCGAGGCCGGCAAGGTCAGCTATGTGACGATCACCACGACGGAAACCGGCACCTATTCGACCGACGCCATGTTCTCGCGACACGTCCAGTATCCGGGCATCAGCGTCGAGGACGCAGACCCCGCCCGCAACCGCTTCTCCTACTGGACCGGTAACGGCTGGTCTGCCTTCAGCACCCGCAGCGCCGGCTCGTTCTACTACCACAGCGCCTGGCGCTAAGCCTTCTAGCCGAACAGCCAGCCGCGCTTGAACTTGTAGAAGACGTGCAGCCCGATCTGGGTGACCTTGTTCATGCGCGGGGCCCAGGCGGGACGCACATAGGTGGCATGGTAGTGGGTCGCATCCGCCACTTCGGTCAGATAGAGCTGGCCGTCGGTAAAGCGGGAGGCGATATCCTCGGCCTGCTCCCAGGACTTGCGATCGGTAATCGTTTCCGGAATGCCGTCGCAGGCAAAGGAGAACTGGCAGGAGTTGCGCCGGTTCTGGTTCTGGAACACCACACCACAGATCGTATCGGGATAGCGATGATCCTTGACGCGGTTGAGCACGACCTGCGCCACCGCCACCTGCCCGCGATAGCTTTCGCCACGCGCCTCGAAATAGATGGCGGTCGAGAGGCACCAGAGTTCCTTGTCCGAAACCGCAACCGCCTTGCCGCTTGAAAAGCCCCCGGTGACCGGGGCATTGGCGCGGGCATAGGCCAGTTGCTCGGATGCGAGCGCCGGCAGCGGGGTGCCGCTGGAGGGGGCAATACCGTCGATGGCGTCAAGCGCCGCCGCGTCAGCGGGGCCGATGGAGGCCACGGACATGCGCGGTCCGTATTCGACGTCGCCGGTCGCCTCCACGTTCAGGTCGGCCATGCGCGACTGTCCGAGAGCGGTCGGGTCGGACGCATCGCGCCGCAGCGCCGCCATGCGGGTACGCAACTCGTCAAAGGTGCGCGAAATGGTCATTACGTCGACAGGCGGACGCTGGCGATCGGTCTTGGCGGCGCGGTTCGGGCCGGTGAAGCTGGCGGTCTCGAACAGGTGGTCGACCGAGCCGGTTATGACGGGATCGGCGCCCGAATAGGAAAGACTCGCCGTGGCCAGGCTGACCTGCGGAGGCAGTGCGTCTGCGAGGTTGTCAGCGGGTCCGAATGCGCCACTGGTGAGCCCGCCATAGGCGAGGCCACAAAAAATCCCAACCGCCAGAAACCTGGTGAAGGGATGTCGGCGAACCGCTCTGGCCGGACGCAAAGGCGCCCCGGGCCGGTGGGATGAAGCCATAAATACGCTACTCAACGCTACGCAACAAAACTACTGGTCGGCGAAAGTGACGCTAGAATGCCGATAGAAGTGATGATGTCTGATTAGGGTTAGCAGCGGGTAAATAAGGTTTGCGGCAAGGCCGTGGACCAAGCATGGCAGTTAGCCGGCAGAAATGTGAAAGGTCGATTTGCCGCATGCCGGCGCGGTCCGCACAGCGGATGCGAGGCTTCTGCAGCCGCTCGGCCTAGACCCCGCAGGCGGCCCGGACAGGCGCAACCTGCGCACCAAACTCGTCGACCCGGTACCGGACGGAGAGCGAACGTGAGTTCACCGGCGTCACGCGCACCGTAAGGTTTGTGACCCCTTCCAGACTCTGGAGAAAGCTCAGCGCGTCGGCCGTATTATCCAGCAGGATGGCTGTATTCTCGCTGTTGACCGGCAGGGTTCGACTACGTCCGGCCTGCAGGTCGAGTTGCCACGTGATCCCGGCATCGCGGCCCAGGGCGGACATGGTGTTACCGGCAAAGCCGAAGGCGACCGTAAGGACATCCTCGCTGCAGGCCACGGTAATGGTGGCGGGCTCCCGGCCGCTCGGTCGCGCTGGGATCAATTGCTCGGATTCCAGCACCACCATCGCCTCACCGTCCGCGGCGGGGGTAGCGGAAAAGGCAGCATCGAAGCAGGCAAGCCGCTCGGCATCGGCTTCAATGCCGACACATTGCGCACCCGCTTGCTGGGCCATTGCGGCAGGTGGCGAGAAAGCGAAAATCGGCAGCAATGCCAGAGCCGGCAGAAATTTCACGTCGATATCGTCTCCCCTGGTGCCGGCCCGGAGCCAGCTTTCGTCCCCTATGTAGGGATCATATCCACTTCATTTAAGCAGAAGCCTGCGCCAGCGTCAGCCGTGCGACCGGCACACGATAGGGTGAGCAGCTCACATAGTCGACGCCCAAACCGGCGAAGAACCGCAAGGAGGCCGGATCGCCGGCATGTTCGCCGCAAATGCCGATCTTGAGGCGGGGATTGGCCGCCCGGCCGCGCTCGATGGCAATGCTGATCATCTCGCCCACGCCCTTCTCGTCGATGGTGACGAACGGGTCGCGCTCATAGATGCCCTTGCGCTGATAGGCTGCGAGAAAAGTCGGCGCATCGTCGCGCGATATGCCGAAAGTGGTCTGGGTCAGGTCGTTGGTGCCAAAGGAAATGAAATCCACCATCTGGGAAATTTCGCCTGCGCGCAGGCAAGCGCGCGGCAGCTCGATCATGGTCCCGAAGGAGAAGCGGATGCGGTCGGTCCGCAACAGACCCGAATTGGCGGCAATGGCATTGACCCGATCGCGCACCCAGGCCACTTCGCTGGCCGTCGAAACGAAGGGCACCATCACCTCGACCACGACCGGTTCGCTCTGCGTTTCGCTGGCCGCGCGGGCCCCAGCCATCAGCGCCTGCATCTGCATCTGCAGCATTTCGGGATAGGTAATCGCCAGGCGCACACCGCGATGGCCCAGCATAGGGTTGATCTCGGCATTGCGCTCCAGATGCTGGCGCAACGCGCGCACGGCCAGGCCCAAGGACGCCGCCGTTTCCTCGATCTCCTCGTCGGTGCGCGGCAGGAACTCGTGCAGCGGCGGATCGAACAGCCGTACCGTGACCGGCATTCCCTTCATGGTGGAAAAGAGTGCCGAATAGTCGCCGGTCTGGAAATCGACCAGACCATTGATGGCGCGGTGCCGGTCCTCTTCGTCCTGGCTGAGGATGACGCGGCGCAAGGCGACCATGCGTTCGGGTGAAAAGAACATGTGTTCGCTGCGCGCCAATCCGATGCCTTCGGCGCCGAAGCTCAGGGCGGTGCGGGCCGATTCGACCGTCTCCACATTGGTGCGGACCGCGATCGTCCGGCTGGCATCGGACCAGCCCAGCAAGGTGCCGATGGCGCCGCCGATATGGGGCTGGGCCAGCGGCAGCATGCCGGCATAGACCAGGCCATCGCTGCCATCGATGGTGAGCCGGTCACCGGTGCGGAACTCTCGGTCGCCTATCCGGCAGACCATCTCGCTCGTGTCCACGGACATGGTACGCACCCCGGCGACGCAGGGCTTGCCAGTGATGCGGGCGATGACGCCGGCATGGCTCGACATGCCACCGCGCGCCGTGAGGATGCCGGTGGCGGCCTTCATGCCTTCGATGTCGGCGGGGCCGGTCTCGTTGACCACCAAGATGCAGTGCTTGCCGCGCGCGCGCAGTCGCGCCGCATCTTCGGTATTAAAGACAATGGCGCCACTGGCAGCGCCGGGGGATACGCCGAGACCCGACGCGATGGGTGCGGCGCCCTCGGCCGACTTGAGCCGCGGATGCAGCAACTGGGTCAGCCGGGTCGGATCGACACGGGTGACCGCATTCTGCGGTGACCAGACCTTGCGATTGACGCGGTCCACCGCCGCTTCCAGTTCAGCGGCGGCACTCACCTGCACCGGCCGCGCCGACAGGAACGTTACCTGGCCCTGCCTGATGCTGACGAGGCAATTCATGTGCCGCCCCGCCTTGGCATCGAGCAGGTCGACCAGGGCACTGATTGAATCGCTCAGGCGCGGCAGGGGGGATCCGTTGACCGGGGCGGGACCCATGGCGCCGGTAGTGGCATTGCGGGTGAGGAACTGCTCGATCTCGCCGTCTGCCGTTGCCTGAATCAGCACGATCTGACGGGCTCTGTCTTCGGTGGGTCGGCCGGTCCAGCCCTGGCCGAAGCCGTAGCTGTCGAAAGCCGCCTTGATCGCCTTGGCGAGCGGGCGCGTCGGATCGACTGCATCCTCGGGATTGGCCGGCGCCGCAATGCCGAGCTTGGCAGGCATCAGCCCGCCATTGTGGGAGGCGGCAGAGGTTCGCACCACCAGCATGGGTGGGACAGCGTCCTTGCCGACCAGTTTGAAGAGGCAGGCCACCCAATGCGTGCGCAGCCGCGTATCCTTGTGCTGGCGCTCCGATTGCAGCGCCTCCCAGGCGGTGCGGGTCAACGCTATGGTGGGGACGGTGGGAAACCCCGCCTCGCCCACGCGGAAGATCCAGCGGGCCTTGCCGCTCAGGAGCTTGAGCTGGCTGGCGGACAGGTTCGCCTTCCCCAGGGCCGGGGCAATCGCGAACATTTCCTGCGCCAAGCTCACCGCTCAATCCTTGCCATAGTCCTGGAGCATGATGACTCCAATGCCCGGGGTGTCGCACCTTACGAAACGGAAAAGTCAGAGCTTTTCCAGCTCGTGCGGCGAAACGCATATTGCCTATGAGGCTACACATCCGCAACAAGACTTGACTTGCCGCGGCAGCGAAAGCATCTGACTGATATGGAAAAGCGGCCACAACTAGACATTCTGCTCTGCGCCCCGCGCGGATTTTGCGCCGGCGTCGATCGCGCGATCCAGATTGTCGAACTCGCCCTCGAGAAATACGGCGCGCCGGTCTATGTGCGCCACGCCATCGTGCACAACAAATATGTCGTCGATGGGCTGCGCGAGAAGGGTGCGATCTTCGTCGAGGAACTCGATGAGATTCCCGAAACCGACGCTCCCGTAGTGTTCTCGGCGCATGGCGTGCCCAAGTCGGTGCCCGCCGATGCCAAGAGCCGGAACATGTTCTTCCTCGACGCCACCTGCCCGCTGGTGAGCAAGGTACATGTGGAGGCGCAACGCCACTTCGCCGAAGGCCACGAGATCGTCCTGATCGGGCACAAGGGGCACCCCGAGGTCGTGGGGACCATGGGCCAATTGCCGCAGGGCGCCATCACCCTGGTCGAGACCGTGGCCGATGCCATGGTCTTCGAGCCCCGGGATCCGGAAACCCTCGCCTTCGTGACGCAGACAACGCTGTCGGTCGACGACACGCGCGATATCGTTGCCGCACTGCGGCAGCGCTTTCCCGCGATCAACGGGCCGCACAAGGAAGACATCTGCTACGCCACCACCAACCGGCAGGAGGCCATCAAGGCTGTTGCGCCGGAAGTCGATGCCATGATCGTCGTCGGGTCGCCCAATTCATCCAATTCGCTGCGCCTTGTGGAAGTGGCCGAACGCGCCGGCTGCAAGGTTTCCATGCTGGTGGACCGGGCCGCCGAGATCGACTGGGCGCGGTTCGAGGGCATTCGCACGCTGGGTGTCTCGGCCGGGGCTTCAGCGCCGGAAAAGCTGGTGGACGAGGTGATCGAGGCCTTTGCCCAGCGCTATGATATCAAGGTCGAGGCGCGCGTCACGGCGCGGGAGAACATCGCCTTCAATATCCCGCGCGAGTTGCGCACCATCGAGGCCGCCGTCGCCAGATGAAGAACTTATCCCCGCCTGCCGCGGCGGGCCTTATTCTCTGCGCTTCCGCAGGTCTACGGAGCGCTGCATGAGCGAAACTGTCATCATCCACACCGACGGCGCCTGCTCGGGCAATCCGGGCCCGGGCGGCTGGGGCGCCATTCTCGAATATGGCGGCCATACCAGGGAGTTGAAGGGTGGCGAGGCCCTGACCACCAACAACAAAATGGAGCTGACGGCCGCCATCGAGGCGCTCAATGCGCTCAAGCGCCCCTGCACGGTCGAGCTCCACACCGACAGCCAGTATGTCAAGAATGGCGTGCAGAGCTGGATGCACGGCTGGAAGAAGAACGGCTGGCGGACAGCCGACAAGAAGCCTGTGAAAAACCTCGAACTCTGGCAAGCGCTGGACGAGGCGACCAAGCGCCACACGATCGAGTGGAAATGGGTCAAGGGCCATGCCGGGCACGAGCTCAACGAGCGGGCCGACCAGTTGGCCAATGAGGGCATGGCGCCATTCAAGGGCAGCAAGGGCAATGCCGCCCCGCTGATGCCGCCGGTCTAGCTGCGCTTCAGCACTGCTGCCTTGATCGCCTTCAGCGCCGGGGCAATGACGTAGCCGGCAACGGGGATCATCGCCGCCCCGATGATGATCCCGAAGATGAAGTCGACCAGCGCGGTGGCGAACCATCCCGCCACGCCGGCAATCGCCGGCACGGCATGTTCGCCCCAGTGCGCGGCGGCTTCCACCAGGTGTTCGGGCCAGGCGAGGCCGAATTCGTAGAGGCCATGCACGATGATGCTGCCCCCGACCCAGGTCATCGCCGCGGTGCCTATGACGCTCAGGACCTGCATGAAGACCGGCATTGAGACGACCACGCCGCGCCCGAAGGCCCGGCCGAGGCCGGTGCGGGCATGGCGGGCGGTCCAGACGCCAAAATCGTCGCCTTTGACGATGAGGGCCACAACCCCATAAACCGCGACTGTAATGCCGATCCCGGCCACCGCGAGGATAGCTGCGCGGGTCCAGAAATCGGGCACCTCGATCGCCGACAGGATGATCGTCATGATTTCGGCGGAGAGAATGAAATCGGTCTTGATCGCGCCGGCAATCTTCTGCTCCTCAAGCGTTTTCGGCTCGATGGCCACGGGCTCGAGCGCGGCCTCATGGGCCTCCGCATCGTGCGGGGCCAGTGCATGGAAGATTTTCTCGACGCCCTCGTAGCAGAGATAGGCGCCGCCGATCATCAGCAGGGGCGTGATCAGCCAGGGCGCGAACAGGCTCAACAACAGGGCAGCCGGCAGCAGGAACAGCAGCTTGTTCTTGATCGAGCCCCAGGCGATGCGGGCGACGATGGGCAGCTCGCGATCAGCGGTAAAGCCGTGGACGTAGTTCGGCGTCACTGCCGCGTCGTCGATCACGGCGCCCGCGGCCTTGACGCCGGCCTTGGCCGCCTGCCCCGCCACGTCATCGAGGGAAGCCGCCGCGACCTTGACGAGGCCGGCGACGTCGTCGAGCAGGGCGAGAAGTCCGACGCTCATGGGCAGTATCCTTTGTGGCGGTGGGATCGAAACAGCCCACGCGCCGCTGCGGTTCCCCGCCTAGCCGGCGACCTTGGAGAAATCGGCCACCAGATGCATGGTGTCGCGCAGGCGCGCCAGCAGGTTCAGGCGATTGGCGCGCACCGCGGCATCCTCATCATTGACCAGCACGGCCGTGAAGAAGTCATCGACCGGTGTGCGCAGGGTCGCCAGTTCGGCCATCGCACCCTTGTAGTCATCCTGGCCGACATGGTTGGACACCGAGGCGTGGACGGCATCGACGGCAAAGGCCAGAGCGGTTTCCTCCTGCAGTCGCAACAGCTCCTGATGGACGGCGCCGGCATAGGCCTTGCCGTCCTTCTTTTCCTCGGCGGCGAGGATATTGGTGCCACGCTTGTAGCCGGCCAG
>JADKLW010000065.1_pt1 | contig 67501 bp, 60 predicted proteins | sample 8641881 | NCBI WGS metagenome assembly JADKLW01 (sample SAMN16272185, study PRJNA661076) | feces metagenome | isolation source: fecal sample from diarrhoea affected cattle B | host: Bos taurus | place: South Africa: Lokaleng Village, Mahikeng | collected 2019-09
CGAATCATCAAATCATCAAATCGCCGAATCATCACATCGCCGAATCATCGAATCATCAAATCATCAAATCATCAAATCACCGAATCATCGAATCATCGAATCATCGCATCATCGCATCATTAAAAAGCACTTCCCTTTAGTTTCAGTCCTGTTGTCTCCTCCAGGCCATACATCAGGTTCATATTCTGTACTGCCTGCCCCGATGCACCCTTCACCAGATTGTCGATAATGGAGGTGATATGGATATAACCATTATGGAATTCAATATGCAGCAATCCCTTGTTGCTGTTGACCACCTCTTTCAGGCTGATCGGTTTGTCGGATACAAACACAAAGGGTGAAGGAGCGTAAAAGGCTTTATACAGCTCGATCATTTCGGATGCTGATAACTCACCATCCCCTTTGGTGTAAACGCTGGCGAATATCCCACGGGTGAAATCACCCCGCATCGGCACGAAATTGATTTGGGGGGTTGTGTTGTTTCCCGCGCTGGTCAATGTGTTGGCTATCTCCGTCAAGTGCTGGTGTGTGAATGGCTTGTAAACCGAGATGTTGTTGTCGCGATAACTGAAGTGGGTGGTCTCTCCCGGTCTCTTGCCCGCACCGGTAGAGCCGGTGATGGCATGCACGTGAATCTCATCTGTCAGCAGGTTATTCGCTGCAAGCGGCAGCAGTGCCAGCATGATGGTTGTGGCGAAACAACCGGGATTGGCCACATTGGCAGCCTTTCGGATGCGCTCCCTGTTCAGTTCACATAAACCGAAGACAAACTCCCGTTCACCAAAATTAGGTTCGTTGCGGAAATCGTTCCCCAGATCGATGATCCTGCAGCTAGCAGGCACATTGTTTTCTTTCAGGAAGGTACGTGATAATCCATGACCCAGGCAGAGGAAGATCAGATCGGGATTGCCAAAGCTGTCACTGAAAACCATATCGGTCTCTCCCAGCAGGTCACGGTGCATCTCCCCAACAGGCATACCTGCGGAGGTGGTGCTGATGACCGACTCAATGTTTACTTCAGGGTGACGGAGGAGGATACGCAGCAGCTCGCCTGCCGTGTATCCCGTTCCCCCTGCTATGCTTACGTTAATCATTGTCGTGGATGGTATAATAAATTTTTAATGGGTTGGCTGTCACCTTTGTGAAGCCTACCACATCCTGACCGGAGAATGATTTATTGGATTCTCCGTACTCGCCGAAGCGGGAGCTCATCAGATCATAGTCACTGGAGCATCCCAACACTGCGAAATGATAGGGGCGCAGCTCCACCTCCACCTCTCCCGTGACATATTTCTGGGTGTCAGTGAGGAAGGTCTCGATGTTACGCATCACCGGCTCCAGGTATTGTGCCTCATGCATCAGCTGTCCGTACCAGTTGGAGAGCTGCTCCTTCCAGTAGAGCTGCTGCTTGGTGAGCACATGCTTCTCAAGCAGATGATGTGCCTTGACGATGATCAGCGGTGCCGGTGCCTCAAAAGCTACACGCCCCTTGGTGCCGATGATGGTATCACCCACATGCACATCGCGGCCGATGCCGTATTTCGAGGCTCTCTTGTGCAGAAGATGGATCAATTGTACTGGTTGTATCTTCTCGCCGTTCATCGATACCGGCTCTCCCTTTTCAAAACCGATGGTGATACGTTCCGCGCCCTCTGCAGTCACCTGTGAGGGGTAAGCCTCCTCCGGCAGTACACCTGATGATTTCAGTGTCTCCACGCCACCTACGCTTGTACCCCAGATACCCTGGTTGATGGAGTACTTCGATTTCTCCCACGAAAAGTCGAACCCTTTCTCTTTCAGATAGTCTATCTCCTGCTGACGGGAGAGAGAAAGCTTACGTATGGGGGCGATGATCTCCACCTCAGGGGCCAGCACCTCGAAGACGAGGTCGAAACGTACCTGATCATTCCCGGCGCCGGTGCTGCCGTGTGCCACTGTGCCGGCACCCACCTTCTTCACATGGTCCAGCACTGCCATTGCCTGGAAAAACCGTTCAGAGCTGACAGACAAGGGGTAGGTGTTATTTTTTAACACATTCCCGTAGATCAGATACCTGATACCGCGTGCATAATAATCATCCACGGCATCAATGCAGGTATGTGTGGTGGCACCCAACGTGAGTGCACGCTCCTCAATACGTTTTGCTTCTTCGTCGGTGAACCCGCCCGTATTGACGATCACGGTGTGTACTTCGAGCCCTTTCTCATTCATCAGATAAGGTACGCAGAAGGAGGTGTCAAGACCGCCGCTGAAGGCTAAAACTACTTTTTGTTTCATTTCTTAAACATTTTATTTGATTTTCTTGTCTTAATTATTGGTTTTACCATTTTTTTAGCAAAAGGACTTGCCTGTACCGGCTTTGCTTTTGCATCATAGAGCAACCCGGTGCAAAGACACATTTTATAGTTGTTACGCTGCAGGATATCGTAATTGCGACACCCCTGGCATCCTTTCCAGAATTCTTCATCATCGGTCAGCTCCGAGAAGGTGACAGGTTTGAAGCCCAGTTCTGTGTTCATCTTCATCACAGCCAGTCCGGTAGTGATGCTGAAGATCTTTGCATTGGGATATAGTTTGCGGGAGAGGTTGAAAATCTTCAGTTTGATCTTCTTCGCCAGTCCCTGATTACGGTAATGGGGGTGCACCACCAGCCCTGAGTTGGCCACGAAACGCTGGTGGCTAAATGTTTCAATATATGCAAAGCCTACAAGCTGTTCCCCATCGAGGGCAATCACAGCCTTGCCGGCATTGATTTTCTCAGCTATATATTCGGCACTTCGCTTTGCGATACCTGTGCCACGTGCCTGTGCCGATTCATAAATCAGATCGCATATCTCCTGCGCATAGCTGACGAAACTGCTGGTGGCTATATGAATTACTACATTCATCCTAAAACAATAAAAAGATTATGAAAAAGTTGTTGTTGTGAGTCGCCTTTTGGCGAAAATAGATGGAAAGGGAGATGCAGACATTATATTGCCTGCAGAATTTAAAAGCATCGTCGGACCAGGACAGTTGCTTTATTGAGGTGTTTGTATGAAAAAGATATTCTCATCGAGAGGCAAAAGTAATCAATTTATTTTTAAATGGCGATGTTTACAGGAAAAAATCTTTCCTTTCTTTTAGGAAAGAGTCAAATTGATTTTATATATCATTTATATGGTGAAAATGTTATAAAAAATTTGTCTTTTTGATACCTTTTTATTATTTTTGTTCTTTCCCGAACTACAATAAAACCGATTTACTCCATTTCGCGGTACGCTGCTCTCTTCATGTAGTTCACCCACACTGACTAATATTTAAATTAATGGAAACAAAAAAATACAGAAATTTTATCCTTCGGAATTACAATGATCTGCCTCAACTAAGTGCTTTGTCAGAAGAAGACCGGGAAGCAATCAGAGTTGTTGGACAGGTGTTACCCTTCAAGTCAAACAACTATGTTGTTGAAGAGTTAATTGATTGGAGCAATGTGCCGAATGATCCTATCTTCACGCTTACATTTCCCCGGAAAGAGATGCTCTCAAAAAAACACTATTCCGCGGTTAAGAGGCTGCTTGATGAGAATGATGAGGCAGGACTGAAGAAGAAGGTCTTTGATATACGGATGAAGCTAAACCCAAATCCGGCCGGTCAGGAACACAATGTACCAACCATCGATGGGATTAAGCTACACGGTATGCAACATAAATACCGTGAGACAGTACTTTTTTTCCCCAGCCAGGGTCAGACCTGTCATGCCTACTGTACATTCTGTTTCCGCTGGCCGCAATTCTCCGGCATGAATGAGCTTAAGTTCGCGATGAAAGAGGCCGATCTGCTCCACAGGTATCTGAAGAAACATACAAAGGTGACAGATGTTCTTTTTACAGGAGGCGATCCACTTACAGCGAGGGCCAATATCATGTCTGCCTATATTGAGCCGCTATTAACCAAAGATTATGCGCATATCCAGAATATACGTATCGGTTCTAAAACATTGGCTTATTGGCCTTATCGGTTCCTGACGGATAAAGATGCGGATGACATGCTGCGTTTATTTGAGAAAGTGAAGAAAGCGGGGAAGCATCTTGCTTTTCAGGGGCACTTCAACCACCCCGTGGAGCTCTCCACCGATGCGGTGAAGCAGGCTGTTGAACGCATTCAAAACACCGGTGCTCATATCAGAACACAATCACCATTGCTTCGTCATATCAACGACGATCCGCGGGTTTGGTCAACAATGTGGAAAGAACAGGTGGATCTGGGTTTGATTCCCTATTATATGTTTGTTGCACGTGATACCGGCTCAAAATCATTTTTTGATGTTCCCCTCGAGAAAGCATGGAATATATTCCGGAAAGCCTATAGCAATGTGAGTGGCCTGAGCCGTACCGTACGGGGCCCCAGCATGAGTGCTAACCCGGGTAAGATTCAGATACTGGGTGTGTCAGAGGTCAGGGGGGAGAAGGTCTTCGTACTTCGCTTTCTTCAATGTCGCAATCCCAATTTGGTGGATATTCCCTTCTTTGCGAAGTACGACAAAAAAGCAACCTGGTTTGATGAGTTGGAACCAGCATTCGGTGAAAAGGAGTTTTTCTTCCAGAAGGATAATCTATTGGGTGTACATGGACGAGATACTGATTTTCTCTGGGAGTAACTGCATAATTGGATCAAATACTTTGAATTATCAACAAAAACATCAACGTTTTAATTAATTAACACAGAGTTGTCTGTTTTATTATTTATTTTGCCATTCAATCTGTCATGTCTTTTCGTGCATTATTGACGAAGAGGCTTTTGAATGTAATTTGAAAAGTATGGGTAGAATCATCTCGTTGGCGAATCAAAAAGGAGGAGTAGGAAAAACAACTACGACGATTAATCTTGCTGCATCACTGGCAGCATTGGAGAAGAAGGTGCTGGTGGTGGATGCCGATCCGCAAGCCAATGCATCCTCCGGTTTGGGCATCGATATAAAAAAAATAAAGAATACAATCTACGAGGGATTAATTGGTAAATGTACTCCACAGGAAGCTTTGATACACACACCTTTTGAGAATATCGATATTATCTCTTCCCACATCAACCTGGTTGGTGCTGAACTGGAGATGGTACAGATGAGCAACAGGGAGAAGAGACTCCGCGACCTTTTGCAGCCCATCACTGATATATATGATTATATCCTTATCGATTGTTCTCCCTCACTTGGCATCATCACGGTGAACGCGCTTACCACTGCCGACTCGGTGATTATACCGGTGCAATGTGAATATTTTGCCCTGGAGGGTTTAAGTAAACTGTTGAATACGATAAAGATCATCAAGTCAAAGCTAAATCCAAAACTTGAGATTGAGGGATTTGTGCTCACCATGTATGATTCACGCCTGCGACTTCATAACCAGATTTATGAAGAGGTGAAACATCACTTCAAGGAGCTGGTTTTCACCACAGTTATACAGCGTAATATCACCCTTAGTGAGTCGCAAAGCCATGCCAAGCCAGCGTTAATGTATGATGCCGGTTCCCGGGGGGCGATCAATCACATGCAGCTGGCACAGGAGCTAATCGAAAAAAAATCCTAACTTTGTACTCTTTACCGATTCAATTATGGCTAAAAAGAATGCATTAGGAAGAGGGTTGGATGCGTTAATCTCTTTTGATGAGAGCGAAATACAAGGCTCTTCATCCATCAATGAGATAGAACTGAGTAAAATTGTTCCCAATCCTGATCAACCCCGTACCGTTTTCAATGAGGAGGCAATGTTGGAGCTCTCCGCTTCCATCAGGTCTATCGGGTTGATTCAGCCTGTTACGTTACGCAAACTGGATGAGGATTCCTATCAGATCATAGCCGGTGAGCGACGTTATCGCGCCTCACAAATGGCCGGACTGACCTCCATCCCGGCTTATATCAAAACGGTGGAAGATGATGAAATAATGGAGATGGCACTGATTGAAAATATTCAGCGTGAAGACCTCAATTCCATCGAGATAGCCCTTGCTTATCAGACCCTGATTGAGAGCCTCTCTCTTACCCAGGAGCAATTGAGTGAAAGAGTAGGAAAAAAAAGAGCAACCGTCACCAACTATCTGCGTCTGCTAAAACTTCCTGCTGAGGTACAAATGGGTGTGAAAGACAAAAAAATAGATATGGGCCATGCACGTGCACTGGTAAACATGAACGATCCGGTTGCACAGCTTTCCCTCTATAACCTTATTCTCGAAGATGGGCTCTCGGTACGAAAGGTAGAGTTGATCGTGCGGGAGTTCGGTGAGGGGAAGCCCATTCGGTCGCAGGACAGTGCCGGCCACAAAAAGTCCGGATCGAAGAAGAGCGTGCCAAAACAGTTGTTATCTGATGATTTTGATTTGTTGCAGCAGCATCTCTCCTCCTATTTTAAAACAGATGTCCAGTTCAATTACAACAAAAAAGGGAAAGGGAAAATCACTATCCCCTTTGATTCTCCGGAAGATCTGGAACGCATTATTGTGATGTTCGACAAAATGAATAAATAAACCAGAGGATGAAACTTGCCGGAATAATTGTTTCTCTTTTTGTCACTTTTTGTAGTGTTGAAGTCCATTCTCAGGATGTCCTGCCGCAGCAGCGACGTGACAGCATGCTACTGATCAGAGAAGATTCAGTCGCTGATGTTACTCCCGATACCATACCTCTTACCAGTGACAACGATTCCCGGGATAAGCAGCAGAGAGAATCGCTCCAGGTTACTGTTGACAGTATTTTCATCGCTACCACCTCCGACGCTTTCTTTGCACCATCTTCCATTTTTCATCCAACACCCAGAAAAGCAGTCATCTATTCGGCGATTTTTCCCGGGCTGGGACAGGTTTACAATCGTAAATACTGGAAACTGCCCATTCTCTATGGAGGTTTTGTCGGGCTTACTTATGCCATTACCTGGAACAATGGCTATTATCGTGATTATCTGGGTGGTTATCAGGATATTATGGACGACAACCCAAATACCAACAGGTGGCACGATATGCTTCCCTACGGACGTAATCCTGAAACGATAGATGTGAAGTGGTTTACGGATGTATTACAAAAAAGAAAAGACTATTACCGTTATTACAGAGATTTGAGTATAATTGGTACAGTAGCGGTCTACATGATTGCCATGGTTGATGCTTATGTGGATGCGCAGTTGTTTGACTTTGATATGAGTCAGGATTTGTCAATGCGCGTGGAACCCTCAATAATGAAAGAAGGATACCACGGTTTTAACAGTAGTTCATCGTATGGTTTTCAATTGAGTTTTAATTTTTAACTTGTGGTTTATCCCTGCAGGAGTCATGCTTTAGCGCAGGAATGAAAAGATTAAATTATTATCCTATGAAAAAATATATTCTTTTACTATTCTTTTTTCTGTTTATGGGGACGGTATTACAGGGACAGGGAAAGCACCCCTCTGCAGTAGAAGAGATCAGTGACAGCACCATCATCTATCCCGAGAGCATGACAGAACAGCTCGGCACCTTACTGAGAACCTGGCAGATTGATCTCTCCAAAGCTGAGGTGGAATGTGAAAGAGGAGTTAACGTGATGTTCCATGACACTGTTTATCTGAACAGATTATATCGGTTACCGTCAGAGATGGAGTTGTCATTTAACAGTGTAGTCAAATCCCATATTGAAATGTATGCTAACCGCAGAAGAGAGCAGGTGAGTTATATGCTTGCCCTTGGTGACTATTATTTTCCTATGTTTGAACAGCTGCTTGATTTGTATGGGTTACCGCTGGAATTGAAATACTTGCCTGTGATAGAATCGGCTCTGAATCCTGTGGCTGTGTCACGCGTGGGGGCCACCGGATTGTGGCAGTTTATGCTGCGTACAGGCAAGGGATACGGCCTGGAAGTAAACAGCCTTGTGGATGAGCGGCGCGATCCATACAAGGCTACGGAAGCGGCGGTACGTTATCTGAAAGACCTTTATGCGATTTATGGTGACTGGAATCTTGTGATCGCTGCCTACAACTGTGGACCTGGCAATGTGAATAAAGCGATTGCCCGAAGTGGCGGAAAACGTGATTACTGGCAGATATACTATCATTTGCCCCGTGAAACGAGGGGTTATGTTCCGGCATTTATTGCTGCCAACTACATCATGAATCATTATGCCGACCACAGGATTTGCCCGGCACACTCTTACAACACTACAACAGCATTAGATACAGTACATGTAAATGAACGGATACACCTTGAACAGATTGCCGGAGTGTTGGATCTTCCCGTAAGTGAATTGAGAAGACTGAATCCACAGTTTAAAAAGGATTTGATCCCCGGCGATTCCAAAGCGTATGCGCTGGTGCTTCCTTCCGAGAAGATGTATGCTTTTATCGATAGGAACGATGAGATCATGAATTATAGCAAAGGTAGGTATCTTACTCACAGAGCCAATACCGATGGTTTTTTGAATGGTACAACCTTAACTGGTTCAGGAAACACAGCGCATATATACTATCGGGTGAAAAAAGGAGATAATCTCTCTACCATTGCGCGACGAAACCGGATCACATTGTCACAGCTTAAGTCGTGGAACGGTTTGAAATCGAACAGGATTGGAGTGGGGAAGAGGCTGATCGTAGGCAAAAAGGCAGTCGCTACACCCAAAACGGACGCAGGTGAGCAGCTGGCACAAAATATTACGACTGCTTCAGCAGGGCAAACAGAGACGGTGAATCAATATTATCGTGTCAGGAAAGGTGATACCCTGGGTAAGATTGCTCAAAAAAACGGCGTGCGCGTGTCTCAGCTTCAGACATGGAACGGACTGAGAACATCCGCAATCGGTATCGGTGATCAATTGATTATAGGGAAAAAGTCTGTCACTGTTGTTAAAGAAGTGGCAGATCCGCAAGCGGGAATAGTAAAAAATAGCGGCACCACCAATGAGGGTAGCGATGTTATTTCGTCATACCTGAAGGCGCAGATAGAAAAAGTGGAAGAGCGCAAATCCGGTGCTGTGATCAGTGATGTTTCTGACAGCGACGAGGGTATCACCGATGAAGAGGAAGTTAAGGGAGAAATGAACGATTAACATTTTCTACATCACCAGTACTTTCTTTACGGCGACAGCTCCGTCCACGGTTTTAACTTTTACAATATAGACACCGTTGGGAAGATGTGCTGAGAAGTAGGACGCCCTGTTAATACTCATATCTGCACTTTCCTGATAAATCTTTTGTCCTGACGAGTAGTATATCTCCCATTCTTTCAACTCGTAGTTCGACTCAATAAAAATACGTTTAACTTCATTAGAGTAATAAACAGCCACCTCTGTATCCTCCATGTCGGGTACAACGGAGGTTGATTTGTTTCCCATCACATAGGGTGTCACCAGTAAAGATGTATTTACAGGGTTTTCAATATTTTCCGAAGATCTCACCCATCCTATGTTGTGCTTCATCCATGCTGTGGCAACCACTCCCGAGCCGATTTTTCTCGGTTCGGCATTAAAGGCTGAGAAGCCGGATGGTACACCTTTTGCATCATAGTAGGAGATATAAAAAGCTCCGGAGACAGCTACCGGATTATCAAAAGCAATGTAATTTTCTACCTTATGACGCATATCACGTGTGGCGACAGGGAAGTGATCATTACTGTAATATTCATAACTGTAATTGTAAGGCTGCTCATGCAAAAGGCGTTCCGGCTTCCCCTCACCCGAATAGACCCTTATTCTTATATCCATGTTCAGAATGTCATTGGTGGCGGGTGATGAGATGAAGACGCCCTCCAGTTGTGTTAAATCTTTCGCATAGTATTCCTCTGCAAATTCACTGTATCCATATGTGTTGTTGGTTGCGAACATTGGCACTGACTGGAACAGAGTTGTGACAGCTGTTTCATCTTCCCTGAAATTCTGATTCCTCGTATAAGGTGCATTCATATAGGGGTTGAACCCTTCCAGTTGTGTGAACTGCGAATTGATCGGATCAAGGTAATAGCTGATTGGGTGGGGATTTTCAATTGAACCTGCCACCTCCCAGAATTTATTGAACGAAGCATATAAATCGGGTCCCCTGGGCGAGGTGCACGTGGATAATCCCCCTGTGAGTGTTCCGAGAATGCGCTTCTCATTGTCGAGCAGTGGTGATCCTGACGAACCACCCTCGGTAGCACCTTTGTCCCAGGATGTAACTGACCAGTGTGCGTTTGGCTCCATGTTGTACCTTGCATAGTCGAATGAACCTATAGCGAGCTGACCCTCTTCAACCGCCACTTTTTTGATCCCCCCGTTAGGATGATGCACTCCGTGAATTGGAGCTGCAGGTGATGAACCTGCATTCCACCCTAAAAAATAGGGCTGATACTCCTTAGGTGCAGCCTGTTTGAATTTCAGGAGGGAGATATCATGTCTTTCACTAATGAGTACTGAATCTGCCGATGCCATGGTCATCTGTAAGGGACCACGTATATCCGTGGAACAGAGAGGTGAGTTATAATTGAAAAAAGCAACAATGCTGCCGGCAACGAGATCATATTTTCTGTTTGCCAGAAATTTAGCACTATAATCATCGTTCAGGCAATGTGTGGATGTAAGGAGATAAGGTGTTCCGTCTTCAGCTGAATTGTTTACGAGTGAACCGGTACAAAGGGTTTTCCCATTGATGATCAACAACAGGACACCACTGCCTGCTTGTATGTCTTCGGGATAGCATAATAAATTGGGATGACAACCCTGTAGAGGATCTCTCGGTTCTGCTGCTCTGAAGATTCCCCTGAAGTCATGATTCACTTCCCCGATCTCAATCTCACCCTTGAATGCAGCATTCACAGGCTCCTGATACTCTACGATCAACTCATCACCTCCGACAGGTTGTATGGGGAGTAAATTCAGTTCTGTGTTGTTCAGGTGAGTGTATGAACCTAATATCTCTGATTGATCTGAATTATAGACAAACACGCTAGCCCCTTCAGGGACTCTGAATTTTGAAAATAGTATATTCAATGAGTATGCACCCTTTGAGCGAATACCTACACGCCATACCTTCATTTCTTCCCAGTGAAAGGTGATGCCGGAGTTGTCGGGACGGAGGAATACATGAAACTTGTGGGCGAACTCGAGGCTCCTGAAGCTGGCCTTGTCCTCTTCAGAGCGCCACAATGCTGCCTGATTACTGATGGTGGTCATCTCAACGAAGAGCTCTCCCTGCGGTGCAATTGATCGTACTCCCGCAGCTGTATGAAGCGGCAATGGTTTTCCTCCGTAGCTTATTTGACCGGTAATTGTTTGAAATGAAAACCATAACGTGATAAGTATGCTGCGTGTGAGGAGTGCTCGAACAGAGTGGGGCAGAGGTATCATGATTTGTTGCGTTTCAGATTTTTATTATACTTAAATATGTCAGCTTGTTTTCATCCTATTGCAGTGTGAAACAATTTTTCTCCTCTGCCCGTATGCGGTTTGAAAACATCCCTGCAAATGTAAGATTTTTTAAGAAATAGACGTACTTTTGCAGTGAATAATTCGATTCTCACATGCATGATTTAAGAAGGTTCCTGAATGAGAAAGCCGATCAATACAATGATGTCTCATTTATTGAGAATGATCCTATCTCCATTCCCCACTCATTTTCGCAGAAGCAAGACCGTGAAATCATCGGTTTTTTTGCTGCCGTGCTGGCATGGGGGCAACGTAAGACAATCATTTCAAAATGCAGAGATCTCGTCCTCAGGCTCGGTGATGAGCCCTATCGGTTTGTCATGGAACATGGAGAAGACGATTTGAAAGCGCTCGAAGGTTTCAAACACCGCACCTTTAATGATACCGATCTGCTCTATTTCATAGATTACTTCAGACGTCATTACAGTCAGCATGAAAGTCTGGAAGATGCTTTTCTACAGGATGGAGAATTCAGTTCGGTAGAACATTCTCTTATATGGTTTGAAAATAGCTTTTTTGATCATCCTGATGCACCCCGGCGTTCGCGGAAGCATGTGGCAACACCTGCACGCAATGCTACATGCAAAAGACTCAACATGTTCCTGCGATGGATGGTGAGACAGGATGCAAAGGGGGTTGATTTCGGATTGTGGAAGAGAATACCTCAAAGTGCACTCATTTGTCCGGTAGATGTGCATGTTGACAGGACTGCACGCCGTTTAGGCCTCATCACACGTAAGCAGACTGATTGGAAGACAGCCCTTGAGCTCACGATGAACCTCAGGCAGCTGGACCCCTATGATCCGGCAAAGTATGATTTTGCACTTTTCGGGTTGTCCGTATCTCCTGATAATAAGGGCTATTCTCCTCCGTATTCCATCAGGTAAGCTTTGATAAACTCATCCAGATCACCATCCATTACACCATTCACATCTGATGACTGGTAGTTGGTACGATGGTCTTTCACGCGACGGTCATCGAAAACATAACTGCGAATCTGCGATCCCCACTCGATCTTCTTCTTTCCCGCTTCAATGACAGCCTGTGCTGCACGGCGCTTTTCCAGTTCTATCTCGTAGAGTTGTGACTTGAGCAATCGCAGTGCATTCTCTCTGTTACCCATCTGTGAACGACTTTCAGTGTTCTCGATTACAATCTCCTGTTCTTCCCCTGTGTCGGGGTCTCTGAAGAGGTAATGCAGACGCACACCCGTCTCGACCTTGTTCACATTCTGTCCACCAGCACCTGAGGAGCGGAAGGTGTCCCAGCTCAGATCGGCAGCATTGACTTCAATCTCGATGGTGTCATCTACCAAAGGTACCACGAACACTGAAGCAAATGATGTCATACGCTTCCCCTGAGCATTGTAAGGAGATACACGCACAAGACGGTGCACACCGTTTTCACTTTTCAGAAAACCATATGCCAGATCACCCTCCACCTGGAGGGTTGCGGTTTTAATGCCCGCATCATCACCATCCTGCCAGTTGGTCACTGTGCTCTTGTATTTTTTGCTCTCGCACCAGCGCTGGTACATGCGGAAAAGCATTGAAGCCCAGTCCTGACTTTCCGTGCCACCGGCACCCGCGTTGATCTTTAATACTGCACCCAGCTTATCTTCTTCACGGCGAAGCATATTCTTTAATTCAAGATCTTCGATCAGTTTTATGACACGAGTGTACTGTGCATCAACCTCCTCTTCCGAGACGATACCCTCCTTCACAAATTCGAATGCCAGCTGTAACTCATCTGCAGCCGCTTTCACATCATTGTATGAATTGATCCAGAATTTCAGTTCCCGCACCACCCTCATCTGTGTTTCTGCTGCCTTGGCGTCGTTCCAGAAATCAGGTGACTGGGTACGTAACTCTTCCTCCTCTAATTGGATACTCTTTGCATCGACGTCAAAGGTACCCCCTCAGCGCGTGCTCGCGCTCCAACACATCTTTAAGTTGGTCTGCAGTTATCATAATTATATCGTTTTTATTTTCAGGGTTCAAAAATACACATAAAATGTCGATAAACCTGCACATTTTTAGATTTACAAACAGGTTATCAGTGATGGAACATAATGAATAATCCTTTTATCCTTTAGTGAATAACCTTTTTTGATTTTTGGTTTATATTTCTTAACAACGAATTGAACATTCCTGAGGGTCAGCTGTTTTAAAATAAAAACACTTGTATAATGTTTGGAGTATGAAGAAATAAGGCGAAGCGATGTGGCTCCATGTTGGATCTGCACATCTTTTCTTAATGTTATATTTTTATGTTATTTTATCATTCTTTGAAAATGAACTACTATGGAAAATGAAACTGAAGTAAATGATGCCCGAAACATCCAGGAACAACCTGAGACAGTAGCAACACCGGAACAGAAAGGTGAATCATACAGTCGTCCCGGAGCTGATTCACAGAGAAGTAGTGCCTATCAAGGTGAAAAGAACAGCTCTATCGCGGTGATCTCCTATCTCACTATCATCGGGCTGGTGATCGCATTTGTGATGAATAACGAGAAAAAAGAGGAGTTTGCCCGTTATCACATCCGGCAATCACTGGGATTGAACATTGCTGCACTGGCACTTAGTCTTGTTAATGTGATTCCTGTTTTGGGTTGGATTGTAAGTGTTGTCGGTTTTTTCATCCTTCTCTACATGTGGATTGTGGGCCTGATGAATGCCATCAATGGCAAAGAAAAAGCTGTACCTATTCTTGGTAAACAGTTTGAAGAATGGTTCAAATCGATTTAAGACAATTGCAATGTGCTAATCGCTTACCCGGATAAGATCACCCACTTTCAGTATCTCTCCCAGTTGTGGATTCCATGATCTTAACTGATCTACCGTACAATTATACCGGCGGGAGATGGAATAGAGCGTTTCACCCATCTTCACAGTGTGGTTTACGGGAGTGGATCTCTCTTTTTCCACCACTACGGGTTTTGGGATCTCAAGAGTGTCTTCTCTTAAAATAACGGCACTGTTTCTTGTATAGAAAGTGTCGTTATTCTTTTCGTCGGATGATTTTTCTTTCAGTGGGATGTTTTTCGATGAATCGTGCTGCACAAGGACAATAATCTCCTCTGTCGTCTCAACATTGATCTCTTTCTCAGCTACACTTTTCCGTGTAGTTTCCGCTACCCTGATCTTATTCTTTGCCGGTGGTGTGATCACTGGTATCACCATCTTTCCTGGTTCTTCTTTTGTGACAGCTGGTGTAAACCTGTGATCCTTCGTGTTCCCTGCCATTCTCTGAGCCGCTGGTGCCGGCTCGTTATTTTTCAGTACTCTTCCCCCACGCAGGTAGCGTGATGCCCAATAGTATTCGGCAGATGAGGTGATGATCACACCATCACCGGTGGATGCATGTATAAATCGGAACTCGCCATCAGAAAGGGTTTCAGTGACAATACCTACATGTCCCACTTTGCCGTTTTTTGTTCTTCCCTCAAAGAACACCAGATCTCCCTTTTGCAAATTCTCTTTTCGAGTAACAACGGGAAACTGTTTATCCTGTCCTGCAGAGCTGGGGTTGAGCCTAAAGCCAAACTCTTTAAAAACAAATGCGGTATATCCGGAGCAATCAAATGCGCGGGGACCTCTCGCTGCATAGCGGTATGGTTTTCCCAAAAATTGCCTGCCATATCCAATAATCTCCTCCTGCAGTGTGACTGATTGGGATTTCTTGCGTGTGACGGTTGTTCTGCCGGCGCCACAAGAGACCAGGAGGAGTGATACAATTGTCATTGTGATAACCTTGTAACAAATAGTTTTGAAGGGTGTACCGGCTGCCATGCAGGATTGATTAATTACTTTGAGTGACAAATTTACGCAAATTAACTGCCCTCAGGAACGATTTCATCTTTTTTTAATAAATCATCTTTTTTTTTAGGAATGAATAGCTGATCTTTGATCTAAACTATTTGATTGTTCTTTTGTTCTATCTCTTCAGTAATGAGGAGATATTGTTCACTGCATTTTTATTTATGATTCATATATTTAACTATTCAACATGGAGCAACTAAAAAACATCGTATTCGATTTCGGAGGTGTGCTGATCGACTGGAATCCTGAATATCTCTATCGGGATGTGTTTGAGACAGAAGAGGAGATGAACTGGTTTCTTGAGAATATTTGTAGTTACGACTGGAATATACTGCAGGATGGAGGCCGTCCCCTGGTTGAGGCAACCCGTCTGTTACAGGAGGAACATCCTGAATACAGTGATCAGATAGCTATGTATTATGGCCGTTGGGAAGAGATGCTGGGTGGCACAATCACTGAGAATACGAAGCTCATTAAACCACTGAAAAAGAAATATAACGTTTACGGACTCACTAACTGGTCGGCTGAAACCATTCCGCTGGCAATGAAACGATACGACTTCTTCTCCGATCTTGATGGTATTGTAGTATCAGGTGACGAGAAAGCGTTGAAGCCCGATGCAGCATTGTACAGGATATTGCTGGGCCGATATGGTTTGAAGCCGGAGGAGTCTCTTTTTATTGATGATAACGCAGCCAATATCGAAACGGCGCGTCAGCTAGGTTTCAGGGTTGTGCATTATACCGGTGATAAGAGTCTGGAAGAGTGGCTTCGAGACAACTCAATTCTCTGAAAGGTCCTATTACCTGTCGAAGCGATAATAGTGTAATAAGGGGTCTGTTTCTCCGGCAAGGATCTTTAAAACCAGATCCATCCCCTGCACAGAGAAGGTGATTCCATTGCCTCCCAGCCCCAACACAAAAATGGCATTGGGGAAATCGGGATGCTCTCCGATGTAGGGAAGTCCATCTTTTGTGACCCCAAAAGCACCTGCCCAGCTGTAATCCTCAGTGAAGCGAAGTGTAGGAAAGAGATCCTCAATTTTCCGGTTTAAACGGGCTGTTTTTTTACTTTTAATCTTCTCACTGATGCCGTTGTACTTATGGGGGATATCTTCACCACCCACAAGAAGTCGTTTATCGTCGGTGGTTCTCATATAGATATAGGGTTCTGCTGTATCCCATATTAATACATCTTTCAGGAGGGGGTAGAGGTTAAAATCCTCTTCACTCACACATGCAAACGTACTGATTACATCTGCATATTTCTGTTTGAACATTTTCAATGTCTCAAAACCGGAACAGTAAATGATCTTTTTACATGATATCGTAAAGCCTTCCTCTGTAATCATCTCAACACCATCAACACCGTAGCTGAACTTTTCGACGGAAGTATGATCAAATACCCGCATTCCACTATCATGATTTTTTTTAATCAGCTCATGTGCTGTCTTAAAAGCGTCGATAGAAGCTCCCTCTTCAGAAAGGATGCCGGGATGAGATGTCATATGATAACGTGATTTTATCTCTTCCGGGGTAAGCCATTCCACATGAAAACCATGTTTTTCTCTATAAAGATACTCTTTCTTCAGGTCATCAATCGCCTTTCTTGAATGAGCTACCTGGAGAGATGTTTTACGTTCAAATCCTGTGTCAATATGTTCTTTCTTCACCAGCGATTCCAGGGTGCTGATAGATTGAATCCCAGCCCGGTAGCATTCAATTGCTCCCTGTTCTCCAATCATTTCTGCCAGCTTGTGCATCGGTACATCTATCTCGTACTGAAGCATGGAGGTGGTGGCCGATGAGCTGCCGGTGGCCACATCGCGCTTGTCAATCACAACAGTCCTGAAGCCTGCATTATGCAAGGTGTGGCTTATCAGTGCACCTGTGATGCCACTGCCAATTACAGCAATATCACACTCAATATTCTCCTGCAATGAAGGGTAGCTGTGAAGAATACCGTTTTTTAAAAGCCAGAATGATTCGGGAGATCGCAAGTTCATGATGTAAATCTTTAGAGTGTTCAACTTAGAACAAGTTCAGGATTTATTTTGTTTACTCAATGTGAGTTATTAAGGTCGCTTTAACCAGAAATAGGAAAAACCGATAATAGATTTTAACCATTATACAGAATCACTTGTGTAGATAATTACTATCTTTGCATCATAATCACAGTGTGGAAAGATTTGAACTGCTTGCAACCACAGAAAAAAATGCTAAAAACCAATTTCTGCATTTCTTTTTCTTGCTACGGTTTTAAGGCTTTTCTTGCTCGTTAATATATTGAACCATTGGGTGAGTCGACTTCTTTCATTGTAGATGATACATGAACGGAGAGAACATCTTTATGAAAGCCCATATTTATAAGAAAAATGAACATGCATTATCTCTTTACCTCCGAATCGGTGTCAGAAGGACACCCCGATAAAGTAGCCGATCAGATTTCGGATGCTTTGCTTGATGAGTTCCTGGCGTATGACCGCGACTCAAAAGTAGCTTGCGAAACCCTCGTGACCACCGGGCAGGTGGTGCTGGCGGGTGAAGTAAAATCCCAGGCATATGTAGATGTAGCCGAAGTAGCCCGCGATGTAATTGCCCGTATTGGGTATACAAAGAGTGAATATCGCTTCGAAGCACAATCATGTGGTGTTTTCTCCAGTATTCATGAACAATCAGATGATATTAACCGTGGTGTGGATCAGAAAGCCGATCCAATGGATCAGGGTGCAGGCGACCAGGGGATGATGTTTGGTTACGCTACCGATGAAACCGAGAACTATATGCCGCTGCCAATCGATCTGAGTCATGCATTACTGCTGGAACTTGCCAACATCCGCAAGAACGAGCCGGAGCTGATGCCTTATCTCCGTCCCGATGCCAAGTCACAGGTTACAGTCGAATACAATGAGGAGGGTGTGCCACAGCGCATCGTCGCCATTGTACTCTCCACGCAGCACGATGAGTTTGAAATACCAAATGCCAACACTAAAGAGGCTGCACTGGAGGCTGATAAAAAGATGCAGTCACACATCAAATCTGATGTGAAGACGATTCTTATCCCCCGCGTAAAAGCCCAATACAAAGGGCGTAAAGATGTACTCAAATTGTTCGAAGGTGATATCACCTATCATGTGAATCCCACCGGTAAGTTCGTGATTGGCGGTCCACATGGTGATACCGGATTGACAGGTCGTAAAATCATTGTGGATACCTATGGCGGTAAAGCACCTCATGGGGGTGGTGCTTTTTCCGGAAAAGATCCCTCCAAAGTAGATCGTTCAGCTGCCTATGCAGCAAGACATATAGCCAAGAATATGGTTGCGGCGGGCGTAGCCTCCGAGATGCTGATACAGCTCTCCTATGCTATTGGCATTGCTGAACCGATGAGCATCTTCGTCGATACCTATGGTAAAAGTAAGCTGAAAATATCAGATGCAGAGATAGCCAGTAAAATTAAAACAATGTTCGATTTACGGCCCAAAGCAATAGAGCAAAGGCTCGCCCTACGTAATCCCATATATTTCGAGACCGCTTCATACGGACATATGGGTCGTGAGTGCAAAGTGGTGAAGAAGGTTTTTAACTCTCGCTACATGTCGGAACCGATAAAAGTGGAAGTGGAACTTTTCACCTGGGAGAAGCTGGATTATGTAGATCAAATAAGAAAAGAGTTTGGATTATAGTGTAGTGGTATATTGTGCGTCCAGTTCGCAGATCGATCAACATTATTTCGATGCTGCGGCACAGCTGGGTGAACTTCTCGCCCTGAACGGGATCATCTGTATCAACGGTGCGGGCAAGCATGGACTGATGGGTGCACTGAATGATTCAGTGCTCAGAAACGGAGGTAAAGTTAAAGGAGTTATCCCTCGTTTTATGGCAGATGCAGGTTTGGGACATGATCATCTTACCGAAACCATCATCACCGAAACAATCCATGAGCGGAAGGCTGCCATGGCATATCAATCAAATGCGGCGGTAGCACTTCCGGGAGGGGTGGGGACGCTTGAAGAGCTGGCAGAGATCATCACCTGGAAGCAGCTGGGTTTGTACAGTAATCCCATTGTCCTTCTTAATACAGATCACTATTACGACCACCTGCTCGCATTTTTCGATAAGATGATTGAAGATAAATTTTTGAAATCAGCCTATCGCGAAATATGGAAGGTTGCCAATAACCCCGCAGAAGTGATTGACTATCTTAAGAATTTCCCTGACTGGGATCCCTCTTTTACCAAATATCACGAAAAAGAGTTGTAAATTTGCGGGATGTGATATCAACAGAGGATAAAGGTGCCCGACAATAGAACAGATACAATACAAAATGCTCTTCCACTCTTTCTGAAAGCGGAAAAGTATCCATACGAGCCTGATTCACTGATGATGAATTTTGGTGTGTATGAATATCTTCCTACAGACAAGTCACATCTTTTTTTTAATTCTGATACAGCCGTAACGGGTACAAGCCCATTGCTGCTGTCTGGTATTGAGGGTGTCACCATGCCCTTTTCTCCCTGGACTTCGAGTGTGATCTTTCTGCTAATGCTGGTTAATTTCATGTTGTTCGCTTTCATTTTTCATAAAGAGGGAGTTGCCTTGACAGCCAACTTTAAACAAATATTTACTTTAGGTAAGCGAGCAGCTCTTCTCCGTAAGGAACAGGTGACCATCACCGAGGCCTGGGGCGAGTTCTTTATGATTGTGCAGACGATCCTGGTCATCACCATACTTCTCTTTACCTATTTGTGGGATAGAGGTCTCTCTATGCTCTCATACACAGAATTAACACTGAGCTTCCTCTTTATCTTTTTCGCGTTCTCCCTTTTTGTGTGCCTGAAGATATTGATGTATAAAACTATTGGCACCTTCTTTTTACGGGTAGAGATGAAGAATTGGGTTACTCAATATTCAAGGCTGTTTGAGCTGGGCGGAATTGTTTTGTTACTACCGGTAGTCTGTTACATCTATTTACATGAATTAAGAAATATTATACAGATATTTTTTATTATACTCTTTTTTATCACTCGCCTGGTGATTGTGATTGAGTTATTAAATATTTTTGTTAAAAATAAAGTCGGGTTTTTTTATTTTTTTGCCTATCTTTGCGGAACTGAAATTGCGCCCTATTTACTATTCTATAAAGGAGTGCTATCAATCATAAGTATTGCAGCAAATAACATTGTATGAACGCCCGGAAAGTAAAGAAAATTCTTATTTCACAACCCAGACCCAATAGCGAAAAGTCTCCCTATTACGATCTTGCGGAAAAGTATCATGTGGATGTACATTTCTATCCATTTATAAAGGTAGAGAGAGTATCACTCAAAGAGTTTCGTCAGCAACGAATAAACATTTTGGATTTTTCAGCGATTGTATTCACCGCCCGCACAGCAGTGGATAAATTCTTTTCAATCTGTGAAGAGTTGAAGATCGTGATACCAGAAACGATGAAATATTTTTGTGTTTCGGAGACTGTTGCACTTTATCTGCAAAAGTATATCATCTACAGGAAAAGAAAAATCTTTTTCAGTCAAACCGGTAAGATAGATGGATTGAACAATGCTTTTACGAAGCATTCAAAGGAGAAGTTTCTTTTTCCTGTTCCCGAAGAACATAATGAAGAGATTAGTTCATATCTTGATACAAAAAAAATCAACTACACGAAGAGTGTAATGTACAGGACGGTGAGTAACACATTTGAAGAGGGAGAACAATTGGATTACGATATGATCATCTTCTTCAGTCCTCTCGGAATCCACTCACTGGTAACTAATTTCCCCGATTTCAAACAGGGTGATATGGCCATCGGATGCTTCGGTAATACTACGGCGAAGACGGTGGTTGAGTTAGGGATGCGGCTCGACTGTGAGGCGCCTCAGCCTGATTATCCGTCAATGACAGCTGCACTGGAGGCATTCCTCAAAGAGAATCATAAAAACAGTTAATTCCCGGTAACGAGTCCGGTTTTATAACGTGAGCCGATGAAATCCATTGTGAATTCATCGGCTCTTTATTGATTTTATCCCATGTAGTGGAGTATTATTCACCCTCCTCCTCTTCGTCCGGATAATAAGGTTTGGGTGGTGGTAAAGCCGGAAATATCCTCCGTACATTTTCAGCGATTCTACCGGCAAACTCCTCCACCTCCATATTTAGTGCCAGAGCGGTTTGTAAATAGATCTCCCTGATTGTCATCTCATCCTCATCTGTCTCGCAGAAAAGTGAGTCGAGGGGTATCAGCTGCATCGATTCCACATTGATGTTGTCACCGATGGAAAAGAGAAATCCCTCTTTGATAAGTCGTTTTGTGAGCTCAGGCCTGCCGCGGTAGCCATGTATGATCCACGGCTCCGTCGGCCTTGTCTCTTTTCTCACCTGTATCAGCTCTTCCCAGGCTTTCACGCAGTGAATGATCACTGGTTTGCTCAGTTTTTCAGAGAGCTTAATATGCTTCTTGAATACAGCCGTTTGTACTTCAAAGGAAGGTCCTTTAAGGCGGTCCAGGCCTGTCTCGCCAATGGCGATTATACGCGGGTTTGGTGCAATCTCATTCAGATACGCCATCTGTGTGTCGCTATCTTCTGAATACCAGGGGTGTATGCCGCATGAGAAAGCATGACGCTCATACGATTCTTTGGCTACTTCAAACTCAAGGGGGTATACATCGAAGATACACGAGTGATAGGGATCATCGTTATCCTCGAGAAAAATCTGATGGGTGTGTACGTCGTAAAATTCCATACGTTATATCTCCTCTGCTTTCGACTTGTTTTTCTTAGGCCTTGGTTCTGGCACCGGATCGAACCCCGATCCACCCCATGGGTTACAGCTTAAGATGCGCCTGGCAGACAAGTAAGAGCCCCTGAAAGGGCCATGTTTTTTTAAAGCTTCTATCGTATAAACAGAACAGCTGGGTGTATAGCGGCAGCTGGGCGGCGTGAGAGGGGAGATTACAGCCCGGTAGAAATAGACGGGAAGAAGAAAAATCCACGTCAGGAGATTCTTTAACCCTTTCAACATTTTTCTTTTCTTATCTGTTGATTTAGTTCTCTCATCGCTTTTAGTACTCCTTTTTCAATTGTGACATAATCGCTCAGCTCATCTTTTACATAGATGAATGCCATCTCCATATGCACTGATAGCGGTTGTATTGTGTCGAATAACAGATGCTTGTTCAGCCTGTATACCTCTCTGAACAGCCTCTTCATACGATTGCGACCTACAGCCGCTTTCACTCTTTTTTTAGGGATGCTGATCATTACCGACAGGGGTTCTGTAGAAGTATCTGCTGTCTCCAGGTAGATAACCCTGAAGGGGTACGCCATAAAGGAACGTCCGTGGGTAAAGAGGGTTTCAATCCTTCTTTCTCCTGACATACGTTCTTTTTTAGTAAATCTGAAGCGCTCTTCTTCATTCATAGATAAAAGCATTCCTCCGAAAGCAATTACAAAGCAAAGATAATTGTTTTTGGCATCAATTATTGTTTTTAGGAAAAAAAAGTGGATAAGTGGATAACGGAGGAGCCGGTGAACTGTTACTTTCTTCCGAAATCAGCCGGGATCTCACCCCATTTTTTGGTCTCCCACTTCAGGATAGGATTCTTGTAGCTGTTCTCCCTCAACCATTTTTCTGCACGTGCGATCAGATCGAAGAGAGGCCTGTTGCGTTCAGACTGCTCCAGTTTTGTGTTGCACTTTTTTCTTTCTACCCATTTCATCGCGTTCACACTATCGGTATAGAGAGGAGTCTCCCTGCCACTCTTCTGCAGCAGTGCCAGGGCATGAACAATTGCAAGGAACTCACCTATATTGTTGGTGCCCTCTTCCAGCGGACCTACATGGAAAATCTCAACACCATCGGCAACAAAAACACCCCGATACTCCATCAAACCCGGATTACCACTGCATGCGGCATCCACGGCAATACTTTCCCGGATGATTGATGTGGCTGATGTTTGTTCGGTTGGTTGATAGTTTTTTTTGCTGTTCAGGTGTTTCCATGGATTCTCATTGAACGCTTTTTTTGCTTCCTCCAAGGAGGTGAAAGATTTATAGCGGGCATTTTCAAAACCAAAAACCTGCAACCTACACTCCTCCCATGAGGAGTAAATGCCCGGTTTCACCCCCTGCCATACCACATAGAATTTTTCTCGCGCCATCATTCACCTTTTCACATCGATTCCAGTATATAGGGTGTCAGATCCTCCTGTGTGGTCGGATTAATCTGTTTTTCCTCTATAGTGATGATGCTGTCAACGATAAAATTTGTATACCCGCGCCATGGCAGTTTGCCGAAATACTCCCTGTAATGCAGCTGAACGATCTTGCCGCTGGCAACCATCAAACGCTGGGCGATCTCTTTGTCTTCAACCGAGAAATCGAACTGATTCGATTGCAGTCCTCCCGGCTGATCGGCACGAAAACCGGACTGTATCAGCTTTCCCTCGTAGGTTTTGAATACTACCCCTTTGTAGACGAGATAGTTCAGCTCTCCCGATTTCACGCCGGTGCCAAAGACATAGTAGTAGCGGACATAAACGAATATTGCCAGTGACAATATCAATATGCCAAGGAACCAACGGAGTGCCTTGCGGCTCTTTTTCCTCTTAGGAGTTAAGTCATCCATAAATAATATCTTATTTGTGATTGTAAAGGTACATCATTTTTGACTTTTTAAGTGAATGAATGCACAAAAATCGATGCTTTTAACCCAAATTGACTTAACTTTGTAGAGATATGAAACAGGCATTAGTCTTCCTGTCACATAAAAACTGATTCTACAATTCTAAAATGTTTATCAATGAAAAAGTTGCTTTTTACCCTCACTTTACTGTTATCAGTACTTACCGTCTCAGCACAGAGTGTATATCAATTTAAAGTCATCAAAGAGAATCCTGTCACAGAGGTGAAAAATCAGTCCAGTACGGGCACTTGCTGGAGTTTTTCGGGTGTGGGACTTCTTGAGTCGGAATTACTCAGGATGGGTAAAGGCAGGTTTGATCTTTCAGAGATGTATATCGTACGCAAAAACTATGAAGATAAAGCACTCAAGCATGCAAGGCTGCACGGAAACCTCAACTTTGCTGCCGGAGGTTCTTTTGCCGATGTGATTGAGACCATCAACAATTTCGGGATAATACCTGAAGAGAGCTACAAAGGACTCAACTACGGCTCCGAAACACACAATCATGGTGAACTGGATAAGGTCCTGAAGGGATACATGGATGGCATCATAGGAGCAAGAGCGCTTTCACCGGTATGGTTCAACGCTTTTTCAGGTATACTCGACACCTATCTTGGGGAGGTGCCTGAAACCTTTACCTATGAAGGGCAGCAATATACACCACACACCTTTGCTTCATTTCTGGGTTTGAATCAGGATGAGTATATTTCACTCACCTCGTTCAACCATCACCCTTACTACAAGCCGTTTGCTTTAGAAGTGCCTGATAACTGGCGTTGGGCTGATTCCTATAATCTACCGGTGGAGGAGATGATGGAGGTGATAGATAATGCCATCAAAAAAGGTTACACCATTGCATGGGCTTCAGATGTAAGTGAAGCCGGATTCTCACGTGAAGGAATTGCTATCGTGCCTGATGAAAGTGCCGCTGAAAATGCCGGATCTGATCAGGCCAGATGGCTGGGACTCTCCAGCCGTGAACGCGATGCCGAGATGAGAGTACGTGTGGGAAGAGAGATCCTGGCTGAGAAAACGATCACACAGGAGATGCGTCAACTTTCATTTGACGACTACTCCACCACCGATGATCACGGAATGCAGATATACGGTATTGCTGAGGATCAAGAGGGCAATAAGTTCTATATGGTGAAGAATTCATGGGGACAAACAGGTCCTTATAATGGATTGTGGTATGCCTCCGACTCTTTTATCCGCTATAAAACCCTGAGTATTGTGATGCATAAGGATGCATTACCCTCATCGATCACCAGGAAGCTGGGATTATAGTTTTTCCAGGCGCAGGTCATATGAATACAGCAGAATTACATTCTCTTTTTCTCAAAAATCCCACAATCACAACTGATTCAAGGATATGCACCAGAGGATCAATGTTCTTTGCACTCAAAGGAGAGAACTTTAACGGAAATCTGTTTGCTGAACAAGCACTGGAGGCGGGTTGTGCTTATGCAGTCGTAGATGAATGGCCGGAGGATAAACCTGTGGGAGAGCGGTTTATCATCGTTGATGATGTCCTCGTTTCTCTGCAGAAGCTGGCCAACTACCATCGCAGGAAGCTGAAGATCCCGATCATCGGCATCACCGGTACCAACGGAAAGACAACCACCAAGGAGCTTATCGCCATAGCCCTCACCCGTGAGTTCAGGGTGGCCTTTACCGAGGGGAATTTAAACAATCATATTGGTGTTCCGCTTACCCTGCTCTCAATGAACAGATCACATGAGATTGGAGTGGTGGAGATGGGAGCCAATCATCCGGGAGATATAAGGGAGTTGTGCGAAATTGCTGAGCCCAACTACGGACTGATCACCAACGTGGGCAGAGCGCATCTGGAGGGATTCGGGACATTTGAGCAGCTTGTTGCCACAAAGGGTGAGTTGTACAACTATATCCGTGAAAAGGAGGGAAAAGTCTTCGTGAATAAGGAGAATAAGATTTTATATGAGTTATCGGATGGGATGGATCGTATCCTTTACGGCAGGAACGATGCCTCACTCTTTGCCTCAGGCAGAATTGCCGACGCCACACCTTTTCTGGAGTTCGACTGGAGCTTTTTCGACAGTTCCTACAGGGTGAAGACCAATCTGGTAGGTGAATTCAATTTCGAAAATGCAATTGCCGCAGTGGCGGTTTGTAAATTTTTCGGGATCAATGCAGAACGTATAAGTGCTGCTCTCGAAGAGTATGAGCCTAAGAACAACCGCTCACAGTTCAAACGTACCGGGATGAATGATCTGATTATCGATGCATACAATGCGAACCCTACCAGCATGAAAGCCTCGCTGGAATTCTTCACATCGATACCCACCACATTGCCAAAGATGGTTATTCTTGGTGAGATGAAAGAGCTTGGAGATGTAGGTGATGAGGAACACCGCAAGATGGTGCAATTTCTCAGGAAACAACCCTACGACAGAGTCTACCTGGTGGGGTCCGTTTTTAAGAATCAAACCGATGCCGGTGATATCTTTCATCTCTTTGAAGATGTGGATGAGTTAATAGGTTTTCTGAAAAAAGAACCGGTAAGCAATCACTATATTTTGTTGAAAGGTTCTCACTCCATCCATCTGGAGAAGGCTGTGGATTATCTCTGAGTTATTTCATAAAGGTTACTGTCAGCATTACCATCTCAGAGACCGTGCCGATACGATATTGCGGTCCTACCAGACCAATACCGGAGGTGACATAGACATGGGTGTCCCCTTTTTTCTTGTAACCATGAGCTACTTCAAAGAGCATTTCAGTGGCGATGTTACCGGGAAAAGCCTGGCCATGGTGCGTATGGCCATATAGAGCGATATCTACCCCAGCTTCTGCCTCCTCATCCAGGTTGTTGGGTGTGTGATTCAGCAAAATCACCGGTTTCGATCTATCCACCTGCTGGTCAGTGAGAAGATCCTCCGTTGACTTCCGGTGATGGATGACAATATCTTCACGGCCCACCACATAAAATGCACTGTCAACCAATACAGCAGAATCCCGAAGCACGGTGATACCCACATCATTCAGCAGTTTAATCTTCTGCTCACTTTCATACCTGTATTCATGATTACCCGTGCAGGTGTATACACCCAAAGGTGCGGATAAACGTTTTAGCTCCTCATCCATCCGTTGTTGCAGCACAGGTTCAATTTGTGAGTCGAAGATATCACCTACAAAGAGAATAAGGTCGGGCTGTTGTGCCATGATCAGATTCACAAATCGGTTTGTGTGACTGCGGTCTATCATCCACCCGAGGTGAAGATCACCTATCATCGCAATACGTACAGAATCAAGATCTCCCGCTCTCTTGTTCACTGTCACGGGTACCTGCTGCACTACAGCATGCATGAACCTGTATCTTCCATGGATCATGATAGCTGTCACAATCACGATGGTCACAAGAAAAAAGTGCATCTTCAAACGATGCGGTTGTCTTCTTATTGAGCGGAGAGGATTACGCAGCTGCTTTCTCCATATCAGGTAGCACAGGTCAATGAGCAACAATACCCCCCCTGAATAGAGTAGAAAGAGCATCCAGCTGGTTCCCATCACGCGGATCAGCTGTGTTATCTGTTCGGGAAGATGTCGGTAAAAGAAAAAACCGGTGGCATAAACCAGCAGTTCAGTCCCAAAAAGAATGGTGAGTATGATGCGTCCCCACTTTTTCCCTTCAAAGGCGTGATAACCCTTCAGATATACCAGTATATTGATGGTCAGATGAATAATAAACGCATTAATAAGAGCACGCATAGAGTGACACTATTGAATTATAAACTTAAAAAGAAGGTGACCCAAAGCGGTACGGAGAAGTCGATGATCATTCCGTGAAAAAGGGCAACCACCACATATTCCGTTCCGGAAACCTGTGATATGACCGGCAGCGTGGTGTCCATTGTGGTGGCTCCCCCTGCTGTTATAGGAGCAAGCTTGCCGAACTGTTTCACCATCCAGGGTCCAAGGAGTAGAACGCTGAATTCACGCATAATGTTCGCCATTAGTGCCACTGTACCCAGTTCAGCCCCCCTGAATTCGGTGATCAGGATACTCGAGAGTGAATAGTAGGCAAATCCCGCACCTACACTCAGGCAATCGGTCAGACTTCTCTCCGGCATTAGCAGACTCACCAAAGCCACACCACCAAAAGTACCCACGGTAGTGGCGAGCGGTACCAGCATAATTGGCATGCCAAACCTTTTCAGAGCGATAAACAGGTTTTTTCCCGATCCGATTTGTATCCCCACAAGCAGGAGAAGCAGGTAGAGCACCCATTTCGAAATAGCACTGTCAAGCAATGCTTCAGGCATCATTCCGCTTATAGTAAGAACCACGCCGGCAGCAAAAAATAACAGATAAATCAGGGATTGTTTCATAGGCTCATTCCCCTCTTTTTTTGAAGTAGAGTTGATAGATCAGTTTCGCACAGAAAAGACAACCCAGGGTTCCTCCGATTGTCAGAAAAAATGCGTCCAGACCTATCGACACGAAATTATTCACCACCTGGGGGTTGATGCCTACAGATATTCCCAGAAAGAATAGCAGCAGAACCACTGATATGCTTAGCAGGAAGCCTGTATATTGAACGAAAGATGTTTTTCGTAATAGGTAACCTATAAGAATGCCGGTGACGATACAAAGGAATATTGGAATCATAAACGGACGGATTGTAAAATTATGCAAAAATAGAAAAAAAAGGCCACACCCTTTACTAATTATTCGTAACAATGACATTTCTTTAAAAAACGAACCATTTTAATGTGTACTTTTAACGCTTCAAATTTATGAATCTAATTTAAGCAATCAATGAAGAAAGCGTTAATTCTATTTTATTTCTTTGTAATTACAGCGGTTCTCGTTGCTCAATCGGTGACAGTGAAAGGGAAACTGGTGTCGGAGAGTGATAAGACTGAACTCCCATATGCTACAGTCACAGTAGCCAGTGAAGCTACTCCTGCAAATACTGTCAAAAAAATGGCCACACAGCAGGATGGTACCTTCTCAACGACGCTTCCTCCCGGAAAATATATCCTTAGCTTCCATTATGTAGGGATGAATGACCTGGAAAAGAGCATTGAAGTTTCCACCTCTCAGGATCCGATTGATATGGGTGCTGTAGCTATGACAGAAACATCGATGCTGCTCGAGGAGGTGAGTGTGACCGCCCAGAAACCCCTTGTGAAGGTAGAGATAGATAAGTTGACTTACAGTGCAAAGGATGACCCTGAAGCCTCTACCTCCAATGTGCTTGATCTGTTACGTAAGGTTCCGCTTGTTACTGTTGACGGAGAAGATGAAATTCAGTTGAAAGGTTCCTCCAGCTTTAAGATCTACCTGAACGGGAAACCATCCAATATGATCTCCGGTAATCCGTCACAGGTGCTGAAGAGCATGCCTGCCAGCAGTATCAAGGATATAGAAGTGATTACCGACCCGGGTGCTAAGTATGACGCCGAAGGGATAGGAGGCATTATCAATATCATCACCGATAAACGTGCCGACGATGGCTACTCAGGCTCCGTAGGAGCCAATGGTGATACTTTTGGCGGTTATGGAGGCAATGCCTATCTGGCTACCAAGTACGGCAAGTTCGGGTTTACCGGGAATGCAGGTTACTATCACCATGCCAGTCCCGTCGCCGGCTCATCATTCATCCGGGAAGAGACGGCAACTGATCATCAAAGCAGTCTTACTCAGAATGGCTCAAGTGAAAGCAGCGGAGGAGGACTATTTCTGACAGGTGCAGTCAGCTTTGAACCAGACACGGTGAATCTGTTCAACCTCTCACTATCGCGCTTTGGAGGGGAATTCAGTTCTCTCTCACTGCAGGATGCCAGTTCAATAGGAAGCCGTGCCTATACTTACAATACCCGCAGCAACAGTATCTCCCACTACGGAGGGATGAATCTCTCTGCAGACTACCAGCACAGCTTCAGAAGGATGGGAGAGATGCTGACCACCTCGTACCGTTATGAGTATGATCCCAATGACAGTGAGTATGACAGTGAATACAATGATGTAACCGGTATGTTTTATTACCCTGACGGATATCAGCTTAAAAGTTTGAATAACGCCGGTGGCAGAGAGCATACCATACAGATCGACTATGTGAACCCTTTAAACGGAAAGCATAGTATTGAAACTGGCATGAAATATATCTTCAGGGATAATTCAAGCCGTGCTGATCACACTTTCTTTGATGTGGAAGAGAACAGGTGGAAACCTGATCTTAACAGGAAAAACGATCTGGATCATTCACAGTATATCGCTTCCGGTTATGCCGGTTACAGTTTTAAAACGGGAAAGATGGGTTTGAAGGTAGGCCTTCGTGGTGAACAGACAAACCAGGAGATTCATTTTATGAGTAATGAACTCGATACCATCGTTAAAACAAACTTCTTCGATATGGTCCCATCAGTCGCTCTCTCCTATCAGCTGGGTATGACGCAGACGCTCCGTGGTGGATATAATATGCGTATATCAAGGCCTGGTATATGGTATCTGAATCCCTATATCAACGATGTGGACCCCAACAATATCAGTTATGGCAATCCCCGGCTTGATGCAGAACAGCAACACAACTTCAATCTCAATTATGGCACCTTCTCGCAGAAGCTTAATTTTAACGCTACACTCAGCTACTCCTTTGCCAAAAACGCTGTAACAAGTTACAGCTTTATACGTGAAGGAGTGACACATAGTACCTATGACAATATAGGACGTAACCAGTCTGTAGGAACTAATCTATATGTCAGCTGGACCCCTGTACAAATGATCCGTACCTATATCAACGGTGGAGTCAACTACACCGATATTCAAAGCACCGAGGACAGATCACTGCGCAACAGTGGTTTCTCGGGTCGTGCATTTGGTGGGCTCACCTTCACCTTTCCCAACGACTTCCGTGTAGGAGTCAACGGAGGTACTTTTATGAGCCGTGTACAGTTACAAACAAAACAGTCACCTTTCTATGTCTACTCTTTCAGTATGATGAAGAGCTTTCTCGATAAGAAGCTGGATGTCTCACTTAACATGCAGAATCTTTTCTCGGAACATAGGATAGTCTCCTCCACGACCACCGGTGATGGTTTCTGGCAGGAGAGTGTATCCAAACGGCCAGTACGCAATCTGCGTTTGAGTGTCACCTATCGCTTCGGAGATCTGAAGACATCAATGAAAAAAGTACAACGAGGTATCATCAACGAAGATGTGCTGGAGGGTGAAAGCAACCAGCAACAGGGTACAACCACGACACCGACCGGTGATTAATTTTTAATTGATCTATTTAATCACTATATTTGGAGTGGTTTATTTAGATGAGTTGTATCTTTCAATTACTTTCAAGTAACAGGACGCATGAGGATTGATATTATAACTGTGTTACCCGAAATGATCGAAGGGGCTCTTCGTACGAGCATATTGAAACGTGCTCAGGAGAAGGGGCTGGTAGAATTTGGACTGCATAACCTGCGTGATTATACACTTGATAAGCATAAACGAGTGGACGATTATCCCTTTGGAGGTGAGGCAGGGATGGTGATGCAGATTGAGCCTATCGATCGCGCAATCTCCCTCTTAAAGGAACAACGTCATTACGATGAGGTGATCTTCACTACTCCCGATGGTGAGCAGTTTACGCAGACTGCCGCCAACGAACTCTCATTGATGCAGAATATCATCATCCTCTGTGGTCATTATAAAGGTGTCGATTACAGAGTAAGGGAGCATCTGATCACACGGGAGATCTCTATCGGTGATTTTGTGTTAACCGGTGGTGAGTTAGTCGCCGCCATGATTGCCGATGCCGTCGTTCGTGTCATCCCCGGTGCCATCGGGGATGAACAGTCAGCCCTCTCCGATTCTTTTCAGGATGGTTTGCTGGCACCGCCTGTTTATACCCGCCCTGCAGAATACAAAGGGTGGAGAGTGCCTGATGTACTACTTTCAGGTCATGAGAGAAAAATTGAGGAGTGGAGAATGAATCAGTCTGTTGAAAGAACAAAACGTCTCAGGCCCGATTTATCTTATAATAAGTAACCGGATAGAGGGTTTAATGCAGAAGATTCATACACCATAATGAGAAAATAATTTAATCATATGAAAGGTATCGTATTGGCCGGCGGCTCCGGTACTCGACTTTATCCTATCACCAAGGGTATATCCAAGCAACTACTTCCTGTTTTTGATAAGCCGATGGTTTATTATCCCATTTCAGCTTTGATGCTGGCCGGTATTAGAGATATTCTCATTATTTCCACACCGGTTGATCTGCCTGGTTTTCAACGTTTGCTGGGTGATGGCTCCGACTATGGTGTACGGTTCACTTACGCTGAGCAGCCTTCACCCGACGGGTTGGCTCAGGCTTTCATCATTGGTGAAGAATTTATTGGGGAGGATGCCGTCTGTCTGGTGCTGGGTGATAATATCTTCTATGGTAATGGATTTCCCTCCCTGCTTCGTAAGGCGGTCAACGATGCCGAGAAAAATGCGATGGCAACCGTGTTCGGGTATAATGTGACTAACCCGGAACGCTACGGTGTGGCTGAGTTCGATGAGAACGGACGGGTGCTGAGCATTGAAGAAAAACCGTCAAACCCAAAATCCAACTGGGCTGTTACCGGTCTCTATTTTTATCCTAACAAGGTTGTGGAAATAGCGAAACTAATCACACCGTCGGCACGTGGAGAGCTGGAGATCACCTCTGTAAATCAGCTATTTCTGAACCGGGGAAAGCTGCTGATGCAACTCTTTGGCAGAGGCTTTGCCTGGCTCGATACGGGCACCCACGATTCTCTCTCAGAAGCATCTAACTTCATTGAGGTGCTGGAGAAACGACAGGGATTAAAGATTGCCTGTCTGGAAGAGATCGCATGGAACAACAACTGGATAAGTGCAAATGATTTGAGACGTATCGCGGAACCGATGAAAAAGAACCAGTACGGTCAGTACCTCCTTCGATTGATTGAGAACTGAGAGCCGGGATTGGGGATATAGGATGTTAAAAGTTAAAAGCGAAGTGTTGAAATATCAGAAAATCAAAACTGATAACAGATAACTGACCACTGACCACTGATTATTGATAACTGAAGCTATGGATATAATTAAAACCGAAATTGAGGGAGTGCTCATAATTGAACCGAAAGTGTTCAGTGACAAACGGGGTTATTTTTTTGAATCTTTCTCACAAAGAGAGTTTGAGCAGAAGGTTTCTGAAACCCTATTCCTGCAGGACAACGAAAGTAAATCTACATATGGTGTGCTTCGCGGATTGCATTTTCAAAAACCACCCTTCGAGCAGGCTAAACTGGTACGTGTGGTGAGTGGAAAAGTGCTGGATGTAGCTGTGGATATTCGCAGAAATTCTCCTACCTATGGTATGCATGTCTCAACTGAATTGTCTGGTGAAAACAAACGTCAGATTTTCATTCCACGTGGGTTCGCCCATGGATTTGTTGTGATGAGCGAAGAGGTGATTTTTCAGTATAAATGTGATAATTATTACATGCCGGAATATGAGGGTGCGCTCCTTTGGGATGATCCTCAACTCAATATCGACTGGAAGCTTCCCATGGAAGATATAATACTTTCAGACAAAGATAAAAAAAACCCCACCCTATGAGAAACATTCTAATCACCGGAGGAGCCGGTTTTATCGGTTCACATGTGGTAAAACGGTTTGTAAAAAGCTATCCACATTATCAGATTTTTAATCTGGATAAACTGACATATGCCGGTAATCCGGCGAATGTGAAAGAGATGGAAGAAATGCCCAATTACAGGTTTGTGAAAGCAGATATCTGTGATTTCAATCAAATGAGAGAGGTTATCACTACCTTTCAAATCGATGGTATTATTCACCTGGCCGCCGAAAGTCATGTGGATCGTTCCATCACCGATCCCTTCTCCTTTGCCAGAACCAACGTCCTTGGAACTCTCAATCTGTTGCAGGCAGCAAAAGAGCTGTGGAAAGAGAGCTACGCAAATAAACGCTTTTATCATGTCTCCACCGATGAGGTGTATGGCGCTCTTGGGCTCGATAATCGTCTTTTCACTGAAGTGACAGCCTATGATCCGCACAGTCCCTATGCTGCGTCTAAAGCCTCCTCTGATCATTTTGTAAGGGCTTATCATGACACCTATGGTTTGCCTGTGGTGATCTCCAACTGTTCCAACAACTACGGACCCAATCAGTTTCCGGAGAAGCTGATACCCCTGTTCATCAATAATATTCGTCATAACAAACCTCTTCCAATATACGGCAAAGGAGAAAATGTGAGAGACTGGCTTTATGTTGAAGATCATGCCTGCGCCATTGATTTAATATTCCATGAAGGAGCAGATGGAGAAACCTACAACATTGGTGGGTTCAACGAATGGAAGAATATAGACCTGATCAGACTCCTTATTAAAACCACTGACAGGCTGATGGGAAGAGATGAGGGTACATCTGAAAAACTGATCACCTTTGTCACCGACCGTGCCGGTCATGACCTGCGTTATGCCATTGATGCCACCAAGTTAAAGAATGAACTGGGATGGGAACCTTCGCTGCAGTTTGAGGAAGGGATTGAGAAAACAGTCCTGTGGTATCTTACACATCAGGAGTGGCTGGACGATATAACAAGCGGTGCGTACCGGAATCTATAAAGCGCAGTACAACAGTCCTGCACCCGAAAAGAGGTAGTGAATGCAGCAGCCTTCCGTGCATCATGCCGTAATGATATCAATAGTCAATCAGGTGATAATTAATCAATCACTTCAAACCGGGCAGTGAAAAACCGAAGCTGTTTTGGTTCATAGACAAAGCGAAGACCTTTGATGGCTTCTCTTTTCCTGTAGAGTGAAATTACTGCTTCGGCCACCAGATCCATATGAGCGTAAGTGTAAACACGACGGGGAATGGTGAGCCGCACCGTCTCCAGCCTGGGATGATGATTCTCACCACTCTTGCTGTCACGTCCGGCAGAGATGATCCCGCGCTCCATGCTGCGTACACCCGATTCCAGATAGAGGCTGGCAGCCAGGCTTTGTGCAGGAAACAGATCCTGGATGAGATGCGGGCAGAAGCGTCTGGCATCGAGGAAAACGGCATGACCACCGGTAGGCTCAATCATCGGTATACCCGCTTCCCTTAACCGGTCGCCCAGATATCGCACCTGCTTCACCCTGTGTGCAATATATTCATATTGAAGCGACTCTTTCAAACCTATGGCCATCGCTTCCATATCCCGTCCGGTCATTCCGCCATAAGAGGGCATCCCCTCATAAACTACAACCAGTTCTTTTGCCTCTGCGAAAAGATCATCGTCATTCATACAGAGAAAACCGCCTATGTTCACAAGACAATCCTTCTTCCCGCTCATGGTACATCCGTCGGCATAGCTGAACATCTCCCGGACAATCTCACTGATTGCTTTACCGGCATATCCCTCCTCCTGCTCCTTGATGAAGAATGCATTCTCCACACAGCGGGTGGCATCGTAAAACAGCCTGATACCATAACGTGAAGTCAGCGCCCGCACCTCTCTCATGTTCTTCATCGATACAGGCTGGCCGCCTGCCAGGTTGACCGTGACGGCGAGACAAACATAAGCGATGCTTTCAGCCCCCTTCTCTTCTATCAGATGCTGCAGCTTATGCAGATCGATGTTACCCTTGAAGGGTATCTTCAAAGAGGCATCATGTGCTTCATCACGAATCACATCCACAAAAATGCCTCCGTTTCTTTCCTGATGATAGCGGGTGGTGGTAAAATACATATTTCCCGGTACATACTGACCCGGTTTGATCGCGATCTGCGACAACAGGTTCTCTGCCCCTCTGCCCTGATGGGTGGGTACGATATGTCTGAACCCAAACACCTCCCGCACAGTCTCTTCGAGGTGGCGGAAATTGCGGCTGCCGGCATAAGCTTCATCACCCAGCATCATCCCGGCCCACTGACGGTCACTCATCGCATTGGTGCCACTGTCGGTCAGCAGATCAATATAAACCTCTTCACTGGGAATAAGGAATGTGTTATAGCCGGACTCTTTTATAACTTTCTCTCTTTCTACACGAGGGGTTATTTTCACCTGTTCTACCGATTTGATACGGAAAGGTTCCGCCGGATAGCTGTTTAAATTCATTGTAGTATCGTTTTAATGGTTTTTCATTTACAAATGTAAGAAATGTTTTATGATTATTAAACATTTCATTAATACATTTTTCCTGCTTTCTTCATGCAGTGAGGAGGCAAGAGTGACCTCCGATTTATTGTTAATTGTTCTTTTTTTGCTATCTTTGCACCCTGATTCAGAGAGATATTATTAAAGTGAATAAAACCCATGGTTATAGCAGTAGATTTTGACGGAACCATCGTTGAACATGAATATCCCGCGATAGGCAAACCCATACCCTTTGCCATCGAAACGCTCCTGCAATTGCAGAAAGATAACCACAAGTTAATCCTGTGGACGGTACGTGAGGGTCAGTTACTGCAGGAAGCCATTGATTATTGTGCCGGGCGCGGACTCTATTTTTATGCTGAGAATGCAAATCACCCTGGTGAGGACAGAGAAAAGGCATCCCGTAAGCTGGGAGCCGATCTTTTTATCGATGACCGTAATCTGGGTGGCCTTCCCGACTGGGGAGTGATCTACAATGCAGTGAACGCTACTGCAGACAATCGCAATGCATTACAACTTATGGCAGGCGCATCAGCGATGCCTGAGCCTAAGAAAAAACGCGGATTATTCGGATGGAGATAACACTCCGGTGATCACCTGCATACTTATTGAATGAATGCTATAATGCGTTCAGATGCCTTCCCGTCACCGTAGGGGTTATTGGCTTTCGACATGGAGTTGTAATAATCCTTATCCTCCAGTAGTCTGGATACTTCTGTTACAATCAATTCATAATTCGTCCCTACAAGTTTCACTGTCCCCGCTTCCAGCCCTTCGGGACGTTCGGTGGTGTCTCTCATTACCAATACCGGTTTACCTAATCCGGGAGCTTCTTCCTGTATCCCACCGCTGTCTGTAAGTACCAATGTACATTGCTTCATCAGAAAGACAAAAGGAAGATATTCCAATGGTTCAATAAAGAAAAGGTTTGAAAGAGAAGTAGCTCTCTCAGGATTGAAATGATCACCGAACACTTCCTGTATAGGCTTACGGACATTGGGGTTAAGATGCATGGGGTAGATAAACAACACCTCCGGATATTTCATGGCGAGTGTTTTGATAGCCCGGCAGATATGGATAAATCCTTCACCAAAATTCTCACGCCGGTGACCAGTTATCAGTACAAGTGGTCTGGCAGGATCGGCGAGCTGGGTTGCTTGTGAATCAACTGAGATAGTATCAATTACCTCTTGTGATAGTCCGCATTCAAGTAAACTCTTTTTAATCTCTTCCTGCAATAATGGATTATCCTTTATTCTCTCCACAATCAGATGAAGCGTATCTATCACTGTATTGCCGGTGATGGCAATGATTTCCTCTTTCACCCCTTCTTTGAGCAGGTTTTCTTTACTCAGATAAGTGGGTGCAAAGTTGTAGCTTGCAATACGGCTCGTAATCTGGCGGTTCAATTCTTCAGGCCAGGGACTGTAGATATTGTGGGTACGTAACCCAGCTTCCACATGTGCCACGGGTATGTGTTGGTAATAGGCTGCCAATGCTGCTGCCATCGAGGTGGAGGTGTCACCGTGAACAAAAACAAGATCAGGTTGCGTCATTTTTAACACATCACGCAGCTCAAGCAGGATGCGTGTAGTGATATCTGAAAGATCTTGTCCCTGTTTCATAATGTTCAGGTCATGATTCGGCACAATTTTAAAAAGATCCAGCACCTGGTCCAGCATCTCACGATGCTGTCCTGTAACACAGACGATTGTTTCGAACCTCTCTGCATGTCGTTCAAACTCTTTAATTAATGGAGCTAACTTTATTGCTTCGGGACGAGTGCCAAAGACAAGCATTACTTTCCTCCTGCGTTTTTCGTTTGATGTATTTGATTGCATAGATTTATTCTCTCTCATTTTCTAAAAACACCGCTGAAATCGAGAATCACCTTGTCATCTCTGCGGGGTAAACTTTTGAACTCATTGTGAGAAACAAGAAATGCTATAATATCCGCATTTTCATATGCTTCAGCGTAAGGTGTTAATTTAAATACTTTATGTTGCCGGATATTGGGTTCCACAATCAGAAAATCGGCATCGTGCTTTCGCTGCATCACCTTGGTGGTGATATATTTAGCAGGTGATTCCCTCAGGTCGTCAATATTGGGCTTAAATGCCAGACCCATCATCGCGACTACCGGCTTACGGTTGTTGGCAAGCTCAAACTCCAGCATAGCCTTTTCAATCTTCTCGGCACACCAGAAAGCTTTATAGTTATTGATCTCGCGTGCTTTACCAATGATTTGTGATTCCATGGGAAACGCTGAAGTGATGAAGTATGGATCCACAGCTATGCAATGTCCCCCCACACCACTTCCCGGTTGCAGGATATTTACTCTGGGATGTCTGTTAGCCAGCTCGATCAACTCCCAGATGTTGATACCCGATTTATCGCAGATGATGGAGAGCTCATTGGCGAATGCGATCTGCACATCACGTGAAGCATTCTCGGTCAGTTTGCACATCTCAGCCGTGCGTGCATTGGTGGTATAGAGCTCACCTTTCACGAACTGTTTGTAAAAAAGCTTTGCCTTCTCGGTAGAAACTTCGTTGATTCCGCCAATCACCCGGTCGTTATTCTCCAGTTCGTATATTACGTTACCGGGTAAAACACGTTCAGGACAGTAGGCTATATTGATTTGATCTTTTAAATCGGGTCGTTCTGTTAAAATGAGTTGCTCCATTTTCTCGGTTGTCCCAACCGGTGATGTAGACTCAATAATAAACAGGTCACCCTCTTTTAAGTAGGGTATCACTGTGCGTGTAGCTGCCTCCACATACGAGATGTCGGGCATGTGATCACCTTTGAAAGGAGTGGGGACAACAATCAGATACACATCACTAATCTCAGGGTGTGGCGATGCTTTTAATTGTCCGCCGGTGACCACTTTGTTACACAAATCCTGTAACCCCGGTTCGGAAATATGAATCCTACCTTCATTGACTGTTTTTATCACCTCCGGGTTGATGTCCACACCTATAACCTGTATATCATTAACTGCAGCAATTATTGCGGTAGGCAGTCCAATGTACCCAAGCCCCATAAAACACGCTTTCATACAGCTTCTTTTTATTATTGTAATTGGCTAACAAATGTACAATAATAATATGATCGCTCATCTTTTTAACAATGAAATTAGTTAAAAATGAACGTAAACCTCAATTAAAACATCATTTGCATGTGTATCACATTGTGGTATTCAATCGACTAGCGCCTTAATCCGATATTGTGTCCGATGGAGATGCATGTGGTTGGGCATAGTCCAAATAAATTTGTCCTCTGCTTACATTGCTTAACGAAAATGTTCACAAGCGTTAGACATTTTCTCGCAATAGCATAGTCCATATAAATTTGTCCTCTGCTTACATTGCTTAACGAAAATGTTCACTAACTTTGCACAATTTATTACGAATAAATTATTGGAAATGCAACAAGACAGACAACTCTTTGAGATAATCGAAAAGGAGAGCGAACGGCAACTGAAAGGTATAGAGCTGATTGCCTCTGAGAACTTCGTGAGTGAGCAGGTGATGCAGGCTATGGGATCTGTATTGACCAACAAATATGCTGAAGGCTATCCCGGCAGACGCTATTATGGTGGATGTGAAGTAGTTGACCTCAGCGAGCAGCTGGCAATTGACCGGTTGAAAGAGCTCTTTGGAGCCGAATGGGCCAATGTGCAACCCCACTCAGGTGCGCAAGCCAATGCTGCCGTGTTCCTGGCCTGTATGAAAGCCGGTGATGCATTTCTCGGTCTCAACCTTTCACACGGAGGGCATCTCTCTCACGGCTCACCTGTCAATTTTTCCGGGCTGATGTTCCGACCCATTGCCTACAACGTACGTGAAGAAGATCAAAGGGTCGATTACGGTCAGCTGGAGATGCTGGCGCGTACAGAACGTCCGAAGATGATCATTGCCGGCGCCTCGGCTTACACTCGCGACTGGGATTATGCCCGTATTCGCAGCGTAGCCGATGAGATTGGAGCCATCTTTATGGTCGACATGGCACACCCGGCGGGATTGATCGCTGCAGGACTGCTGGAGAACCCTCTCAGCCATGCACATATCGTCACTTCCACAACACATAAGACTCTCCGTGGTCCCCGTGGTGGTGTGATACTGATGGGCAGGGACTTTGAGAACCCATGGGGTATCACCACACCGAAAGGAGAGGTGAAGATGATGTCCGCACTGCTGGACTCTGCAGTCTTCCCCGGCATGCAGGGTGGTCCGCTGGAACACGTGATCGCATCCAAGGCTGTTTCGTTCTACGAAGCTTTGCAACCTGAATACAAGAGCTATCAGATCCAGGTGAAGAAAAATGCAACCGTCATGGCGCAGGCGTTTATTGATAAGGGATATAACGTTGTATCGGGTGGAACCGATAACCACTGTATCCTTGTGGATCTGCGTACGAAATTCCCCGATCTTACCGGCAAGGTGGCAGAGAAAGTGCTCGTGGCGGCTGATATTACCACCAACAAGAATATGGTCCCTTTTGACAGCCGGTCACCTTTCCAGACCTCCGGCCTTCGCTTTGGCACTCCCGCCATCACTACCAGAGGAGCGAAAGAACCACTGATGACAGAGATCGTGGAGATGATCGATGTCGTTCTCTCGAACGTGGAAGATGGAAAAACGATTGCATCGGTACGTGAGAAGGTGAACGCATCAATGAAACAATACCCCCTGTTTGCATGGTAAGATTGTACTGCAGTTACTTTATCATGTGAATTGAGAGAATCAATAAAGTGTTGGGGAATGGTTGAACTGTTCCCCATTTTTTATAAATTTGCACGAGAGGCGACAGCTAAATCACCTTATCCGAATGAATATTCTTCAAACCGAAATACAATTTGTTCCCGGCGTAGGACCTAAAAGAGCCGAGATCCTGAATAAGGAGCTTGATATCTTTACACTGGGTGATTTGTTACGTTGGTACCCCTACCGCTATATCGACAGAACGCGGGTTTATTATGTGCACGAGATCGACAACTCGATGGCATACATCCAGCTGAAAGGAAAGATTACCGCCTTCGAGACCTTTGGTGAAGGCAGGAGACGAAGGCTCGTAGCTCACTTTACCGACGGTACAGGCATCATTGACCTTATCTGGTTTCAGGGTGTTCGCTTTATTGAAAACAAGTACAAGCTGAATCAGGAGTATATCGTCTTCGGAAAACCCACTCTCTTCAACGGTAAGTGGAACATTGCCCATCCGGAAATCGATCCCTATATGGATGAATCCGATCGCCCTGAGGGGCTGATGGCTATGTACAACACCACCGAGAAGATGAAAAACCACTTCCTCAACTCAAAAGCGATGCAGAAGATCATCGGGAATGCTTTCGGGTTGATCAGGGAGCGACTACCCGAGACACTCTCAGTCGATGTGATCGAACAGGCCGGGCTCATCCCATTTCACGATGCAGTGGAGAATATCCATTTTCCGAAAGCACCTCCTCTGCTGCGTGATGCAGAGTTCCGTCTCAAGTTTGAAGAGCTTTTCTTTATCCAGCTGAATATTGTCCGATATGCTTCCGACAGGAATGCAAAGCTGAACGGTTTCATCTTCAGGAAGGTGGGTGAGAACCTGCATACATTTTATAAAAAACATCTTCCTTTTGAGCTGACCAATGCACAAAAGAAGGTGATCAGGGAGATAAGAAAGGATACAGCTTCAGGGAAACAGATGAACCGCCTGCTGCAGGGTGATGTGGGCAGCGGCAAGACCCTTGTGGCGATCATGTGCATGCTGATAGCACTGGACAATGGATTTCAGTCCTGCCTGATGGCACCCACCGAGATCCTGGCAACACAACACTTTGAGACGTTTACTCAGATGTTGTCAGGTATGAGTGTACGGGTGGCGCTGCTGACCGGTTCCACTAAGAAGAAAGAGAGAGAGCTGATCCATGCGGCCCTGCTCATGGGAGAGATTGATATATTGATTGGTACACATGCCCTTCTTGAAGATGTGGTGCGGTTCCGCAATCTCGGTTTCGTGGTGATTGATGAACAGCACCGCTTTGGTGTGGTACAGCGGGCCAGGTTGTGGGAGAAGAACAATCAGCCTCCACATATGCTTGTGATGACAGCCACTCCGATACCACGTACCCTGGCCATGACCGTGTACGGCGACCTGAATGTCTCGGTGATCGATGAACTACCGCCGGGACGTAAGCCGGTGCAGACAGTGCATCGTTACGACAAGAAACGGGGTGCCCTCTATCAGTTTCTTCGTGAACAGATAAAACAGGGGCGGCAGATCTATATTGTTTACCCATTGATCGAGGAGAGTGAAACGCTCGATCTGAAGAATCTGGAGGAGGGGTATGTGCATATAAAGGAGGCTTTCCCTGAATACACCGTCTGCAAGATGCACGGCCGGATGAAACCGGCCGAGAAGGAGGAGGTGATGCGGCAGTTTGTGGCGAACGAAGCGCAGATCATGGTCTCCACCACCGTGATTGAGGTAGGCGTGAACGTCCCAAATGCAAGTGTGATGGTGATTGAGAGTGCCCAGCGGTTTGGTCTCTCACAGCTACATCAGCTACGTGGCAGGGTAGGGCGGGGGGCAGATCAATCCTTCTGCGTGCTGATCACACCCTACGAGCTCTCTTCGGATACCCGTAAGCGTATTGAGATCATGACAGAGAGTAATGATGGTTTCGTGATTGCCGAGGCGGACCTGAAACTGCGTGGCCCAGGCGACCTGGAGGGTACACAGCAGAGCGGCATCCCCTTTAACCTCCACATTGCCGATCTGGTACGGGATAACGCCATCCTCTTTCGTGCACGTGAGATTGCAGAGGAGTTGATCGAAAAGGATCCAAAGCTGGAGCAGCCCGGACACATGGTGCTCAGGCAGCAGTTGAGCCGTTTAAGCGGCAACCGCTACGATTGGGGAAGGATTAGTTGATGGGTTGATTCAACCCCATGATGATTTGCTTATTGAACGATTAAACGATTTACTGATTATTAAAGCATCATATTCTCTGATCATCTGTTCGTCTGACTGTCGCATCGACAAATCGTCATATCATCGCATCATCAAATCAGTTAACCTCTTGTGATCTCTTCCTTCTCAGCATCCCAGTACATCGTGCGACCTTCCAGATAGGCTCTCGTGCCCATATGTGCAGTGATGGCTTCCTGAAATCCCTCATCAATACCGCAGGAGGGTTGCCTGCCTGTACGTATACACTCAAGCCATTCACGCAGATGAAGGTAGGTGGTGTTGTACCGTTTTCCGTCTACATATGAATACAACAGACCTCTTTCAGCAAAATAAAGCTCTGTGGCTGAGGTGACAGCATCAATACTTTTTCCGGGCATATAGTGGTAGAAAGGTTCCCCTGGTTTAATGGTGCCATTCTCTATTTTCTCCCTGTACTGTTCCGAACGTGGGTCGATGGTCACTGTAAGGGTGTTACCCACCTCCATCGTGGCATCGTGTCCCATGATCTTCCTGCTTCTGCTGAACTGATTCCCCAGGGTGGCTGAATAGAGCATGGTAAAGCCTTTATCGGAATACTCAAAGGCTGTTTGCAGCACATCGGGGACGGTACGTCCATCTTTGAAGAAGTAGACGCCACCGGAAGAGGTGGCCGAGGAGGGAATGCCCAGGCCGAGGATCTGATTCATGGCATCATACTCATGTGTCAGCAGATCACCGCTTAATCCGGTACTGTAATCCCACCAGCAACGCCAGCGGAAGAACCGTTCCAGGCTGAATTTATCACGTGGTTCCGGTCCTACGTATTGTGCCACTCCTGCAGATGTCATATAATCCATATACTCCCTTATTCTGTCGGGATCACCTTCGAACTGATTCCAGTCGATACTGCTGGGACTGGCATCAGGATGGATGGGGTAGACCCACGCTCCGTTGGGGTCGTTTCTGTTGGTGCCTGTCTCTATCAGTGTGATGGGTCCCAACAGCCCTTTTTCAACTATCTCACGTGCTCTGCCATACGCTTCCACCTGCCTGTTCTGATGCCCCAGCTGAAAGACCACTCCACTCTGTTTCACCGCTTCACGCAGTGCATAAGTCTCTGGCACAGTCCACGACATCGGCTTCTCAAGATAGACATGTTTACCAGCCTTAACTGCATCCATAGCCATCTGACCATGCCAGTGATCGGGGGAGGCTATCACCACTGCATCCACATCTTCTGCGGCAAGTAGATCCCTGTAGTTGAGGTATCTTTTGGGTTGTGGCCCATAGTTACCATTCAATGCCTCACGGTGAATATTGGCAGCTGCAGCTATGGCTTCTTCTGCATGCACATCAAAAATGTCGCATACACCTGTAATGACCACCTGTAGGTCTTCCTGCTCCCGGAAATCTTTCAGCCGGTTGTTCCCGGGAGTATTCTTCTGTGCCTCTTTTAGGCCCTGAACGTATTGAGGTGTGCCAAAACCGAGAGCAATCATCAGTTGCTTGCCACGAATGCCTGAACCTATGATGCCCAGACGGATGGTTTTTCCGTCGATGGGCAGGGGTGTGATGACTGCATTGTCGGTTTTAAAATGAAACATGTTGGCCGAGGTGAGGTTACTCATCTCTTTTTTTCTTTTCCTGTAAACACCATAAGCCATGGCCCCCAGTACAGGGACAGTAGCCATGGCCTTTATGGCATCACGCCTGCCCTGAGATACCTGTTTGTGATTCTCTCTGTCCTGATTGTTTTTTTCTTCGTTCAGGTTACTGTCATTATCGTTCATTTCGATTTTCTTTTTTGATGAATGATTCTGTCCATTCCTATTCTTGCTGCCGTGGGGAAGCAGCACAACACTATCGTGGCTGCCAGCATGATAAGATTTTTATCAACCCACAGGTATGATCCCTCGGGACGCAGTATATATTCTACGTTCAGCAGCGGGGGATGAGACAGGTAGTAAAGTGTCAGCAGTAATGCAGCGCCAATATAGCCTGCTTTTTCAAACAGCCCGAGTATAAGTAACAGACCAATAATTGTAAGACCCCAGATATTGATAAAATCGGCGGCAGCCATCAAGTCAGGGTTCTCGGCAATCTTTCTGAAGAGAGGAGCAAAGAGACCCCGGGAATCCATTAAATAGCCGTAAGCTGTCCACTTGGGAGAAAAGACCTTTGCCAAGCCCTCATACAGAAAATACCAGCCGATTAAAACCCTTAATGTTACAAGCCAGAACAGCTGTTTATCAGAGTAATTGTAGTTTGCTTTGTGTTTCATACGATAATTATTTTACTCATTATGATGCGTACAGCTTCCATCTGCTTGTGTGTTAAAGCATCCATCCTTGTTTCATGAAATATATTCTCTTTGAAAAGACACATTGATTTTTTTACTGTGACAAAGATATAAAATAATTAAAAAACCCCGCCAAACAGGCGGGGTCAGGTAGGGTAATATAAGAAATCTTACTAGTTATTTAACATTATAAAGCATAAGCTCTTTATTATTTAAAACAAATGATATGCATGATGCTTATTATATGATCAGGTATCTTTTACCGTTCGCACCAGGCTTATACCTGAAACAAAAAATATGATGCCCAGAACGGCGTAGATAATTACTCCCTTAATCGCTTGTGTCCCACCCGATACACCGGCAAACAGTACAGCAGCATAAATTAAGCCACCAATACCAAGCAGGGTTAACAGTAACCGAACAATCCATCTGAATCACCTGGTGGTGTGAAATTCCTGCCATTACTACGTGCCGGCGATCGACGTGTTGAGATTGTGAGCAAAACCGTTGATCTGATGACTCCGCTGCAGATTATCGCGGTGCAGGAAAATCCGATGGATAGCCGCGTATTGTTCACTACTACATCAGAGAAAAATCAACCTCTCAAATCCTGGAATGTGAAGCTGACCGATGAAAATGGGACAACACAAAATTACGGTCCTTATACCGGTGTGCAGGAAAGTGTGCCGGGTAACATGATTCTTGGCAATAGCAACAGTGGTAAGTACAAGGTTGTGATGATCGGACAGACCAGCGATGGTGTTGAAGTGAAGAGAGAAACGACACTCAATCTGGATCGCAGTGCTGAGCTGACAGAAGAAGAAGCGTTGCGTTACAGCATCCTGTTCGATTTCGATAAGTCTAACACTGTTGCTACTTACGAGAAGTTTCTGACAGATGTTGTCGCTCCCCGCATTGATGACAATAGTAAAGTCGTCATTCATGGCCACACTGATATTATCGGAAGTGAAGCATATAACATGCAATTGTCGGAAAAGAGAGCAAGTGAGACTGAACGCATTTTGTCGAATGCCGTAAAGAGATCGGGTAAGAATAGCGTAAAATTCGAAACAGATGCTTTTGGAATGGATACAGGCAGGGCACCTTTCGACAATAAACTACCTGAGGAACGGTTCTATAACCGTACCGTTGTGATTGATATTGAAAAGGCGAAATAGTTAAGGGTTATCAAAATGAACAGTGATCCTCATGAAGATAGATTTTCATGGGGATCACTTTTTGTTTCCATCTGTAACTGGGTGTAAACCATGAAGATAGTTAAGTGGGTCTATTTAAGACGCTTCTCGAGGATATACCAAAGCGGATAACTGATCCTTACACCCACACCTTCTACTTTTTTATCCACAAAGCTCGTGAAAATGCCTGCCCTGCCCAATCCCATGAATCCGATAGAGTAACCACCCTCGAGATATATCTGTCGTTCCTCAGTGATCAACCCATGAATGTGAACTGCTTCATCGAACGAAAAACGTTGCAGGAAGGGCAGGTTCTTCAGCAGGAGGTATTGTGACTGATAATTGAGATGTCCCTCCATCCACCAGTCACCTGAAGCAGCGTAAGGGGGTAACAGGTTGAAGCTGCGTGTGAAATCGGATGGGGTGAACAGCATCCGGTTGTTGTGGAAATAGTGAAGGTCGTTCTCATACAAAAGCGCTGCGTGTAAAAAGGAACCGCCTGAAAAATGATAATCCATCTCCTCGAAGGGAGAGACTTTGATCTTCTGAGAGACGGAGAATAAAAGCTTGTCATACATCGGCGCCTGATTATCGGCAAACAGGTTGAACCCCTTCTCATATCCTGCAGCGAATGTTGGATATTTGCTGGATGCGTACCACTTTCGGCCCTCTCTCACCCGGTAACGATAACGGGGTGTATAAGAGAGCCCCAGCGTTATCCCGGCTGCTTTATGTGGGGGGTACAGCCCTGCATCGGCAGGGATATTGGGAGGTGCTTCCCTGCCTGTGAGATTAAAGGAAGCGCGGTTGCTCAAGGGTGCACGTTGATCTATTTCCGCACCGGAGTAGAGATGCAGCCCGTTGGCAATATCAATGGAATGAGTCGCTTTCAGATAGCGGCTGTCGTAATAACGGATGAAATTTTGTCCCAGGCTGAAGGCTGTCAGCGTGTTCATCAGCCTCGATTCACCGTTCATGCTGTTCACATCGCGCGAGATATGCCCTGCAGAGAAATCAAACCGTCCCAGGGACATGGGTGCATAATCCAGCGATGCGGCCACATGCCACAGCCATTTCTGGCGTGCAGTCGTATAATAGAGGGAGGGAGAGAATGAGAACGCCCGGTTTTTATCAATGGCGTAATTGATTGAAATTGTTTGTCCCAGCCAGAAGCCGTCCACGAAATTATACTCCTTCAGCGCACCCGTTAATCCACCGTAGCGCAGCGAGAGGTTCGGGTTCATCTGCCACACACCCCCTTGCGTGATTTTTCCGAACAGGGTTGCGGGATTTTCTCCGATCGATAGCACCACCTCGTTTCCTGCAGGCTCATTTTCAGGGATGGTGTCGTTACCCGACAGCGAGTCTCTCCTTTGGTAGCTTCTGATCTCCTCTATACGAAGCGGCAGTTCACGTATGCTGGTCCAGAAGGTGGTGTCTCTTCTCCATGCCAGTGTGTCTACCTCCATCTGAACCTTTTCAACCTCTTTGATTTCAAGAGCTTCGTGTTGTTTTTGAATCTCTTCCGGCTCCACCATCTTATTCATCAGCTTCGACATCCTGTACGCTTCCCTTGTCGAGAGCTCCTCTTTCTGCGTCAGTTTTTCCAGTTCAGTAACGATTTTCTGCTGCCTGGGAGTTAACGGATCTTCAGCCTGCACACCGGCAGAGGCAATCTCCTTTATGGTCTCAGGATGCCGGGATCCATCTACCTCTACCGAATTATACTTCATCGATGCGTAATATTTTCCCGATCCTTTCACGCCCATCGTATTCAATGTCAACGTCACATCGTAAGTGGTGGGCAGGTAGACGGAGGGCTTCACCTGATGGAAGTTGATGCGGTAATGCATGGTGGTACCCAGCTCACTGGTTGTAAGATCGGCAATATAGACGTTCCAGCTGTTCTCGAGGATGTATAGATAGCCGGAAAAGAGATCAGGATTCTTCTTCCGGGGTATCACTTTGATCTTGTTTACGATATGGTCGGGATGGTAGTCTACATCTTCCAGTCTGAATGCGTAGAACCGAAACGCCCCCGGGGCAAGTGGTGAGATTCTTCCGTCCAGATCCCTGTTGTAGATGCTGGAAGTCATGATGCTGAGTCCCCGGGTGACGTTAAACTCTTTGGGTATGGAGCTTTTCAACGCCACCACGTTTTGTGAGTATCTCTCCGGGGAGGTGAAGTGTATCTGGCTTTGCGACTCCATCACCAGGGGCTGACCAATCAGCGTATTGATGTCTAGATCGGAGGAGTTGACTTTCATGGCCCTCTTGAATATTCCCGGTATCTTATCGATCGTCAGGCTTCCCTTGATGTAGGCCTCAGCGTGGTACTCACTGATCTGATAGCGATAGTAGGGCGCATAGGCGATCGCTTTCCGCATGATGCGATAAGCCGGATCCTCATCGCCGGCAACCACCACCACCTCACCCAGCATATAGGATGTCTCCTGCAGCACAATGCGTATCGACTGGTTGTGCTTTCCCATCGTGATGTTTTTGTTGATGCTTTCATAGCCCAGCGAACGAAATTCACAGGTGTAGGTGCCCGGTGAGAGCAGGGTTTGAAACTCTCCCAGGTTGTCGGCGGCTATGCCTTTGGCGGTTTCCTGAATATAGACGGTAGAGTTGGGGACAGGGTCTCCCTGTTCATTGACAATCACACCCTTGAGCTGTTGTGCCTGCAGGGTTGCATGCAATAGTAAACAACACAGCGTGTAGAGTAATGGTTGCTTCATGAGCTGATGTTTATTGAATAAAGAATCAGCAAAGGTAATTGTTTTTATCTTATTACCTGACAAGGCAACAGGATCACATGAGGAATATTTCTCAGAACGAGAATCATAGCCGTCTCGATATTAAGTTGTTTACTTATAACAAAACCATGCTCGCTCGCAAACCATTTTTTTACTATTCGATAGTACCTGTGTTCGTTGTGCCGTAACTGTTACGACGGTTACAATGAGATCGTCATCATGCTATTCAGTGGTGATGACCAGCTCTTTTCCCTGCTTTAATTGGTCGTGTGTAATAAACCATCCGTCGACCGGTTCATCGCCATAGTTGATCTGTTGTATCTTCTTCCCCTCTCCATCTTTTCTGATGGTAAAGGTGGTCTTCTCATCCAGCCGGAACTTCACTTTATCGAACAGGGGAACAGAAACAATGTATTCGGGATCAGCGGGTGAATAGGTATATAAGCCTATGGCATTGAGTACGTACCAGGCTGACATCTCACCGGCATCATCCATCCCCGCATAAGCCAGCTTATCGGCGCCCATATCATAGAATCGGTCCATGATGCTGTCGAGCACGCATTGTGCTTTCTCCTGCTTACCGATAAAGTAATAGGTATAGGGAATACTGTGAGCCGGTTGGTTGCCATGACAGTAGTTGCCCATAAAACCGGTCATGTTATGTACCTCATAGCCTCTCCATGGCTCGGTGAAAAGTGAGTCTAACTTCTGTTCTACAGCATTATGATCAGGGTAGAGTGCAAGCATCCCTTCCGGGTCGTGGGGAGCAAAGAAGAGCGAGTTCCAGGCATTGGCCTCCCGGTACATGTAGGCGAAATAGGGATAATAGGGATCAAAATCATCAATCCAGCTGCCATCCTCAATCTTACCCCGCCAGAAGCCGGTGGAGGGATCGAACAGGTTCTTATAATTTTCGGAATGTTTCATTAGAAGGTCATGATTCGCCTTATCTCCCAGCTCTTTGGCTATTAACGCTGTCGCGTAGTCGTCATAGGCATACTCTACTGTCTTAGTGACCGCTGCCTTGTACTCATCCCATGTGGGCACGTTGGTGGTGTCTTTCTCAGCGATCCATCCTTTTTCCAGGTATTCCTCGAGATATGGCCTGCCTCCGCGACCGGGTACGGTGGCATTCTTCAGCAACAGCGCATAGGCTCGTTCCAGGTCGAAACCGGTGATGCCACGCAGATAGCTTCCGGCCACAAACACCGATGCATGATCGCCATGGAAGAAAGTAGGCATATATCCACCTCTTTTCTCACCTTTGTCAATGATTGACCGGATGATATCGGTAGTGACATCAGGTGAGATCATACCCAGCAATACCAGTTTGTTGCGGTAGTCATCCCAGAAGGAGGGGTTGGTGTAGTAGCGGAAACCTTTGTTGGTCACGTTACCCCTCTCGTCCGTGAAATCACCGTTCACATCGCTGCGCAATGCCGGCCATAGAAAAGAACGGTAGAGGGTGGAATAAAAGATCTCTTTTTCACGTTCGGTACCTCCCGTTACTTTGATCCTTGAGAGTAGTTTGTTCCACGTCTCATCGGCTTCCGAACGTACCTGAGCGAAGCTTTTGTCCAGCATCTCCTCTTCCAGGTTCATTCTTGCATTCTCAATGCTGACGAAGGAAAAGCCGATCTTCAATTCCAACGGTTCATTTTTGGGGCTTTCATCGAAGTGGACCACCGATACCGCATGCTTGTCATCTTTGAGCTGTACGATATCTTCAATCGGATAGTTGGCCACCGCATAGAAATAGATCTTTCCTTCAGCATCCTGGAAGCCGGTGAACACATGTTCATCCTCTCTTTGAATGAACCAGTCGTTTACATGATTGTTGGTGCGTGTCATGTCGGCAATCAAACGCTTCGGACTGTCATCGGAAAAGCTGTATCGGTGGTAGCCGCAACGCAGGGTGGAGGTGAGCTCGGCATCGATGCCGTAACGTTCAAGGAAAACCCGGTAATAGCCCGGGCTGGCCGATTCGTTCATATGGCTGAATCCGGATGCATAATCACCCGGAGTCACTTCACCGGTGACGGGTAATATTGGCATATGCAACAGGTTCCAGTGTCCCTTGTTGGTGTGGGCAAATCCGTAGATGATCGTATCTTCGTATTGGTAACCCGCACCACTCCTGAACTGTGTTACCGGGCTCAGCTGTACCATCGCGTTGGGCAGCGAGGTACCGGGGAAGACCTCGGCACCCCAGGTGCGCTCTTTCCAGGTACGTACATATCCCAGATCTTCAGGTTCCCACAATGTGGCTGTCCCCAGCAAAGGATTGACATAGTCTGTAAGTTGTTTGTTGGTGGTGCAGCTTATAGATAGAAACGACAGGAGTAGAGCGGTGAGAATATGCTTCATAAATATATTTATTATTTGAAATGTTTGTCGGCAAAATCAAGAAATTGTTCCCAGTCGTAATCCGTCACATCATGCTTCCCGCCTCTCAGATGATAACCGATGTCGCCCATAATAGGTTTATGTTGTTCCGGCATCTTATCAGTGTCAATCGCTTCCAGGCCATACAACCTGTATGCCGGACCTGCATGGTAGGCTGATAAAAACTCTCCTTCGGGATCGGCCCACAGATCTTCTTGCGCACTGGCCACGTACACCTTACGTGGTGCTATCAGGGCGAGGAGCTGATGTTGATCTACCGGCAACAATTCTTCCTTGTTGTTATACTGACGGAAATTCTCACAGAACCAATGAGGAAAAGCATTGTTGATGATTTCTGTGGTCTCCCCGAATTTTCTTCTGAAAAGTGCAGCACCACCACAACCGGAATTATTGGAGATGACAATATGGAAACGTTGATCCTGAGCAGCTGCCCAAAGAGCAGCCTTTCCGAGACGTGAGTGACCCATGAGTGCTATTTTGTCTGTATCTATCTGTTGCTGTGTTTCCAGGAAATCAACAATCCGGCTTGACCCCCAGGCCCAGGCTCCGATAGACTGCCACTCTCCGGGAGTCGTTTTGCCTGAATCATATCCCCGAAAAAGGGAGATCACACTGTGATCTTTTAATTCCGGATTATCGGGGTAGATATCATGATAGCACATTGTTGCCACAGCATATCCCCTGTCGATGATCTTTTCGTAGCTCCACCGGCTCGATTGATTTCCTCTTTTCCAATCCGGGTGATCCGGTTCTTTCAAAAGGTGGAGTGCGGGAGAATAAAAAATTGTTGAGTCTGTGATAGTGCTGTGGTTTCCCTTAAAATTATATCCTATAAACACGGGAACTTTACTTTTTGGCTTATTCGGTATATAAAGCAACAGGATGGCTTCTGTTTTTTTCGTTCCGTTCGAAAATGTAAACCTTACCTGTTTGCCGGTAGCTTTGCCACCCAGTGCTTCAGTGTCTTCAGTTAATACCTCATAAGTGACATCAATGTTCTCTGCAGGAGTGCGACCGTAAATTTGGGAAGCAAACAGTTTCATCAGTTCCGGCTTTCGTTGTTTCTCCCACTGTTCTGCTGTTGTGACCATCACGCCGTTTTTACACTTTAAAAGTTCAGGTAGGAGATATGCAGAAACTTTCGATTCATCGTAATTTACGGTCTGCTGAGCGTTTACCAATGAGGCGAATAACCACATCATCAACCCTGTGAATTTTATTATTCTTTTAGTTGTGATCATCATATCTGTTTTATAAAAGTTGAAAAAGGTTGGCTTTTTTATTGAGACCAGGGTGAAAAGTAATAAGATTCATCGCCTGTTTTCACTGGTTTTGAAAAACTCTCCTATTTGGAAATACAAATAAAGCAATAATGTTTAAATAATGAAAAACTGTTTATTCATTATTTATACTGGAGGTGTTGCTTTTGCAGTTCAATCAAAAGAGTCTATCTTTGGCACTATGAAAAAATTAGTGATTGCCGGTAGTGGTTATCTGGCCGATATAGTGGCTGATGCGTTGATAAACGGGTTGTTGCCTGACTATGATCTTGTAGGTGTCTACTCGCGTACTGTAGCGAAAGCAGGTCGTCTGGCGAATAAAATGGAGCAACATGGAAAAGTATGTAAGGCAACAACCTCTCTGGAGGAGTTGCTCGCTTTGAAGCCTGATTTCCTGGTGGAGGCAGCATCGCCCGCAGCGATGAAAGAGTTGGCCCTGCCGGCTTTAAGGAACGGCACTTCGGTCGTTACATTGTCTATAGGGGCTTTGGCGGATACAGCTTTTTATAATGAGGTGAGGGATACAGCGGCAACACATGGCTCACGTGTTTATATCGCTTCGGGTGCCACGGGAGGGTTTGATGTGCTCCGCACTGCCACACTGATGGGAAATGCCACCGCCAGCTTTTTCAATGAGAAGGGAGTGGCTGCCCTGCGGCAATCACCTCTCTACACACCCGATATGGAGAGGGTGAACAAGGTCGTTTTCTCCGGTACAGCCCGGGAGGCGATAGAGACCTTTCCCACCGGATTGAATGTGGCTGTGGCGGCCTCACTAGCCACCGTAGGCCCTGAGCAGCTGCAGGTGACCATGGAGTCGACGCCTGACTTCAGGGGTGACAGACAGCGTGTGGAGGTCAGAAATGAGCAGGTACACGCCGTAGTTGATGTATTCAGTGCCACCTCAGCAATCGCGGCATGGTCGGTGGTCAGCACACTGAGAAATATTGCTTCGCCCATTGTATTCTGATTTCTGATGCCGGAGGATGAGCGGCAGTTCCGTCACCTCTTCAGAAGATGGTTGCTGATGATTGGGTAAACGATTGTTACAAGACTATTCCGGTATAGTCGGAAAGGTTCTGCAACACCTTCTCACTCAACCGGTCGAATGCCTGACGGGTACGTCCGGTGGATACCTGCATGCAGCGGACCTTCGGATGGTCGAGCAGATGTTCGCCACCCAGTGCTCCCACGGTGTCGCAGAAACAGCGGTTGTCGCCCCCGAGCCATTTTAAAAAGGGTTGTTCATCCCATGCAGGAGAAAGCCCGGTATTGAACAGTATCTTTTTGTTGCCCAATTTCTCAAACTGACCCTCATGCAACAGGATGGTATTCCGGTTGAGGCAGCAGCATACCACTTCGTTCTGTTCGAGCAGCTCATCCAGCGGGAGAAACCGATATCCTTTTGCCCTGGCTTCTGCCTTCTCACTCCGCGCAAAGTAGGATATCTCCGCTCCGAAAAAGTGGAGTGCATCGGCGATCATACCCCCCGACGTGCCAAGACCGATAATACCTGCTTTTAAACCGGTGATCTCACGCGCCATGCCATCCCACGGTGCCTGATCGAAGCCGTGGAGGCAGCGCACCAGCTCACTGATCACATATTCCACCACACCCTCATCCCCGTAATCGCGGATGCCGGTGACGGTGATCCCTCTGCTGTTGGCATACAGAATATCCACGTTGGCGCTTTCGGGTGAATAGAGTGAGTTACACATGCCGATGTAGTGTACGTTGGGGCATTGCTCCAGGGCATCCTTGCCCAGGTGGGAGGTGTAGCTCAGCAACACCGCATCGGCATCGCCGATGCGTGCTGCGATCTCATGGTGATCCTTTGGTATATCCGGGTAGAGGATGACCTCATTGGCAAATGCATGCAGCTTCTTCTCTGCTGAGGGAATTAAACTGACCGGTTCTATCGCTACCAATTTATGAAACATCTGAATCGGAATTTAAGTGTGTATGGGTTCACTGTGTGAAGGGCAAATATAGGGTTTTTGCAGCTGATTGCCAAACGTAGACCCCTCCGGAGCCTTTTTCATCCTTTCGGGAGGGGGCCGGTTAAAATCTAGAATTGATAACGTATACCTCCCGACAGCCAGAACCCAGGCTGTGGGATGTTTCCGAAATCGACATGGGTGGTATTGAAGATGTTGTTGACATGCATGAAAATGTCAACGTTGCTCAACGCGTAATTTGCTTTCAGGTCCAGCAGTGAAAAGGGGGTGTAACTGACTCTCTCTCCGGGCTGAAGATCGCTGTATAGCACATAGGAACCTGCTCTCTCCTGCCAGCGGAAGTTCCACGACAGGGTAAGCTGCTTCATCACCCTGTGATGCAGGCTGGCAGTGAACTTGTGACGGAGGTGGTTCAGTGTATAGTTTGAAATCAGCTCATCTTCTTCCCTGTCCTGTTGCAGGTACATATACCCCAGTGATAGTGAATGCAAAGGCTGGGATATCCCTAACCACTCATTCAGGTTCAATCGCATGCCTGCCTCGAATCCTCTCTTGTTGAGTTTCGTGTGATTCCTCGACTCCCACAGTGCATCGGGAGATGATTTCACCCAGTCGATCATATTTCTGCCCTTCATGTAGAAGGCAGCGATACTGCCTCTCACCACAGGATGTGTGAATTTGGCCCCAACCTCAAATGCCTCGGATTGTTCGGCTTCCAGGCTGATGTTACCGGTATGGGTGGCAGTGGTATAATAGAGGTCGGTGAAGGTGGGCAGGCGGGTGGCTTTGTTCCATGATGCATAGAGGGTGAGCTTTTCTGATGCTCTCATCGAAGCGTTCAGTGCCGGATAGAAATCCATTTTAGTGGAGACCGCCCGGTTGTGATTGAGCAATCCTCCAATTGAGAGCGTGTATCTGTTGAGAATAAAATTGTGCTCAGCGAAATAACTGATGGCGGTACGGTTATCCGATTTTGTGTATTTCCCGATCGCCTCCTCCATCGGTCTGCCCAGCACGCTGCTCAGAATAGCTTCATTACGGAACTCACCCCCAAAGCTGGTGATCCCCCAGAGAGATGCATACTGCATGTTGAGGTTCATCCCGTACACATCACTCCGGTGATAGTTATGATCGGTGTACCACTCCGGCACATTGGGTGAGCCTTCGCGAAAAAGCTGAAACTCATCATCATGGCGACTCCAGTAGATGTGGGGGATCAGTTTCAGTCTTCCGCCGGTTTCACCACGTACCGACAGCAGGAGACCTCTCGTGTCGTCGTACTGATCGGGATAGGCGGCGGAGTAGAAGGTGTTGGCGCCATACGCCTTATCGTTCAGCCCGGCCTGAATATCGATATGTGCTCCATCGATATCGAAGCGGCTCTGCCATAGAAGATTCAGTATGTTGTAATCACTGTTGCGGATATATCCGTCCGACCGCTTGTATCCTGCCGAGAGGGTGTGCACCGAGGCACCTGCTTTGTATGCACCACGCAGATCCGCCCCGAAGAGCCCATGCATGCCACCCTCCAGCTTCGCAAAAGCATTGGATCCCACATCTTTCTTAGTGATCATGTTGACTCCCCCCGCAAAGGCGCTTGCACCATACACCAGCGAAGAGGGACCCTGTACGATCTCGATCCGTTCGATATCGGAAAGGTTGACGGGGATGTCGAAACTGTAATGTCCTGTGTGGGGGCTGGTGAGGTTCACACCATTGAGAAGGATGGCTGTCTGATCGAATGATCCGCCACGAAGGGAGATGTCCGCCTGTACGCCGTGCGGTCCGCGTTGCAGGATGTCTGCACCTGCTACATAGTTTAAAAGCTCTTCAATACTGCGGACGGGCGCCCGCTCAATATCCTGTTTGGATACTACTGTCACCATCTTTGCTGCCAGATTCAGCGGTAGCTCCACCCTGGAGGCGGTAACCACCACCTCTTCCAGCTCTTTCAGCGGGATGGTGTCGGTTGATGTGCGGGTAAACAGCCGTTCCACCGATACTGCCGTAGCCGCATGCGCACTCATCAACGTGCAGCCCGACAGCACACCGATGGTGACCGCCTTGTGCATGCTGTTGAAGACGCTGTACGACTTGCGGGCGAATCGTTTGAAACGAAAGCCGCTTATCCTGCATGACTCTTTTCTTTGCATATGTTAATTATTAGTGAGCTGCAAAAATAGGGTTCTTTCTTTAAAATGGAAAGGAATGTCTCTTTTTTTTATGCTCACTCTTCAAAAAAGGAGAAGTGGACATTGCCATATTTTCGCTCTTCTTTAAAGAAAGGGAAAGAGGAGAAATCATATTTTTTTGAATGCTCCAACAGGAATATACCGCCTTGTTTCAGCAACTTCCTCCCGAAGATGATACCGGGGATTGTGTCAATGCCGGCCATATCGTAAGGGGGGTCGGCGAAGATAAGATCGAACTGTTGATTGCATGACAAAAGAAATTTAAAAACATCAGCCTTCAGAGGGATGAGCTCCTCTGCACCCAGTGTCTCTTTAGCCTTGCAGATAAAACGCCAGTGCAGGTTGTTCATCTCTACGCTCACCACACGGGGACAACCCCGTGAAACAAGCTCCAGGGCGATGCTCCCTGTTCCAGAAAAAAGATCGAGCGCTTCGGTCTCTTCCCAGTCAACCCTGTTTTGAAGCACGTTGAAAAGTCCCTCCCTCGCGAAATCGGTCGTCGGGCGCGCTTGCAGATTGGCCGGTATCTGTATCCTTCGTGATTTGTATTTTCCGCTAATTATACGCATAAGGCAGCAATTATATCGGTGGGAAGTGTTTGCTTCTGTTCTTCGGTCAGCTGTACAGCAGGCTTTAATGCCACTATTTCAACATGGCGAATTAGTTTCTTCAGGATATCGATCACTGTTTTATCTGCATCGATATCACCTGAGAGATAAAGCCTGTCGGTTGTCTGGTCGAATTCCAGTTTCTCCCATACACTCGCGATGTAGTAGGTGGTGTCATGTGGATTCACTCCAGAGAATGTGTTTGCAGAGAGAAGACTCTCCTCAGAAAAACAGATGATGGTCACACACTTATCATGGAAATTAACAAAACAACTGTTGCAACCCTCTTCTCTCTTATAGCTTTCAAAAAGTTGCAGCAGGCGGGAGGTGTGGTGGTGAAAGGTGGGATTCCACAGATTTCGTGACAGAAATGAATGCACCTCTTCATCCAGATTATAGACAACATGATAGGTGCCACCCGGTGATGCATCACTCAGTACATTTCCTTTCTCCTGATGAAAGTTAAACCGGAACAACTCATTCACTTCTCCCTTGTTAAAATATATCGCAGGCACAAGCGTGAAACAGTGAGAGACAATCGTTACAGCGCAACTATTGAACGGTTGACTGAAGAAACCATGATCGAAGATCAGTTTTTTAATGTGATCGATATATGACAATTTATTCCCTAGTGTGGTGCCCTGAAAATGAAAAATGGAGGGATCCACAGGTGAATGAATTGAAAAAGAAAATCCATCCGGCGTTAACCGAATGGATAAATTGTATTCTTCAGAATGAGCTAAATCAATATTTTCCGGTAAAAACATGTTGATGGTTTACAACCAGTTATTCCCAGTTCCCGGAATTATTATTGGCTACTTCGAGTGACCCTACCTGCATACCGGGATATTTATCGCCGGGACGGTCAAGCACTTCCTGTATCTTCTGATTCAGCAGTTTCTGGTCGAGGTCACCAAGGTAAACGGTGTAGGGGGTTTTTGCCTCAAACACCTGGATAGGATAACCCGATGCGGTGATCAGAGAATCAACACCCATCTCAAATTGTGCACCTTGTCCGAAAGGTACATATCTCAATGAGTCGATACTGAAGTTTGAACGGTTGGGATACAATACTTCCACAGTGGGAGAGAAGATGGAGTCCCTCACAAGCTGGGGGGCATTTTTTTCATCGTCCCACAGCCCGGCCGCCTTGATGGCTGACTCGTTGCCTGTACGAATGATCTGCATTGCTTTTTCTTCAGTCATGCCTGCTTCAAGCTGGTCCTCTGTGAGGTCGCCCGATTTTATGAGTGTAGCAATTTTGCCCTCTCCCACGAAATTGGTCAATGTGTCGAAGCTGGCTGTGTAGGAGCCGGACTGGGCACGTAAGGCAACCTGTGCTGTGCGGATGTCAACTAAACGCTGGATGACGGCTCTGTCTCGTCTAGCGACCTCAGCGTTGAAATCCTCTGTTCCCTGGATGCTTTTCCAACTAACGTATGCTAAAAGAACAATGGCCAATGCTAAAAGCACTCTCATTACAACTTTCATGTACTTTTCTTTTTTAAATTATTATATTGTTATTATTTTGATTTTCTGATTTTAGACTACAAATTTAGAAAAAGAATGATAATTGTACTACTTTTACTGGAAAAATAACCAAAAAAAATGATAAATCGGTTCTTTATTGAGAAAATCAGCCGTAATTTTCCATATAGTTTTACCAATGACCAAACAGAGGCGTTGGAAAAGATTGGCAGTTTTCTTTTTTCAGGAATCAGTGATCAGATATTTCTACTTACAGGATATGCCGGTACCGGGAAATCATCTCTTACAGGGAGTCTTGTGAGAACCATGGCAGCATTCAGACAAAAAACCATTTTACTGGCTCCTACAGGGCGTGCGGCGAAAGTCTTCTCAGGGTATGCAGCGCAGCAGTCATTCACCATCCACAAGAAGATATACCGACAACAGAAGTTATCCGAGGGTACACCCCATTTCTCCTTGTCGGAGAACATGCACAAACATACGCTCTTTATAGTGGATGAGGCATCAATGATCAATAACGAGTCGGCTGAGTTCTCGCTCTTCGGTACGGGGAGGCTGCTTGACGATTTGATAGAGTATGTCTATTCAGGTGAAGGGTGTAGGATGATGCTTATAGGTGACACTGCACAGCTGCCACCGGTGAAACAGGATTACAGCCCCGCGCTCGATAAACAGATATTACAATCCTATTCATTACAGGTGACTGATGCTGTACTTACAGAGATTGTGCGGCAGGCTGAGGAATCGGGCGTGTTGTATAATGCCACTACCTTAAGAAATGCCTTGCGTTTGAATGAAACGTCTGCATATCCGAAGCTGAAAGTGAATGGCTTCACTGATGTGAAACGTATTACAGGTACAGAGCTGATCGATGAGATCGGCGACTCATACCGCAATGACGGAATGGAGGAGACCATTGTTATCTCACGTTCCAACAAAAGGGTGAACGCCTATAACAATGGCATACGCAACAGGGTGCTCTATCGCGAAGAGGAGTTATCCACAGGTGATATACTGATGATCACCAAAAACAACTATTACTGGGTAGATAACTTCGAGAATCTTGATTTCCTTGCCAACGGTGAATTTGTGGAAGTGCAGCGGGTGAAGGGGGAGGAGTATATGTACGGCTTCCGTTTCTGTAATGTGGTGTTATATCATCGTGATTATGATATTGAATTTGAGGCTAAAATCATACTCGATGTGCTGCATACTGAGGTTCCCGGACTTAGCCGGGAACAAAATGACCTTCTTTTTACAAATGTGATGGAAGACTATGCCGATATCACACAGAAGAGAATGAGATATAAAGAAGTGAAGGCTAATCCCTACTATAATGCACTACAGGTAAAATACGGATATGCGGTGACATGCCATAAAGCCCAGGGTGGTGAATGGAAAAATGTCTATCTTGATCTGGGGTATATTCAGCAATCCTATATGGGGGAAAACTTCTATCGATGGCTCTATACCTCTGTCACCAGAAGTACACAAAGCTTATATCTCGTTAATTTGCCAGACGATTTTGTGGAGCTTCCCAAAATATGATTACATTTGTATCTTCCCGCAAATGAGGATGTCACTCTATATGCGTTCTCAGTGGAACAACAGTGGAACAAATGATAAATGATTATCAGATGCATAATAAAAGAGATAAATATATTGATCAGCTTTTGAGGGATCTTAAAACGCTGGAGGAGAGAGTGATCACTGCCAGGGACAGCGATGCGGTGCCGTTCTCTTTTTTTAATGAATCGTTCAATAAAATTCAACAGATTGAGCGACTGCTACATGAGATGCAATTAATGCAGATTGATGATATGAAGCATCAGATGGAACGTTTGGTGAAGTTCCTCTCCGAAACAGAAAATAAAAGTCAACCCATTTCAAATATCATTTCAGAAACTACTGCAACAGTTGAACAAGATGAAAGTCCTGCTGTTTCAGAAAACCTGAAAGAGAGCACAGGTGAAGCCCCTGGTCACGATGAAAAGAAGACGGCAGATACAATCGATGATGAACCCTCACTGCATGAAGGAAACAGATTTGCCGACGGCATCAGCTTGCCGTCCTATAAGAATCCCCGCATTGCAGATGATGTAATATCACATCCAGACACAATATATCCTCTCCCGGAAATAGAGAGAGAGGAGAAACAGCATGTAACAACGTTGAACGACGCTATTCAGGCATCTCCGGCAGTGCTCGACCTGAAGCGTGGTATCAGCCTGAACGATCGTTTTTTGTTCCAGAGGGAACTGTTCAACAATGACAGGCATGAGATGAACAATCTGATGATAACGTTAAATGCTTTTGATAACTATGATAGTGCTGACGACTATTTGAGGAAATCAATGCAATGGAACTTTGACGATCCCGTGGTGAAGGATTTTCTGCGGGTGATAAAAAAGGGTTTTGAGTAACCAAAAGTAATCGCAATGGGAAAACTGTATGTAGTACCCACACCTGTTGGTAATTTAGAGGATATTACGCTAAGGGCGATCAGACTGTTAAAGGAGTGTGATCTCATTTTAGCTGAAGATACACGTACAAGTGGATACCTGTTGAAGCATTTCGGGATTGATACCCGTATGCAATCACATCATAAATTTAATGAACACCATACCGCTGTTCATGTGGCAGAGCGGCTAAAAGGAGGTGAGACGATTGCGTTGATCTCTGATGCCGGCACACCTGCAATCTCCGACCCGGGATTTTTGCTGGTGAGAGAGTGCATACAGGCAGGGGTGGAGGTGGAATGCCTCCCCGGGGCAACCGCGTTTGTACCGGCATTGGTGGAATCGGGACTACCCAATGATCGCTTTTGTTTTGAAGGGTTCCTGCCACCCAAAAAAGGACGACAGACACGACTGAGGCTGCTAGCGGAAGAGAGCCGGACAATGGTTTTTTACGAATCTCCCTATCGGGTGGTTAAGACATTGACACAGCTGGCTGAAAATCTCGGAGATGAACGTGCCGCTTCGGTATCAAGAGAGATCTCAAAGATGTTTGCTGAAACAGTGAGAGGAACCTTGCTTGAGCTAGTCGCCTATTTCACAGACAATGAACCAAGAGGGGAGTTTGTGATTGTTGTAGCTGGAAAATGAAAATGAATAATCAAACTATTTTACAGACTTATTTGTTTAATTAAAAGGTAAAATTAATGTTATGAAGAAAGTAAGTATTATACTTCTTGTCATGGGACTCATTGTCTCATGTACAAACGTGAAGGAATCGAAGGAATTTAAAGAGCTTCAGGCTCAGCGTGATTCCCTGATCATGCAATCTGCCGGAGCTGAATCTGAAGCGATGGAGATGATGGCTGTCATCAGTGAAGTGGAGTCAAACTTCGCAAAGATACGTGAGGCAGAGAAATATATCGCCACACAATCATCCCAGAGCGGTGAGATGAGTCAGGATACCAAAGATCGGGTGAATGAAAATTTCAGGATGATCAACGAGATACTGCAACGGAACAAGGCTCAACTGGCGGAACTGAACAAGAAGCAGAGCGGCAGCAGCAAAGAGATAGTCTCTTTAAAGAATACTATCAGCAGGCTGAACAATGAAATGAAGGAGAGCACCTCCCGTCTGGCAGAAATGCAAACGGAACTGGCGCTCAAGGATGAGCAGATCGCCCAGCTCTCACAGGATGTCACAGCGCTGGCAACAGAAGCAGAGCAGCAGTCAGCCACCATTCAACAGCAGGACAGAACACTCAATACAGCATATTATGTGTTTGGGACTGCAAGCGAACTAAAAGATCAGAAGATCCTTTCAGGAGGCTTTCTGCAGCAGACACGTGTACTACAGGATACGTTCAACAAAGATTATTTTCTGCAGATCGATGTACGCGATGTAACAGATATCCCTCTGTATGCACCGAAGGCTAAGCTGTGGTCAACGCATCCCGACGGCACCTATGAACTTGTTAAGGGTGATGATGGTAACATTGTTTTTCATATTACCGATACACAACGTTTCTGGAGCCTGACAAAGTACCTGATTATAGAAGTACAATAAAAAGTGAATCTTAAAAAATAAATTTTTCTTCTCGCGGGGTGATCACTGGTCACTCCGTGATTGTTTACACCTATGGCTTACAAGAATCTGTTTATTGATCTGGACGATACACTGTGGGATATCCATCTCAACGGCAGGGAATGCCTGGAAGAGATCTATCATGATTACGGTTATGCTGAGTTTTACACCTCTTTCGGGGATTACTACAATGTTTATATGCCGGTGAATCATCATCTCTGGGCATTGTATCGACAGGGTGAGATCAAAAAGGAAGAGCTGATAGTAGAGCGTTTCCTGGCCCCGGTAAGGGCTTTTGGTATTGATGATCCGGATTATGCCAAGAGACTGAGTGATGATTTTCTCGATAGAACAACCCGCAAGACAGGGTTGATTGAAGGTACAATGGCGCTGCTCGATTACCTGAAACCGAGATACCGGATGCATATTCTCTCCAACGGCTTCCGCGAGGTACAGTATAAGAAAATTGAAAATGCAGGTCTCAGGCCCTATTTCGATAAGATCATCCTGTCAGAAGATGCAGGCATCAACAAGCCACACGCCGGGATGTTTACCTATGCGCTGAAAAACAGCAACTCCAGACGTGACCAGACGATCATGATTGGAGACAGTTGGGATGCCGATATTGTTGGGGCATATGACAGCCGTATAGCGCAGATATGGTACAATCCCAAAAGAGAGAAGCCGGAAGGTTTTGAACCAACCTTTACGGTGCAGACGCTGGAAGAGATTAAACAGATCCTATAGCTTCATCCCGGTTAACTATCGGTGCAGGACCTGAACAGCACTGCTTTACCACGCTACCGACGCTCTTCTCAGCGGCATTGTCATACATCTCGGACCACCTCCCCCGCGTGGTAACTCCGACCCTTCAATCGTGATCACACACTTGTCAGCTGATTTGATATCATATTTTTTGTTGATGATATCGTAAGAGGTAACCACCTCGAAGCCATTCTTGTTGAGCTCCTCAAGCGTGTGTATATTACGTGCATAAGAGAGTACCTTACCCGGTGCTATTGCCAGGAAGTTGGCACCACTGTGCCACTGCTCACGCTCCTGATCCCAGTCATCTGCTTTTCCGCCACATACCACCGGTTCCAGGTCGAGCCCCAGCTTCCGCAGCAACGTCAGTATGCCGTTAGCTGAGGAGATACGGGTCACCTTCCCGTTTTCAATCTGCATATGTACTGTCTGGTAGGGTGAGCTGCCCATGATGAGCGGTTTGTAAACCATAGCCTTGTCAGTGTCAAGAAGGGTGAAGACCATGTCGAGATGTATGAACGACTCCGGTGATTCAGGCAGCTGTTGCACAATCACATGTTTCTTCCCCCTGCTGCTTCTGCAAAACTCCTGCACCAACAGATCGATACCTTGTGTGGTTGTTCTTGTTCCGTTGCCAACAAGCAGAATGTCGTCTCTTAACACCAACAGATCACCTCCTTCTATCTTCACTACAGGGCTGTTCTGCGACAGATCATAGGTATTAAGTATATTGCCGTTGAAAAAGAGATTGCTTTTGTAAATGGCATCCATAATCATTGATTCACGCATACGAACATCATTGGCCATTTTACAGACCAGGGCATTGTTGCCAATGATGGCAGAGGAGTCTCGTGTGAAATAGAAGTTATAGAGTGGTTTCAGGGCATAATACTCCTCCCTCAGATAATCGGTGAGCGTATTAATCTGAATGGGGAGACCTTCAATCAGGATCTTTGATAGCACGTTTGCAGGCAGATCCATAAGGTAATCAATATAACCGTGTACCTGTTCCTTTTCGCAGATGTTGCGGATCAGATTCTCCTTCAGCTCCTCCCTCTGCAGCAGTTTTGTCAATAGATCGGATACTTCATACACCCGGGTTGTCTGCTGCAACACACCTGTCAACTGATCATACTCTTTCCGGGCGATGGATAAGTTGAGGATATCACTGTATAATGCTCTCTGCGCATTGCGGGGGGTCATATTCTCTACTTCTGCTCCCGGATAATGTATCAGTACTGCTTCCAGTGACCCGATTTCCGACTGGACATTTAAGGTGCATTTTTTGCTTTCAAACATAACGGCATGGTTTTGAAAGCAAAAATAAAAAAATTAAAAGGATTGCCGGCTCTTTACAGTAAAAACATCCCCTTTTTTTATGTTTGTAGTGTTTTTTATTGTTTTTTTTTCTATTTTTGATAAATATATATTTAACTGTATACCAAAAGAGAAATTTGGATTGTTTGCTGCCATTGCATGAAAACATCCACCTCGATGAATGTTTATAGGAGGGACATTAGTTATAATGGGGCAAATCACTTTAAAAGATATTGCAAAAGCGCTGAACTTATCGCCATCAACTGTATCTCGCGCAATGAAAAACCATCCGGCTATCAGCGCAGGAACACGGAAGCTTGTGCAGGCTTATGCGGAAGAACATAAGTATAAACCCAATACCCTGGCGATGCAGCTGCGCACGAACAAGAATAACACCATCGGTGTGATTGTCCCTGAGATCGTGCACTATTTCTTTTCCACCGTATTGTCCGGCATTCAGCATGAGGCTGAGAGCGAGGGTTACAATCTGCTTTTCTGTCATTCCAATGAAGATTACGGACGTGAGGTGAGAAGTGTGGCAACCCTTCTCGATGCACGTGTATGTGGTATTCTTGCATCACAATCTAAAAGTACCGAAAAGTTTGATCATTTTCAGGAGATTATTGACAATGATGTACATCTGGTTTTTTTTGATCGTATCTGCACCGGCATCAATACCGATAAAGTGGTGGTGGATGACTATGCCGGGGCTTTCCATGCTGTAGAGCACCTGATTGAGTCGGGTTGCAGCAGGATTGCTTTCCTGGGCTCCACTCCTGCAATGCCTATCGCCAATAACCGCCGCATGGGATATGAAGATGCATTACGCAAACATAAGCTCCCCATCGAGAAGTGCATGAGCAGGATCTGTGATACGATAGAACTGGCCAGAGAGGTGATACCGGAAATGTTACAGATCGATCCTGCACCGGATGCATTCTTCTGTATCAATGATGAGGTGGCGGCCTATTGCATGCAGATAGCCAAGATGGCAGGGTTTAAGATTCCCGATGATATCTCGGTATGTGGCTTCACCAACAGTTATATTACAGAAGTGACCGAGCCCACACTTACCACAGTCGATCAGCATGGTTTTGAGATGGGTAAGGTGGCAGCGCGCTTACTCATCAACCGCATTGAAGGCAAAGAGACGAAGCAGGGAGTTGTCAGTCGCCTTATAAAGACAGAGCTGGTGATAAAAAATTCAACACTTTAAGGGTACTGCCAGGAGAGAAGGTTTTTCTGCGACAAAAGCCGATGGCTTTCAGACGGAATTAATACAGCCGTGAAAACGGAGAACAGTTCCATGCACACGATTGCACAGAAATATGATATTCTTTAACAAATAAGATAGTTTTTTGATTTAGAAAGGATTGTATATTTGTTCCAGAGAGACAACGTTATTTCACCTCGATAGAAGGATGTCTGTTTCAAGTGGAACTATCCTTTTTGAAAACAATCTCTCAACACTTAAATCAATATAAATCAAAGAGAATAATCCAAATGAAGAAGAGGCATCTATCTTTTTGGGAGATCTGGAACATGAGTTTCGGCTTTCTGGGCATACAGTTTGGTTTTGCCTTGCAGAATGCAAATGTCAGCCGTATTTTTGAAACCCTCGGTGCAAGAGTAGAGGATATACCGATCCTCTGGATCGCTGCTCCCATTACGGGTCTGATCATACAACCCATCATCGGGCATCTGAGCGATAAAACATGGAACCGCTTCGGTCGCCGTCGTCCCTACTTCATGATCGGGGCTGTCTTTACCACGCTGGCTCTCTTCTTCATGCCCAACTCCCCCTCCCTCTGGATCGCTGCAGGGATGTTGTGGATAATGGATGGCTCCATCAACATCTCCATGGAGCCCTTCAGGGCTTTCGTGGGCGATAATCTCCCGTCCGAGCAGCGGACGATGGGCTTCGCCATGCAGAGTTTCTTCATCGGTACAGGAGCGGTGATCGCTTCTGCCTTGCCCTATATCCTTACAAACTGGTTTGGTGTATCCAACACGGCTGCTGAGGGAGTGATACCGCAATCGGTGAAGCTCTCCTTTTATATAGGAGGGATTGTACTCTTCCTGTCAGTGCTTTTTACCGTGCTCACCTCAAAGGAGTACTCTCCCGGGGAGCTGGCTGCACAGGAGGAGGAGAAAGAGAAGATGAGCGGTGTGAAGACGGTGGTGAA
>JADKLW010000066.1_pt1 | contig 66977 bp, 63 predicted proteins | sample 8641881 | NCBI WGS metagenome assembly JADKLW01 (sample SAMN16272185, study PRJNA661076) | feces metagenome | isolation source: fecal sample from diarrhoea affected cattle B | host: Bos taurus | place: South Africa: Lokaleng Village, Mahikeng | collected 2019-09
AACACTCGACCAACGGATTAAGAGTCCGCTGCTCTACCAACTGAGCTAAGAGCCCACTTTTACTGCCTGGCAATCAAGCAAGACCGCTATTATGCACGAATTTTTTAAACGCTAAGGGAAAGTACGTGCCTTTGACTGCAAAGTCTTCAGGATTTATTGCATGGCGTTACGGCTGGCAAGCTCAACAAACAGGCCGCTGTGGTCGAGCTCTCCCAGACCGTGCTCGACGCCATCTGCGTAGAGTTGCTCAAACAGCTGCGTGATGGGCGCATCAAAGCCCACCTCTTCTGCAGTGGCCATGGCATTGCGCATATCTTTCAGCTGAACGGTCATTTTGCCGCGGGCAGCGAAGTCGCGTTCGACCATGCGCTGACCGTGTAACTGCAAAATTCGGCTGTCGGCAAAGCCCCCGCTGATGGCCTCACGAACTTTGGCCGGATTCGCACCACCTTTTGCGCACAAGAGCAAAGCTTCCGCCACAGCTCCAATGGTGATGCCGACAATCATTTGGTTGGCAAGCTTGGCCAGTTGTCCCGCTCCGTGCGACCCCACATGCGTAGAGCGCCCCAATGGTTGAAACAGCAGCTGCGCCGCAGCAAAATCTTCGTCTCGCCCCCCCACCATGATGGCCAAGGTGCCCGCTTCTGCCCCCACCGTCCCCCCAGACACTGGCGCGTCCAGATGGCGCATGCCGCGCTCGGTGAGGCGGGCTGCATGGTCTCGGGCTTCACGCGGCTGGATGGAGGCCATGTCGACAACCAAGGTGCCTTGACGCATTCCGTGAATTGCGCCGTCTTGCCCCATGCCAAACAAGACTTCCCCGACGACACTGCCGTTTTCAAGCATGCTCAGCACCATATCAGCCTGTACACAGGCTTGCCGCGGGGTGTCATGCACCACAGCACCATGGGTTTTCAAGGGCGCTGCTTTGCTAACGGTGCGATTCCATACGTGGACTTCATGACCTGCCGCCAGCAAGCGAACTGCGATGGGCTGCCCCATCAGGCCACAGCCCAGCAAGGCAATGCGCAAACGGGCAATTGATGCTTGTTTCAAGGTATGTGTCTCCGTTCATAGTTATGCAATGCTCGGACGACTCAATACGATCCGGCATGCGTCAATGATGCGGATTTTTTTTCACACAGGCTTGCAATTGGCTTTCAAGCGCGTGCAAAACGATGTAACGGCTGACTTAGTGCAAGCCGTGCGCATTGGTCTGCGCGTGCTTGCCGATCAGCAATCTAAAAGGTAGCAAAAGACCCACGGCCATCACCAGCTTGATGGCCAAATCTCCCAATGCCCAAGTGACCCAAGGCAAGTCTTGCCCGGCAAAGCCGACACCCCAGAAAACACAGGTATCGAGCACCGCCGCCAACATGGTGGCCAGCAGTGGTGCCCGCCACCAGCGGCTTTGGCGCAGCCGATCAAACACGCTGATGTCCAGCATTTGCGAGAGCAAAAATGCCAGGCCCGATGCAGCGGCGATGCGCGGTGGTGCTAGCAGCGCGGATGCCGCCACTGCCACAGCAAAGCCCACCCAGGCCACACGCCGCGCTTGGGTGGGCCCAAACGCCCGGTTGACTAACTCACTGACCAAGAAAGCAAATGGATAAGTGATGGCCCCCCACGTCAGCCAGTCATTGATGGCGTACTGCACCAAGATATTGGAGGACAGCACGACCACACCCATGGCCAATACGGCCAAGCCAGTTTGCAGCGAAGAAGGTTTGGGGAAATGCATAGCCGCGCCGTATTAAAAATTACGCCATACCGCCTGAGTTGCGCACACCAGAGGACGGAACATCCACACCAAGAATGGCACAGGCCACAGCTTCGCCCACTTTGATGCCATCGACACCCGCTGACAAAATACCGCCAGCGTAGCTCGCGCCTTCACCTGCCGGGTAGAGACCGCGCGTATTGACTGACTGAAAATCAGCCCCGCGCGCAATCTTGACGGGTGAGGAGGTGCGCGTCTCGACGCCCGTCAATACGGCATCGGTCATGTCATAGCCGCGAATTTTCTTACCAAATGCGGGCAGCGCTTCGCGCATGGCTTCAATGGCAAACGCTGGCAAAGCATGGTGCAAGCTGCCCCACGTGATGCCCGGTTTGTAAGACGGGGGCACGCTGCCCACATCTGCAGAATCTTGCCCGGCCACAAAGTCGCCCACCAACTGGCCTGGCGCGTTGTAGTTACGCCCACCCAGCAGGTACGCCTGAGATTCCAATTGCCGCTGGAAGACCACGCCCGATAGTGGGTGGTAGCTGCCTGGTGCCTGGTTTTCCACGCCATAAGTCTGGCCGTCAAACGCCCATGCAAACGACTTGGCGTCTTGCGGGTAATCGCTGGGCTCAATGGCGCAAACCATGCCCGCATTCGCATTGCGCTCGGCACGTGAATATTGACTCATTCCGTTAGTGACCACGCGCTCGGGCTCGCTGGTTGCGGCCACTACGGTGCCACCGGGGCACATACAGAAGCTATAAACCGCTCGTCCATTTTGCGCATGGTGCACCAGCTTGTAATCTGCCGCACCCAACAACGGATGGCCCGCATATTTGCCCCAGCGTGCCTTGTCGATCACGCTTTGCGGGTGCTCGATACGGAAACCCACCGAGAACGGTTTGGCCTCCATGTACACCCCACGCTCATAGAACATGGCAAACGTATCCCGCGCACTGTGGCCCAGCGCCATCACCACATGCTCTGCAGGCAGGGTGTAGGTTTGCGCAGTCTGGTGGTCCAGTACATCCAGCGCCGTCACGCGGCGTTCATCGCCCTGGTCAGCCACGTGCACATTGGTCACGCGTTGCTCAAAGCGAATTTCACCTCCCAGGCGAATGATCTCTTCGCGAATGCCCTCCACCACCTTCACCAGTTTGAAGGTGCCGATGTGCGGATGGGCCACATACATGATTTCAGGCGGCGCGCCATAGGTCACAAACTCCTGCATCACCTTGCGGCCCAGATAGCGAGGATCTTTGATCTGGCTGTAGAGCTTGCCGTCCGAAAACGTGCCGGCGCCGCCTTCTCCAAACTGCACATTGGATTCGGGCGACAGCTCACGTTTGCGCCACAGTCGCCATGTGTCCTTGGTGCGCTCCCGCACCTGTTTACCGCGCTCAAGCACGATGGGCTTGAAACCCATTTGCGCCAAGATCAAGGCCGCAAAAATGCCGCAGGGGCCAAAGCCCACCACCACAGGGCGATGCTCCATGTGCGAAGGAGCGTTGCCCACCGGCGTCCACGACATATCGGGCGTGGGGTTGACGTGGGAATGGTCCGCAAATTGCGCCAGCAATGCGGCCTCGGCGCTGGCATCAACCAGGCTCACATCGACGATGTACACCGCCAGCAATTCAGCCTTGCGCGCATCAAAGCTGCGCTTGTGGACATGCACCAGGTCAATGGCATCGGCGGTGATGCCCAGGCGCTGTGCCACCAGACGGCGCAGTTGCGCCTCAGGAAGATATTCGGTGTGGTTCTCGGGGTGGTATTCCAGGGCCGAGAGAGGAAGTTTGAGTTCTGCGATACGGATCATGGTGGCTTGTACCTATCAAGCAAGGGCTGGCATGGTACGGCAAAGGCCGCCCGCCGTGGCGGGCACCCGTGGGGCAGCCCCCACAGGCACTCGGGAAACTCCACGCCGGGCTATTCAAAAAAAGTAGCTGCTTGCCCTTGATTAAAAACGCTTTCCTTATGTTTTCTATTTGAAAGCCTTATTTCATAAGGGCAAGAAGCTCTCTTTTTTCAATCGTTATGATGCTTTGGCACAGCGCTGCGGGAGGCAGCTCTGCACGCACTCGGCACCTACCAAGGAAAACTCTTCATGCCCCGTTTTCTGCACACGGCTGACTGGCAAATCGGCCGTGCCTACACCACGTTCGCCCCTGACATCGCCCCCATCTTGGCCGAGGCGCGCTTTACCGCCGTACAGCGCCTGGCCGAACTGGCGCGCGAACATGCGGTAGATGCCGTGCTGGTGGCCGGCGATGTGCTGGATGCGCAAACGGTGTCCGACAAAACCATCCGCCGTCTTTTTCAGTGCATGGCTGCCTACAGCGGCCCTTGGCTGCTGATTGCGGGCAACCACGATGCAGCACTGACCGAAAGCGTGTGGAGCCGCGCCCAGCGCCTGCAATGCGTGCCGCCCCATGTCCACCTGCTGATGCAGCCTGAAGTGAAGGTGTTTGCCGAAGCGGGCTTTGCTGTGCTGCCCGCCCCCCTCACCCAGCGCCACACCTACCACGACCTGACCGCGTGGATGGACGCCGCCGACACCCCGGCAGGCCTGCTGCGCATTGGCTTGGCGCATGGCAGCGTTCAAGGCTTGCTGCATGAAGGCATCGATTCCGCCAACCCGATTGCCCTTACCCGCTGCGACACGGCACGCCTGGACTGGCTGGCCTTGGGCGACTGGCATGGCGTCAAATCCGTCAATGACCGCATGGCCTATAGCGGCACGCCCGAGCCCGATCGTTTCCCCAACAACGAACCCGGCTTTGCCTTGCTGGTCGACATTCCCGCCCCCGGCGCGCTGCCGCAGGTGCAGCGCCTTTTGGTGGGCCAATACCGCTGGCAGCGCATAGTGGTGGATGTGCAGCACCCCAGTGATGTGGATGCGCTGCAGTTGCAATTGCAGCAACTCGGTACGCACGATGTCGTGCAACTGGTGCTGCGCGGCCAGCTCGACTGGGCACAGCACCAGCGGCTCCAGCAAGCTTTGGCCAACACAGAAGCCCGCGTGCGCTGCTTGATCACCGCGCAAGATGGGCTGCGTCTTGCGCCCACCGATGAAGACCTGGGCAGCCTGCAAGCCGACGGCTATGTGGGCGAGTTGCTGGCCGAGTTACGTGCGGAAAGTCTGGCCGGCCAAGAAGGTGCCCAAGCGGCCCTGCATGTGCTGGCCAGCGCGCTGTACCAACAACCACAGCACGGGAGTGCCGCATGAACCAGCCTGCCCCTCTGCTGCACATACAGCGCCTGCGCGTGGCCCAGCTGCGCAAGTTTGAAGACTTTGAACTACACGACCTGGACGCCGGCCTGAACATCATCGCCGGGCCCAACGGCGCGGGCAAAAGCACGCTCAACGCGGCACTGCGCGCGGCTTTTCTGGTGCGCTATAGCTCCAATGCCTCAGCGGCAGACCTGCAACCTTCGGGTAACAGCGGTGCTGCGCCCACCGTGGAGCTGGATTTTGCGTTGCAAGGCGTGCCGCACAAACTGGTCAAAACCTTCTTGAAGAAGAAGCGCTGCGACCTGCACATTGGCAGCCAGCAACGCAGCGAAGAAGCTGCGGAAGACTATTTGGCCCAGGCGCTGGGCTTTGGCTTTGCACCCCGCGGCGTGAAAGCGGATTTCCTGGGGGTACCGGGTCTGCTCTGGGTGGAGCAAGGCGCCCACCACGAGCGCTTTAGCCAAAGCGTAGGCTTTGCGGCGCAGCACTTGAACAAAGCGCTGCATGCGCAGTCATCCGCGGTCAGTAGCAGCAACGCGGGCAGCCTGGCCGCCACAACGGGCGATCGCCTCATTGGCCAACTGGACGCGGAGCTGTCCCAATACCTGGGCAAAAGCGGCAAACCCGTGGGTGCTTATGCACAACTGATAGAGCAAGCGGAGGCCTTGCGCACCCAGGTATACACCCAGTTGCAGCACATCGCCCTGTATCGCAGCCAGGTGGATGAGCTGGAAACGCTGCAACAACAAGCGCAGCAAGACAACGATCAGCAACTGGTGGTGCAATGGCAGCAGGCGCTGGAACACGCGCAGGCACAGCGGCAGCAAGCGCTGGCTGTGCAAGATGCGCACACCCAGACGCAATTGCAATTGCAGCATGCGCAAAGCCAGCTTGAAGTGCTCTCCCAAGTGCTGCAGCAGCACCAGCAACGCGCCCAAGAATTACAGCGCCGCACCCTCAGCGTGGAGCAAGCGCAGCAAGCTGTGCATACCGCTCAACAGACACACCAGCAAGCCCAGCAATCGCTGAGCGACACACAGCAACTGCAGCAGCAAGCCCACGCCCACACCAGGTTGGCAGAACAAGCGCGCCAGCACCAGCAGTTGCAGCAGCGTTTGCAGGACCATGAGCGCCAAAGCCAGCAACTGCAAAGTGCCTGGGTGCAGGCCCAGCAAGCCCTGAAGCAATTGGCACAAATTGCCCAGACCCTGCCCGCCTTGCGCGTAGAAAAAAGTGATCAACAACAACTGCGCAAGCTCGAAGAACACCTGCTGCGCGCACGCTTGCAGCATGAGGCGCTGGCCACGCAACTGCAATTTACGCTGCCGCAAGCCCAGCAACTGCCTTGGCACAGCGGCGCAGAGCAGGGCGTGTGGCAGGGCGAAGGCCAGCAATGGCTGCACGGAGCCACCACCGTAGCCTTACCCGGTGGCGGGCAACTGACCATCACTCCCGGTGGCAGCGATGTCGCCGGTGCTGCACAGCGCCTGGAAAGTGCGCAACTGGCGCTGCAGCAAGCCCTGCGCGATCTGGGCGTGGAGACGGTGCCGCAGGCGCAAGCGGCGCTGGAGCAGCGCAATGACTTGCAAGCGCAGCAGCAAATTGCCCAGTGCCTGCTGCACAGCCATGCACCGCAAGGTGCACAGGCTCTGAAACTGCAGTTGCAGCAAGCCGCGCAACGCAGTCAAGCCCTGCAGCAAGAGCTGGCCGCCTTGCCCGCGCCCACCGCAGCGGTGGACTGGCAGCAAGCACAAACGGCGCTGCTGTCGACCAATACCCAGCTGGAGCATTGCCAAGTCCAGGAAGTTGCTGCGCGCCAGCATCTGGCCCTTGCGCAGCAGCACTGGCAAACGGCCAGCCAAGAACTTGCGGTGGTGCAGCAACAAGCACAAGATCCGAAGCAGCAAGCGCGGCTGGCGCAGGCCGAGCGTGAAGCGGCCTTGCTGCATGCGCAGCGCAATCAACTGCAAAGCCAAATCGCTCAGCATGCGCAGGCTCTGCAAACTTCCAACCTGCGCTTTGCTGAGCAAGACATTGAGCGCCTGCAACGCAGCCTGACCGCGCACCATGCGCAAGTGCAACAGCGCCATGTGCGCATGGCCAGTTTGCGCGCTGCACTGGAGCAAGCGGGCGCACAGGGGCTGGAAGAGGTGAACGCCCTGACCCAGGCAGAATTGGCCCATGCCGAGCGCCGCACCCAAGAAATCGCCCAGCGCAGCCAAGCTTTACAGACCGTGCTGCAGCGCCTCAAAGACAAACGCTCCGCCGCCTTGCGCCGCTTGCAGGCCCCCCTGGAAGCGCACATGCAGCACTACCTGCAACTGCTGCTGCCCGGCGGCAAGATGGAGCTGGACGCCCAGTTGCTGCCCAGCCGTGTGGTGGCCGACGCCACGGCAGATGCCGCCGCGCAACGCGTGACTGGGCACGTCGCGCAAATGAGCTACGGCACTCAGGAGCAGCTGGCCATCATCAGCCGCTTGGCCTATGCCGATCTACTGCTCAAAAGCGGCCACCCCACCTTGCTCATCCTGGACGATGCCTTGGTGCACAGCGATGTGCAGCGGCTGGCCCAAATGAAGCGGGTGCTGTTTGATGCCGCCACGCGCCACCAGGTGCTGCTGTTTACGTGCCGCCCTCAAGACTGGCAGGATGCAGGCGCGGTGGTGCGCATGCTGCCTTAACCGACCCGCGCGGCAGGCGTTTCATCCCCAAGCACATGGCGCTTTCACCTAAAAAAATAGCGCATTGCCCTCAGTATTGCTGGCAATGCGCATGTTTTATATCGGAAAGCTTTAGTTTTAAACGACAAGCTGCTATCTATTTCTTTACCCCAGCAAACGCGCCAGGCTGAGCAGCGCGATCAGCAACATCCACACCACCACACTGCGCCACACCAGGCCCACCACGCTGCGCAGATGGCTGGTTTCGGCCTCGCGCCCGGGAGTGACGCCGGGTTCTTGCCAGGTATCTTCGTCGTCATAAATGGGGGCAACCTGCAACTCTTCGCGCATTTTGAGTGCGCTGCCACCTAAACGCACGTTGATGGCGCCGGCCGTTGCCGCCAAGATGACACCATCGTTGTCATTGGGAAAGTGCTTGGTGTGAAAGCGCCAGCCGTCAATCGCTTCCTCAAAACTACCTACCATGGCAAAGCCCAAGGCGGTCATGCGCGCGGGTAGCCAGTCCAGCACCGTCCAGGCCTGCTTGGCAGACGCCTGCAACCGCTCGCTCACCGGTGCCGCGCCGCCAATTGAGTTGCGTGACCAGTAGCGCGACAGGTATTCCGCCATCCGGAACATGACCGCACCCGCTGGCCCCAGGCCCAGAGCGGCCAGCACCGTGAACCAGAACAGCACGCCAAACACATGGCGGTGGGCGCTGAGCACCGAATACTCAATCACATGGCGCACCACTTCGCTGCGCGGCACTTCAGAAGCATCCACCTGCCGCCACTGGGCCAGGCCTTCGCGCGCCGCGGTTTCATCGCCAGATTCCAGCGCATCGCGAATGCGCGTGAAATGGTGGCTGAACTGGCGAAACCCCAGCGTCACATACAGCACCAGCACATTCCACAACATTGCAATCGGCCAGCCCACCCAGCGCATCAGCAACCAATAGACGCCCGCAGCCAGCAATACGGCAGGCACCAGTGCCAAGCCCCACGCCACCCAGCCGTGGTGCTCGCGGCCTGCATCAAAATTTTGCCGAACCGTCACCGTCCAGGCCCGAATCCCGGCATGAACAGGGTTAGCGCGCGACAGCGGTCGAGCTTGTTCCAGCAAAAGGGCAAACAAGATGGCAAAGAAACTCATGGGACGATGATACTGGCAAGCTTTGGCGTCATGCTATGAAAAACGTTTTTGCGGCTTATGCCGACATGAAGCAGTAGAAATTGCGCAGCATCCCAGCCGTTGCACCCCAGATGTAGCGCTCCTGCCCTGCATCGCTGAACGGCATGGAAAACCACTCCCTGTCACGCCCTTGCCAGTGCAGCCGGTGACGCTGGTGGTGTGCGGGGTTGAGCAGAAACCGCAGTGGCACTTCAAACATGTCTGCCACTTCATAAGGATTGGCATGCAAGGGAGCATTCGGCTGCACCAGCGCCACCACCGGGGTCACCAGAAAAGAGGAGCCCGTCTCATACACAGGCAAGCTGCCCAGTACTTCGACATGCTGGGCATCCAGACCCACCTCTTCCTGCGCTTCGCGCAAAGCAGTGGCGGCGGCATCTTTATCCCCCGGATCTTGCCGCCCTCCGGGAAAAGCGACTTGGCCGGAATGCGTGGACAAATGCTCGGTGCGCTGGGTCAGCAGCACGGTCAATTCTTCGCGCAATACCAAAGACACCAAGACCGCAGCGTGGGCTGGCGTGCGGTCCATAAACTGCTCTTCTCGGCGCACCTCTGGCACCCAGTGCGGAGGACTGGCAAAGCGGGCTCGCAATGCCTGCGGCGTTAGCTGCGTGGCGGCAACCGCCGGCAAATGCGCATCGGTGCCAATGATGGGAACTTGGCGCGGGTCAAAACCGGGAATACTGGCGCTCAAAGAGGCAGGCCGTTGTGGTGCTGGAACAGAGGACAAAAGCAGTCTCCAAAGGCATAAAAAAAGCCGCTACAGCAAACTGTAGCGGCTTTTGCCTGAAAGGCTTGACGCGTATTACGCAGCTGCGACAGCAGCCTTCTTAACGCGTTGTGGCAGCTTTTCCTTGATACGTGCCGACTTGCCGCTGCGCTCACGCAGGTAGTACAGCTTGGCACGACGCACGTCACCACGGCGCTTGACTTCAACGCCAGCGATGATGGGCGAGTAAGTCTGGAATGTACGCTCCACACCTTCACCGGAAGAGATCTTACGCACTGTGAAAGCGCTGTTCAGACCACGGTTACGCTTAGCGATCACGACGCCTTCGAAAGCCTGTACACGCTTGCGTGCGCCTTCAACCACGTTCACGGACACGATGACTGTGTCGCCAGGAGCGAAGGAAGGGATAGTCTTGTTCAGGCGAGCAATTTCTTCTTGCTCAAGAGTCTGCAACAGATTCATGGTTTCATCCAACTCGATCGTGTCCGCGCCAAAATTGGCAGGCCTCGGGATTGAGGCTATGGCTGCATTCAAACCGATGCAGCGGCCGGATATAGGATCGAAGAACCGGGGATTATAGCTTGACCGGGTTTTTTGCCAAAAACCCTTCGTCTTTGGTGTTCAGCAAACCGCTTTGGCGCGCTTGCTCCACCAGCTCAGGGCGGTGCTGGCTGGTAATGCGCAAACGCTGGTCACGGCGCCAGCGCTCAATATTGGTGTGGTGGCCGGACAGCAGGGCGGCAGGGACTTCCTGTCCCTCCCACACTTCAGGGCGCGTGTAATGCGGGCAATCCAGCAGGCCGTCTAGCGCAGGGTTAAAACTGTCTTGCTGAAAACTACCTTCGTCGTTGAGCACACCCGGCTGCAAGCGTGTGATGGCATCCAGCATCACCATCGCAGCCAACTCACCACCGGACAGCACAAAATCGCCCAAGCTCACCTGGTGCGTGACGTGCTTGTCGATAAAGCGCTGGTCGATGCCTTCGTAGCGCCCACACAGCAAGATGGCGCCCTGGCTTTCGCCCCACTGCGCCACAACTTCATGCTTGAGCGTAGTACCAACGGGGGAAAACAGCAGCACTGGCGCAGGTTTCGCTTCACCGGCTTGCGCACGTGCGGTGCGAATGGCATCCATGCAGTGTTGCAGCGGCTCGGCCATCATCACCATGCCGGGACCGCCGCCAAAGGGGCGGTCGTCCACGCGGCGGTAATTGCCCTGAGCGTAATCACGCGGATTCCACAAATGCACGGCCACCTGCCCCGAGGCGTAGGCGCGGCGTGTCACTCCGCTTTCCAGGAAAGCGGTGAACATTTCGGGAAACAGGGTGATGATGTCAAAACGCATGCGTTGTACTCAGTAGTCCAGCTGCCAGTCAGCCACAATGGTTTTACCAGCCAGATCGACCTTGTCGATGTACGCATCCACAAACGGAATCATGCGTTCCAGCTCTTTGCCATCCAACTCGTAGCTCAGCACCAGGGTTGTCTGCGGGCCGGTAGCCAACAAGTCTTTCACCACACCCAAGGCTTCGCCTTCACGGTTGGTGACCGACAGGCCCAACAGATCGACCCAGTAATACTCACCGTCATCGGTTTTGGGGAAGTGCTCGCGCGCGACAAAAATGCGTGCACCGCGCAGCGCTTCGGCGGCATTGCGATCGGGTACAGCAGGCGACGTCGCAACAATCGTGTCCGAATGCGGGCGCACTTGCTGGATGGGCAGCAGCACGGTACCCACGAAGTTTTTCGCACCCTTTTCAGCAGGTAACAAAAACCATTGCTTGGCGGCGAACAAGGCTTCAGGGTCTGCGCTGTATGCCATGACCTTGAACCACCCCTTCACGCCCCAAGCATCCGCAATGCGTCCTACCTCCACAGCATCTTCGGGCAACGCAGTGGATTCAAGTTTAGGCATGTGGCTCATGACAAATCTACAAAAAACAAAGGCAAAGAAAAAGAAAAAACGGGTTCCGTCAGACTAGCCAACGGAACCCGTTTTCAATGGGAGTGCTGATTAAGCAGCAACCTTTGCGGCAGCTTGCTTGAGCAGACGTTCAACAGTGTCGGAAGCCTGGGCGCCAACGCCCTTCCAGTAAGCCACGCGATCCAGCGCCACGCGCAGAGTTTCTTCAGCGCCACGGGCTGTAGGGTTGTAGAAACCCAGACGCTCGATGCAAGCACCGTCACGACGTGTGCGCTTGTCAACAGCGATGATATTGAAGAAAGGACGTGCCTTGGAGCCGCCGCGAGAAAGTCGAATAACGACCATGATTTATCCTTCGGGTGGTTGCAGCAAAATTTGCTGCAATAGTTTTTTCGGCGTTTGAGACACGCGACATGGCCACCCGGCCAGCGACACGCCAAAACGAAGATTGTATAGGTTTTTAATTTCTATGCCCACTATCCGTGCAAGCCAGCCTTTGGATTTACCGGCCATCACCGCCATTTACCGCCACCATGTTTTGAGTGGCACGGGCACTTTTGAAATAGAGCCGCCAGCGCTGAGCGAAATGACCTCCCGCCGCCAAGACGTTTTAGAGAGAAACCTGCCTTGGCTGGTAGCGCAAGCCGATGACGGCACCGTGCTGGGCTATGCGTATGCCAACTGGTTCAAGCCCCGGCCGGCCTACCGCTTTTCGGCGGAAGACTCGGTCTATGTCGCAGAGCATGTGCGTGGACAAGGTATTGGCCGTTTGCTGCTGGATGCCTTGTGCCGTGAGTGCGAAGCCGCTGGCGTGCGCAAGTTGATTGCGGTGATTGGGGACAGCCATAACCAGGGCTCGGTCAACGTGCATCGCGCAGCCGGGTTTGCGCATGTTGGCACGCTGAGCAATGTGGGCTGGAAGTTCGACCGCTGGCTGGATGTGGTGATGATGGAGAAGTCCCTAGGTACAGGATCAAGCACCTCGCCCGAATAATCAGTGCATGAAAAACAAAACGTTGGCGGCTTGGTTGGCATTTGTAGGCGGGCCTTTGGGCCTGCACCGGTTTTACCTGCACGGCCTGGGCGATACGCTGGGCTGGTTCTTGCCGATTCCTACCGCGCTGGGTTTGTATGGCATTCAACGCGTGCAGCAGTTTGGGCAAGATGACCAACTCAGCTGGGCCTTGATTCCGCTGCTGGGTTTTACCATCGCGGCGTGCGCGCTGGTCGCGATTTTGTATGGACTGAGCAGCCCGGAAAAATGGAATGCACGCTTTAACCCGCAGTCAGCGCGAGAGGCTGCGCCCGGCAGCACCAACTGGTTCACGGTGGCAGCCATTGCGGTGTCGCTGATGGTGGGTGCCGCTGTGCTCATGGCCAGTTTGGCCTACAGCTTTCAGCATTACTTTGAATACCAAATTGAAGAAGCACGCAAGATTTCTCAATAGTCAAAGTACTGGACAGCTATATAAAAAGTGAGCATCTTGCCGGCAAAGAAAAAGGACTTCAAAGTGTTTTCACCTTGAAGTCCTTTTCCGTAGCGGGCTAAGCGCTCATCTATTTGCTAAGCACTTGCAGCTCAATACAGTTGCAAGCTGACCCAATACGCCACCGCAGCCACAAAGGCACTGGCGGGAATGGTCAAAATCCAGGCCCAGACAATGCCGCCCGCCACACCCCAGCGGACTGCGCTCATGCGCTGGGTGGAGCCCACGCCCACAATGGCACCCGTGATGGTGTGTGTGGTGGAGACGGGAACGCCCAGGAAGGTTGCAAAGAACAGCGTAAAGGCACCGCCCGATTCCGCGCAGAAGCCACCCACGGGCTTGAGCTTGGTGATCTTCTGGCCCATGGTTTTCACGATGCGCCAGCCGCCCATCATGGTGCCCAGACCAATCATGGCGTAGCAGCTGATGATGACCCACAGCGGAGGCGCCTCGGCGTCCCCGGCCAAATAGCCGGTGGCCACCAGCAGCAGCCAGATAATGCCGATGGTCTTTTGTGCATCATTACCACCATGGCCCAGCGAATAAGCACCGGCAGACACCAGTTGCAGGCGGCGGAACCACTTGTCCACCTTGCTAGGGCGCGAACGGCGGCAGATCCAGGCCACGATCACCATCATCAGCGAGCCAAAGACAAAGCCCAGCAGCGGCGAGATCAATATAAAAGCCACGACCTTCAAGATACCGCTGGCGATCAGCGAACTTGTGCCAGCCTTGGCAATCACTGCGCCCACGATGCCGCCAATCAGCGCATGCGAGGAGCTAGAGGGAATGCCGTAGTACCAAGTAATCAGGTTCCACACGATGGCACCGGCCAGCGCACCAAAGACGACGTGGGTATCCACAATGTCTGGCTGCACAATGCCTTTACCCACCGTGGCCGCCACACTCAGGTGGAAGACAAAGATCGCAATAACGTTAAAGAAGGCGGCAAAGACCACGGCCTGACCGGGCTTGAGCACCCCGGTAGAGACGACAGTCGCAATGGAGTTGGCGGCATCATGAAACCCGTTCATGAAGTCAAAAACCAGTGCCATTGCCACCAGCAAGATGACCACCCACAGGGCGGCTTGTACGGTTTCCATATTCAGGATTCCCTGTGCTGGTCGATCAGGAGTTCTCGAGGACGATGCCCTCGATGATGTTGGCTACGTCTTCGCACTTGTCGGTGATGGTTTCCATCAACTCGTACACGGCCTTGAGCTTGATCAGCTCACGTACATCGGCTTCTTCGCGGAACAATTTGCTCATGGCAGCGCGCAATACGCGGTCGGCATCGGATTCCAGGCGGTCGATTTCTTCGCAGGTCTTCAGCGCAGCTTCAGCCGTGGCTTGGTCGGCAATGTGGTTGAGCATCTTGACCGCATCACGCAGGCGCTCGCAGCACTTCAGACTTAAATCGGCCAGGCGACGAATTTCATCATTCATAGCACGGATGTCATACAGCGACATGGCCTCGGCAGAGTCCTGAATCAGGTCAGCCACATCGTCCATGCTGTTGATCAGGCTGTGGATATGTTCGCGGTCAATCGGCGTGATGAAGGTCTGGTGCAGCGTCTTGCTGACTTCATGGGTAATGCGGTCGGCTGCGCGTTCCGCGTTGTCCACATCACTGTTGTACTTGTCGCGCAGGTGCGGGTCGTTGTAGTTGTCTACCAGCTGAGAGAAGGCGCGTGCGGCTTCCACAATGCGATCCGCATGCTGGTTGAACATTTCGAAAAAATTGCCTTCGCGCGGCAGCAGTTTGCCAAACAGCATGAACGCTCCTTCAAGTTATATCTAGCGTTTGAAAAGTGAAACGGCCTGCACACTCGGTTGCGCAGACAGCCAAAACATGGGCCAAGGTCTAATTCAGCAGGCCCATGCTTGCATGGGTAAGTTCGTCCCTTGCGCGATATCTTCTAAGGCGCAAAAGCCGTTGGCGCAAGGCCAAAAAAGTGGAGATCGGCTGCATTGTCCATGACAAGCACATGAAGATTTAATGAATTTTTTATGACATTAGTGTGACAAGCACCCCGCCATTACGAATAAATGCAAGCACCCACCATCGACAAACATCAATCACCATATTGAAATTGCTTGAAAAGCTAGAGAATTCAAAAGGTAGTTTATTTTGTTGCAATGCAGCAACTGCACCCTGAGAAGCCGTGCATTACCCTCAATGCATTCGAGAATTTCCGCGTCAGCCTTAAGGCTTTCTGCGTTGCGCTGCTTGTTGATTTCGGGCCCGCAGATCCGCCAGCTTTTCACCGATCTTGATCTCCAGGCCGCGCGGTACTGGCTGGTAGAAATAGGGGTTGTCCATGCCTTCAGGAAAGTAATCTTCACCTGCAGCAAAACCATCGCCCTCGTCATGGGCGTAGCGATAGTCTTTGCCCCAGTCCATGTCTTTCATCATCTTGGTCGGTGCATTGCGCAAATGCATGGGCACCGGCTGAGTGCCACCTGATTTCACCAGCGCTTTCATCTGGTTATAGGCTTTGTAGCCCGCATTGCTTTTAGGAGCCACTGCCAGATAAATGACAGCTTGCGCCAGCGCCAGCTCACCCTCGGGGCTACCCAAACGCTCATAGGTGGCGGCTGCATCATTGGCCATTTGCATGGCTCGTGGATCGGCCAGCCCAATGTCTTCCCAGGCCATGCGCACAATGCGCCGCGCCATGTAGCGCGGGTCGGCACCACCATCGAGCATGCGCACCAGCCAGTACAGCGCGGCATCGGGGTCGGAGCCGCGCACCGATTTATGCAATGCGCTGATGGTGTCGTAGAACTGCTCGCCGCCTTTGTCATAGCGGCGCATGCGCTCACCCAGCACTTGCAGCAGCCAGGCATCGGTGATTTGCGCCAGCTTGACCTGCTCCGCCGTCACAGACAGCATCTCCAGCGTATTGAGCAAGCGGCGTGCATCGCCATCCGCATAGGCAATCAAACGCTCGACAGCATCACTTTCTATAGCAGGAACTGCTTTCAGTGCCTGGGCTTTGACTACTATTTGCTTTAAATCGTCTGCGGTCAGACTTTGCAGCACATACACCGCAGCGCGTGACAGCAGTGCCGAGTTGACTTCAAACGACGGGTTCTCCGTGGTCGCCCCAATAAAGGTGAACAAGCCACTTTCTACATGCGGCAAAAAAGCGTCTTGCTGGCTTTTGTTGAAGCGGTGCACCTCATCGACAAAGACAATCGTGCGCTGCGGCATCAGACCGCTGCGGGCAGCTTCGGCTTTCTCTACGGCTTCGCGGATGTCCTTGACACCGCCCAGCACGGCACTGATGGAGAGAAACTGTGCATCAAACGCATCGGCCATCAAGCGGGCAATGGTGGTTTTGCCCACGCCGGGCGGCCCCCAAAGAATGCAACTGTGCGGTCGGCCCGATTCGAACGCCAGGCGCAGCGGCATACCGTCGCCCAGCACATGCCGCTGGCCCACGACCTCACCCAGTGTGTGCGGGCGCAAACGTTCAGCCAAAGGCTGGAGCAGGCCAGCGCCACGATCTTGCGGAGAAGCTTGCAATTCAGACTCCAGCCTAGGGCTTGCTCTTAAAGTCGCCATATAACAGAAGTTTATATAAGGCAAAATAGGTACTTTAGCGGATCTTGTCGACACGCAGCCATACCACAGGCTGCTTGCGCACGCGCTCTGTGCCAGAAGCCACAAGCTTATCCGGCATGGTCACCCACTTCGCTGGTCGCCTTAGTCATCCTGGGCCGACAACGCCTATGAGCTTGGCTGCGCCTTACCCACACGGTTTGCAACCACTCACTACAAATCTCGATTTTCGCTGCTTTCCCAACACACCTGCTGCTGCACTGACCCGCAGCGGTCGATGAGGTATTTCGGTCTTTCACATGAAAACACTCAAGACGCGGGACATTGTCGCCCTCGGCTTCATGACATTTGCTCTGTTCCTTGGCGCTGGCAACATCATCTTCCCTCCCAGCGTAGGTCTGGCTGCTGGTGAATTCCAGTGGTCGGCAGCTCTGGGCTTTTTGCTCACGGGCGTGGGCCTGCCCTTGCTGGGCGTGGTCGCACTGGCCCTGGTCGGCGGAGGTTTGGACACGCTCACCAAACCAATTGGCAAGGTGGCAGGCACCTTGATGGGGCTGTCCATCTACCTGACCATTGGCCCTTTCTTTGCCACACCGCGCACCGCGACTGTGTCGTTTGAAGTGGGCATGGCACCGTTCACAGGCAACACCCCGGGCGCCTTGCTGGTCTTTACCGTGGCCTACTTTGCGCTGGTAATGGTGCTGTCGCTGTTCCCCGGCAAGCTGATGGACAACATCGGCAAGATCATCACCCCTGCGCTGCTCGCCGTATTGGCGGTATTGGGTGTTGCCGCTTTTGTGGCGCCTGTGGGGGATATCGCTGCCGTAGCGGCCGCAGATTACGCCTCTGCCGGCAAAGCCCTGGCCCAAGGTTTTGTCCAGGGCTACCAAACCATGGATGCACTGGCATCGCTGGTGTTTGGCATCGTGATTGTGGCGACCATCAAAGCCGCAGGCGTGACCGATACCCGCCTGCACACGCGCTACACCATCTACGCCGGTCTGATTGCTGCGCTGGGCCTGGGTCTGGTGTATGTGTCGCTGGTGTACCTGGGCGGCATGAGTGGCTCCGTAATTGAACCGGGCACCAGCGGCGTGCAAATCCTGAATTACTACGTCAACACCACCTTCGGCACTTCGGGCATCTTCTTGCTGGCCGCCGTCATCTTGCTGGCGTGCTTGACCACCGGCGTCGGCCTGGTCAGCGCATGTTCCGCCTATTTCAGCGAATTGCTGGGCGTGAAATACCGCACCGTGGTGATCGTCATGTCGGTGTTCAGCGCTGCCGTGGCCAACCAAGGTCTGGCACAGCTGATCAGCGTGGCCGTGCCCGTGCTGGTGTGCATCTACCCCGTGGCGATTGCACTGATCGCCTTGGGCCTGATGTCCAGGCTGTGGAAGCACAAGGCCCGCGTTTTCATCCCCGTGATGACCGTCGCGCTGGTGTTTGGCGTGGTGGATGCCATCAAGGCCATCGGCTGGAGCGTGCCTGCCGTCTTTGACAGCCTGCCCGGCAGCAACATGGGCCTGGGCTGGTTGCTGCCCGTGGTGATCGTGCTGGTCATTGCAGGCGTGCTGGACCGGGTGCGCCCGGTACCTGTCCAAGCCTAAGCGCCTGGCGCAGCCACCAAGAAAAAGCCCCGCTGGTTTGCGCCAGCGGGGCTTTTTAAATGGAATGGCGCAGATTGCAAGCTATTAAAAATAAAGCATCATCCCCTTGTCAATCAATCGTTTCAACACAAAATATTGCTTAAATCAAGGAAATATAACGGCTAGATGCTATCAATTAAGAAGCGAACATTTTACTGCTGCATGATGTCCGCACCGGCAGGCACTTCAAACTTGAAGCTGCCTGCGGGCAAGGATGGCAGCACTTGCAGGTTGTTAAAACGGATCACCGAGCGCTGACCAAAGCCATCCAAGATGTCCATGGCCGCCAGGGTGTCGCCCGCAAAACCCACGCGCACGCTCTTGAGCTGACCATCGGCCACCTTGGGCGTGGCTTCTACCCACTGCATGCCATCGGCATCGGGCGCTGATTTCAGCGCAAAGTCTTTCTTTAAGCCGGAAAGATCATGGGCCGACGCCAAAATCGCCGCCGGCGTGCTGCCCAGTGCATCCGCCTGTTTGCGCTGCGTGACCTGGTTCAAATCCACGTCATACAGCCACACCGTTTTGCCATCGGCCACGATGGTTTGCTCAAACGGCTTGGTGTAGATGAACTTGAATTGCCCAGGGCGCTGGAACGCAAACTCTCCGCTGCTGGTCTTGCTGCGCGCCGTCTGCCCATCCTTGGCCGGAGCAGTCACGGTCTGCGTGAACTGCGCCTGGCCAGCCTGGGCATTGCGCATAAAGTTTTCCAGGCTTTGCAGGCCATCAGCCCACACCGCCAAAGGCAGGAATGCCCAGACGGTCAGTGCCGTCAACGTCTTTTTCATAGTAATTTCCTTTCGCCTCGCAGCCAAAAGCCACTAGGGATTTATTCAGTGCGTGCTGGCACCAACACTTCACGTTGACCGCTGCTGGTGAGCGAGCTCACCAAGCCTGCGCTCTCCATCTGCTCCAGCAGATTGGCCGAGCGGTTGTAGCCAATGCGCAGCTTGCGCTGCACGTACGAGATACTGGCCTTGCGGTCTTTCAAAACAATCTCCACGGCCTGGTCGTACATGGGGTCTTTTTCACCACCCTCAATGCCTTCGCCGTCGGCACCGCCCTCTTCCGAGCTCGCGGCCTCCAATACGCCGTCGAGGTAATCAGGCTCGCCTTGTTCCTTCAAGTAGCTCACGACCCGGTGTACTTCATCGTCCGACACAAAGGCGCCGTGCACCCGAATCGGCAAGCCCGTGCCGCTGGCCATGTAGAGCATGTCCCCCATGCCCAGCAGGCTTTCAGCGCCCATCTGGTCTAGAACGGTTCGGCTATCAATCTTGGATGACACCTGGAACGCAATACGTGTCGGAATGTTCGCCTTGATCAGGCCTGTAATCACATCCACGCTGGGGCGCTGGGTGGCCAAAATCAGGTGGATGCCCGCCGCCCGCGCCTTTTGCGCCAAACGGGCGATCAGCTCTTCAATCTTCTTGCCCACCACCATCATCAGGTCGGCCAGCTCATCAATCACGATGACGATGTGCGGCAGGCGCTGCAATGGCTCCGGCGACTCCGGCGTCAGGCTGAATGGGTTACCAATGATTTCACCCTTTGCGTGGGCTTCATTGATCTTGACGTTGTAGCCAGCCAGATTGCGCACGCCCAGCTTGGACATGAGCTTGTAGCGCCGCTCCATTTCAGCCACGCACCAGTTCAGGCCATTGGCCGCCTGCTTCATGTCAGTGACGACGGGAGCCAGCAAATGCGGAATGCCTTCGTAGACCGACATTTCCAGCATCTTGGGGTCGATCATGAGCAGGCGCACATCCTTGGCCTCGGCCTTGTACAGCAGCGACAAGATCATGGCGTTGATACCGACCGACTTACCGGAACCCGTGGTACCGGCCACCAGCACGTGCGGCATCTTGGCCAAGTCGGCCACTACGGGCTTGCCTTCAATGTCTTTGCCCAAACCCATGGTCAGCAGGCTCTTGGCCTCGTGGTAGACCTGCGAGCCCAGCACTTCCGAGAGGCGAATCGACTGGCGCTTGGCGTTGGGCAACTCCAGTGCCATGTAGTTTTTACCGGGAATGGTTTCAATCACCCGCACCGACACCAGTGACAGCGAGCGCGCCAAGTCCTTGCCCAGATTCACCACCTGCGAGCCCTTCACACCCGTAGCAGGTTCAATCTCGTAGCGCGTGACCACAGGGCCAGGCGTGGCCTGCACCACGCGCACTTCCACACCGAAATCTTTGAGCTTTTTCTCAATCATGCGGCTGGTCATCTCCAGCGTATCGGGGGAGACGGACTCCTGCTTGACCAGCGGGGCATCCAGCAAATCCACTTGGGGCAAGCTGCCGTCGCTGGGCAACTGTGCATTCTGGAACAAGGGCTTTTGGCGCTCTTTGGCCACACGCTCACTCGGCACCACAGGCGCAACCTGGGGTGTCACGATCAGCACTGGCTCATGGTGCCCATCGTCAAACTCTTGGCGCTCTTCCTCGACCACCTTGGCGCGCTGGCGTGCAGCTTTGCGGCCTTCCACTTCATCTTTGAGCTGCTCACGTTTTTGCTGGTTGCGGTGCACCAGACCTTCAAGGCGCCTACCCAGACTTTCTGCGGACTTGCCCCATGAGAAGCGAAACACCATGGACAGCGCCACCACCGAAAGCCCAATGCCCACCAGACCAGAACCTGTAAAGCCCAGCCAGCGCACCCCGAACACGCCCAAGGTGTAACCCACCACGCCACCCGCATGTCCAGGCAGAAGCTCTTCAACCCGGTACAGGCGCGCCCATTCCAAAGCACAGCTCACTCCCACCAGCAACCACACACCACTCCACCAGCGCAAGCGCTCATGAATAGGGGTGTCGAGCATGCTTTGGCCGCGTACCCATCGCAGCGCAGACCGCGCTAACGTGTAACCACCGATGAGCAACAGCCACCAGGCGGAAAAGCCAAAGCCAAAGTAGCAGGCATCTGCCACCAAGGCACCCAGCCTGCCCATCCAGTTATTGACCAAGACGTTGTCGCTGCTACCCGAAGTGGACCAGGCCGGATCAACGATGGAGTAGCTCAGCATCGCCAACAGCCAGAAAAACAGGCTCAAAGCGCCAGCGATCAAGCAAATTTCATGACCAAAGCGCGCAAACCCATTGCGGGGTGCGCCTCTGGCGGAATCAGCATTCAATGCATTCGAGGAATAAGTCATACGCAGACAAGAGCTTACCTTAGCCCCAGACCCCTTAAACAAACGGTTGCAACCTCCAATGCAAGCACATGCAACAGTGCTCGGTGCAAAACCTGGTGGCACAGCGTTTTAGTTTCACGCTATGGCCGTGTTTATAGATACGCAGCCCAAGGGCACCGCCGGCTTTCTACAATGCAAGGCTAAGCCGTGCAAGCGTGGGCCGTGAGCCCCTGGCCCACTTTACGGCGGCCCCTTCAGTGTTCAACTGTGTGGCGCGACACGCGCGACACCTTTCATAGAAAAGCAACATGTCCACCAACCAACACGCCAAAGTTTTGATTCTGGGTTCCGGCCCTGCCGGCTACACGGCTGCCATCTACGCAGCGCGCGCCAACCTCAGCCCCATGTTGGTAACGGGCATGGCCCAAGGCGGCCAGCTGATGACCACCACCGAAGTGGACAACTGGCCCGCGGATGTGAATGGTGTGCAAGGCCCGGAGTTGATGCAGCGCTTCATGGAACACGCCGAGCGCTTCAAGGCGCAGATGGTGTTTGACCACATCCACAGCGTGGACCTGTCCAAGCGCCCCTTCACCCTGACCGGTGACAGCGGCACCTACACCTGCGACAGCCTGATCATTGCCACCGGCGCGTCGGCCAAGTATCTGGGCCTGCCTTCGGAAGAAGCCTTCATGGGCCGTGGTGTCTCGGGTTGCGCTACGTGCGATGGCTTCTTCTACCGCGAGCAGCCTGTGTGCGTGGTGGGCGGCGGAAATACTGCTGTGGAAGAAGCGCTGTACCTGTCCAACATTGCCTCCAAGGTCACCCTCATCCACCGCCGCGACAAGTTCACGGCCGAACCTATTCTTGTGGACAAGCTGATGGAGAAGGTCAAGGAAGGCAAGATCGAACTCAAGACCCACTTCACCCTTGATGAAGTGCTGGGTGACCAGTCCGGCGTGACGGGTATCCGCGTCAAAAGCACCCAGGATGGCCATACCGAAGACATCGCCCTGCAAGGCTGCTTTATCGCCATCGGCCACTCGCCGAACACCGATATCTTCAAGGGCCAACTGGAGATGGAAAACGGCTATATCGTGACCCAAAGCGGCCGCAAAGGCATGGCCACCCAAACCAGCGTGCCCGGCGTGTTTGCCGCCGGTGACGTACAGGACGACGTGTACCGCCAGGCCATCACCAGTGCCGGCACCGGCTGCATGGCGGCGTTGGACGCCCAGCGTTTCCTGGACCAATAAAACCTTGAGCGGCGATGGCCATTTCAGGCTAAAGCCCTGCGCTACCACGTAAATTTGTGCAAAGCCCGTATAATCGCGGGCTTTGCTGCAATTAGCGTCTGTTTTTACAGACTGTGGATGCTACAAATTCGGGTTACCGCCACCCTTTATCTGGCGAGGTGAGGTCTGTTGGCACATTGCGCATTCCGTGCAATTTCAGTGCTGATGGCCGTTTCAAATATCGGAGTGTCCAAATGGCACGCGTATGTGAAGTTACGGGCAAAAAGCCCATGGTGGGCAACAACGTTTCCCACGCAAACAACAAGACCAAGCGTCGTTTCCTGCCTAACCTGCAGTACCGTCGTTTCTGGGTTGAAACAGAAAACCGCTGGGTGCGTTTGCGCGTTTCCAGCGCTGCTCTGCGTTTGATCGACAAGAACGGTATCGACTCCGTGCTCGCAGACATGCGCGCTCGTGGCCAAGCTTAATTCCCTGAAGGAGAAACAACATGGCTTCCAAAGGCGGACGCGATAAGATCAAGCTGGCTTCGACTGCTGGCACAGGTCACTTCTACACAACGACCAAGAACAAGAAGACGATGCCTGAAAAGATGTCGATCATCAAGTTCGACCCCAAGGCTCGCAAGCACGTCGAGTACAAGGAAACCAAGCTGAAGTAATTCAGTTTTTTCCCCTTCAAAAAACCGCCACAGCGCAAGCTTTTGGCGGTTTTTTGTTGTCCGCACGATGTCACCCATGCGCTAAGGTGACTTTACCGCCCATCGACAAACTGCCTACAATTCGCTTTGTCGCTGCACCCTTGGTGTGGCGACATACGTTCTCAGGGCGGGGTGCAATTCCCCACCGGCGGTAAGCAGCCTATGGTTGCAAGCCCGCGAGCGCTTGCACGGCACTGCCATGCAAGGTCAGCAGACCAGGTGCGACTCCTGGGCCGACGGTCACAGTCCGGATGAAAGAGATACGTGAAGCTCAGTTTTCCAGCCCGGTGCTGCGCGTGCGTTTTTTGCACGTCTGCCTTGGCTGCGCTTGCCTTCGCGCGCCCTGATTCATTTGTTGCACCTCACTTTTTTGAGCACACCATGAATCAGAAGACCATGATCCCCACCGCTTCCGTTGCAGCCACCCAGGCCGCTCTGACCCAGGCACGCATCGCCATCATCAGCGCCAACTGGCACAGTGATGTCGTACATCAAGCCCGTGACGCAGCCACCCAGCGCCTGCAGGAGCTGGGCGCCGCACGCTCCAGCATCCAGCACATTGAAGTGCCCGGTGCTTTCGAAATCCCTCTGATGGCCCAAAAGCTGGCCGCATCTGGCCAGTTCGATGCCGTGATTGGCTGTGCCGTGATCGTTAACGGTGGCATTTACCACCACGAGTTTGTCTCCACCGCTGTGGTCGATGGACTCATGCGCGTGCAACTGGATACCGGCGTGCCCGTGTTCTCCGTGGCGCTGACGCCCTACAACTTCCAGCCCTCCGAAGATCTGCTGGGCTTTTTCCGTGCGCACTTCGTCAAGAAGGGCGAGGAAGCCGCCAATTCCTGCGCAGAGACACTGGCTGCGCATGCTGCAGTGGATGCCTTGTTACAAGAGGTCGCTGCCGCCTGATTTCTAGTGTTTTAAGCCTCCAGCCTTTATGTAGAAAGGGCTTATAGCTATCAAAAAATCCGCTGCAGTCTTCACTGCAGCGGACGATATGGCTGGAGGCCTTCTGCAGCCAAGGCCAGCGAACCTCACATGGAATCAAACAAGCCCTTGGGCTTTTTGTCTTTCTTGTTTTCCACCGGATTGGCCAGCATCCAGTTGGAAGGATAGGCACGCATGAACTCGCGCGCCTTGTCTTGGCGGGCGGTCAGCCAAGCGTCGTACGTACCTTCGCCCAGAATCGCCGGCATGCGCCGCTCTGCGCCTTCGTTGCCGTAGCGGCGCATCAATGCGTGGCTGTTGGCGTTGATGGTCAAAATGGCGTAACTCATCAGCTCCTCACCGGTTTCTGGATCTTTCCAGCTATTCCAGATCCCTGCCACCCCCATGGGCTGGCCATCAACGCGTGCGATGCGGGTGGGAATGGCTTTTTTGCCGCTGCGCAGGTCGTCTTCATAAAACGCCTGCATGGGGATGATGCAGCGCTGGCCTGCCATCCACGCATCGCGAAAGGCTTGCGTCGTGCTCACCGTTTCGTTGCGCGCTTCCAGCAATTTGATGGAGCGCAGGCGCGCATCAGAAACCGATTTGGACGCGTTGGGTACCAAGCCCCACTGCGCGGGCACCCATTCACGGATGACGCGAGGAGCAGTTTTTTTGCCCGCAGGCAAAGCTTCAGCGGCCTCTGCGCCTGCGGTGCTGACGCTGTCTGGCACTGGTGCAACAACATCCGAGGCAGCGGTGCTGTCAACCTCAGGCAACGCTTGGGCAGCGCCGCGGATAAAGCCACTCATGCGACGCCCGCGCAGCTGGCGTTCAGGCAATTCGATGGGTGTTACTTTGAAAAAGTCAGTCCACATATCCAGCGTGGCGAGGTTTTCGTATTGGGTGGTCATGCCCGAATGGTAGTGGCATGCAGCAACTCACTCCACCGACTCAGACAAAAATCACGCTGAAGACAAAAAATCCTCTCTGGTGACAGCACCAGAGAGGATTTTCTCCATTCGCTATAACGGTCTTAGCCTTGGTTGTTGGTCACATAGGCGCGATTCGCACGTTCCCAAGCGGATTGCACGGCGGGCTCTGCATCTTTCCAGCGTAAACGGCCCTGGGCATGTTCTTCGTCCCAGCGGCGCTCCCACTCCGTGCGGGCATCATTCCAGTTGTCCCTGCCTTCCATACGGCTGGTGTAGCCTGCACGGTAGGCAGGGGCGTAGTCATCAAAGGTGTAAGCGTCAGAGTAATAGGGCTCACGCACATAGGCGTTGCGCCAATACTCATCTTCCAAGGTGGGGTTGATGGCTTCAGCAGCGCCCTTGCCCGCTAGGCCACCCACCACAGCGCCCACCACTGCACCGACTACAGAGCCCACCGGGCCAGCCACAGTGCCTACGGCAGCACCGGTAATTGCGCCGCCTGCTGCGCCCACGGTAGTTCCAATGGGGTGGTCATTCAACTCGCCGCTTAACGGTGCTGGGTTATTGGGGTCCTGAGGATATTGAGGATTTGTCATCACGCGCTCCTTAGATCTATAACGCCCAAACGGCCCAATTGCCGTGGACTGGACTTTTATATTGAGTGCCAAATGGGCACCCGCGTGGTAGGCCACAGCCCTACTTACCTTCACTCACATTGCATACACTTCGAAAATAAACAAGCATTTTCATCCGATAGCCCTTGCTGCATCTGTATTTATAGCTATAAAAAAAAGCCTCTTCATCGCTTGATGAAGAGGCTTTTGTAGGGCGAATCACTTAGCCATTAATAGGCCAAGCATTACGTTTTACGCACTTACTTACGCTGCCAAGCGGCAGCAAAGAAACCGTCCGTTTCGTGTGTGTGCGGCCACAGGCGAATGTATTGAGTACCTGTCTCGCCACCAGCGCACAGACCGAGGGCGTTTTCCACCTTCAATTGCGCCAGCGTTTCGCCGGCGTCCATCGGCACAAAGTCAGGGTGTACCTGCTGGAAGGCCTGGGCAATCAGTTCATTTTCTTCAGGCAGGATGGAACAAGTAGCGTAGACCAGGCGACCACCGCTTTTGACCATGCGCGCAGCGCTGGCCAAGATGGCAGTTTGCTTTGCGGTCAGTTCCGCCACCGACTTTTCGTCCTGGCGCCACTTCAGATCAGGATTGCGGCGCAAAGTACCCAAACCGGAACACGGGGCATCGACCAGGACGCGGTCAATCTTGCCAGCCAGGCGTTTGACGCGCTCATCACGCTCGTGCGCCAAGGCGGCTGGGTGCACGTTGGACAAACCGCTGCGTGCCAGACGGGGCTTCAAGGCCTCCAGACGGTGGGCAGATACATCAAACGCGTAGAGGCGACCGGTATTGCGCATTTGTGCGCCAATCGCCAGGGTCTTGCCACCAGCTCCGGCGCAAAAATCCACCACCATTTCGCCGCGCTTGGCATCCAGCAGCAAGGCCAGCAACTGCGAGCCTTCATCCTGCACTTCAATACGGCCTTCCTTGAAGGCGGCCAGCTTGGTCAGAGCGGGCTTGTCATCAATGCGCAAGCCCCAAGGGGAATAAGGGGTCGCCACCGTTTGGATGCCTTCGCGGGCCAGCTCTTTTTGTACAGCTTCACGCTTGGCGTTCAGGGCGTTGACGCGCAAATCCAGCGGTGCAATTTCCAGCATGCTGGCGGCCAGTTCTTCAAACTGGTCTCCGACCTGAGCTTGCAGGGCATCGGCCATCCACTGGGGCAAATTGTGGCGGTGCTGCGGCATCAGCTCTTCGGGCTTGATGGCGTCGCACTCGTCCACCCACTTGATTTCCTGATCGCTCAGAGCGGCTTTGAGAAAAGTGCGGGGGCCATGAAAACCCAGGATGGCCAGACGGCGCTCTTTGGGGCCGGAGCCGGAGCGGGCCAGCGCTTCAAACAAGGTTTTCTTGCGCAGTACCGCATAAACGGTCTCCGCCAGAGTGCCGCGCTCACGCGGCCCGAGGTTACGGTGATCTCGAAAGTAGCGGGACACCACGGAGTCGGCCGGGTGTTGGAAAGTAAGGGTCAGCTTGACCAGTTCGGCGCAAGCGTCGAGGAGGGCTTTGGGGTGCATAAGCTGTATTGTCCCACTGACCCCATTCCCCGGTGGGGCGCTGGCTGCAGCAGCTGTGCAAAATCCAAGACTTCGCCGCGTCAGCCAAGTAATTTTAAAGAATTTTTGACCTCTAGCCCAGTACCAGCAAAGGCTGGCAGCTCTCATTTTTACATCACCAAGTTATGACATCTGAGCCATTACCCGAGTTCATCACCACCTCACCCGGTCTGTACCGCCACTACAAAGGCAATCTGTACGAGGTGATCGACACCGTGCGCCATAGCGAAACCATGGAACCGCTGACGCTCTACCGCGCCCTGTATGGCGAGCGTGGGCTGTGGGTGCGACCGGCCGCCATGTTCAACGAAACTGTGGTGATTAATGGTGTACAACAACCGCGTTTTGCCCGCTGCCCGGAAGGTACGCCCTCGACTTGAAGATAAAGCTTCAGGCTTTTTGCAGCAACGCGGCCACTGCGCGCGGATAAATGACGTGCTCTTGCGTGAGCACCCGCGCGGCCAGTGTGTCTGCCGTGTCCTCGGGCAGTACCGGCACCACCGCTTGGTCAAGAATAGGCCCGACATCCAGCTTTGCAGTGACACCGTGCACGGTGCAACCGGCAAACTTGCAACCCGCGTCAATCGCGCGCTGGTGCGTGTGCAAGCCGGTGAAGGCGGGCAGCAATGAAGGGTGGATATTGACTAGGCGGCCTTCAAAGTGCTGCACAAAGCCAGGCGTGAGAATGCGCATGAAACCGGCCAGCACCACGACTGCGGGGTTGTGTTGGTCAATTACTTGGGCCAGCTTGGCATCAAACGCCTCGCGGCTATCAAATTTTTTGTGGTCCAGCACTTCCGTTGCGATGCCGTGCTCCCTGGCAAAAACCAGGCCTTTGGCATCGGCCTTGTTGCTCACGACCGCTGCCACACGGGCCCCATAGCGGTGTGCCCAGTCTTGCTGCTGGGCAGCTTTCACAATGGCAGCCATGTTAGAGCCGCCGCCAGAGATCAAAATCACGATGTTTTTCATTGCCGTGCGATTATCCCTGCCATGACCTTCGATCACCTGAACCAGCCCCTGTCTCCGACTGAAGCACGCGTGCTTGCCACCTTGATGGAAAAAGCGCGGACTGTGCCCGACAGTTACCCCATGACGCTCAACAGTCTGCTGAGCGGCTGTAATCAGAAAACCAGCCGCGATCCGGTGATGAACCTGAGCGAGACCGACATCCTGAGCACGCTGGACACATTGCGTGACCGCCATCTGGTCATTGAAGTGAGCGGCCAGCGTGCTATGCGCTGGGAGCACAACTTTGAACGCGTACTGGGCGTGCCCAGCCAGTCCAGCGCGCTGCTGGGCCTGCTGCTGCTGCGCGGCCCCCAAACCGCTGCCGAGCTGCGCACCAATACCGAGCGCTGGCACCGTTTTGCCGATACCGGTTCGGTGGAGGCTTTTCTGGAAGAACTGCAAGACCGCGCGGAAGTCAAAGGCGGCGCGCTGGTGCGACTGCTGCCCAAAGCCCCCGGCGCACGGGAAGCCCGCTGGGCACAGTTGCTGTGCGGTGAACCGAGTCTGCCCAGCGCCAGCGCGCACAACCCGGCAACTGTGAGCAAGCAGGGTGAGAGCGAACGCCTTGAAGCGCTGGAAGCACGCATTGCCGCCCTGGAAGCACAGGTACAACGCCTGTGCGCAGCCTTGGGCGAGGAGCAGGCTTGACCCCTATCAGGCACCTAAGCGACAAGTTCTCCGCGTTCCCCCTGTTGCAGTGCAATAGCTGAGGGCGGCACTCTCTGAATCATGTCGGGCAGCACGCCCGTTCTATTAGGAGAGCATCTGCATGGACTTGGCATACACGCCCGAAGAACAGGCCTTCCGCGAAGAAGTTCGCGCTTGGCTCCAAGACAACCTCGACCCCGCCCTGGCCGCCAAAGTGCGCGATGACCTGCGCCTGAGCCGCGAAGACATGCAAGGCTGGGCCAAGGTGCTGGGCCAAAAAGGCTGGTTAGCCAGCGCCTGGCCCAAAGAGTTTGGCGGCCCCGGCTGGACGGCCGTACAAAAGCATTTGTTTGCCGAAGAAAGCGCCCGCGCCTGCGCGCCCGGCGTGGTGCCGTTTGGCCCGGTGATGGTGGCTCCGGTCATCATGGCTTACGGTACGCCTGAGCAACAAAAGCGCTTTTTGCCCGGCATTGCCAGCGGCGAAGTGTGGTGGAGCCAAGGCTACTCAGAACCCGGATCGGGGTCGGATCTGGCCAGTGTCAAAACCCGCGCGGAGCGCCAGGGCGACCACTACATTGTCAACGGTCAGAAAACCTGGACCACGCTGGGCCAGTACGGCGACTGGATGTTTAACCTCGTGCGCACCAGCAACGAAGGCAAGCCGCAAACCGGCATCAGCTTCTTGCTGCTGGACATGAAGAGCCCCGGCGTGACCGTGCGCCCCATCAAGCTGCTGGACGGTGAGTGCGAAGTCAATGAAGTCTTCTTTGACAACGTGAAAGTACCCGTTGACCAACTGATTGGCGAAGAAAACAAGGGTTGGACCTATGCCAAACACCTGCTGGCGCACGAACGCACCAACATCGCCGACGTGAACCGTTCCAAACGCGAGCTGGAACGCCTCAAGCGCATCGCCAAGCAAGAAGGTGTGTGGGAAGACAGCCGCTTTCGCGACCAGATCGCGCTGCTCGAAGTGGACATCATTGCGCTGGAGATGCTGGTGCTGCGCGTGCTTTCCGCCGAAAAGAGTGGCAAGAATTCGCTGGACATTGCGGGCCTCTTGAAAATCAAGGGCAGCGAAATTCAGCAGCGCTATGCCGAGTTGATGATGCTGGCCGCTGGCCCTTACAGCCTGCCCTTCATCGAAGAAGCCATGGAAGCGGGCTGGCAAGGCAACTTCCCCGGTGGCACCGTGGGCAATGCCCCGCTGGCGGGCAGCTACTTCAATATGCGCAAGACCACCATCTACGGTGGCAGCAATGAAGTTCAACGCAATATCGTGGCGCAGACCTTGCTCGGCTAAGAGGGAGACAACAACATGGATTTCGATTTTTCTGACGATCAGCAGCAACTGCGTGATGCCGCTCGCCGCTGGGTAGACAAAGCCTACACCTTCGAACACCGCCGCACCGCGGTCAGCGCGGGTGGTTTTAGCCGTGACACCTACAACGCCTTGGCCGAGCTGGGCCTGACCGCGCTGAATGTGCCCGAGGACCATGGCGGCATGGGCATGGGCGCCGTGGAAGCCATGGTGGTGATGGAAGAAATGGGCCGCGGCATGGTGCTCGAACCCTTGGCGCAAAGCTTTATTGCAGCCAAGGTGCTGTGCCACTATGCACCCGATGCGGTGCAGGCTGACTGGCTGCCCCGCGTGGCCAGCGGTGAGGCGCTGGTGGTACTGGCGCACCAGGAACGTCGCTCCCGCTATCGTTTGGACGTTTGTGAGTCAAAAGCCTCAAAAGCCGTTGATGGGTATAGGATTACAGCTCACAAAAGCATAGTTCCAGTCGGCGATCAGGCCGATGCCTTCATCGTGCCCGCACAACTGGATGGCAAGCTGGCGCTGTTCCTGCTGGAGCGCACTGCCGCTGGCGTCACTGCCCGGGGCTACACCACCCAAGACGGCAGCCGCGCCGCCGAGGTAGAAGCCGAGCAGAGCCCTGCCACCTTGATCACCACCGAGGGTTTGGCCGCTTTGGAATTAGCGGTAGACATCGGCAGCGCGGCAGTCTGCGCCGAGGCCGTTGGGGTGATGGACCAGGTGCTAAACATCACCGCCGACTACCTGAACCAGCGCAAGCAGTTTGGCGTGGCGATTGCCAGCTTTCAGGCCCTGCGCCACCGTTTGGCGGATATGAAGATGCAGCTGGAGCTGGCCCGCTCCATGAGCTACTACGCCAGCTTGCAGCTGAACCAGTCCGCCGATCAGCGCCGCCGTGCCATGGCGCGCGCTCGGGTGCAATTGAGCCAGTCCATGCGCTTTGTGGGCCAGCAGGCCGTGCAATTGCACGGCGGCATTGGCGTAACAGACGAGTACATCGTCTCGCACCAGTTCAAGAAACTGACCCAGCTGGAGATGACTTACGGTGACGGCCTGCACCACCTGGGTGAGCTGTCAGCACGCATGCAAGAAACTGCGGGCGTGGGCGAGGCATAAGCCGCACGAGCTAATCACTACCCAAAAAAAGGCCACTTCACTGTGGCCTTTTTACATGCAGCCCAGCGATGGTGCCGCTTTACGTCAAGCGGCTGCCTTGGGGATGCATGGCTTCTGGGATCTCGGTATCGCCCAGCAAGTGCAGCGCATTCATTTCCATGGTGCGGCACATCGCATCCAGCGGCAGGTCATTGTTATCCATGCCAAAAGGCTCCTCCAGCTCATCGCCTAGGGCATCCAGGCCAAAGAAGGTGTAAGCCACGATACCGACCACGAAAGGTGTCATGAACCCAGTCACATCCACCAAACCAAACGGCAGCAAAAAGCAATACATGTGCGCCGTGCGGTGCAGCAGCAGCGAGTAAGAAAACGGCATGGGCGTGTGGCGCAAGCGTTCGCAGCAGGCCGCTGCATACGTGATGTGCGTGAGGGTCTCATCCATCTTGTTGTAATTGATGGGGTCAATGCGACCTTCATGCATGCACTGCACCAAGTCTTGCGCGTTCGCTTGCACGATGGCGTCGCCCCGGAAACTCAAAGGTAAATTACGTACCTTGTTCCAATCCTCTTTGGTGAGCCAGCGCTCGACAGCGCGATCATCCATATGGCCGCGCAATTGCGCACGCAAAGCGTGGGAGTGGGCCAGCGTGCGATGCACCACACGCACGCGCACATCGCCTTCGCGGTTGTGCGGCTGCAGAGGCTCATCCATGCGAATCAAGCTCAGGCATTGGCGTGCCATGACACGCACGCGAATGTTCAGATCACCCCAGAGCTTGCGCCCTTCCCAATAACGGTCGTAGGCCGTGTTGTTGCGAAAGCCCAGAAAAATAGCCAGTGGCAGGCCAATCAAGGTAAAGGGAATGGTGGTGACGGTGATCTTGATATCGAACAGATAGCCGTGGGCAAACGTCACCAACACCGCCAGCAAGATATTGATGCTGAGCTTCCAACTGATGCGCTGCAACACCGACCCTCTCATGATGAGAAACAGGGTCAGCCCATTAGGACGCTCTTGAACAATCATTGTGGTTGACACCAAGGGAAAACCCTTGATTTCACCACGCCGCAAATCTTCATTTCAGACATGACTGAAAGTTTCAAACCCAAGAGCATGGTCTTTAGCGGGCGCCAGCCGCGAGGTTTTGGGTACGTGCATGCGCAAGAACTCCATCTGATCAGCCAAGATGCGGCGGTTGCGCAAGATGAAATCTTCCCAGATGCTGGGCACATAGGGTGCATACAGCAGCGGCATGCACGCTTGCTCGGGCGTGCGTGGGCCCTTGCGGTGGTTACAGCTGGCGCAGGCTGTGACCAAGTTCATCCACGTGTTTTGGCCATTTTGGCAAATCGGCACAATGTGCTCGCGCGTGAGATGCTCCACCGCCAGGGTCTTGCCGCAGTAAGCGCACATATTGCAATCGCGGGCAAACAGCTTGGGGCCTGTCAGGCCCGGTGTCATCCCTTGCTGGTGGGTGCGGGGCACGCCACGTGTGCCGATGATGCTGTGTACCTCAATGCAGGACTGCAGGCCCGAAACGGCATTGTGCCCACCGTGAAACACGGCCACTGAGGAGCCCATGGTCCAGCGCACATCGTCTGCGGCATAGTGCAGCACCGCCTCTCCCAGGGTGATCCACGACTGGGGCAAGCCATGGGCGGACAGCTTCAAAACTCTCACGTTCGGCCTCCTTGCACAACAGCAGGTCGCAAGCTGCGGCCCACAGTCGGGCTCAGCGCGCCGTCTATCTACAGCGCAATATACTTGCTTTCGTTGACAAACTGCCGCCACGACCCGTCGGGCAGGTTTTGAGAGCTATAAAAACCAAAGCACACAATGAAGATTTTTCGTGGATTCAAACACCCTGGCCTGGCCCCGCGCTGCGCGGTCACCATTGGTAATTTTGACGGCGTACACCGTGGGCACCAGGCCATGCTGGCCTTGCTGTCTGCCGAAGCTGCGCAGCGCGGCATTCCTACCTGTGTGCTGACATTCGAACCCCATCCACGCGATTTCTTCGCTGCCAAATTCAAAAAGCCCGAGCTGGCCCCGGCCCGTGTCGGCACGCTGCGCGACAAGCTGTCGCAGCTACAGCACTGCGGGGTCGACCAAGTAATCGTGCTGCCGTTCAATGAAGCCTTGGCCAGCCAAACCCCGGCAGCATTTATTCAGGAAGTGCTGGTGGACGGTCTGGGCGCCCAGTATGTGCTGGTGGGCGATGACTTCAAATTTGGCGCCCAGCGTGCCGGTGACTACACCATGCTGGATGCCGCTGGCCAGCAACTGGGCTTTGATGTGGCCCGCATGAACAGCTACGAGGTGCATGGCGAGCGCGTCTCCAGCACCACCGTACGCGCTGCATTGGCAGGCGGTGACATGACGCTGGCGGCGCAAATGCTGGGCCACCCCTACACCATCTCCGGGCATGTAGTGCATGGCCGCAAGCTGGGGCGCCAATTGGCCGAATCCACGCCCGGCGCGCTGGATGGCTTTCGCACGCTGAATTTGCGCTTTAACCACTGGAAGCCTGCTGCCAGTGGCATTTTTGCCGTGCTGGTGCATGGCCTGCACGATCAGCCCCTGCGCGGCGTGGCCAACCTGGGTGTACGCCCCTCTTTGGACCCCCAGGACGTCAATGGCGGGCGCGTACTGCTGGAGACGCATTGCCTGGATTGGCCGTCTGCACTGGGTGGCGAAGGGGGCTACGGTAAAATCATCCGCGTGGAACTTTTGCACAAACTGCACGACGAGCTGAAATACGACAGTCTGGATGCCTTGACCCAAGGCATCGCCAAGGACTGCGATGACGCGCAGGCGTTTTTCGCGACCTACACTGAAACGCATCGCCAGACCACGCGCGATCGAATTTGACGCTCCTCGCCTTCGTCAGCTCGGGCGCCGACATTGCGCTCGGTGCTCCACCCCTCGCTTTTTTCGCCCGGCCCTAACGCCCGGCATGCCTTCAAGGTTCCCCCATGTCTGAACAGAAATCGAACAAGCCCGAAGCGTCTGTCTATCGCAGCACGCTGAACATGCCAGATACCGCCTTCCCCATGCGCGGCGATCTGCCCAAGCGCGAGCCTGCATGGGCCAAGGCCTGGGACGAGCAAGGCGTGTACAAAAAGCTGCGCGCAGCGCGTGCGGGCCAGCCCAAGTTCATCTTGCACGACGGCCCGCCCTACGCCAACGGCAAGATCCACATCGGCCATGCGGTCAACAAGATTCTGAAAGACATGATCGTCAAGAGCCGCCAGCTCGAAGGCTTTGACGCGCTGTACGCACCGGGCTGGGACTGCCACGGTCTGCCGATTGAAAACGCCATCGAAAAGCTGCACGGCCGCAACCTGCCGCGCGACGAGATGCAGGCCAAGAGCCGCGCATTTGCGACCGAGCAAATTGGTCAGCAGATGGAAGACTTCAAGCGCCTGGGCGTGCTCGGCGACTGGGACCACCCCTACAAGACCATGAACTACGCCAACGAGGCCGCTGAGTTGCGCGCCTTGAAAAAGGTCATGGAACGTGGCTTTGTCTACCGAGGTCTGAAGCCCGTGTACTGGTGCTTTGACTGCGCCTCGTCGCTGGCCGAATTCGAGATCGAATACCAAGACAAAAAGTCGCAAACGCTGGACGTGATGTTCCCGACGGCTGAGCCTGCCAAGCTGGCCGCAGCCTTTGGCCTGCCTCAGCTTTCCAAAGAAGCCTTTGTCGTGATCTGGACCACCACCGCGTGGACCATCCCCGCCAACCAGGCGCTGAACGTCAACCCCGATCTGGAATACAGCCTGGTGGACACCGAACGCGGCCTGCTAGTGCTGGCCTCTGCACTGGTCGAGAAGTGCTTGTCGCGCTGGAAGATCGAAGGCTCGGTCGTGGCCACCGCTTTGGGCAAAGCGCTCGACCACATGCCCTTCAAGCACCCGCTGGCCCATGTGGACAAGGGCTTTGACCGCATCTCGCCCGTTTACCTGGCCGACTACGCCACCGCCGACGACGGCACCGGTATCGTGCACTCGGCCCCGGCCTACGGTGTGGATGACTTCAACTCCTGCGTCAGCAATGGCATGGACTACAAGGACATCCTGAACCCCGTGCAAGGCAACGGCGTGTATGCCGCCGACCTGCCCATGTTTGGTGGCCAGCACATCTGGAAGGCCGTGCCCGTCATCTTGGATGCGCTGAAGGTGGCGAACCGCCTGATGGACACCACCGGGCTGGAGCACAGCTACCCGCACTGCTGGCGCCACAAAACGCCGGTGATCTACCGCGCAGCGGCCCAGTGGTTCATCCGCATGGACGAAGGCGAAGGCGTGTTCACCGACCCCGCCCAAAAGCCTGCACAAACCCTGCGCCAGATTGCTTTGGCCGCGATTGAGCAGACCAGCTTCTACCCGCAAAACGGCCAGGATCGCCTGCGTGCCATGATCGCCGGCCGCCCAGACTGGTGCATCTCGCGCCAGCGTTCGTGGGGCGTGCCGATTCCCTTCTTCCTGCATGTGGACACGGGCGCTTTGCACCCGCGCACGATGGAAATCATCGATCAGGCTGCGGCCATGATCGAAGAAGGCGGTATCGAGGCCTGGAGCCGCGTGACCACCGAAGAAATCCTGGGTGCCGAAGAAGCCAAGCACTACACCAAGAGCACCGACATTCTGGAAGTGTGGTTCGACTCGGGCTCCACCTTCTGGCACGTGCTGCGCGGCACGCACCCTGAGCACCACCACAACGAAGGCCCTGAGGCCGACCTGTACCTGGAAGGCCACGACCAGCACCGTGGCTGGTTCCACAGCTCGCTGCTGCTGGCCTCGGCCATCTTTGGCCGCGCGCCGTACCGTGGCCTGCTGACGCACGGTTTCACCGTAGACGGCCAGGGCAAGAAGATGTCCAAGTCGGTGGGTAACACCGTGGCGCCGCAGGACGTGTCCAACAAGATGGGCGCCGAAATCATTCGCCTGTGGGTGGCCTCGACCGATTACTCGGGCGACCTGGGCATTGACGAGAAAATTTTGGCCCGCGTGGTCGACGGCTACCGCCGCATTCGCAACACCCTGCGCTTCTTGCTGGCCAACACCAGCGACTTTGATGCGGCCACCGAATCGGTGCCTTACGCCGACATGCTGGAGATTGACCAGTACGCGCTGGCGCGTGCGGCCGAGCTGCAAAAAGACATTCTGGCCCACTACAAGGTCTACGAGTTCCACCCCGTGGTCGCCAAGATCCAGCTGTTCTGCTCGGAAGACCTGGGCGGCTTCTACCTGGATGTGTTGAAAGACCGCCTGTACACCAGCGCACCCAAGAGCCTGGCACGCCGCTCGGCGCAGACCGCGCTGCACCAGATCACCCACGCACTGCTGCGCTGGATGGCACCTTTCCTGTCGTTCACGGCTGAAGAAGCGTGGAAGATTTATGGCGACAGCGACTCCATCTTCCTGGAAACCTTCACCGACCTGCCCGAAGGCAGCGAGGCTTTGCTGGCCAAGTGGACACGCCTGCGCGCCATCCGCGATGTGGTCAACAAAGACATCGAAGATGTGCGCACCACCGGCACCGTGGGCTCGTCGCTGCAGGCCGAAGTCACGCTGACGGCCGAGCCCGAAGACCTGGCGCTGCTGCAAAGCTTGAAGGACGACCTGAAGTTTGTCTTCATCACCTCCGCAGCAACTGCCGTTGCAGGCGACGCACTGACTACATCGGTAAACGCCAGCGAAGCCGCCAAGTGCGAGCGCTGCTGGCATTACCGCGAAGACGTGGGTGTGAACCCTGCGCACCCCACCCTGTGCGGGCGTTGTGACAGCAACCTGCATGGTGCGGGCGAAGTACGCACCCAGGCATAAGCACAGGTCTTGCAATAAAAGTAGCGGCATGCCCTAGTAAACATTGACTTTCCCTATGGTTTCATACGGAAAGCCAATCAACACTAGGGCATCTAGCTATGTTTTCTACAGCATCCTTTTTTAGGCCCCGTATGACTGCTACACCTGCCCACCCTGTTGATGGACAGCCCCGCACCGCTGCTTACTGGCCCTGGCTGGTATGGGCGCTGGCGCTGATCGGTATCGACCAAGTGACCAAACAGTGGATTTTGAGCCTCTACCAGTATGGTGACTGGACGCCCGTCACCAGCTTCTTCAACATCGTGCGGGCACACAACACGGGCGCAGCGTTTTCCTTTCTGGCGGAAGCGGGCGGATGGCAGCGCTGGTTCTTTGTGCTGATTGGTGTGGTGGCTACGGTGCTGATCATCTGGCAGTTGCGCAAGCACCCGGCGCAAAAGTTCTTTTGCTTTTCCATCTCGTCCATCCTGGGTGGCGCGATTGGCAACGTGGTGGACCGCCTGCAGCATGGCTATGTGGTGGATTTTCTGGACTTTCACTTTGGCGGCTGGCACTACCCGGCGTTCAACGTGGCCGACATGGCCATTTGCGTGGGCGCAGCTTGCCTGGTTCTGGACGAAATACTTCGCGCACGCAGGGCCAAACGCAGCGCAGCGTCTGCCTGAGCCACAGGCCGACTCCGTAAACGTAAAAAGCAGGTGCATCACCTGCTTTTTTTAATGAGGCCCAGTCAATCCTGTATACAAACCGCACCCTATCGTGCGTTATTGGCATTGTCTGGCATCGGTCTTCGCGGGTCGGGCTTATATTCCTTGGCTTCCTTGCAGAGCGTACATGAAGCATTTATTGAATCTTTTGGCGGCGATAGCCCTCCTTGTTTGGGGCACTCAACTGGTACGAACCGGCATCTTGCGCGTGTTCGGTGCCAATTTGCGGCAACTCATTTCCCGGGGCGTCAGCACGCGCCTTACGGCCGTACTCTCGGGAATTGGCGTAACGGCCATCGTGCAGTCCAGCACGGCCACCGCCTTGATTGTTTCGTCGTTCGTCGGGCAAGGAATGATCTCGCTCACCGCGGCCTTGGCCGTGATGCTGGGGGCCGATGTGGGCACCAGTTTGATGGCCGTGGTGTTCTCGCTGGATCTGTCGTGGCTGTCGCCCCTGTGTATCTTTTTGGGCGTGGTAATGTTTGTCGCCCGCCAGGATGAGACGGTGGGGCGCGTCGGCCGCGTGCTGATTGGTCTGGGTCTCATGCTGCTGGCGCTGCGGCTGATTACCGAAGCGACCGCTGTGCTGACGCAAAGCCCGGTGATGGTGACGCTGCTGGAAGCGCTGACCAGCGACATCACCATGGAGGTGCTGACCGGCGCCATTTTGGCCATTATTTGTTACTCCAGCTTGGCTACGGTGTTGCTGGTGGCCACACTCGTGGCCTCGGGCGGTATTCCGGTGGAAGTTGCACTGGGCCTGGTGATTGGCGCAAATTTGGGCAGCGGTTTGCTTGCAGTGCTGACCACCCTGAAGTCCAGCATCCAGACGCGCCAGGTGCCCCTGGGCAATTTGATGTTCAAGATGATCGGCGTCGTGCTGATGATTCCGCTGATTAACCCGTGGCACACCTACATGAGCGGCGTGGTCAGCGAGACAGGATCGCTGGTGGTGCTGTTCCACCTGGCTTTCAACCTGATCGTGGCCGTGGTCTGCATCATGCTGACCGGCAAAATTGCGTGGCTGGTGCAAAAGCTGCTGCCCACTGAAGTCGCTTCGCCTTCCAGCTCACGCCCACACCATCTGGATGTTTCCGCCTTGAGCACGCCTTCACTGGCGATTTCCTGCGCAGCCCGCGAAGCACTGCACCAGGCCGACGTGGTGGAATCCATGCTGAAGGGCTTGCAGAAAGTCTGGCAGACCGATGACCAGAAACTGGCGCAGGAGCTGCGCAAGCTCGACGATGAAGTGGACGATCTGTACTCCGCCATCAAGTACTACATGACCAAGATCTCCCGCGCGGAACTCGATGAAAAAGAGGGCCGACGCTGGACGGACATCATCAGCTTCACCATCAACATGGAGCAAGTGGGCGATCTGGTCGAGCGCGTGCTGCAGGACGTGGAAGACAAGAAGATCAAAAAGGGGCGCCATTTCTCGCAGGCCGGTCTGGAAGAAATCAACCTGCTGCACGCGCACCTAGTGGACAACCTGCGTCTGGCCATGAGCGTGTTCCTCAACGGTAATGTGCGCGATGCACAAAAGCTGCTGGAAGAAAAGGCACGTTTTCGGGATCTGGAGCTGGCTTATTCCGCCACCCACCTGGATCGCCTGTCGGAGAACACGGTGCAGAGCATTGAAACCAGCTCGCTGCACATTGACTTGATCAGTGACCTCAAGCGCATCAACTCGCTGCTGTGCTCGGTGGCCTATCCAATTTTGGAGTCCGCTGGCGCGCTGGCACCCAACCGCTTGCGCGAACCCCTGAACGACCGCTAAGTCAGTTTCGCTGATCGATGAGTCTGTTCTTGCGCAGCCAAGTCTGTGACGAAAAAGCCGCTGAGTTTTCAGCGGCTTTTTTTATGGGGTGGGCATCCTTAACCCTTACAGCTTCAGGTACGCCGCCAGCACCAGGCTGGCTTCGGGGGTGAACTTGCCTTGCACCAGCCACTCCATCAGCGTGGCGGCGTCGAAGCACTGAAACTGCTGCACCTCGCCATCCTGATTGCGGGGCTCCATGTCGGCAGGCACCGTGGCGCTGAACCAGTCGATACGCTCCCGCATATAGGCAATGCCACCGGCCACTTCATCGCTGGGGCAAGCCATGTCCACATGCCCGCCGTATTCCAGTTTCAGCAGCTGGGTAACGTCCAGCCCCGCTTCTTCCTGCACCTCTCGGGCCAGTGCCTGTTTCAGGTTATCGGTGGCGGCCACCATACCGCCCATCAGCGTGTCCCACTGATGGGGATAGTGCGACTTGGTGGCACTGCGCTGCTGTACCCACATGCAGCCATTGGGCGCTAACCCGACTAGGTGCACGGCATGCGTGACCACGCCCAGCACGCGCACAGCGCCACGCTCCACCGTGGCCACACGCTGGCCCTGTGCGGTGCTCACGGCAATCTGCTCATCGCGCCACGGGCCAATGCTGCCCGCTTCGCGCAGCAACTGCGCCAAAGCGTTCAGACCAAAGCTGGCTTCCGGGGCCGTCAGACTCCATGCCTCTCCCATGCCGGGGGCTTTTTTGTGCGTCAAGGCAATGCGCTGGCCCAGCAATCGATCGACTCTCAAGTTATCCAGCAAGCCCTGTGCCACTGTGCCAATGATTTGTCCATTCCACAGCAAGGGAACACGCGGTTTTGCGGGAGGGCACTGTGATTCACTGCGAAGCTTTTCTAACCAATTCATCATCTCTCCTGGTGGGCCAATCTTCTGCGCTGCCTCAGCTTACAAGGTCAAAATACTTGACCCTGTGGTCTGGCGCGCCTCCAGCGCTACATGGGCTGTGCGTACTTCGTGCAAGGCATAGCGCTGGGATATATGAATCTGTACCTGCCCGCTTTGCACCACGCTGAACAAGTCGTCAGCCATCGCCTGTGTGGTCTCGCGGCTGTGCGCGTACACAAATACGCTGGGCCGCGTCACATACAGCCCCTTGGCCGCCAGCGCCGCCAGGCCGAAGGGCGGTACCACCCCGGAGGCATTGCCAAACGACACCATCAGACCCAGACGGCGCAAGCAAGCCAGCGAGCCTTCCCACGTATCTTTGCCCACGCTGTCATACACCACTTTGACGCCCTGGCCGCCAGTGATCGCCTGCACCTGGGCGGCAAAATCCTGTGTGCGGTAATTGATAGCATGCGAGGCCCCATTGGCAAGGGCAAGCTGGCATTTTTCATCAGATCCTGCCGTGGCAATTAACTGCAACCCTAGCGCCTTGGCCCATTGGCAGGCAATCAAACCGACGCCGCCGGCGGCCGCATGGAACAACACAAAATCTCCGCTTTGCAAACCTTGTGCGGGCAGACATTGTTTGAGCAGGTACTGCACCGTCAAGCCCTTGAGCATCATGGCGGCGCCCGTTTCAAAGCTGATGCTGTCGGGCAGCTTGCAGACATGCGTGGCAGGCATGACACGGCGCTCGCAGTAGCTGCCCGGAGGGTTGCTGGCATACACCACGCGGTCACCGATTTGGAGATGGGCCACGCCGTCGCCGACGGCCTCGACCACACCTGCAGCCTCCATCCCCAGCTGCAGTGGCAAAGGCAAGTTGTAGACACCCGAGCGCTGGTAGACGTCAATAAAATTGAGCCCGATAGCGTGGTGGCGCAACAGGATTTCTCCTGCGGCAGGCTGCCCGACGGGGCGCTCCACCAGTTCAAGAACCTCAGCCCCACCCGTGCGTGTAATTTGGACAGTTTTGCTCATTGCGCTGCTCATGCTTTTCAGTCTCCTACAGTGTTTGATCCGCTGGCAAGTCTTCTATCGTGCCACGCGCGCGACGCATCACCGTGACACATGCGCGCTACCATCCGGTGGATGAGTTCCCCATTGACATTCAGTACGGTTGCCATGCTGACCATGGCCCCGCTGCTTTGGGCAGGCAACGCCATCGTTGGCCGCCTTGTTCACGATCTAATCTCCCCTTTTACGCTGAATCTGGTGCGCTGGTGCATTGCTTTTGTGCTGTTGTTACCACTGGCCGCCTACGTGCTACGCAAAAACAGTGCCATTTGGCAGTGCTGGAAGCAGTACGCCGTGCTCGGCATTCTGGGTATTGGCAGCTATAACGCGCTGCTGTATCTGGCGCTCAAGACATCGTCACCGTTGAACGTGACCCTGGTGGGTTCGAGCATGCCCATCTGGATGCTGCTGATTGGCCGCATCTGGTTTGGCACCGCCATCAGCGGGCGCCAGACCCTGGGCGCTATTTTGTCGGTGCTGGGCGTCGCGATTGTGCTGAGCCGAGGCGATGCCCAGCAACTCCTGAAGCTGCAACTCGTGCCGGGCGACTGGTTCATCTTGATGGCCACGATTGTGTGGTCGCTCTACAGCTGGCTGCTCTCGCGCAGCGCACAGTCCATGCCCAGCCAGCACGAGGTGCGCAGCAACTGGGCCGCATTCCTGATGGCGCAAATGGTGTTTGGCATTGGCTGGTCGGCGGTGCTGGCTGGCGGTGAAGCCGCGGTCGGTAGCCTGGTCTTCATCCCCAGCTGGAAGCTGGCTGCTGCCATGCTGTTCATCGTGATTGGCCCGGCCATTCTGGCCTACCGTTTCTGGGGCGAAGGCGTGCGCCGCGCAGGCCCGGCCACGGCGGGTTTTTTTGCCAATCTGATTCCACTGTTTACCGCTTTGCTGTCCATTCCCATCCTGGGGCAGATCCCCCAGCTCTACCATGGGGTGGCTTTTGCGCTGATTGTGGGCGGCATCGTGGTGTCATCGCGCAGGTAAGCGGGTCAATTTTTCCCAAAAAAAGCAGCCTCAGCTGCTTTTTTTGTACGCGCGAGAGCGTTTTAGAACGTCCCGGCAAACAAACCGCCATCGGGCAGGATGTTCTGGCCCGTCATATAGCCGGCGTGCTGGCTGCACAAAAAGGCACAGATCGCGCCAAACTCCGCAGCATTGCCAAAGCGCTTGGCAGGAATTTGCGCCGATTGGAGTTGTCGAATGTCGGCCACCTCTTTGCCGCTCTTGCTGGCCGCAGCTTGGTGGGTGGAGGCCAGACGGTCGGTATCGAACTTGCCGGGCAGCAGGTTGTTGATGGTCACGCCCTTGGCGGCAATGCCTGAACGCGCCAGGCCCGCTACAAAGCCCGTCAGCCCGGTGCGTGCGCCATTGGACAGGCCCAAAATATCAATTGGTGCCTTCACCGCGCTGGAGGTGATATTGACGATGCGACCAAAGCCGCGTGCTGCCATGCCATCGACGGTTGCCTTGATCAACTCAATGGGCGTGAGCATGTTGGCATCCACCGCCTTGATCCAGTCCTCGCGCTCCCAGTCGCGGAAATCACCTGTCGGCGGGCCGCCAGCGTTGGTCACCAGAATGTCGAAATCGGTGCCCGGGCCACCGGCCACGCTGAACACCGCAGCGCGGCCTTCAGGCGTGGTGATATCACAGGCGACCGCCAAGACTTCTACGGCTTTTTGACCGCTAGCCCTTGCTGCATCTAGGCTGATAGCTCTCAATTGGGCAGCAGCCGTTTGCAGTGCAGCATCACCGCGCGCATTGATGACGACGTTCACACCCTCTTCGACCAGCGCCTTGGCGCAGCCATAGCCCAAGCCTTTGCTTGCGCCGCACACCAGAGCCCATTTGCCCGCAATACCTAAATCCATGTGCCTTGCTCCTTAAACTTTTTGATCGGCTGTGGCCGGTTTTTTGGCCCAGCGCGTAAAGACAAAGATACCCACCATCACCAAACTGGTGCCCGCCACCATCCAGACATTGAGCTGCTCGTCCAGCAACCACACGCCCATCAAGATGGTGGAGAGCGGGCCAATCATGCCCGTCTGCGCCGTCATGCCCGCGCCAATGCGTTCAATGGCCATCATCACCATCAACACCGGGGCCACCGTACAGACGGTGGAATTGAGCAGCGACAGCCACAGCACCTGCGGCGCTACCTGCATGGCAGACAGGGGCTGCGTCAGCACAAACTGCGCAATACAAAAGAAGCACGCCACGCTGGACGCCAGCCCCACCAACCGCAGCGAGCCCAGGCGCTTGACCATCTCGCCGCTGTAGACCATGTAAACGGCATAGCTGATGGCACTGCCCAGCACCAGCAATGCGCCCAGCGCGGCATTGCTGCCTTGCGCGCCCAGCTCATGGCCAAACACCAGCAGCACGCCGCTGTAACTCACCAGCATGCCTGCAAACTGCCCCCACGTAATCCCGCGCTTGTAGACCACCCAGCCAAAGATCACCACCAGCGTCGGGTTGAGGTACAGGATCAGGCGCTCCAGCGCCGCAGTGATGTAGGCCAGCCCGGCAAAGTCCAGATAACTGGCCAGGTAGTAGCCCGAAAAGCCCAACCCGATCACGCCCAGCCAGTCCTTGCGCGTCAGCGCTGCCTTGCCGCGCCCGGCCCACCAGGCCATCAGCAAAAAGACTGGCAGCGCAAACAGCATGCGGTACATCAGCAGCGTGACGGCGTCCACGCCATAGCGGTAGGCCAGCTTGACGATGATGGCCTTGCCACTGAAGGCAATCGCGCCCAGCATGGCCAGCGTGAGCCCCAGCGCTATGCCTTTGTTAGCTACTGGCCCTGATGATTGAAGGTTTTCAGACACAATACTTCCCGATCTCTAGCAAACACAACGGCTAGCAGCTCTCATTTTTAATGTTTGCCACCAAATAAACGGTGGTGCAGACGGCGCAGCGACCACCACACGCTGAACGCCACCACGGGAATGGCAATCGCTGCCGTAATCTCGGGCGACAAGGGCCAGCCCAGCTTTTGCGCTCCCTTAGCCAGGTAGCTGATCAGCCCGGTGATGTAGTAGGTAATCGCCGCGACCGACAGGCCCTCGACCGTGGATTGCAGCTTGAGCTGCATACCTTGGCGGTCGTTCATCGTTGCCAGAATTTCCTGGTTGCTTTGCTGCTGCTCAATCTCCACCCGTGTGCGCAGCAAATTGCTCACGCGCGAGACGCGCTGCGACAGGGCGTTCTGGCGGTGTACGGCCCACTCGCAAGTGCTGCGCGCGGGCGACAAGCGCCGCTCCATGAACTCTTGAATGGTCAACAAGCCCGACAAGCGCTCTTCGCGCAAATCGTGAATGCGTTTGTCCACCAGCTCAAAGTAAGCCTTGCTGGCCGAAAAGCGCGAGTGCGTGGCTGCGTATTCGCTCTCTACCTGCCCGGCCAAGCGGGTCAGGCGGTCCAGCAAGTCGGGCTCATCTTCGCGCCCGGCTTCCCGAATGGCACGCGCCAGATCGGCCAAGTCTTTTTCTGCCGTACCCAGTACGGCCGCCGCTTTGCGCGCAGCAGGCAGACCCAACAAGGCTGCCATGCGGTAGGTTTCAATCTCCAGTACCCGCTGCACCAGCCGCCCCAGACGGCGCGGGCTGACGCTGGCCGAAGGTTTGACCAAAATGCGCGAATAGCCGTCTGCGTGAATCGCAAAGTCGGTACACAGCTCCGTGTGCCCCACATGCACTGAGGAGCCCGCCAAGGTGTCGTCATTGAGCATTTGCTGCACCAGGTGCCGAATGCCTTTGTGCTCGCACTGAATGTCTTGCACGATCCAGAGGTGCACGCTGCTCAGACACAAGCCAGGGATATCTTTGAGCCACTGCTGCGGCACTTCTTCAATCGCGCAGGCAGGCGAGCGCGCATTCAACGGCGCATCAGCAGGCAACGGCACCATGAACGTCCAGCAGACAAATTCTGTGTGCAGTTCCCAGCGCAAGCGAAACGCGCCAAAGTCCATGCGCAAATGCGTGCAATCGGCGTCGGGCCCTGTGCGGTGGTGGTCATGCATCAAAGTCGCCAGGTGCTGACGGCTTTGCTCACGCTGCTGGGCATCGACCAGCATCACCAAATGGGTAATTGCCGCGGGGCCTTGTTCAGCCTCTGCGGGCCGGGCGTGGACTTCATTGTGTAACAGGGCACGCAAAGGGTGCTGGGCGGCTTGGGGCAAAACTGGCATAAAACGGGGAAAATCGGCACACGAAAACAGCTATTTAGCCGCTTATTGTGGGGCTTTCACCGTGCTGACGGCAGCGCAAACAAAGTAGCCCCGCATCGCGGGGCCAGGAATGTGCCGACCCAACCTGGCGGTTGGTCAGCCTGCCGCAGCAGGGCTGCCGCTTAAAAAGTTTCCCAATCGTCGTCACTCGCCGCCTTGGCCTGCGCGACTGCCTTGGTCTGTGCCACCGCCTTGGGCTTTGCCTTGGCAATCATCGCTGCGGGCTTGTCTGCAGGCACCTTCTTGCTGGTGGAGCGCGGAGCGGATGCGCCCACGCTGACCGGTGCTGGCGTGCGGTAAGAGGCAGCAGGCTTGCTGTGGCCGACATCAAATTTCGACACCACTTGCAGCAAGCGATTTGCTTGCTCGCTCATGGCGTTCGCAGCAGCGCTGGACTCTTCCACCAAGGCAGCGTTTTGCTGCGTCATCTGGTCCAGGTTGCTGACCGCATGATTCACTTGGGAGAAACCATCGCGCTGTTCGCTGGCCGAGGCAGTAATCTCACCGATCAAGTCCGTCACGCGGCGCACGCTGGCCACAATCTCTTCCATGTTGCTGCCCGCTTGGGACACCTGCACAGCGCCAGCCTCCACACTGCTTACGCTGGCCGAAATCAGCGTCTTGATCTCCTTGGCCGCTTCTGCACTGCGACCGGCCAGGCTGCGCACTTCACCGGCCACCACGGCAAAACCACGCCCTTGCTCGCCAGCGCGCGCGGCTTCCACAGCGGCGTTCAGCGCCAAGATATTGGTCTGAAAGGCAATGCCGTCAATCACGCCAATGATGTCGCTGATCTTGCGGCTGGACGCATTGATCTGCTCCATGCTCAACACCACTTGCTGCACCACATCGCCACCCCGTGTGGCGGCTTGCACGGCGGTCGCTGCCAACTGGTTGGCCTGGCGCGAAGTATCGGCGGCTTGGTTGACCGAGGCGGTCATCTCTTCAATGCTGGCGGCAGTTTGCTGCAAGCTGGCCGCCGACTGCTCGGTGCGCGAAGACAAATCCTGATTGCCCGAAGCAATTTGGCTGGCCGCGGAAGACACCGCATCCACGCCAGTGCGTACCTCACCAATCACGGCACGCAACTTGCCGGCCATCTCGTTGAGCGCGCGCAGCAATTGCCCGAATTCATCTGCGCGATGGGACTTCACATTCACAGTGAGTTTGCCATCGCCAATGCTTTCTGCCAAAGACACGGCTTCTTTCAGCGGCTGGGTAATGCTGCGCACCAGCCACTGCGCCAAGAAAATACCAATCAGCAGTAACGCGGTAGAGACTGCCCAGCCCATCCATGTGGCCTGCGCACGCACTTTTTCAGCGGCATTGTTGACAATTTCCAACTGCGAACGCTGGAAATCAATGAAGCCATCAAAAGCTTGGTAATAGGTATTCGCGCCAGCTGCATAAGGGCCAAAAGCAAAATTAGCGCGGCCGTAATAGTCCTCATCATTCAGATCTTTTTCGGCCTGCACACGCAGTGCTCGCAAATCTCCACGCAGTTTGGAAATTTTCGCGTATTGCTCTCGCTCGCTGTCCGTACTCAAAGACTCTTCCAGCTCCTTGAATGCAGCCACCGTAACTTTGACGTTCTCATTCAAACGCTTTCTGAGCTCTGCCTGCACCCGTTCTTCATTGCTACCGAATTGCGCGATACCAATTTCTGAAGCAGCCAAGGCCGTGCCACGCACATATTGAAGCTGTGCAATTTTGCGTTCAATCTGCTGAATGTCTTGCAGTGATTTTTCCAGCGCATTTTCTGCAGAGCTACGCATCCACAGATTGCTCAAGAGCATCGCAACCAAAAGCCCCAAAATCGCGCCCCACAGCTTAGGTGCCACGCGCATATTCTTCAAATTCATAACTCAACTTATTCTCTTCACCTATCGTGGCCCCGTATGCAACCAAAGTGTTCACCGGGGGAAAATTTGCCAAAAACCACAACCAACGCAGCATCAGCAGTCTGCTTGCCCAGCTAAAGCCCCGCACCATCGACGATCAGTTTTAACCATTGGCAAACTTTCAACCGGGCGCCCCATTATGTTGTAACCAAGCGTTCGCCTAATGGTTACTACCAATTAATTCTTCTCAGAATTCCAAATAAAAAGCACCCCGCGGGGTGCTTTTTATTGAAGTAATTACCAACTTTCCGAATTACTCTTCCACGAAGGCTTCTTCGCGCTTGTTCTTGATCGATGGCAAGCACACGACCACCAGCAACACCACAGCCAGGAACAACATTACGGCAGAGATGGGACGGGTCACAAAGACCGACCAGTCACCACGCGACAGCAGCAGTGCGCGGCGCAGGTTTTCTTCCATCATCGGGCCCAAGATAAAGCCCAGCAACAACGGTGCAGGCTCGGTACCCAGTTTGTAGAACACATAGCCGATGAAACCGAAGATACCCACCATCCACACGTCGAACTCGGAGTTCTTCGTACCGTACACACCCACTGCGCAGAACAGCACAATCGCAGGGAACAACCAGCGGTAAGGTACCGACAGCAACTTGATCCACATGCCAATCATGGGCAGGTTCAAGATGATCAGCATCGCGTTACCAATCCACATAGAGGCGATCAGGCCCCAGAACAGTTCTGGGTTGCTGGTCATCACCTGAGGGCCAGGCTGGATGTTGTGGATGGTCATCGCGCCCACCATCAGCGCCATCACAGCGTTCGGTGGGATACCCAGTGTCAGCAAAGGAATGAACGAAGTTTGCGAGCCTGCGTTGTTGGCAGCTTCAGGGGCTGTCACACCGCGGATATTACCTTGACCAAATGGAACTTCGCCGGGGCGCAGTTGGGTCTTCTTTTCGATGGTGTAAGCAGCAAACGCTGACAACATGGCACCACCGCCGGGCAAGATACCCAAGGAAGAACCCAGCAAAGTACCGCGCACCATGGCGGGGAACATGAGCTTCAAGTCTTGCTTGGTCGGCATCAGGCCCGTGACCTTGGCAGTAAAGACTTCGCGCTCATCGTCGGGCTTGGACAAGTTGGCAATGATTTCACCGTAGCCAAACACACCCATGGCGATCACGACAAAGTCGATACCGTCGGTCAGTTCTGGAATGTCAAAGCTGTAACGTGCCACGCCAGAGTTCACGTCCGTGCCGATCATGCCAAACAGCAGACCCAGCACGATCATGCCCACGGCCTTGAGCAGGGAGCCAGAGGCCAGCACCACGGCACCAATCAGGCCCAAGACCATCAGCGAGAAGTACTCTGCCGGGCCAAACATGAAGGCCACTTCAGTCAATGGAGGCGCAAACGCCGCCAAGATCACAGTACCTACGCAGCCAGCAAAGAAAGAACCGATACCTGCTGCCGCCAACGCCGGGCCTGCTCGCCCTTTGCGCGCCATCTGGTAGCCGTCAATCATCGTCACCACCGACGATGATTCACCCGGCAAGTTCACCAAAATGGCTGTGGTCGAGCCACCGTATTGCGCACCGTAATAAATACCAGCCAGCATGATCAGCGCAGCCACAGGCGGCAGCGAGTAAGTGGCGGGGAGCAGCATGGCGATCGTTGCAACAGGGCCCAAGCCCGGCAAGATACCAATCAACGTACCCAAGATACAGCCAATCAGGCAGTACATGAGGTTTTGCGCGGTGAAAGCTACGCTAAACCCCAGCGATAAATGTTCAAACAATTCCACGATGCAAGTCTCCTGGGGGAATTAGCCAACGATGAAGGTAGGCCAAACGGGGAACTGCAGGTTCAAAGCCCACACGAACACCGCATAGCTGCCAACCGCCAAGATCAAGGAAAGCACCAGCACTTCCTTGTAATTGACATTCTTACCGGCTGTACTGGCGATAAACACCAAACCGATGATGGCCACCATCAAGCCAAAGCCGGGAATGCCCAAAGCAGGCACGCCGACCAGCAGCAAACCAAAGGTGAAGTTGGCAGCCAGCACGAAGAAGATTTGCTTCCATGCCCACTTGCCAATAGGGTCTCCGTCGCTGGGGCCCTGCAGCGTGGCTTTGAACGAAATCACCAGGCCAATCAGGGACAACAAGACACCCAAAATCAGCGGAAAGTAACCAGGCCCCATGCGCGCTGCGGTACCGACGTTGTAGTCGATCGCACCGATAGCAAAAGCAAGGCCCACCACCAGATACATCAATCCGGCAAAGAAGTCTTTTTGACTCTTAATTTTCACGAAACGTCTCCACAAAGGATTTGCGACCGGTGCAATTCTGTAAGCAAAGTGAAGGCAAATTTATGTGGGTTCCACCTACAGAGGTGATGAATATCTCTTTGTTTTACACGTGCTTATACGCGTTTACCCTCAAAAACACCCCATGCAGTCACAGCCTTAAACCTGATGAGGTGCGTCGGGATGTAACGCGGCAGCAACCTGTGCTGCGCTTTTGTCGCCAGCTCAAACAACGCTGTGCAGTTACCGCAAAGGTGGGGTGGTGGCGATGACTTCGGCCAAGGTGGTGATGCCTTCTGCCACCCGCAAAGCGCCCGACAGACGCAAAGGGCGCATGCCGTCTTGCACGGCTTGCCGGCGCAAGGCATCGATGGATGGCGTCTGGTTAATGTGCTGCTGCAGCGCCTGGCTGCTCAGCAACAGTTCATAGAGCCCCATACGGCCTTTAAAGCCGGTCATGCGGCAGGCTTCACAGCCTACGCCCGCGTAGGGTTTGGAGCTGCCACTGAACTTCCACGGCGCCATGAACTCCGCCAGCATTTCAGGCGTGGTCTCGGGGTCGGATTGCTTGCATTGCGGACACAACACGCGCACCAGGCGCTGCGCCAGTACACCCAGCAAAGTGGCGTTGAGCAAATACGCAGGCACGCCCAGCTCCATCAGGCGACTCACTGCGCTGGGAGCATCGTTGGTGTGCAACGTTGAGAACACCAAGTGCCCCGTCAGGGCCGCCTGCACGGCCATCTCTGCAGTGGCGGTGTCGCGAATTTCTCCGACCATGATGATGTCCGGGTCCTGGCGCATCAGCGCGCGCAGACCTTCGATAAAGCCAAAGTCCAACTGCGGCTGAGCCTGCGTCTGGTTAAACGCAGGCTCAATCATTTCAATCGGGTCTTCAATGGTGCTGACGTTGACTTCTTCGGTCGCCAGGCGCTTGAGCGTGGCGTACAGCGTGGTGGTCTTGCCAGAGCCCGTAGGGCCTGTGACCAAAATGATGCCGTGCGGGCGCTGCACCAGCGTTTCCCAGCGCTGCGCATCGTGCGGGGTAAAACCGAGCTGGTCGAGCTGCTTGACCGTGTTGTCCGGGTCAAAAATACGCATCACCATCTTCTCGCCGAACGCCGTGGGCAAGGTGGACAGGCGCATTTCAATTTCTTCACCCCGCGGGTTGCGGGTTTTGATGCGGCCATCCAGCGGTCGGCGCTTTTCCACCACGTCCATGCGGCCCAGTAATTTAATGCGCGCAATCATGGCGTTGAGCACGCCCATGGGCATGCGGTACACGGAGTGCAGCACGCCATCAATCCGGAACCGGATCACGCCCTGCTCACGCCGGGGTTCCAGGTGAATATCGCTGGCCCGCTGATCGAAAGCGTACTGCCACAGCCAGTCCACCACACGGATCACGCTGGTGTCATTGGCATCCAGCTGCTTGTTGCTGCGTCCCAGCTCCACCAGTTGCTCAAAACTGCCTGACTGCGGCGCATGGCCTGCTTTCTGGGCAGAACGCACAGAGTTAGCCAGCGCAAAAAACTCGCTGGTATAGCGTTGAATATCGGCCGGGTTGGCCATCACCCGGCGCACCGATTTGCGCGTCTGGCGCTCCACCTCAGCCACCCAGTGCACGACAAAGGGCTCGGCTGTGGCCACCACAATCTCGCTGTTGCCCACTTGCACCGGCAGCACCTTATGGCGCGTGGCATAAGGTGCGCTCATGGCATCGCCCACACGGGCCACATCCACTTTGAGCGGGTCAATGCGCAGATAGCCCATGCCAGTGCTGGCTGCCACAAAAGCCGTCAGGCTCTCCAGATCCAAAGGCATGCCATCGCTGGAGCGGGCCACGCCCACGCTGGCCAGTCGCACCAGCGGGTGCTGGCTGCTTTCAGCCGTGGCGCAGCGCGCATGCACGCGCTCAGCTTCGGCAGCATCCACCACCCCATCTTCGCGCAGCCACTGCAGCACCAATCGCCATTCCAGCGCGCAGCCGCTGTGTGGCCCATCCACAGAACGAAGCGAGAGCGAGGCAGCAGAAGGCGTGATAGAGGTCATGGTCAGCAAGCAATAGAAAGCAGTTTGTCCCTACTGTACTTGCTTGGATCAGGCGCTTTTCGGCGGTGTGTCCATCACCTGCTTGAACACTTTGAGCCACTTGCTCGCCGGCAAACCAAAACGCGCCTGCACGGCCTCGGCGCGCACTTGCAACTCTTCGCGCGACAAGGCTGTGGGCACGCGCTGCGCCAGCACAATGGTGTTGCCTTCGCGTGTCGGCTTGAAAGCCCAGACGTGGCCCTGGCCAAAGGCCTCGGTGATTTTGTCCAGACTGCGCTGGTAGCTTGATGCACGGCCAAACAGGTTTACTGTCATGCAACCTTCGGGCGTGAGCATGTTGCGGCAGTCGCTGTAGAACTCGACGCTGTCGAGCACCGGCGCTGCAGCGTTGTGGTCGTACAAATCGACCTGCAGCGCATCGACCGCGCCCTGCCAGCGGGGCTTCAGGATTTCCATGGAGGCATCGCCCAGCACCACTTCCAGCATGTCGTTGTCGTGCGGCAGCTTGAACCAGGTGCGGCAGATGTTGACGACCAGCGGATTGATCTCCACCGCCGAGGTGTGCATCTTGAGCTTCTTGTAGTGAAACTTGGTCAGCGCCGCAGCGCCCAGACCCAGTTGCACGGCCTTGCGCTCGGTGAGGGTGTCCAGGTCCACAAACAGCAGCCACGCCATCATGCGCTGCACGTATTCCAGATCAATCTCAAACGGCTCCTTGAGCTTCATGGAGCCCTGCACCCACGGCGTACCCAGATGCAGATAGCGTGCGATGCCGTCGTCCGACACACTCACTTGCGGCATTTCTTCTTCCACGGTTCCGCTGGAAATTTTCTTGCGTGCAGCCACGTCTTTGTCTTTCTATAAAAGGCCTGCGGCCTGCATTACGTCACGCCACGCGCTGAGTTTGCGCTCCAAACTCCAGCTGGCATTGGCCGGACTGGTCGATGGCAGCTTGTACACCTGCAGCCCCAAGCCCGTCAGTTTGCTGGCGTGCTTAAAGCTTTCGCCACCGTTGTGCGCCACCGCCTGCAGCATGGGGCAATGCACGCGCAGCGCGGCAAAGTCATTGACCTGCGGGGTGCGAATGGCGCTGTCCAGACTGCCTGTGCGCTCGCAGCTGTCATACACGTCCCACAGGCCCAAACCGCGCGCCAGCAACCATTCACAGCGGGCGGCGTAGTCGCTGCGCGGCGGCTGTGGAAACTGGGGCCATAGCGCAGCCAGAATGGGCCACAGCTTGTTTTGCGCGTGCGCATAGTACTGCTGCGCCTGCAGCGAGGCAACGCCGGGAAAGCTGCCCAGAATCACCAGCCGCGTGCGCGCATCGGCCACGGGCGGCAAACCTTGCAGTCGAGAGGAGGCATCAAAAGGTGGCAGGGTCATGGCTGAACATTGTGCGGGCAAACCCATGCTGCATGCCCGGTGTGGAGTTTACAAAAATATAGCTACCTGCCCTTTATCTATCAAGGCTACAGGCATAAAAGACTAAAAAACTGGCAGCCCACGCAGCGCATGGCGGGCGTTGTGCGACGTCGCCTGCGCCAATGCATCCACAGAGATATTGCGCAAGGCGGCCACTTCCTGCGCAATGCGCGGCAGCTCGGCGGGGCTGTTGCGGCCCTGTGCTTGGCCTGCGGCGCGCTCTTGGGCCGTGGTGTAGATCCAGTGGGGTTGAATGTCGGGCGCATCGGTTTCCATGACGAGGCTCTCCAGCGGCAGCGTGGCCGCCAGCTCGCGCAGCTTGAGCGCGCGCTCATACGTCACCGCACCGCCAAAACCCAGCTTGAAACCCAGCTCGATAAACGCCTGCGCCTGCTGCGCGCTGCCATTAAAAGCATGGGCAATGCCGCCCACCACCGGCCTGGCGCGCAGGGTTTTGAGCAATCGGTCGCTGCTCTTGCGCACATGCAAGATCACGGGCAAGCCAAAATCACGGGCAACTTGAATTTGCTGCTCGTAAAACCAGATTTGCCGCTGCGCATCAAGCCCCGGCACGAAAAAATCCAGGCCTATTTCGCCCACCGCCACCAAGTGTGGATCGCTTTGCACTTCGTCCAGCAGCGCCCTCAATGCACCAATATCGCTGTCTTGCGCATGCGGGGTGTACAGCGGGTGGATGCCCAGCGCGTAACTGTCACCGTGCCGGTGCGCCAACGCGATTACCTCGCGCCAGTGCGCACGGGTTACGGCCGGAATCACGATGTGCCCGACACCTGCTGCCTGCGCCGCCGCACGTACGGCATTGCGGTCCGCATCAAACTCGGCAGCGTCCAGGTGGCAATGGGTGTCGATCCACATAAAATTTAAAAAATGAGCGGCATGCCCTTGCATTTGCTTGATTTCAGCTACTTTTATATCCGGAATCGAGCAAACACGCCGGCACCCTGCTCTGGTTTTATGCCAACTGACCTTGCACCAGCCGCACCATGCGGTCGCACTTGGCAGCCAGCGATTCGTCGTGCGTCACCATCACAAAAGCCGTGCCGTGGTTGCGCGCCAGCTCCAGCATCAAGGCGAACACGCCGTCGGCGGTGGAGCGATCCAGATTGCCAGTGGGCTCATCGGCCAGCACACAGGCCGGCCGCGTGACCAGCGCCCGTGCAATCGCCACGCGCTGGCGCTCACCGCCAGACAACTCTGCGGGCCGGTGCAGCATGCGCTCTTTCAAGCCCACGGCTTGCAGCATGTTGGCGGCTTGCGCCTGTGCGTCGGCTTTGAGATCGCGGCGAATGCGCAGCGGCATGGCCACGTTGTCCAGCGCACTGAATTCGGGCAGCAGATGGTGGAACTGGTAGATAAAACCCAGATGCTGGTTGCGCAGCGCGCCCTGTCTTGCAGGGCTGAGCGTGTGCAGCGGCTGGCCGAGCAGATTCACACTGCCTGCGCTGGGGCCATCCAAGCCGCCCAGCAGATGCAGCAAAGTGCTTTTGCCCGAGCCGGAAGCACCCACAATTGCCAGCGTTTCCCCAGCATGCACCTGTAAATCTACGCCCTGGAGCACCTGCACATTCAGGCGACCATCTTCAAAGCGCTTGGAGAGCTGGCGCGCGTCCAGAACAACTTGATTACTCATAACGCAAGGCCTCCGCTGGGTTCACGCGGCTGGCACGCCAGCTGGGGTAAATGGTGGCCACAAAAGACAAAATCAAAGAAATCACCGCAATTGGCATGATGTCGCTGTACTGCGGCTCACTGGGCATTTTGCTGATCAGGTAAATGTCCTTGGGCAAGAAGGTGGCGCCCAGCGCCTGCTCAATGGCCGGCACGATCACATCAATATTGAAGGCAATACCCAAGCCCAGCGCCAGCCCGGCGAAGGTGCCAATCACCCCCACCATGGCGCCTTGCACCATGAAGATACCCATGATGGACGCGGGCGATGCCCCCAGCGTGCGCAGGATAGCGATGTCAGCGCGCTTGTCGGTCACGGTCATCACCAAGGTGGAGACCAGGTTGAACGCTGCCACGGCCACGATCAGCGTCAGGATGATGAACATCATGCGTTTTTCCATCTGCACGGCGGCAAACCACGTCTTGTTTTGCTGTGTCCAGTCGCGCAGGTACAAAAATTCCGTGATCATGCCCGCCAGCTCCTGCGCCACGCGCGGGGCTTCGTGCAAGTTTTTCAGTTGCAGGCGAATGCCCGTCGGCCCTTCCAGGCGGAAGATGCGCTGCGCATCCTCGTGGTGCAGCATGACCATGGCCGAGTCATATTCGTAGTGGCCCGAGTCAAACGTGCCCGCCACCGTCATTTGTTTGAGGCGCGGCACCACGCCCGCAGGCGTTACCTGCCCGCTGGGCGCGATCAGCGTGACACTATCGCCCGCCCCCACGCCCAGCTGCTTGGCCAATTCCTGGCCCAGCACGATGTTGAAAGTGCCCGGCGTGAGCAGCTGGAGCACCTGCGCGTTGGTGGCCGCCAGCTCGGTCACTTCGCCTTCGAGCAGCGGGTCAATGCCGCGCACGATGGCGCCTTTCATATCTTCACCGCGTGCAATCAGGCCTTGTGCGGCCACAAAGGGCGCAGCGCCCACCACCTCCGGGTGTTGTTTGGCCTGGCGCAAGGTGGTGTCCACATCCAGCATGGCCTGACCGTTGGGTGCAAAAATTTCGATGTGCGACACCACGCTGAGCATCCGGTCGCGCACTTCCTTCTGGAAGCCGTTCATGACGCTCAGCACAATGATGAGCGCCGCCACGCCCAGGGCGATGCCCAGCATGGACACCCCGGAAATAAAAGAAATAAAGCCATTGCGCCGCGTAGCGCGGCCAGCGCGCGTGTAGCGCCAGCCCAGAGCAAGTTCGTAGGGAATTTTCATACGTGGGCCGCATTGTGGCATTGGCGCAAGCACTGGCTTGTCATATAAGGTCAACGCTTGCACTGCCGTTTAGCGACAATACAAGGCTATGCCGCTTTCCGAATTGCCCGTGTTTCCCCTGCCGTTTGATACGGCGACTGCGCCCCCCGCGGCGCACCACCACGTCATCGTGCCCTATGCGGCCTTAAACAATGAAAGTTGTCAGCATGTACTGCAGGGCCTAGCACTGCCGCAGCTTGAAAGCTTGATGCAGGCCCTGAGCCCTTTGGAGCTGGATGAGGGCGCGGACGACAGCACCACCCCACCGCATGAACGCGCCGTGGCGCGCCTGTGGGGGCTGAACCCGCAGGCACCCGCCTGGGCCGCCTTGGCCAACGCACAGGCCGATTCGCCGTGTGCCTGGTTCAGCCTGTGCCACTGGACCGCAGGGGCCGATCAAGTGCGCATGGATGACCCCGCCCGTCTGCCGCTGGACATGCACGATGCCCGCGCCCTGCACAGCATCTTGCAGCCGTGGTTTGCGCAAGACGGCTTTACGCTGACGATTGTTCAACCCGGACGCTGGCTCATCAGCGGCGCAGCGCTGCAGGCTCTGAGCACGGCATCGATGGACCGCGTGCTGCTGCGCGATGTCACCGCATGGCTGCCCGACGCCCACACGGCCCGCCAGCTGCACCGCCTGCACAGTGAAGTGCAGATGCTGCTCTACACCCATGCGTTCAACCAGGATCGCAGCGAGCATGGCCTGCAGCCTATCAACGCTTTCTGGTTGCATGGCGCGGGCAGCTTGAGCACTGCCCAATTGCAGCAACCCCGCCCTGCTGTACAGGTGCTCGACGGCCTGCGCCAGGCCACGCTGCGCCAGCACTGGCCGGCCTGGAAACAAGCCTGGGAACAAGCCGATGCTGGCCCGCTGGCCGAACTGGCGCGCCATGTGGCCGCAGGCGGGCAGGCCACCTTGACGCTGTGCGGCGAGCGCCATGCCCGCAGCTACACCACGGCACCGCGCAGCCTGCTGCAAAAAATCAGGAATGTTTTCAGCCCCCAGCGCTTTGCTGGCTTACACCAAGCGCTATGAAGATTATTGAGCGAGAGATTCCCTCTGTCACCGTGCAGGCGCTGGTGCAAGCGGGCATCAGCCCCTTGCTGGCACGCCTGTATGTGGCGCGCGGTGTGCAGTCCTTGGACGAGCTGGACACGGGCTTGGCCAAGTTGCTGCCACCTTCAGGCTTGCTGGGCATCCAGACTGCGGCCCAGGTGCTGGCCGATGCCATTGCGCAGCAACGCCGCATCTGCATCGTTGCGGACTACGACTGCGACGGCGCTACAGCGTGCGCCGTCGGTGTCCGTGGCTTGCGCATGCTGGGCGCCCAGCATGTGAGCTACGAAGTGCCCGATCGCATTGTGGATGGCTATGGCCTGTCCGCCGCCATTTCGCGCCGCGTGCATGCTGCCGGGCACGAATTGCTGCTGACAGTAGACAACGGTATTGGCAGCGTGGAGGGTGTGGCCGAGGCCCAGCGACTGGGCATGACCGTGGTCGTTACCGACCACCATTTGCCCGGCGACGCGCTGCCCACGCCCCACGCCATGGTCAACCCCAACCAGCCCGGCTGCACGTTCGAGAGCAAAGCCATGGCGGGCTGCGGCGTGATGTTTTATGTGCTGCTGGCGCTGCGCGCCGAACTGCGCGTGCGCGGCACCTTCACCGCGCAAAACCAGCCCAAGCTTGATACCCTGCTGCCACTGGTCGCACTGGGCACCGTGGCCGACGTGGTCAAGCTGGATGCCAACAACCGCCGCCTGGTGGCGCAAGGGCTGCAGCGCATTCGCAAAGGCCATATGCAGGCGGGCATTCGCGGTCTGTTTGAAGCGGCGGGCAAAGACTTCCGGCAGGCCTGCACGTCTGACTTTGGCTTTGGCCTGGGCCCGCGCATCAACGCCGCAGGCCGTCTGGCCGACATGACCATTGGCATTGAATGCCTGCTGACCGATGACGATGGCGTGGGGCTGGAGCTGGCGCGCACCCTCACGCGCATCAACCGCGAACGCCAGGAAATGGAATCGGGCATGCGCATGCAAGCCTTTGCCCTGGCCGATGAGCTGTTTGAAGACGGGGTGACGCCGCCCGCCGCCATCAGCGTGTTTGACCCGGAGTTTCACGAAGGCGTGGTGGGCATCGTCGCCTCACGCGTCAAAGACCGTCTGCACCGCCCTACCTTTGTGTTTGCTGCCAGCCAGGCCGAGGGCAAGGCGCATGAACTCAAAGGCTCAGGCCGCTCCATCCCCGGCTTTCACCTGCGTGATGCGCTGGACCTGGTGGCCAAGCGCCACCCCGGCGTGCTGCTGCGCTTTGGCGGCCACGCCATGGCGGCAGGCTGCACCATTTTGGAAGATCACTTTCACACCTTCGAGCGAGCTTTTGCCCAGGTGGCGCAAGAGTGGCTGGACGCCAAAACCCTCACGCGCTGCGTCGAAACCGACGGCCCGTTAGACCCGGCGTTCCGCCAGTCCGAAGTGGTGGAGCAGTTGAACCTGGAGGTCTGGGGCCAAGGTTTTGCCTACCCAATGTTCAGCGAAGATGTGGAAATCATCTCCCAGCGCCTGGTGGGCGAAAAGCACCTGAAGCTGCAGGTGCTGCACCGCGGCGATGTGGTCGACGGCATCTGGTTTGGCCGCACCGAGCCGCTGCCCAACTGGGTACACATGGCGTTTCGGCTGGACATCAATGAATTTCGTGGTGAGCGCAAAGTGCAGTTTCTTGTCGAAGGCACCCAAGGCTGAAGCTCCTATAAAAAGAGCTATATGCCGTTGCCAATGCTTGTTTTCAGATAGCTATCTACCTGAAACGATGCAATAGCAACGGCAAGCTGCTCCTAAAAGTTTTGCCAATCGTCTTCAGCACTCTCTGTCGCTTTGCCGGGCTTGGAGGCTGGAACTGCTGACAGCTTGAGCGAGGCACTGGGCGCAGGCGCTGAAGTGGTTTTGTGCGGCTTAGCCTGCCCCAAAGAACCTGGCCCATTGGCATTGGCGCGGCGCGGTACGCTGGCCTGGGGCGGCGCTACTGACTGGCTGCGCACGACAGAGCGGTGCGCCAGATCACCAACATTGAACACCGACACCACATCAGACAGACGCTGCGCTTGCTCGCTCATCGCCATGGCAGCGGCGCTGGACTCTTCCACCAGCGCGGCGTTTTGCTGCGTCATCTGATCGAGGTTGCTCACCGCCTGGTTGACCTGCGAGATGCCGTCGCGCTGCTCGGTCGAAGAGGCGCTGATCTCACCAATCAAATCCGTCACGCGGCGCACGCTGGCCACAATCTCCTGCATGCTTTCCCCTGCCTGGGCTACTTGCGCCGTACCTGCATCCACATTGCCAACGCTGGCGGTAATCAGCGCCTTGATTTCTTTGGCAGCTTCTGCGCTGCGCCCTGCCAGGCTGCGCACTTCACCGGCCACCACCGCAAAGCCACGCCCCTGCTCACCCGCACGTGCGGCTTCTACCGCAGCGTTCAACGCCAAAATATTCGTCTGAAAGGCAATGCCGTCGATCACGCCGATGATGTCGCTGATCTTGCGGCTGGAGGTGTTGATGTGCGCCATGCTCTGCACCACTTGCTCCACCACCGTGCCGCCCCGCTCGGCGATTTGCACAGCGGTGCTGGCCAGCTGGTTGGCTTGTCGGGCAGTATCCGCAGACTGGCTGACCGTGGCCGTGAGTTCTTCAATGCTGGCGGCGGTTTCTTCCAGGTTGGCCGCCGTTTGCTCGGTGCGTGCCGACAGGTCATGGTTGCCCGTGGAAATTTGGCTGGCTGCGGAAGAGACGGCATCGACCCCATTGCGCACTTCGCCCACTACCGTGCGCAGTTTTTGCGTCATGGCACTCAGGCTGCGCAACAAATGCCCTAGTTCGTCTTTGCGCGTATCGTGCACATCCACCGTTAAATCACCGGAAGCGATGGTGTCCGCCAGATGCACCGCCCGATCCAGCGGTCGCGTGATGGAGCGCACGATCATGCCCGCCAGCACCAGACCCGAGCCCACCAGCAGCAAGCTCAAAGCGCCCGCCCACCAGTAGGCCGTTTGACGTTCGTGGGCCGCTTGCTCGCGCAGCGCAATGCGCTTTTGCTCCTGGAGTTTGATGAGTTCCTCTTGCGAGGCCACGTACACCTGTGCCGCAGGCCGCAACTCATTGACGGCAATGCCCATAGCCTGCAAAACGTCGCCTTCTTCCCGTGATTTGTTGATTTGCGCCGCAGCGCCCAGCGCCTTGGCACGGTTGGCGGCAACCACCGCCAGCTGCGCACGCTCCTCGTCAGAATCAGCCTGCGCTTCTACGTCTTTTTGCAGGGCAGTGACCCCCTCAATGCCTTGCTTGGCCAATCCAGACATCTCCTGCACCAGTTGAGACTCGGAGGACATGGCGCTGACCACCACCCGCTCCACCGTGATTTCTGTCAGCGCTTTCCAGCGCATGGTGGTGGCGATCCGCTGATCTGCCAGCTGCGTTTTTGCGAAAGCGCGTTCCTCCATGCGCTCCGAAAATGCCAGCAAGCCCAACGCCAATGCCAGCATGGAACCCATGCACCCCAACACCACGCCCCAGAGTTTTCCGCCCACAGGAATATTTTTCAAACGCATGTTCGTCTCTCGATTTTGTGTCTCTGTGGCGCTATGCACCACACGCCGTCCCTAGTCACTTGCATCACCAGAAAACGTTTCAGGTTTTCACAAAATCGATGGGTTTGCCTAGAGCTAGCTAACCCTGTCTTGACAGCTTGGCAACAGCGATTTCAGAAGGTCTCCCAGTCGTCTTCACCACCCGTGTCGCTTTGCATGGCGGGTTGAGCGGCGGGCTTTTGCAGCGGCCGGGGTGCTGCTCGCTGGCTGTCTGCGCCTCTTGCGCGTGGCACGGCGGTCTTCAACGTGGAGGGTGTTTGTGTTTTTAGCAACGGTGCGCGCTGGGCAAGCGGCTTGGTGATCGCTGGCGCAGCCATGGGGCTGGCCTGCACGGATTGCGAAGTGCCATTTTCGACATGGAACACGGACACCACTTGCGCCAGGCGCTGGGCTTGTTCACTCATGGAGGTCGCTGCCGCGCTGGACTGCTCCACCAAAGCGGCGTTTTGCTGGGTCATCTGATCAAGTTGGCTCACTGCTTGGTTGACTTGCGTAAAACCATCACGCTGCTCACTGGTTGCTGCGGTGATTTCACCAATCAAGTCAGACACGCGGCGCACACTGCTGACGATTTCCTGCATGCTCTCTCCAGCCTGCGCGACCTGGGTGGACCCCGTGTCGACATTGGCCACGCTGGTGGTGATCAGCGCCTTGATTTCCTTGGCAGCCTCAGCGCTGCGCTGGGCCAGATTACGCACTTCGCTGGCGACCACCGCAAAACCACGCCCTTGCTCACCCGCTCTTGCGGCTTCCACGGCCGCATTGAGCGCCAGGATATTGGTCTGAAATGCAATCGAGTCAATCACCCCGATGATGTCGGCAATCTTGTGGCTGCTGCTGGTGATTTGCTGCATGCTGGCCACCACTTGCTGCACCACCTGGCCACCGCGCGTAGCCGCCTGCACGGCTGTCGTGGACAGCTGATTGGCTTGCCGCGCAGTATCTGCAGACTGCGAAACCGTGGCCGTTAGCTCTTCAATACTGGCTGCGGTTTGCTGCAGGTTGGCGGCCGATTGCTCGGTTCTGGCCGAGAGATCATGGTTTCCGGTGGCAATTTGCGAGGCAGCGCTCGATACCGATTCCACCCCATGGCGTACCTGGCCCACCACGTCACGCAAACGCTGGTTCATCTGACCCAGACTGCGCAGCAAATGCCCCAGTTCATCTTTGCGCTCATCGTGCACCTCGGTCGTCAAGTCCCCCTCAGCGATGGTCTGGGCCAGCGTGACTGCTCTATGCAAGGGCTGTGTGACTTGGACAACCACCATGCGAGCAGCCAGCAAACCCAGAGCCACGACCATTGCTGCCAGTAAAGCACCCATCCAAAGGGTTTGGCGGTACTGCGCATTGCCTTGCACGATCATCTCGTCGCGCAGGCGCTCCTGCAAAGTCACCAGCTCTGCCAAGGCATCCTTGTAAACCACCACGGAGGGCAGTAAGTCACGCTTGAGCATTTCTTGCGACTCCATGAACGCACTGTTATCGCGTGCATCTATGACTTTTTTGATGAAATTCATCACGGTGGACTGCTTTTGCACAATCACCGCCAACTGTTGCTTGGCTTGCACCTGCTGCAGCACCGCCTCCAGTTTTTGCTGCAGCTGTGTGGCCTGCTCCAGGCTTTGAGCGGATTGCTCCTGCAGTACTGACCATACGTGCTCTTCTGCAGACATGGCACCCGCAACGGCATTACTTACCGCCAGCTCAGTGACGCCGCGCCATTCCACGACCATGCGGATGCGTTGCTCATAGTCCAAAGCCTCTGTCTGGACTTGCTGGCTCACACGATGGAGCTGATACACCAAGGCCGTACTCAGGCCAATCAGGATGATGGTGGTCATCAGCACCAGCGACCAGATTTTTGTGCCTACCGACCAATTTCTCAACTGCATGCCGCATCCTTACTATTCATGGTGAAAGTGGCTCGCTTGATTCGTTACCTGTATTTGTCTGAAATCAATACGCTGACCTTGTGTATGAATGTAAAAAAAATTAGCGTTTCCGTGACAGGTATTAGTCCCTATCAAATAATGAATAAACCGCCCACTCCTTCTGCGCCCTAGCGTTTTCCATGCCATTGAATTACCTCAACGCTGACTTGCACTGTCATTCGACCTTTTCCGATGGGACGCTAACGCCCGTTCAACTGGCCGAACGGGCCAAGGGCAAGGGCACCGACTTGTGGGCGCTGACCGATCACGACGAAATCGCAGGCCTGGCGCAGGCTCAAGCTGCCGCCCACAGCCAGGGCCTGCAATTTCTAACGGGCGTGGAAATCTCCGTCAGCTTTGCCAGCACGACGGTGCACATCGTTGGTTTGGGTTTTGATGCGCACCACCCCGTCCTGCAGCAAGGCTTACACGGCCTGCGCAATCAACGAGGTCCGAGAGCCAAGGCCATGGCGGCGCAGCTTGAAGCAGTTGGCATTGCCAACGCCTACGAAGGTGCTTTGCGCTATGTGGGCAATCCCGATCTGATTTCACGCACCCACTTCGCTCGTTTTTTGGTGGAAAGCGGCGTGTGCAAAGACACCTACGAGGTGTTCCGGCACTATTTGGTGGAAGGTAAACCCGGCTATGTGCCCCAGCGCTGGGCCAGCTTGAAAGAAGCGGTGCAATGGATTCGTGAATCCCAAGGCGTAGCAGTGATTGCGCATCCGGCGCGCTACAACCTCAGTCCCAATGAAGAACATGCGCTGTTTAGCAGCTTCAAAGACTATGGGGGCCAGGCTGTGGAAGTGGTCACCGGCAGCCACGCGCCCCACGAATATGCGGTGTACGCGGCCGTAGCCAAAAGTTTTGGATTGGCCGCCTCGCGTGGCAGTGACTTTCACAGTCCCCAGGAATCCAGAGTGGATTTTGGCGCGCTTCCTGCCGATCCTTCTGGTCTCAAGCCTGTCTGGGATTTGCTGACAGACCGCATCCTCTACGCCCCTTAAAGTACCCCCCAAACACACGACCCAGCAGCGAGGTTGATTGATGAACCGCTTAAGGACAATCTATGGCGCAGTATTTTGAAATTCACCCGGACAATCCACAGCCCCGCCTGCTCAAACAGGCGGTAGTTTTGCTGCAAAAAGGCGGCATTCTGGCCATTCCTACCGACTCCAGCTATGCCTTGGTGTGCCAGCTTGATGACAGGAATGCCGTGGATCGACTGCGCCGTATTCGCCAGGTTAATGACAAACACCACCTGACGCTGCTGTGCCGGGATCTGTCAGAGCTGTCGAACTACGCCATGGTGGACAACCGGCAATACCGCCTGATGAAGCTGGCCACCCCCGGCCCTTACACCTTCATCCTCGATGCGACCAAGGAAGTGCCACGCCGGGTCAGCCACCCGTCGCGCAAAACCATTGGTCTGCGCGTGCCGGACCGCAAAGGCACACAAATGCTGCTGGAGCTGATGGGCGCGCCGCTGCTGGCGACTACCTTGATTGCCCCCGGAGAAGACATGCCAATGAATGACCCCGAAGCCATTCGTGAACGCTTTGAGCATGAGATTGAAGGCGTCGTAGATGCGGGGGCCTGCCCGCTGGAGCCCACGACGGTGCTGGATCTCACTTCGATGGGCAACGGCGGAGACGCCACATTGATACGCCAAGGCGCAGGCACGCTGCAAGCTATCGGCCTGTAACGCCCCCAGCTGCGGCCATGTTTGCGACAATCTAGGTGTGAACGCCTCTGAACTCATCCAAACTGTCCTGATCTATGCCTTGCCCGTGCTGTTTGCCATCACGGTCCACGAGGCTGCCCACGGCTACGCCGCCCGCTATTTCGGAGACCCTACGGCGGCCATGCTTGGCCGCATCACCCTCAACCCCATCAAGCACATTGACCCGATTGGCACCATCTTGATGCCGCTGCTGTTGTACTTTTCAACTTCCGGGGCCTTTCTGTTTGGCTACGCCAAGCCCGTGCCTGTCAATTTTGGCAATTTGCGCAACCCCAAGCGGGACATGATCTGGGTGGCCCTTGCAGGCCCAGCCTCCAACTTTTTTCAAGCCATTTTGTGGGCCATCGTCTTGGTGGTTTTGGTGACTACCAACACCCATGAACGCTTCTTTTTAGAGATGTCCCGCGCTGGCATCATGGTGAACTTGGTGATGTGGGCCTTTAACCTGTTCCCTTTGCCGCCACTGGATGGCGGGCGTATTTTGGCGGGACTGCTTCCGACCAAGATGGCCATGACCTTCTCGCGCATTGAACCGTTTGGATTTTTCATCGTCCTGGCGCTGGTGGTATTTGGGATTGTGGGCACGATCTGGCTGCGCCCGCTGATGGATATGGGTTACACAGTGATCAACTGGATCATTACCCCCTTGGTTGCCCTCTTGCGCTGAGCTCAGCCCTGATATTTTTGGCCCATTCCCCTGCGGCCATCCTTTTGACTTTGGTTTTTCGATATGAGTACTACCCGTTTTCTGACTGGCATTACGCCTTCTGGCACGCCCCATTTGGGCAACTACGCCGGTGCGATTCGCCCCGCGGTTGCAGCCAGCCGTACACCCGGCATGGAAAGCTTTTACTTCCTGGCGGACTACCACGCGCTGATCAAATGCCAGGACCCAGCCCGCGTTCACCGCTCCACACTGGAGATTGCAGCCAGTTGGCTGGCGTGCGGCTTGAACCCTGAGAATGTGGTGTTCTACCGCCAGTCTGATGTCCCAGCGATTCCTGAGCTGAACTGGTTCTTGACCTGCGTTACCGGCAAAGGTGCCTTGAACCGTGCCCATGCCTACAAGGCTTCGCAAGACAAAAACGCTGAAGCAGGCCGTGAGCTGGATGACGGCGTGACTGCCGGCCTGTTCATGTACCCCGTGCTGATGGCCGCAGACATCTTGATCTTCAACGCCCACAAGGTGCCCGTGGGCCGCGACCAGATCCAGCACATTGAAATGGCGCGTGACATTGCCTCCAGCTTCAACCATTTGTATGGCGAACACTTTGTCTTGCCGGAAGCTGCCATTGAAGAAAATGTAGCGACCTTGCCGGGTCTTGATGGCCGCAAGATGAGCAAGAGCTACGACAACACGATCCCGCTGTTTGCGCCCCGCAATGAGTTGAAAAAGCTCATCAGCAGCATCGTCACGGATTCACGTGCACCGGGTGAACCGAAAGCCACCGAAGGCTCCGCCCTGTTCCAGCTCTACCAGGCCTTTGCCACGGATACGGAAACGGCTGCCATGCGCCAGGCCTTTGCCAATGGTATCGGCTGGGGGGATGCCAAGCAGATGCTGTTTGAGCGCATTGACGCGGAGCTGTCACCCATGCGTGAGCGCTATGAAGACTTGATGGCCCACCCGGAGAAGGTAGAAGCGGCCCTGCAAATTGGCGCCGAGCGCGCCCGCGCTTTGGCGGGCCCTTTCCTCCAGAAGCTGCGCAGCGCAGTGGGCCTGCGCAGTTTGGCCAGCCAAGACGCAGGCCCGCAAAAAGTAAAGGCCACTAAAGTTGCCCTGCCCAGCTTTAAGCAATACCGTGAGTCGGACGGCAAGTTCTACTTCAAGTTCCTGGCAGCAGACGGGCGCATGTTGCTGCAAAGTACAGGCTTTGATCAGCCCAAGCTGGCAGGCCAGTGCATTGGTCAGCTGCAAAAGCAAGGTGCTCCCGCATTGGCGACGCTGGCCAGCCATTTAGTCATGCAAGATGGCGTGATAAAGACAGATGTTGAGCAAGCTTTGCAGCTTCTGCAGGACGCTGGTTGATAACGCCTAGAGTTGATAACGACCAAAGATAGAGGGCTCTTGAATGCGCATTGCCGTTCTCGATGATGACCAACTGCAGCTAGGGCGTGTTCACATTACCGCAGGTGTTCGCAAATCAAAGCGATGGAGACGA
>JADKLW010000069.1_pt1 | contig 65842 bp, 61 predicted proteins | sample 8641881 | NCBI WGS metagenome assembly JADKLW01 (sample SAMN16272185, study PRJNA661076) | feces metagenome | isolation source: fecal sample from diarrhoea affected cattle B | host: Bos taurus | place: South Africa: Lokaleng Village, Mahikeng | collected 2019-09
CATCTGCTACAACAACAGAAGCTGCCAGTCCTGGCACTGCTTCGGTTTCAGAGACAAAACCTGCTGAAACTGAGCAAAATCAAGGGCAAGCAGCTCCTGAAAATGCAGCGCCTGCAAGCGCAGCAAGCTCTATGGACATCGTGATCCCCGATATTGGTGATTTCAAAGACGTGGCCGTCATTGAAATGCTGGTCAAGGTGGGCGATACCGTGACCGCCGAGCAGTCCCTGTTCACGGTCGAGTCCGACAAGGCATCAATGGAAATCCCATCGCCTGCTGCAGGCACCATCACCGCGCTGACGCTGCAAATCGGCGGCACGGTGAATATCGGTGACGTGGTCGGCACCATGAGCGTGGAGGGGGCAGCCCCCGCCGCTGCGGCACCGGCTGCCACGCCCGCGCCGGCTGCTGCGGTTGAAGCGCCCAAAGCGGCTCCCGCCGTTGCTGCGCCTGCACCCGTAGCTACAACGACTGCAGTGGCTGCACCCGCTGCGGCACCTGTGCCTGCGCACAACCCCAGCGTCGCACCTTCGGGCCAACTGCCCCACGCATCGCCATCGGTACGCAAGTTCGCCCGCGAACTGGGCGTGCCTTTGGCTGAAGTCAACGGTTCCGGCCAAAAGGGCCGCATCACGCAGGAAGACGTGATGGGCTTTACCAAGTCCGTCATGGCCGGCGCGGTGCAGACTGTGGCGCAAGCTGCCAACGCCCCCAAGGCTGCAGCTGCATCCGGTGGCAACACCGGCGGCCTGGAAGTGCTGGCATGGCCCAAGGTGGACTTTGCCAAGTTCGGCCCGGTCGAGCGCAAGGATTTGTCGCGCATCAAGAAGATCTCGGGCGCCAACCTGCACCGCAACTGGGTGATGATTCCCCACGTCACCAACAATGACCTGGCCGACATCACCGAGCTGGAGGCCTTCCGCGTCTCCACCAACGGTGAACAGGCCAAGGCCAAGAGCGATGTCAAAGTCACCATGCTGGCCTTCGTCATCAAGGCCGTGGTCGCTGCGCTCAAGAAGTTCCCAGAGTTCAACGCCAGCCTGGATGGCGATACTTTGGTCTACAAGCAGTACTTCAACATCGGCTTTGCGGCAGATACGCCCAATGGTTTGGTGGTGCCGGTACTGAAAGATGCAGACAAAAAAGGCATCCTGCAGATCAGCGAAGAAATGTCGCTGCTGGCCAAAAAGGCCCGCGACGGCAAGCTGGGCGCGGCGGACATGCAAGGCGGCTGCTTCTCGATATCGTCATTAGGCGGCATTGGCGGCACCGACTTCACGCCGATTGTGAATGCGCCCGAGGTGGCCATCCTCGGCCTGTCGCGGGGCTCCATCCAGCCGGTGTGGAACGAAGACAAAGAAAAGTTCGTTCCTCGTCTGATGCTGCCTTTGAGCCTGTCGTATGACCACCGCGTCATCGATGGCGCAGCCGCTGCACGCTTTAACGCGTTCCTGGGCCAAGTGCTGGCGGACTACCGCCGCATCCTGCTGTAAACGAAGGGCTGCAACACTATGGCAATCATCGATATTCAAGTGCCCAACATTGGCGACTTCGCCGAAGTGGGCGTGATCGAACTGCTGGTGCAGCCCGGTGACACCGTCACCGTGGACCAGTCGCTCATCACCGTCGAATCCGACAAAGCCTCCATGGAGATTCCTTCCAGCCACGCCGGTGTGGTGAAGGCCGTCCTGGTGAAGATGGGCGACAAAATCGCCGAAGGCTCGGCGGTTATCTCGCTGGAAGTGGCAGAGGGCGCGGCGACGGCGGCAGAACCTGCTGCGCTCGCTGCTGCACCCGCTTCTGCTCCTGAAGCACAAGCAGCTAGCCCGCAGCCAGCCAAGGTTTCGGATACAAAAGTACCTGAAAACAAGGTAACACCAGGGCAAGCAGCTCCTGCTCCTGTAGCAAGCAACTTTGCGGGTACGGTCGATATGGACGCTGACGTGGTCGTCATCGGCGGTGGCCCCGGCGGCTACTCCGCAGCCTTCCGCGCTGCGGACTTGGGCCTGAAGGTGGTGATCGTTGAGCGCTACAAAACGCTGGGCGGCGTCTGCCTGAACGTGGGTTGCATTCCCTCCAAGGCGCTGCTGCACGTGGCTGCCGTGATTGACGAGGTCAAGCACCTCGAAGTCGCGGGCGTCAAGTTTGGCGCACCCGAGGTGTCGATTGACACCCTGCGTGGCCACAAAGACAAGGTCATCACCAAGCTGACTGGCGGTCTGGCCCAGATGGCCAAGATGCGCAAAGTCACTGTGGTGCGTGGCGTGGCCACCTTTGTCGGCTCGCACCACATCGAAGTGGCCGAGACCGAAGGCGACAAGCAAGTGCAGACCGGGGCCAAGAAGGTCGTTCAGTTCAAGAACGCCATCATTGCCGCTGGCTCGCAAGCCGTGCACCTGCCCTTCATGCCCAAAGACCCGCGCGTGGTGGATTCCACCGGCGCGCTGGGCCTGAAGGCTGTGCCCAAGCGCATGCTCATCTTGGGTGGCGGCATCATCGGTCTGGAAATGGGCACCGTCTACTCCACGCTGGGCGCACGCCTGGACGTGGTGGAAATGATGGACGGCCTGATGCAAGGCGCTGACCGCGACCTGGTCAAGGTCTGGCAAAAAATGAACGCGCCGCGCTTTGACAACATCATGGTCAACACCAAGACCGTGGGTGCCGAAGCCACGCCCGAAGGCATAAAGGTGTCGTTTGCGCCAGCCAAGGACGGCGTCACCGTGCCTGAGCCACAAACCTACGACCTCGTCTTGCAAGCCGTGGGCCGCACGCCCAATGGCAAGAAGATTGGCGCAGAAGCTGCCGGCGTGGCCGTCACCGACCGCGGCTTTATCGACGTCGACATCCAAATGCGCACCAACGTGCCGCACATCTTTGCCATTGGCGACATCGTGGGCCAGCCCATGCTGGCGCACAAGGCCGTGCATGAAGCGCACGTGGCCGCCGAAGTCATCGCCGGTGAATTGCAGGGCAACAAAGAACTGGCAGCCGCCGCGTTCAACGCCCGCGTGATTCCTTCAGTCGCCTACACCGACCCCGAAGTGGCATGGGTGGGCCTGACCGAAGACCAGGCCAAGGCACAAGGCATCAAGGTCAAGAAGGGCATGTTCCCCTGGGCCGCCTCCGGCCGCGCCATTGCCAACGGCCGCGACGAAGGCTTCACCAAGCTGCTGTTTGACGATTCCCCCGAAGCCCACGGCCACGGCCGCATCCTGGGCGGCGGCATGGTTGGCACGCATGCGGGCGACATGATTGGTGAGATTGCCTTGGCGATTGAGATGGGTGCAGACACCGTTGATATCGGCAAGACGATTCATCCGCACCCGACGCTGGGCGAGTCGATTGGTATGGCGGCGGAAGTGGCGCATGGGTCTTGTACAGATGTACCTCCGGTGCGTCGTTAAGGCGAACGACTTGGCGCTTGGGTCTTACTCAGCGCTTTGAAGCAAAAGGCAGCCTTTATGGCTGCCTTTTTTATGGGCTGAATTGTTGGATTTGATAGCTGCTAGCGCTTGTTGGATAAGGGCTAGAAGGTGATTTGGCTCTGATTTTGGTTTTGTTGCTTGCTTGAGGGCAGAGGCGGGGATTTCGCCCCCGCGGGCGAGTAACTTTCTTGTTCGCGACAAGAAAGTCACCAAAGAAGCGCGTCTGCCGACGGCTGTCCCGCAGAACTCGCGGCGTTCCGTCGTCACTCTGCTCAAACAGCCGCCGGAAATATGAAGGATTTCCACGAAGCCATGCGCGACGCTTGCGCGCGCATGGGGTAGGAGCAATTGCATTTTTACGTCACTTATTAAATTATTTTTGATATTTATAATTTATTTATATATCATTTAATGCTCCAAAATAATTTTTTGATTTTATGAGTGAATTTTTTGCATTTATAGATGAATCTGGAAATAACGCGTTAAATACAAAAAAAGATGGTGCAACAAAATATTTTGTTCTAGCAGCAGTCGTCTGTGATAGTAATTCAATAGATAAATTGAATCAGCTTGCATCCAAAATATCTTTAGATTTCTATAGCGGCGGTGAAATAAAATCAAACAAGACAAAACCTGAAAGAAGAATAAAAATATTAAAATTGTTAATTGAAAATGATGTTAAATTTTCAACAATGGCAATTAATAAAGATGAAATTTCTAAAGATTCCGCATTGGATTACAAGCAAGTATTTATTAAGTATATAAATAAAATTTTCTATTCTCAGTTAGTTGTTAGGCATGAGCCATTGACAATATTGGCGGATAAGCATGGTGGCGACGATTTTAGTTCTGGTTTTTTAAATTATGTGGAGAAAAATTTTAGAGATCAGCTTTTTAAGCCTGTTAGTGTTAAGCATGTTGATAGTAAGCAAGAGAAGATAATACAGATTGCTGATTTGATTAGTGGTACTGTAAGATTATTCTATGAGGGTAAAAATAAAGAAATTAATGATTTATTCTTGGATTATAAAAAGAAGTCTTGCCTGTTTATTGATGAGTGGCCATTGCGCTCACGCAGAAGTCAAGTCGTTAAGGAAGGTGATTTCAAGCAAGATATTCTAGTGGCTGATTTATCTATATCTTTAGCTCAAAATTTTAAAAGTAAAAATTTTTCAATCACAGATGAATTTGTTCAGATGCAGGTCGCTGTTGTTGGGCATCTCCTATTTAATGCTATTTATGATGGTAATAGATATTTGAAGATTCCTGAAATAAAAGGGTATCTGAATTCGCAAGGCTACCCTGAAATTGGCGATCAACAATTTAGAAGTAATGTGATTGCAAAATTAAGAGACTCAGGCTTGATAATTGCCTCATCTAATGATGGATATAAAATACCAACAAGATATAAGGACGTTATTGATTTTGTAGAAAAAGTTGATGGTCTAGTTATTCCATTAATTGATAGATTGGCGCGAGCTAGAGAATTAATAAAATCCAAGAGTAATGGTATATATGATCCGTTATCTGATGATAGATATAAAAAACTAAAAGATATTATTGAAATTATTAAATAGCATTTATATAATAATATGAAATTAAATTCGCGGAAAATTTAATTAATGATATTTCTAGATGTTTGCTCCGATGAAGATCGATAGAAAATTTTAATAATTTAGTTTTGTGGTTCAACTGCGCATTTGTTGATGTAGAGCTATGAGCGCAGTACGCAAGAATACGTGGCCATTTGCCAGAGTTCGGTAGAACCAGAACCAGACCCGCTGGGCCTGAAGCTCTACACACTCACTATGACATCGTGCGTGCTGTGGCATGCATCGATGCCGATGCGCTCATGCCGACGCGTTATGGCTTGCTCCTCAGCCAGTCCAAGGCTTTGCAAGATGCACAAGACTTATAGTTTTAATAGCTATCAGCGCTTGCTGCATAAGTCTTATAGCCATATTTGATGCTAATTTAAATAGCTCAAAGAGGCAGCCTCACAAATGCCCCAACATCACGGCAAAAAACTTCGCAATAAAGTTGGTGGAAAAATTCGAAAATTATTGATAAAAATAATTAAAAACAATTGGTTATGCGTGAGTTCAACTTGGCGGATAACTGCGCTCTATAACTCACTCCATCCGTTTTAACCCTTGCTGCCCTCGGATCTCAAGCAAGAGCCTTTGCTCTCCAAAACCGGTGACTTGGTGCGTGCTGCCACCACCTTGGCAGGCAAGCGTGTACAGCCAGAGCTGCATGTGTTGCTGCGTAGCATGAATTCCTACTACACCAACCGCATTGAAGGGCAGCACACGCGCCCGCATGAAATTGAGCAGGCGTTGCGCAAAGACTTTTCTGCCAACAAAGAGCTGGCGGCCAAGCAGCGTTTGGCGGTGGCGCACATTGAGGCAGAAGCTGCGCTGGAGCAGCGTTATGCCGGTGAAGCGGCCGTCGCAACCCTCTATAGCCAGCAGGCCGTGCAGGATGTGCACCGCGAATTGTTTGGCCGTTTGCCAGAGCAGGACTGGGAGGTGAACGAAGGCCAAGTCGTGGTGCCCGGCCAGTTGCGTGGGCGTGAGGTGCGTGTGGGGCAGCATATTGCGCCAGCGGCGGCGCATGTGCCAGAGTTTTTGGCGCGCTGGTCGCAGCGCTATGGCCGCGTGCGCCGGGGGGAGGCGGCTTTGGTGACCATGGCGTGTGCCCACCACCGCTTGGGCTGGATTCACCCATTCCCCGATGGCAATGGCCGCGTCATGCGGCTGCACACGCATTTGGTGTTGCACGCTTTGGGGCTGACCAATGGGCTGTGGTCGCCATTGCGTGGTTTTGCCCGCAGCCAGGAACGCTATTACATGTTGCTGGCTGAGGCAGACAACACCCGCCGCGGCGATTTGGATGGGCGCGGTAATCTGAGTGAGCTAGCCTTGGTGACCTGGGCTGACTATGTGCTGGACATGGGCCTGGACCAGGTGCAGTTCATGCAGCAGATGCTGGACTTTGATGCCATCAAGCAGCGCATTGAGGCGGCCTTGGTGGTGGAGGCCACGGTGCACAAATCTGGCGTGCGCCCCGAAAGCCTGCGGGCATTGCACTATCTTTTCCTGAGCGGCGAAGAACTGGCACGGGGCGAGTTCAAATCCATGCTGGGCTTGAGCGACCGCCTGGCGACCGATGCTTTGGGCGCCTTGGTCAAACGTGGCTATCTGCGCAGCGACAGCCCGCAAGGCAAGGTGCGTTTTGGCTTGCCGCAGCATGCGCTGCGCTTCTTGTTTCCCAAGTTGTGGCCGGAAGCGGAAGCCGATGCACCATAAATAAAAAATGAGCTACCAGCGCTTGTTAGATAAGCGCTAGATCCTGTTTTGGCTCTGATTCTTTTTGGGGCTGGAGAGAACTCACTTGCTCGTTAATTTCCCGATCAGGAAGTATTGATTCCCTATCGCAGCATTTGGGCGCATAATTTCCCGAACGGTAATTTTCAGAGCCATCCACCTTATGTCCACCATTCACACCACCGATCAGCTGGGCACCGCCTTGCGCGCAGCCCGCAAACAACTGGGGCTGACCCAGCCGCAGCTGGCCTTGGCCGCAGGTGTGGGCACGCGGTTTATTGTGGATTTGGAGGCGGGTAAGCCCACGGTGCGGCTGGAGCATGTGTTGCGTGTGATGGATGCGTTGGGCATTGCGCTGCAACTGGGCGGCTTGCCGGATGCAGTGTCTGAAGGCGCTGCGGACGGGGCCACCGCGTTAGCAGGGGGCACAGACCATGGCGTCTGAATTTACGCATGAACTCGAGGTCTGGTTGTTTGACCGGCGCGTGGGCCGCCTGTCGCTGGTGCATGGGCGGCTGAGCTTTACCTACGCGCCCGAGTGGCTGGCGCTGCCGCAGGCCCGTGCCTTGTCGTATTCGCTGCCTTTGCAGGCTCCGCCGTTTGACGATCACCAGACCCGGCCTTTCTTTGCCGGTTTGCTGCCCGAGGGGCAGATGCGCCGCCTGATTGCCCAGCAGTTTCAGGTCTCGGGCCAGAACGACTTTGCGCTGCTGGAGCACATTGGCGGCGAGTGCGCGGGGGCGGTGACTTTTCTGGAGCCAGGGCAGGCCTTGCCGCAGACAGATACGAGCGATCCGGTGAATGCAACCCTTGCGACTAATGCAACCGCAGTGGCGGGCAATGTGCAGTGGCTCAGCGATGAGCAGTTGGTGGCGGTGTTGGACGAGTTGCCGCGCCGCCCCATGCTGGCGGGTGCTGACGGGCTGCGTCTGTCGCTGGCAGGGGCGCAAGACAAGTTGCCAGTGGTGTTGGATGACAGCGTGCCAGGTCAGCCGCGCTTGGGCTTGCCGCTGCATGGCGCGCCCAGCTCGCACATTTTGAAGCCCGCCATTCATGCGGTGCACGACAGCGTGGCTAATGAAGGCTTTTGCATGCTGCTGGCCCAGGTGATGGGGCTGCGCCCGGCGCAGGCGCGCATGCACACGGTGCGGGGCCGCTCGTTTTTGCTGGTAGAGCGTTATGACCGCGTGCGCGACGCGGCAGACCCGGCAGGCCAGCGCCAGCGGCTACACCAGGAAGACTTTTGCCAGGCATTGGGTGTGGTGCCTGAGCTCAAATACCAGAACGAGGGCGGGCCCAGTCTGGCGCAATGCTTTGCCCTGCTGCGCAGCGTGACCCGGCCCAGCGCGCCCCAGGTGTTGCGCTTGCTGGACGGGGTGATCTTCAACGCGCTGATTGGCAACCATGATGCGCATGGCAAGAACTTCTCCCTGCTGTATGGCGCCAGGGGGGCCGTGCTGGCACCGTTTTACGATCTGCTCTCCACGGCGGTCTACCCCACGCTGACACCCAAGATGGCCATGAAGCTGGGCAGCAAATACAAGTTCAGCGAACTGGAGCCGCGCCACTGGGAGCAGTTTGCGGCAGAAGCAGGCTTGGCCAAGGCAGCCACCCGCAAGCGTTTGCAAGCACTGGCCACCGAGCTGCCGCTGGCCGCACACCAACTGCAAGCCGCCCCGCAGCACGGGTTGGCAGGCAGCGCTGTGGTGGAGCAGATCATTGAATTGATCGAGCAGCGCTGCGCTTTGACGCTGAGGCGTATCGCCGCCGCCTGAGTGGCTTTTAACTACTGATCGAGCACATCTGGCTTGGTTGTTGTTGGGTGGAAAATTCCTGATCGGGTAATATTTCTGGCTTTTTGAAATATCAGGAGGATAATTACCCGATCAGGTAATTTTTTGTTTAATTAGTGCGAATATCTAATTATTTAATAGCTGGCAGCGCTTGCTGCATAAAGGCTAGAGGCATATTTGGTGCTTGAAAATATTGCAATCAGCGTAAAAACATGCACCTGATGCCTGATAAAAAAAGCCCTGACGATTGATTCAAGGCTTTTTGGGTAGCGGGCATGGGGGCTTTAGAAGCTTTCCCATTCATCCGTTTCAGGCTTGCTGAGGGTGGCTGCTGGCAGAATTTTGGCGACAGGTGCTGGGTGGGGTGCCGCAGTGCGGGCGCCAGACGGTGCAGGTGATGCGATGGTGCGGGGTGCTGCTTGGGGGCGATTGGCAGCGGGCGTGCTCTGGTGGCCGTGGCCTGTCAGCTTGAAGGTGGCCACGGCCTGCACCAGCTCTTGCGCCTGGCTGTTCAGGCTGGTAGCGGCGGCAGACATTTCTTCCACCAAGGCCGCGTTTTGCTGGGTGGCTTGGTCCATCTGCGTGATGGCCTCACCCACTTGGCTGACACCGGCGCTTTGCTCGGTGCTGGCGGCGCTGATCTCGCCCATGATGTCGGTCACGCGGCGGATGCTGCTGACCACTTCGTCCATGGTGCTGCCCGCTTGGTCCACCAGGGTGGTGCCTTGCTGCACACGCTCCACGCTGACGGTGATCAGCGACTTGATTTCCTTGGCCGCTTCGGCGCTGCGCTGGGCCAGGGTGCGCACTTCGCTGGCCACCACGGCAAAACCACGGCCTTGCTCGCCCGCGCGGGCCGCTTCCACCGCAGCATTGAGCGCCAGGATATTGGTCTGAAAGGCAATGCTGTCAATCACGCTGATGATGTCGGCAATGCGGGTGCTGGATTCGCTGATGCCCTTCATGGTGTCCACCACCTCGGCCACCACTTGTCCGCCTTGCATGGCAATGCTAGAGGCGCTTTGTGCCAGCTGGTTGGCTTGGCGCGCGTTATCTGCGTTTTGCTGCACGGTGGAGCCCAGCTGTTCCATAGATGCCGAGGTTTCTTCCAGTGCGGCCGCCTGGTTTTCCGTGCGCGAGGAAAGATCCTTGTTGCCCTGGGCGATTTCCGCGCTGGCCAGTGAGACGCTGTCTGAGCCGTGGCGCACGGTGCGCACCACACCGGACAGGCTGTTTTGCATGTCACGCAGCGCGCCCAGCAGTTGCCCGATTTCATCGCGGGTCAGCACCTCAATGTTTTCACTCAGATCGCCTTCACCAATGCGCACCGCCACGTTGCGGGCGCGTTCTACACCTCGCGAAATGCCGCGCGACAGGCGCCAGCTGATTACTACGGCGGCCAGCACAGTCAGGGCGATCAAAATACCGGCGATGGTGTAGAGCTGCGCAAACATGGCACGAATCTCGGCCTGTGCAGCGGCAACGTCCTGCGTTTCACCATCAACCAGTTCCTGAATAGCGGCGATATAGGTGTCTGTGGCGGGAATGAAGGTCTGCTGTACGTAGCGTTGTATCTGCTGCGCATCAGCGCGCAGCTTCATGTCGTTGACTTCATCGCGTGCAGCCAGCCAGAGCTTGCGGCGTTCCACCACTTTCTGGGCACGCTGCTGGGTCTGCGGTGTGGTGGCACGGTCTATATAGGCCTGCTGCTTCACATTGGTGTCTTGCGACGTGGCCGCCATGGCGCTCTTGAAAAAGTCCAGCATTTCCGTGCCCTGAGCAAAGCCCACGGCCAGCGAGCGCGCGGAGTTCTGGCGCACATCGCCTTGCCAGGCGCTGCCGATTTTCAGGCGCTCAGACGCTTCTTCCATGCGTTTGGTAGCCAAAGACACCTGCTCGACACGCCAAGCGGTAATGCCTGTCATCAACAAGAACAGGGCAACGATGAGTGCAAAACCCAGATTGAGTTTGTGCGCGATTTTGAGGTGATTCATGGCAAACCGGTTCGAGGGAGAAAGGCACGGCACATGCCCAATCCAGGGCAGATGCCGTGTGGCCTCGTCGGTGTGCTTGAGATTGAGCTTCTCACGATGTAAGACCGAACGACGCTACAGCGCCATGCCGATGCTCAGCGTAGCGCTGCAAGAAGGCAATGGACGGGCGCGATCATATGTTTTCGCCTCGGCGATGGCATGAGATAAATTAATGTTGCACTGCAAAAAAATATGTGGACGCAAGGTGCTGCATTTGCTAGACCGTTTGAGCAGGCGTTTTCCACTGGCCGAGCCCGACCTGCTGCGCCTCATGCACCGCACCCTCATCACAGACACCGTGCGTGCTTTGATCTTGGATGAGCTGCGCCGCCTGCACGAAGGCGTGCTGGCGCGCTATGGTTTGCTACCCAGCCAGTTGCAAGCGTGGAAGGCAGCGCTAGATACATAGGGGCCTGTTCGTGGACTGCGGTGTCCAGCACCGGGGAGCCAAGGTTCTAGGCGCTATCCTTTCTCTAATAGTCATATGGCGTTCGATGTTGGGTGATGGGCTGCGCCAGAAGGGATTTCAGCGTGCCTTTGGGGCTTGTGACATGCCAATCACCAAGATGAAAATTGATGAAAGAGGCTGCAGTATGGGACTTAGAAAAAAATTCAAACTGCTGGAAATTGAGTCTTTCATGAAAGCCGTGGAGACAAACAATTTCAAAGTTGCCGCGGAAAAGATGAACATTAGCGCGCCGGCATTTACGCGAAGAATTCAAAATCTAGAAAACTCTTTGGGTGTCAAACTTTTTGAAAGAGACACGCGCAACATTGACTTGACGATGACTGGGCGTGAGTTCTACCGCGAAGTGGCCAAATGGATTGATGGTTTTGACAACATCGTTCTTAGATCTAGTGAAATTCAGCAGCGCCGCGTGATCACCATATCTATCGCGTGCGTGCCGTCGGTGGCCTACTATTTTTTGCCGCAATATATCGGTGAATTCACCGCCAAACACAGCAATGTGAAAGTGAATATTTACGACGCCAGTGCCAATGACGTGTTGTTGGCGGTGTCCAAGGGCGAGGTTGATTTTGGTATCAACTTCATCGGCAACCAAGAGTCCGATTTGGAGTTTCAATCCATTGCCATGGACCAGTTTGTGCTTGCTTGCCGGCAAGACAACCCTTTGGCGCGCCGCAGCACCATTGGCTGGAAGGAATTGGCAGACTTAACGCTGATTGGTGTCGGTAAGACCTCAGGCAACCGCGTGCTGCAAGACATTGAACTGGCTAACAACGGGATTTCTCTGGCGCTGAAGTTTGAAGCCAAGCATGTCACCACGGTGATTGGCATGGTGGAGGCGGGCATGGGCGTGGCAGCGGTACCCAGTTTGGCCATGCCTTCGCTCAAGCATCCGGTGTTGGCCTCGGTGCCTTTGATGGAGCCAAAAATCACCCGCAATATTGGCTTGATCAAACGGCGCGGGGTGCATTTGCAGGATGCTGCCAATGATTTCTATGATTTCATTCGGAACAATCAGTTGCACGACCATTAAAAAAGCCAGGGGCTGGTGGGCCCGCTGGCTGTCAAAGAAGTTGGAAATACGGGGGACGGGTGGCGAATCAGTCCGTCTTCAAGTTAGCGGTCTTCACCACATTGCTCCACTTTTGCACTTCGTTGCTTACTAGGTTGTGCAAGTCTTGAGGTGTGCTGGTGCGCACATAGGCACCTTGGGCCACAAATTTGTCGACCACTTCTTTTTCTTGCAGCACTTCGTTCAGGGCCTTGTTGAGGGTCTGAATGATGTGGCTAGGCGTTTTCGCGGGCGCAAAAAAAGCGTACCACTGCTCCACTTCCACGCCCTTTACGCCCAGCTCTGCCAGGGTGGGTATGTTTGGCAGCACGGCGACGCGCTCTTTGCCGGCAATTGCAACGGCATTGACTTGGCCTGCGTTCACAAAGGGGTAGGCCGAGAACAAGCTGGGGAACATGATCTGCGTTTGGCCACCCACAGTGTCAGCCATGGCGGGTGCCGAGCCTTTGTAGGGAATCTGAAGCATTTCTGCGCCAGAGACCAGTTTGAACAGTTCGCCCGCAAAATGCGGAGCCGTGCCATTACCTGCCGAAGCGTAATTGAATTTATCGGGATTTTTTTGCTTTCTTCAATAAAGCTCTTGAGCGAATCCACTTTGAGGTTTTTGGTCGAAACCATCAGAGTAGGTGATTCACAAACTAAACCAATGGGCTCAAAGTCTTTGACCGGGTCATAGCGCAATTTTTGCAAGGCGGGATTCATGCCATGCGTCGCAATATAGCCAAACAAAATAGTGTGGCCATCAGGTTTGGCTTTGGCGACATATTCGGTACCAATAGCTCCATTACCGCCAGCTTTATTTTCGACAATAAAGCTTTGTTTGAGTTTCTCACCCATACGTTGCGAAATAATGCGCGCCATGGCATCGTTGCCGCCACCTGCAGCGGTAGGAACTACGATGGTAATTGGTCGGTCGGGGTATTGTGCCCATGCCAGTGCGGGCAGGGTCAGAGCGGCTACGGCGAAGATATTTTTAACAGTTTTTTTGTTCATGGTTTGGTCTCCTTGATTGTCCTAATCTAAAAAAACATGGCCTTCAAATATCTTTCGGGCCGTGCGTATCATGCTTGCATTGGTAATGCATTCAAGGTCATTGAGGCTGTGGTCATAATCGACGCAGACTTCAATTTTTCCACTCGGGTGGGCAATATAGATGTGGTTTTTATTTTCTATTTTGATGCCGTCTTGGTGGCACAAAGTGCCAGGCATCAAGGTCGATATGGCAATGCCGACAGCGCCCGTGGCGGCATGGGCAGCATGGCAAACCTTTGGAGTGAAATAGCGTGAATTGACGATGTTCCACGCATCGGTTCTACCGATGAGAACGGGCTTGGGCAGCACGCTGTCGGTGATGTCACCCAGTCCCATGCGCGCTGCAGCCTCATGGCGTATAGCGTGAATTTTTTCCAGCAATGCCTTATCGGCATGCAATTCATCAGGCATCTCATCGCCGCGCAAGTTGAGCTGGTGGCTGTCCATCAGCACCATCAATTGGGCAGCATCAATGCAAGTTACATCAACGCCCAATATTTTCTCTTTGCGCTGACCGGTGGGAAATAACTTGCCGGTAATTCCACCCAACATGGTTTTAAAGTTCAAATAAATGGGGGCGGCGCAATCTGATACGCCGTCAATTAGCACATCGCCCGTATAAATGACTTTTTCATCGGGGGTGCTGACGACCAAATCAGTTTTGGATTTGGTGTTTATATTGTAGACGCGGACTTTAGTCTCTGTGTTTTTTGCATTTACCAAACCTTGTTCAATTGCAAAGGGACCTACGCCGGCCAGCATATTTCCGCAATTAGTTCGGGTATCAACGGTATTAGAGTCGACAGTGATTTGAGCAAATAGATAGTCCACATCACAATCTGGCTGTGTGGATTTTGAGACAATCGCCACTTTATTGGTGAGGGTGCTGCCACCACCTAAGCCATTAATTTGCAAGGGGTGGGACGTACCCATTACCTTGAGCAATAAAGCATCACGCTCTTCTGTTTTTTCAGGCAGCCAATTTTTTAGAAAAAATGGGCCGCGTGAAGTGCCACTTCGCATTAATGTGCAGGGAATACTTTTTTGCATACCCATATGGTCAACAAAAATAATGCTGTTGTAAATTTGATTATTAATAATGATTATTCAGTTTCTTGCAACAATGGATATTTTTGAATTCTAGAAACTTCTCATAACCGGTGAATATGCACTCGGCGTAATAACGGGGCTTGCGCGTGCGTGCCCTGCTCAGGCTGCGTGCTGCTCATTGAGCGTTTTGAAAAGCGTGTACAGCAAGCTGCAGGCGCGCGCAGCTTAGAGCGCTTAGCGCAAGAGTTGGGAGGGTGATAGCGCGGCCAACTTAAGGAACCTCTGCATACGGGTGCGGCAGCATCTGCGCCCATGCAGCAATTTGATCTCGGCCTGAATCTCTCTATCAAAAAGACACGCAAACGCGAATTCCTGGAGCAGATGCAGCAGGTCGTTCCATGGAAAGACTTAGTGGCATTGATTGCGGCCCCCAGCTCCACCAAGAACAGCACCCACTCGCGTGACCCAGAGATGCACCAGACCAAGAAAGGCAACCAGTGGTACTTTGGCATGAAGGCCCATATTGGCGTGGATGCTGATTCTGGCTTGGTACACACCGTGCGTGGCACCGCAGCCAACGTCAATGATGTCGTGGAGGCAAACAGCCTGCTTCATGGACAAGAAACCGATGGCTACGGTGATGCTGGCTACCAAGGTGCAGACAAGCGTGCTGACATGCCAGCAGAGACACCGCAGCGCAAGCTGCGCTGGCACATCGCCATGAAGCGCCAAAAGCGCAAAGCACTGGATCCACAGCAGCCAATCGAAGCCTTGCAGGAGCAACTTGAAAAGGTCAAATCAAGTATTCGAGCCAAGGTCGAGCATCCATTTAGGGTGATCAAACGCCAGTTTGGCCACGTCAAGACTCGCTACCGAGGCTTGAGAAAGAACACCCAGCAACTGCACACCTTGTTTGCTTTGGCGAACTTGTGGATGGCACGTGCCCGCTTGCTGACAAACAGCAATTTCAAGCCAGTGATGCGTGCCTAAAAAGGCAGATGCCCGCGAAGCGCGGGCATCTTGGGACGGGTGAATCACATGAAATCTGCTCGTCCAGGCTCTACCTCCTGGGAATTCGATTTGTGCAGAGGTTCCCTAGCGCAGCACCTGAAGCGTGGGCCAGGCTGCGGACAGCAGAGTTCTAAAATATTAATAGCAACTAGCCCTTGATGGATAAAGGCTGAAAGCCATTTTGATGCTTAACTTCTACGGCCATGCCTAGAAAGCCGCAGCTTTGCGTGAGAGGCAAGGCAAAGCTATGGCGTATCTTGAGTGGTGTTACAGCAGCTCTAAGCCCAGCGCTTGCGCCGCCACCCAATGCGCGCAGACACCGCGCTGCCAAACTGGTTGACCAGCATGCCTGCAATCACTGTGGCCGTGCCTAGCCATTGCCAAGCGGTGGGTTGTTCGCCCAGCACGGCCATGGCGGCAATCAGCCCGACCACGGGCACCAGCAGTGAATAGGGTGTGACGCGGGCGGCGGTGTGGCGCTGCAACAATCGCGTCCAGAGGCTGTAGGCCAGTACGGTGGCTAGCAGTGCCAGGTACATCACGGCAAACAACGCTTTACTGTCAGCGGCTTGCAACTGTTGGATGATTCCGTCCGTGCCTTCCTGCGCCCAGGCAAGGAGCCAGAACGGAGCGATGGGCACGAGACTGCTCCAGACGATAAACGGCAGCGGCGCGTAGCCCGGCGCGATCTGGCTGGCTTTGCGGGCAACAAGGTTGGACACCGCCCACATGAAGGCGGCGCCCAGCGTGAGTACCAAGCCGGCCAGCGTCATTTGCAGCGCACCTTCTCCACGGCCTGCCGCAATCACCACCAAGCCCATAAATGCGACAACCAGCCCCCACCACTGCGGGGGTTTGGCACGCTCACCCAAAAGAGTCACGGCCAAAATCAAGGTAAAAAAGGCTTGGGTTTGCATGACCACCGAGGCCATACCGGCAGTCATGCCCAGCTTGAGTCCGATGAACAGCAGGCCAAACTGCCCCAGCCCTTGCGCCAGTCCATAGACCACCACATACGTCCACGGCATTTTTGGGGGGCGCACAAACAGCAGAAATGGCAGCGATGCCGCCATAAAGCGCAGGGCACCCAACACCATGGGGCTGAGCGTTTCCAGTCCCAGCTTCATGACCACAAAGTTCAGCCCCCAGATCACGATCACGGCCAGCGCGCACAGCCAATCGCCACGCGACATGCGCGTGGTGGTTACGGTCAGCGCGCTCATGCCAATGTCGCCAGTCGCACGGGTTTGCCGTGTTGGGTGCGGGCCTGCACAAAGGCCTCAAACGCTTGCGCGCTGGTTTTGCGTGGCACATAGCCCCATTGTTTGAGTGCAGTGTTCAGCAGCACCGGGCGGTAGCGCAAAAAGTCCAGCTGCTCAGGGCCATAGCGGCTCAGACCCAGCTGCGTGCCCAGCCACAGCGCGCTGCGCAGCAGTCCGGCAGGCAGGTTGAGCGTGGATTTGCCCAGGCACGCGGCAATTTCGTGGATGGTTAAAGCGCCATTACCCGCCAGGTTATAGGCACCGGGGGCCGCGCCACTGAGGGCATGCACGATGGCGCCTGTCACGTCTTCGTCCCAGATGAACACGAACGGGCTGTCGCTGCCGCGAATGGCCAGCAGGCGGGGCTTCTCAAACAGTGCGGTGATCTGGTTGTCCACGCGCTCGCCTAGGATGGTGCCAATGCGCAAAATGGTTTGCTGCAACTGTGGATGGTCTTGCCGCCACTGGGCCAGCATTTCTTCCACCAAGCGCTTGTGGTCCGAATAGGCAAAGACGGGGTTGCCGCGCAATGCGTCTTTCTCGGTGATCCAGGCGGGGTTGTCGGCGTAGTAGCCATAGGCCGCGCCGCTGGAGGACACCACCACATGGCGCACGCCTGCAGCCTTGCAGCCTTCGAGCACATTGCGTGTGCCATTCACGTCCACGTCGTACTCCAAGGCGCGGTTGGAGTCTTTGCCGGGTGTGACGATGGAGGCCAGATGCACCACGGTATCAATGGCGTATTCGTGCAGGGTCTGGGCCAGTGCAGGGTCGCGCACATCTTGCTGGAAGTAGATCACGCCGGGCTGCTGGCGCTCCGGTGGCACTGCCCGCACGTCCACCGCCACCGTTGTGGTGTTTGGCCTGCGGGCCAAGGCTGCAACCACCGTACGGCCTAAGAAACCATCGGCGCCGGTAATCAAAATACGCTCAGCAGGCGACAGAGGGAGGGGTTGTTGGTGCTGGTTCATGCTTGTGCTCCTTGCATGGTAGGAAGGCCTTTCGGGTTTTTGCGGCCCCACCACGAAGCCAAAGCCAGCCCGGCAATGATGTCCCAAAAGCCCCAGACCCCGGCCACTACGGCCATGCCCCCTAAGCCGCCAAAAAAGCTGAATACCAGCACCAAACCCAGACCGGCATTGCGGATGCCGACTTCAATGGTGACTGCGCGGCGCTCGTAATCTGCCAAGCCGGTAGCGCGGGCGCAGAGATAGCCCGTGGCAAAAGCCAAGGTGTCATGCAGCACTACGGCCAGCAAGACCAAACCGATGTAGTCCACAAAGAACTGCCAGTTGCCTGCAATTGCACCAATGATGAAAGCGATCAAAGCCACAAAGCTGAAGATGCGTACGCCTTTTTTGCAGCGCTGCGTAGCTGTGGGAAAGCGGTGCGAGCACCACAGGCCCAGCACAAATGGCACACCAATGATCAAGATGATGTGGATCGCCATTTCCAGCGGATCGAGCGAGATGGACTTGAGCAACGTGGAGGCGGTGGGGTGCATGCCGCCCCAGAAGGCAAAGTTCAGCGGCATCACCACAATCGCAACCGCGTTGGAGATGGCGGTCATGGATACTGACAGCGCTACATTGCCGCGTGCGCGGTGTGTGAGGATGTTGGACACATTGCCCGGCGGGCAGCAGGCCACCAGGATCATGCCCAATGCAATGCTCGGCCCCACATTGAGCATCAGCGTCAGCCCATAGGTCACGGCGGGCAGCACCAGAAACTGCGCCGCGATGCCTACGGTCATGGCCCAAGGCATGCGGGCCACGCGCTTGAAGTCGTCCATGCGGGTGTCCAGCGCAATGCCAAACATCAAAAAAGCGAGCACGGCATTGAGCACGGCCAACGAGGCGGGGTTAAAGTTCAACCGGATTTCGTCCACAGGTAGCATGGTGTTCTCCTGAGTCGTTAGGCCAGCTTGGCCACCGCTTCGCGCACGGCAGTGCGGTAGGCGTCCTTGTTCACATAGAAGGACATGCGTTCCAGTTGCAGGTACTGGTAGCCGCCGGACAAATCGGGCGCAGGCCCCGCAATGGCACTCTTGAACTGCTGGGCAGCGGGTTGCTTGTGCTGCAGGCCCTTGAAGTAACGTGCCACCAGCTCCGCCTGTTCATAGCGCCCTTGCCAGCCCAAACCACTGGCCTCCACCATGCCCAGCACAGCCAAGTGCGTATATCGGGGCGCAAATATGTTCATGTACAGCTGCGGCGCCATGCCCTGCCAGTTCAGGTGCTGGCGGTCAATGAAGGGATAGTGCAATGTGTAGCCCGTGGCCAGCATCACCATGTCGTAGTCTTGTTGCGTACCGTCTTTGAAGTGCACGGTGTGAGCGTCAAAGCGCGCAATGTCAGCCTTCACATGGATATCGCCATGCCCCAGGTGGTGCAGGATGAGTGAGTTCACGATGGGGTGCGACTCATACATCTTGTACGCAGGCTTGGGAAAGCCAAAGCGCGTCGGGTCGCCCGTGAACCACTTGAGCACGATGCTGTCCACCTTTTGCTTGAGCCAGCGCGGCAGCGGTTTCTTGCCGCCAATCGTGTCTGCTGGTTTGCCAAACACATACTTGGGTACAAAGTAGTAACCCCGGCGCACGGAGATGTCCACGCTTTGTGCGTAATGCACGGCATCGACCGCAATATCGCAGCCGGAGTTGCCCGCGCCCACAATCAACACGCGCTTGCCCGTTAACTGGCTGGCGCGCTTGTACTGGCTGGTGTGTAGCAGTTCTCCGGCAAACCGGCCTTCAAACTGGGGCAAATTAGGTTCGGCCAAGATGCCATTCGCAATCACCACGCCTTTGTATTGCGCGGTGTCCAGCTCACCTTGGGCATTGCGTACAGTCACGCGCCATGGGGTGTCAGGGTCTCGCGGATGCACGGGTTCGATGCGCTCTACACGCACGCCAAAGCGAAAGTGGCGGCGCAGATCAAACTTGTCGGCAAAGTCGCGGAAGTAGCCGCACAGCTCCCGATGGCTGGGGTAGTCGGCCACGGAGTCGGTCATGGGGAACTCGGCAAATTCCGTCATGCGCTTGCTGGAGATCAGGTGCGCAGACGCATAGACGGTGGAGCGGGGGTTGTCGATGTTCCACAGCCCTCCCACATCGGTATAAGCCTCAAAGCCCTGAAAAGGAATGCCTTGTTTTTGCAGATTGCGCGCCCCGGCCAAGCCAGAGGGGCCTGCGCCGATCAAGGCAATCATGTCTTCGGTCGTGTGCTCCGGCAAAGAGGCGGCCACGGGGGCCGGGGTGATGTGTGGCTCGGTTCTCATGATTTTTGTCTCCGTCATTGTTGTTGTCGTCAGTGGTCGTGATGGTTATTCTGTGCCAAGGCTGGGTCCAAGCCGCCGCAAGCGCCTATCAGCACAGCACAGCATTGCGAAAGCGGGGCGAACCCTTGAGTGCGTGGCGCTGTCAGAAAACATAGCTTTCGACCCTCCAGAAAAAGCTGTCACCACTCTATGTTCAAAGCATAAAATCCCGAAAAATTTTAGTTAATCGTCTCGCTTTTTGAGATTTATGACAAAAACTGCCCCATCGCCTGGCCTGAAGCTGTTTGAATTGCTGGAAATTTTGGTGCGCGAAGCCCGGCCTTTGACCTTGGCTGAAACCGTGGCGGCCAGTGGCTGGCCCAAGCCCAGCGTGCACCGCCAACTGGCCCAGTTGGAAGCCGGGGGCTTGCTCGCCCGCGAGCCCGACGGGCGCCGCTATGCACTGGCCCCGCGTCTGTTGCATTTAGCGGAGGCGACATTGGCAGGCAGCGCGCAGCAAAGCGTGCGCCATGCAGTGCTGCGACAGTTGGTGAGTGACATTGGGGAAAGCTGCAACTTCACCGCCTTGTCAGGGGTGGAGGTGGTCTACCTGGACCGGATCGAGTCGGCGTTTCCGCTGCAGCTGAATTTGCGGCCCGGCACCCATGTGCCGGTGCATTGCTCGGCCAGCGGCAAACTGATCCTGGCCCATATGCCAGCTGCCCACCGCAACAGCTTGCTGGAATCGCTGCCGCTGACGCGCTACACCGCAGCGACGCTCAAAACACGCGAGTCGCTGGATGAAGAATTTCGCCGCATCCGCAAAGAGGGTTATGCGGTGGATGCAGAAGAGTTTGTGGATGGGCTGGTCTGCGTGGCTGTGCCGGTCTTTGCCAAAGACGAGCGCAGTGTGCGCTGTGCCGTGGCGCTGCAAGCTCCGGTGGCCCGCATGAGCCTGGCCCAAGCGCTAGAGCGCTTGCCGCGTTTGCAGCAAGCGGCCCAGGCTTTGGGGCGTACCTTGACGTAACGCGCACAGTAAGTTTATTAATTTAATAGCTGCTTACCCTTATGTAGCAAGGGGTAGAGGCTGATCGTAGGGTGGGTAGTCGGTGGGGATGGCGATACGCACTTTCTTGGTGCACTCGATGTTTTCTAGCACGCATGCTGGCATGGGCTGCGCCGGAGGTGAAAGCGGCAAAAGCAGTAATGCTGAGGGCGAGGATGAAGTGATTTTGATAGCTGTTAGCCATTGCTGCACAAGGGCGAGAAGCTTATTTCTTTAAAATTCTTTCTCCACAGAATTCTCAAAACATTCTCAAAAAAAGAGCTGCCAATGCAGCTCTTTGTGCTTTGTGCTTTGTGCTTTGTGCTTTGTGCTTTGTGCTTTGTGCTTTGTGCTTTGTGCGGATGCGTTAGTCCGACCGCGGCACCAGTATGCCTTTGACGCGGTTGGCCAGCTGGGCAATGGCCAGCGACGCTGCGCAGCCCGGCATGGATTGCAGCAAAAGCTGGCGTCGCATGACCGCTTCGCGCACGGCTTTGTCTGCGGGAATATCGCCCATGTGAATCAAGCGCAAAGGCATACCTGATTCAGTATTGACAAAACGATTGAGCACCTGCTGCAACTGGCCGGTAATGGCACGACCATCACCCGGGCGGGCAGCCTGGTTAATCACCAGACGCATGTTGTGGCGTTTTTGCTGGGTGGCCAGCACTTTGATGGCAGCGTAAGCATCCGTGAGGGAGGTTGGCTCTGGTGTTGCCACGATCAAGACTTCATGGGCCAGCGAGACGGAGAACAGCACCACATCAGAAATGCCCGCCCCGGTGTCGAGCAAGACCACGTCGTAGTTAGGGGCCAGCTTATCAATCACATGAATGAGCTGGTTGCGCACCTCCGGGGTCAGGCGCGAATACTCCACCATGCCGGAGCCAGCCAGCAATACGTGAAAGCCGCCCGGCGCAGTGACCACTGCCTCTTCCAAGGTGGCTTTGCCGATAAAGACATCGTGCAGCGTGACCTTGGGATAGAGGTTCAGCACCACATCCAGGTTCGCTAAGCCGAGGTCAGCATCAAGCACCAGCACGCGCAGGCCGTGGCGTGTGAGTGCCGCCGCCAAGTTGGCGGAGACAAAAGTTTTACCCACGCCGCCTTTGCCGCTGGTCACGGCAATGATGTGCGCGCCGGAAGGGCTGCGCGGGCGTACGACGTGGCCGTGCGCGGTAGCGGACGGGGTGTTGGTAGGGGGTGACAGCACGTCGTTCATCTCAATACATGCTTTCAGTTGTCGCCATCTGTCGGATCTGTCGGGGCCATGGCGATATCAGGCCAATCGTCTGACCAAGTTGTGCTCGAGGAAAATGCTGCAGGTGCAAATAGAAGGTTTTTTTCTTCTGCGGTCACGGTACTGTCTGGTTGTTCTTCAATCGCAATACGGTTGCGTCCGTCACTTTTTGCGGCATACAGGCGCTGGTCTGCGCGCTGTATCCAAAGCTCGCGGGTGCTGCGGATCCACTGTAGTGCATAGGCACCCCCGACACTGACGGTGACTTGAATGGTCTGCGTGGGCGAGATGCGCACTTTCAGTGTCTCAATGGCATGGCGAATTCGTTCTGCCACAGCGCGCCCATAGGCGGTCTGGCAAGCAGGTAAAACGATGGCAAATTCCTCACCGCCGTAGCGCGCCAGGGTGTCCATCGGACGCACGCAATTGGCCAGACAATTGGCCACCTGTTGCAGCACCAGATCGCCGACGTTGTGGCCGTGCTCATCATTGATGCGCTTGAAGTGGTCTACATCCACCATCAGCAGCAGGGCCACGTCGCCGGAGCGGGCAACGCGATCCAGTTCACGCTCCAGCACCGAGACAAAATGGCGGCGGTTGGCGCAGCCAGTTAAGGGATCTCGCAGGGATAAATCGCACAAGCCATCAATGATGGCTTGCAGGTATTGGGTGGCATCTTCTTCTAGCTCTGGAAGTGCTGGCAAATCATGCCCCAGCAATGCACATGCTCCGTTTAAACGGAGTTTAGGCATTGCAACAACGGGGAAGATGTCAGGGCCAGTCACGAATAAAAATCCAGCACAAATAATTCATACAAGTGTAGCAGTCCATGCAGTCTGTAAGCGGGTTTGTGGCGTTTTCATCCTTGGGGTTCAACCCGAATTGGCGAATTTCCACCATCCATGCTTTGGCTGGGGTTGCCTCCCTCGCATTCCTTGTTAATAAGCGCGCAATGTGGTGAGTGCTTGATGGCTGGTTCGATAGAGAAACAGATCAGAACCAAGTGATAAGCAACCTGCTCGAGCCAGTGTGTCTTGCACGGGAAGTTTCAATCCCCCGATATGCAGGCTAATTCCCCGCTTTTGCAGGCTTTGGCGCAGGCGCAAGAACGCTTCCACGCCGGTGACGTCGATGCGGTTGATCGGCTGGGCATCGATGTACAAGTGCTGCACTTCAGGTCTGCCCTCCAAGGCTTGCGCGACATAACGCTCCAAGGCGGCGGCAGAGGCGAAATCCCATTCCGCGTCCATGCGCACGGCCAAGACTTTGGGATTGATGGGCGGCAGATTCCAGATGGTGCGAGAGCGCAGGCTGCCATCGGCATGCTCGCCCAGCTCCAGCAGCCGCGGATGAAGCCTGTGGTAGAGGAAATGCGACAAGCTCAGCAGCACGCCCGTCAAAACGCCCCAATACAGGCGGGGCGCTGTGGCGAGGGTCAATATGAAAGTCACGACTGCAATGGCGCCCTCGGCCCGTGAAATCTTAAACAGCGCCACCATCGTGCGTGGCTGAATCAGATTGATGACGGCAGACACCACCACCGCAGCCAAGGCTGCTTGTGGCACGTGGTAGAGCACGGGTGTGAACCAAAGAACGACCAGGAGCACCATCAAGATGGCAAACACCGTAGCCCATCCTGTTCTGGCACCAGAGTGCAGGCTGACTGCAGAACGCGAAAAGGAAGCGCTGATCGCAAAACTTGCGCTAAAACCGGCAGCCACTTTGGCCATGCCTTGGGCGATGAGATCCTGGTTCTCGTTCCAGCGCGTTCCCGCTGTTCGGTGCTCTACCTGCGCGCTGGAGGCAACCTCCAGAAAGCTCACCAGGCTGATGACGAAAACAGGCATCAGCAACTGCGTAAAGTCATCCAAACTAATGGCAGCGGGCAGAGACAAGCTGGGGAAACCAGAGGGCAGGTGACCGACGATGGCGCCATCGCTTTCGGCAAACCCCATCCACCAGCTCAACACACCGCACAGCCCCACTACGATCATGGCGGCAGGCAGTCGTTTGACGTAACGCTTGAGCAAGAGCAACACTGCCAAGCTGCCCAGCCCCAACGCGCAGGCCTGGATGTCAAAGTGGTGGATGCTGGGTTCGTGCACCAAGGCGCTCCAGCTGCTGCGCAAACCAAACAGTGCTGGAAGCTGCGACAGCAAAATCAATACGCCTGCCGCCTGGGTAAACCCATTGAGTACGGGAGAGGTGACCAGATTGACCAGCCATCCTCCACGCAGCGCACCCAAAGTCCATTGCACCACACCGGCCATGATGGCCAGCCAAGCAGCCAGCGTGACCCAGTGTGCGCTGGCGGGTTGGGCCATGCCGGATAAAGAAGCAGCAATCAGCAAACTGGTTAAGGCCGTGGGCCCCACACCCAGCCGGGGGGAAGAGCTCCACAGTACGGCCACCAAGGCGGGTAACAAGGCGGCATAAATGCCTGTAACCAGTGGCATGCCCGCCAGCGCTGCATAGGCAACGCCTTGGGGCAGCAGCATCAAGCTGATCGTGATGCCTGCCAGTAATTCTTGTTGCAACAGTGCCAGGCTGGGGCGTGGCCAAGACAGAAAGGGAAACCACCGGGTGATGCTGAAATTGCGCATAAGCGCTCTATTGTGAGATGGTTTTGAGGCCGTAAATCATCGCCGCACTTGTCCTACGCATGCTTAAGTGCTCTCCCACCACTTGTAACTGAGGCGCTGTCTACAGTCTGCTGCATGTGGCGGGGGTTGAAAAACCTTGGCTTTAACGAGATAAATTTTTTCAAGAGGATTTGCACCATGTCTATGATTAATTTGCGTATTGCACACGTTATGGCCATCTCTGCCTTGGCACTGGGTTTGGCTGCCTGCGGTCCCAACAACGGTGAAACTGCGGGTCAAAAGCTGGACAACTCCATTGAGCGCACCGAGCAAGCAGCAGACAACGCACGCGTTGAAGCAGATCGCGCTGCGCAAGCTGCGGGTCAAAAGATGGACAACGCCGTGGACGCCAGCAAGAACGCTGCCAACGACGCCATGGCCGTAGCCGGTGAAGCCGGCACCACAGCCAAGGTCAATGCAGCCTTGATCGGTGACCCAGAGCTGAGCGCTTTGAAGATCAACGTAGACACGGTCGGTAGCACGGTGACTTTGAACGGCGAAGCCCCTTCGCAATCAGCCAAAGACCGCGCCACCGATATCGCCAAAGCGGTGGAAGGTGTGACTTCCGTCAACAATCTGCTGACTGTGAAGTAAGTCAGTTAGCCTCAAACCCATTCAATAGCAAAACAATATGACAAGGCCACCTTCGGGTGGCCTTTGTTTTTCCGCGTTATCGCTGGCAAGCGCAGGCCGAGCCTTTAACATGCCCCGATGACTGATCCAGCACGCCACATCACCACCGAGTTGGTGCACCACGCCTACCAGGCACCTTCACAGTTTTTTGCCCCGCAGCCCGCAGTGCACAAGGCTTCAACCGTCTTTTTTGATAGCGTTGAAGACATGCGCAAGCGCCGCTGGCTCGATAAGAGCGGCTTTACTTACGGGCTGCACGGCACGCCCACCACCTATGTGCTGGAAGAGCGCCTGTGCAGCCTGGAAGGCGCACAGCAGTGCCTGCTGGTGCCCAGTGGCCTGAGCGCCATCAGCACGGTGGCGCTGGGCTTGCTGTCGGCAGGCGACGAGGTGCTGATCCCCGACAACGCGTATGGCCCTAACAAAGACTTCGCTGAGCATGAACTGGCGCGCTGGGGCATTCGCCATGTGTTGTTTGATCCGATGGATGTGCAGGATCTGCAAGCCAAGCTCACTCCGGCCACCAAACTGGTATGGCTGGAAGCACCGGGCAGCGTCAGCATGGAGTTCCCGGACTTGATTGCCTGTGTCCAGCTGTGCCGCCAGCGCAGCGTGACTACGGTGCTGGACAACACCTGGGGCGCCGGCCTGGCTTTCAAGCCTTTCGACTTGCTGGCTGATGGCGGTAGCTTGGGTGTGGATGTCTCGGCCCACGCTTTGACCAAATACCCCAGCGGCGGCGGCGATGTGCTGATGGGCAGCATCACCACCGTAAACCAGGCGCTGCATATGCGCATCAAGCTCACGCACATGCGCCTGGGCATTGGTGTGGGCGCCAATGATGCGGAGATGGTGCTGCGCTCCCTGCCCAGCATGGCACTGCGTTACCGTGCGCATGATGCGAGCGCACGCACTTTGGCGGCTGCCTTGGCCCAGCAAAGTGCTGTCGTGCAACTGCTGCATCCGGCATTTGCGGGTGCGCCGGGTCATGCACAGTGGCACGCTCTGTGTAGCGCAGCCCAGGACGGGCAGGGCGCTGCTGCGGGCCTGTTCAGCGTGGTGATTGACCCGCAGTACGAACAAGCCGCCATTGATACCTTCTGCGACAGCCTGGCGTTGTTCCAGATTGGTTATAGCTGGGGTGGGCCGGTCAGTCTGGTGGTGCCTTATGAGCTGGACAGCATGCGCGCGGGCGGGCGTGGCCAAGTCAAAGCTGGCACGGTGGTGCGCTTTTGCGTGGGGCTTGAAGCGGTGCAGGATCTGCTGAACGATCTGGCCCAAGCGTGGCAGAAAGCTTTTCATACGCCTTGGCAAACAGCGCCTATAGCACCTTCTAATTGATAGCTACTCGCCCTTGCCAGTAAAGGGCTAGGGCCTGTTTTTGCTTAATATTTAAGCGAATGCATTAAAAAAACATCAGAAAGGCTGAAAATTTCTGAATTTTTAGCCTTTTTCAAATTTACTGCCAAAAAGTCACGCCATAATTGCGGGATCGATTCAAGGGGAGTCGCCAAGTTGGTCAAGGCACCGGATTTTGATTCCGGCATGCGAGGGTTCGAGTCCTTCCTCCCCTGCCACATACCAAAAACCGGCCTGCATATGCAGGCCGGTTTTTTTATACCTGTTCTCTAGGTGCTAGCTGCTTGACTGCCTCCGTTGGCCGACTGCGGTTGCGGCAGCAAGCGCACCTGCAGCGTTTGACCATTAGCAATGATGGCAAACAGGCGGTCAATATTAGGGTGGCTGCCAGGGTGCGCACGCGCGGCCTCGGTGTGTTCGGCAAACCATTGCAGTCCTTGCTGCGCTGCGGCCACGTTGATGCAACCGTATTGCGCCGCCAAGGCGGCATACACCCGCACCGAACCGGCTTTGCCCGGCTGGTTGGCAATGCTGGCTGTAACCTGTCCCTGTGCATCAAGCAGTTGAAGCTCTGCAATATGGTCGACGGCGGGTAGTTGCTGAAGGTTGACGGCAAATGCCATGGCGAAATCCTTGGAAACGGTTCAAATTCAATGGGTAGGAAACGGCTGCACCGGGTGCTGCGCATGCTCCAGCAGCCACAGGCGTTTGCGCACCCGGGTCATGGCCACATACAAGCGGTTGCGCTCTAAAAAGGCACGGTCGTGAGGTACAGGGGCTGGAAAACGACCGGGTTGCAAAAACGGCAAGGCCACATAGTCAAACTCCTGACCTTTGGCCTGTTCAATGGTCAGCAGGCGGAAATCGTAAAACTTGCGCTGCCACTGCACCTTGCGACCGCGCTGGGCCATTCCCTCAATATCCGCCAACACTTGCGCCACGCTCATGCCTGCAATAGCGTGCAGGAAACTTTCAACGATGTAGCGCATGCGCTGCGCTTCATCGTGCGGCATTGGTGTGCTGTTAAACAAGCCCCAGACATCGGCTGCTTGCAGCAGTTGCGCGGCATCGGCTTGGTAATGCTGAGGCAACTGCAAAAACTGACCGAACGCCGCAAAGTTGCGGCTGCCACCTTGCAAGTGGGCCTTGTCCATCAAAAAGTTCCAGATCGCCAAAGGGTGGCCGTGCATTTGCCGCGCCATTTCTTTTTGGGTGTGCTGGTAGGCCTCGCGCCGTGTCTGCAAGGTTTGCTGAAAATGGTGAATGGGTGAGAAGTCCGCGTCGACATCGTCCTCGTCGGCGGTGGCTGCAGCTTGCGCAAAGTGCTGACCTTTGCCGTAGTAAAGCGCGCCATCGACAAATGCCTCCAAAATCTCGGCGCTGAGCAGGCAGGGCGCATCGGCTTTCCAGTTCAGCGCCTGGGTGCTGTGGGCGTACATCAAGCCCAGCAGCAAGGCCACTTCACGGCCCAGATAAAAATGCTGCAAGCCTTGCAGGCTGACGGAGCGGCCCTGGCGGTACATGGCCCACTCCAGCGCACACGCTTCATGCGGGTGGCGCAAAATCACGTGCAGCGAAGGGCGGGGCAGCGCCGCCGCAGTGGTCTCATCGGTACCCTGCGGTATTTTTTGCTGCGCTTGCAGCAGCTGGGCAATGCAGTCAGCGTCGTCCTGGTAGATCAGCCGATCCACGTGGCTGTGGCGCAAACGGTGGGCCTGCATACCTACGCCAAACCACGCATTCACGGCTTGCGCCACCTGCACTCCAAAGCGGCGTGTCAAGGTCAGCGGCAGGCGTACCGTGGTTTGCGGCAGGCAATCGCTCAGGTGCTGGAGCTGGCCTTCAAAAATAGACAATGCCTGCGCATCAATGTGCTGATTAAAGTCCCCGGCCCCCATGAAATGGGCGCCCGAGGTCTGCAGCAATCGGCGCAGCACCTGCAAAGCGGCTTCATCCAGGTCATGCATTTCATCCATCAGCACCACGTCATAACTGGGGAAAGCAAATTCCTGGTTCTCGCTGTCTGTGGCCAGTGCATAAGTGCAGTCACCTTCTGCGCAGTACTGTACATCTCCACAGTGGTTGGTGCGCAGGCTCTCATAGTTCATGAAAAGGCGCGCCAGGCGGTAGTCCAGCTGCAAGTCTTCGCAAAATTCGGCCAAGCTGCAGCCCGCATCTTCCCACTTGCTGCGCAGCAGAGATTTTTTGGCTATGTGGTTGAACTGCCAGAAATCCTGCAGATCCAGCTCGTAATCCATGTGCAGCGCTGGGTCAGGTTGGCGTTCTTGCTGGGTGTGCAGCATCTCCATGGCGCGTTTGGCTTGGGCGCGCAAGATCAGCGGATCCACCACAAACTGCAATTGTGGGTCGCGCTGGCGCATGACTTGGGCAGACCAGCGCTCCACCGTAGTCACCCGCAAATGCCCGGGGACGTGCTGCACCAGCTTGCGCAGCTTTTGTTCGAACGCCAGCACGCCAGCTTTGGAGTACGTCAGCACCAGCACCTTGGCTTGCGGCTTTTGGCGCAGCACTTGAATGGCGCGGCAGGCGAGGGTGGTGGTTTTACCGGTGCCTGCTAACGCTTCCACGATGATGGAGGAGGCCGTGCTGCTGACAATGGCTTGCTGCTCGGCCGTCAGTAATAAAGGCTGGGCAAAGTCCGTGGCAAAGGCATTGGGAGCAAACATGGGCAATCAGAATGGAGAAAATGGCGAATAGCAGGGGTGCTGTATGAATATACAGTTCTTGGCAAAGTCCCACCCATCATAGGTGGCTGGCAGGGCTTAGGGCTGCTCGTCGCTGCGGCGTGCACCCATTCCTAAGCCCATGCCCATCCCCCCGCCACCACCGCCCGCACCACCACCTCCTCCTCCAGCGCCGCCACGCCCGCCAGCATTGGCCCCGCCTTCCGCATTGTTTCCACGTCGAGCACCTGGCCCTCCCGCTGTATTGGGGCGCAGCGGGCCCTGGTTGGGAATGGCGATATCGGGGGGAATGGTTTCCAGATACAGCGCAGCGCGAATGAACTGGCGCAGCGATGTGACCAGCGCTGCCGTTTGCACGGGGCGGCCTGCGACCATGTCTTGCGCAGCCTGGGCCGCCATGCGTACCTGATCTTCAGTGCCCAGCAAGATGATGTCCGACAGCGCGGCCTCCACCACATCGCGCGTGCGGCGCTGGCGCTCTGAGCTGCCGCCAATGACTGGGGTTTCATCATCTCCGTCAATGTCTACCGCATCTTGCAGAGCTTCTTCCGGGCGCTCCCCCGCCTGGGTCATGGCACGCGCCTCGCGCAGATGCATGGGGCTGACGGTCAGATTGCCGGTAAAAGAGCCGCCCAGCGTTTTATAGGCCGCCATCAATGTGCGCAGGCGTTCGTTGATCTGGCGGTTTTCACGCTCTCGGCGTTTCTGGATGGTTTGCATGAACAGCAAACGCATGCCCATCATCATGAGCGTCATCAGCAGCAAGCTCAGCACGGTGCTGGCCAGGGCGCTCCAAGAGCTGAAATCAAACATGCCGCGCATAGCGTTCCTTATTTCAAAATCACCTCGGTGATGAAGTCCCACTCCTGCTGTGAAACTGGCGTGATGGACAGTCGATTGCCGCGCTGCAGCACGCGCATGCCTTCGAGCGCCGTGTGTTCGCGCAACTCGGCAATGGACACATAGCGTGTCTTGCGCACAGCCTGTACATCCAGCATGAGCCAGCGGGGATTATCGGGCGAAGATTTGGGGTCGTAATACGGATCCGCCGGGTCAAACTGACTAGGATCGACGCGCAGATTGCCGGCAATGCGGGCAATGCCGTGAATGCCGGGCTCGGCGCAACTGGAGTGCCAGTACAGCACGCCGTCGCCCACCTGCATCTGATCGCGCATGAAGTTGCGCGCCTGGTAATTGCGCACACCGCTCCATGGCATCAGCTGGCCCGGAGCGTTTAACGCATGGTCAATCGAGTATGCATCGGGCTCATTTTTCATGAGCCAGTATTGGGGTGATGAGGCTGTCATACAAAAGGTGTGGCTGCGGCTGTCCGATTGTGCAGCCACAAAAAAGGCCTGCCAGCAAAAGCGGCAGACCTTGGCGCGAGCACGGTGTGGAAAAGCTAATAAAGCTAATTCACAGTTGCTGAGGTGCGCCCGGTATAAAGACTTTGCTGGGCTTGCTCGACCACGCGAATGCAGTCGTTGATGTGGCGCTGGCCTAAATAGCGCAGGGCACCATAGCCTACTGCAGCTGCAATGGCTTGCCCTGCAAAAGGTATGAACTTGGCGACTTGTTTGGTGCCCATGCGTACCCCGACCGTGCGCGCGAGCCGCAAGATCATTTGCCGGGTCAGCAACTTGCCAATAAAGACCGAGCCGACCATGGACACTGCTTTTTGTACCTGGTCGCGTACCGAAGGGTCGAGCGCATCAATTTGCTCAGGGCTGAGGCCAAACTCATGGCTGATGTCAGGCAACAGTTTGGACAAAATGGCCGCATCCACAGCCCAATCCAGACCGGGGATGGGTACGGCACTGACAGCACCGCCGACCAGGGCTCTGCGGTGCAATTTGGCGCGGCTTCTTTCAATGGCTTGGGCCAGCGTCTGCTGGTCTGCCGGCATGCTGCCTAAAGGGTTGGGAGGGGGCATATGGCGCAGTTTCATTCCTTATTTCATTCCTTAATCATCCATTGCCTTAACGCGAGCTTTTGCTGCGAACCAGGTTGTAGATAAAAAGCACGACCACGGCACCAATGACAGAAGCAATCCAGCCAGCGCTGCTGCCTTCGGGGTACAGACCCATGGCATAACCGGCATAGCTGGCCAGGAACGAGCCAACAATACCCAGCAAAATAGTCATCACCCAGCCCATATCGTCATCGCCAGGTTTGATCGCGCGCGCGATCAGACCCACTACCAAGCCTACGATCAGCGTTCCAATAAGAGACATCATTAGTCTGCTCCTCTAATAAAGAGCTTTGACTCTAAAAGTGCCCCATTGGACAGTGCGTCGGACAGCAGCCTTTCTCGGGGTTGAAAATTGCGCCATTACGCTGCTTGTTGCTGGGCGAAGCTGTCACCAGCTCTACGTAAGCAAGTTATGCGCCAAACAGCGGTTGTCATAAGGGGAAAGGCATAGCGTGTGTGCAGGCATTGCCCCGCAAGCGGAGAATCCCCCCCTTTCCGCAAAGGCAGCTTTGCCATTTGCGTGCTGAAAATTCAAGAACAACTCTCTGTATGCAACAACTTACTGAATGGCTTCATATCCTCAATGGATGGGTGTGGGGCGTACCCATGATCGTATTGATTTTGGGTACGGGCTTTTACCTGCAGCTGCGCCTGGGCTTTATGCCGCTGCGCAATATTGGCTACGGCTTTCGCATGATCTGGAAGAGCCGCAAGGTAGATGACCCCTCCAGTGGTGATATCTCTCCTTATGCGGCGCTGATGACGGCACTGTCGGCCACGGTGGGTACCGGCAACATTGCCGGCGTGGCCACGGCCATTGCCGTGGGCGGGCCCGGCGCGGTGTTCTGGATGTGGATGACGGCCTTGGTGGGCATGGCGACGAAGTACGGTGAAGTCGTCGTAGCCGTCAAGTACCGTGAAAAAAATGCCAAGGGACAATGGGTGGGTGGCCCCATGTATGCCATCAAAAACGGCCTGGGTCCCCGGTGGCGCTGGCTGGCCGCAGCGTTTGCCATTTTTGGCGGAGTGGGCGGCTTTGGTATTGGTGCCATGGTGCAGGCCAACGGCATCTCATCGGCCATGCACAGTGCGTTTGGTCTGGAGACCTGGATCTCCGGCCTGGCCATCGCGCTGCTGACGGCGGCGGTGGTGCTGGGCGGCATCCAGCGCATTGGTGCGGTGGCAGAAAAACTGGTGCCCGCCATGTGCCTGATTTATATCGTCTGCGTGCTGTGGGTGCTGGGCAGCTTTTATGCGCAGATTCCGGCTGCGTTCTTGCTCATCGTCGAGCAAGCCTTTAGCCCCACGGCTGCGGTGGGCGGCTTTGCGGGTTCGACCGTGTTGATGGCCATTCGCATGGGCGTGGCGCGCGGTATTTTCTCCAATGAAGCGGGATTGGGCACGGCCGGTATCGCGCAGGCGGCGGGGCAGAGCAAAGACCCGGTGTTCTCCGGCATCGTCGGCATGATGGGCACTTTCATTGACACCATCATCGTGTGCACCATGACGGGTCTGGCCATTGTGGTCAGCGGTGTATGGAACAGCGGCGCCAGCGGTGCACTGCTCAGCACGCAAAGCTTTGAGTCGGCCATGCCCGGCATAGGCAAGTATCTGCTGGCAATTTCTCTGGCGGTATTTGCTTTCACCACCATTCTGGGGTGGGCGTATTACGGGGAAAAGTGCTGGACTTACCTGGTCGGCCCTGTGTGCGAAAAGCCATTTCGCATTCTGTGGGTGGTGGGTGTATTCATCGGCGCGGTGGTCACTCTGGATGTGGCCTGGCTGGTTGCAGACACGCTGAATGCGCTGATGGCCATCCCCAATTTGATTTCGCTGCTCTTGCTGTCGCCCGTCATCATCCAAATGACACGCGACTATTTTGAAGCGCGCAAACAAAAACCATAAAAAAGAGAGCTGCTGGCCGTTGTAGATACTTGGTTTCAGTATGAAAAGTATCTGAAAACAAAGATTGGTAACGGCCAATAGCTCTTGTTTTTTATGTTTTATGCTTTATCGTCTTTGAATTCACTGAAGTAAGCGCGCAAATGCAGCAAGGCATTGGGGTGCTTCATGCCCGAGCGCTCCAGCACTTCATCCACGGTGCAGCCGCTGTCCAGCCACTGCACCAGCACCGTATTGCGAATCACCTGGGGCCCCATGCGCAAAGGGGCTGTTAACTTGCTGGCCTGCGCGGCTTGTTGCAGGGTTTTGGTCACCAGGTGCAGCAAGGTGTGTTTGGATAAAACGGGCGCTTTGCGTGTACAAAACAGCGTAGGCTGGCCTTGCATGGCGTGATAGCCAGCGCGTGCTTGCAGCCATTGGCGCAAAGCGCCGTCCAGCTTGTTGGATAAGGGCAGCGTGCGGCTTTGCCGGTCACGCTCACCCACCACTTGTAGGGCCGCAAGGCGCGTGGGCTGCTCAATGTCCCACTGCAGATTGTCCATTTCAAGCTGGCGCACTTCTTCGGGCGTCAATCCTAGCTCCATCAGCAGCATGAGCACGGCGCGGTCGCGGGTGCTGATTAAATCGTCTGGGCTGGGCAACTGGCGCTCCAGCGCGCGCCACATGCGTGGGGACAAAATTACGCCCTGCGGGTCTTCGCTGGGGGGCATGTCCTGTGCGTTCAAGCCTTGGGCAGGATTGAGCGCAGCCCAGCCGTGCAGCACGCCGTGGTCATACACCCGGTCCAGCACGCGCCAGTAACGCCGGCGCGTAATGTCGCTGGGTTTGGAGCGTTTAGGGCTTTGTGGACCGTGGTTAATAAAGGCCAGCACGTGCAGCGGCGCTGCGTGCGCCCACCGCTGGCTGATTTCCACGGAGGCAAGCTGCGCATCATTGCGCTCCACCAGAAAGCGCAACCACGATTGCCAGATGAAGCCATAAGGCTTGGCCGCTTCAGGGCTCAATGGCATCCATGGGTCTTGCCCACAGGTGAGCAACCAGTGGGCAAACACCTGTTCACCATCAAGGGCAGCAGGGAGGGGAAGCGGTGCGTCTGTCGAAGGGCTGAAAGGCATGCAGGCAAGTTAACTCAAAAATGGCATGCCCATTGTCCGGGATAGCGCATCTGCGTCAGAGCGAAAGCGGCCTGTTTTGCAGGCCCGTGTGCATCATTAAGTTGGCCTGCGCATGCTCCATCATCTCTGCTGCGGTAATGCCATGCTGCGGATAGGAGCTCCACCCCAAATGCACGGAGTACAAGGAAAGGTTGCCCCGCAGCAAAGCGGGCGCTTGCAAGCTTTCTTGAATGCGTTGCAGCACTGTCTCAAAAGCCTTCTCCGCTTTCAGATCAGGCAGCAGCATGGCCAGTTGATGCACGGACAAGCGCGCCAGCGTGTCAGCGCTGCGCAAGTGCTGTTGCAGCAATTGGGCCATGAGTTTGATGGCCCGTGCCATATCAGCCTCGGCATGCTCACTGCTTGCCGTGCTGGACTGGCGCAGCTCAATCAACACCATTCCCAGCTGGGTCGATTTACGGCGTGCCGTCAAAATGCTGTTGGAGAGTCGATCCAGCAGCAGTTTTTTACTTGGCAAGCCTGTGGCGCTGTCGTGCAAGTCTGCGTGCGGCAGCATGAGCTCCAGGCCTGGCCGCTCACTCACATCACTGACTACGGCAATAAAGTGTTGAGGCCGCTGGAGTTCATTGAGCACCGAAGAGATCGACAGGCGCTGTACCCACATGGAGCCATTGCCGCGCGTGAACATGAGTTCGCTTTGCCAATATTGGTTGGTGGCAACATCACGCCACAGTTTGCTCATCTCGGGCGGGATGTCAGCGTCTTCATAAAGCTCTTCCAACGAGCGGCCAATACAGGCTTCGCGGGTTTTATCCATCAAGCGCAAGAATGCGGGGTTCACATCCGACACATTGTGGTTGGCATCCACAATCGCTACGCCCTCGCGGACGTGTTGAAACACGCTGGCAGCAATGCGTAGCTGGGCGTCGGTGCGTTTGCGCTCAGAAATATCCTGCAGATATCCCACAAAGAAAGTGCCGCCCGGTGTAATCGCCTTGCCAATCGCCAGCTGTATGGGGATTAAGCGGCCATCCTTGCGTTTACCCAGCACCTCTCGGCCATTGACACTGATGGGTTCATCCGGGTGCCCCAAGTGGCGCTGGATATGTCCATCATGCTGTTCCGCCAAGGGTGAGGGCATGAGCATGGAGATATTGCGCCCCAGCACTTCTTCCCGGGTAAACCCAAAAACTTTCTCTGCTGCCGGGTTGTAGTCATGAATGAGCCCACGCTCATCAATGGTTATTACGCCATCCTTGGCGGTCTCAATCATCGCATTGAGGCGAGCGTCGCGCAGAGCGACTTCCTGCCAAAGATCCCGATAGCGCAATATGGCGGTAGCCAGCCCTGAAATCAGCAAAACCACCATGGTCAAGCCCGCGATGACCCACGACAGGGCATCACTGCCCCCAGCGGCTGCGTTCGCAGGAGACGGTGTATTGGCGTCGGGTATTAATCGCAGACCCTGCATGGAGATGTAGTGCATGCTGGCAATGGCAGCAGTCAACAGGCTGGGAGGCAGCAAGCGCCACCTCCAAGACAGTAAGGCGGGCTTGCTTTGATGGAGGACGCGTTGCACCGCAAACGCACTGACTGCAAAGAACAGCCCAGCCACAGCAGAAATCACAAAAGCGGAAAAGCTGATGCGCAAAACCCCTGACATCTGCATCGCGGCGATGCCGCAGTAGTGCATCACCGCGATGCCCAAACCCACCAACGCGCCACCGCCCACAATGCGTGCTTTGGAGGGATTGGGGGTCTGCATGAAGTGCAGCGCCAGCCACGCCGCCAGCATGCCGGGAAGTATAGAAAGTGCCGTCAAACCTAGGTCGTAGGCGATGAGCTGGGGCAGGGGCATGGCCAGCATGCCAATAAAGTGCATGGCCCAGATGCCCAGGCCCAGCACCATGCTGGCGCATGCCAACGAAACCCGGCGATGCGTGAGGGAGTTGGCCTGCCGGTTGGCATACGCCATGTAAAACGCGGACCAGCTGCTTATGAATGCCACCATCAACGACAGCACGATCAGTTCCACATGGTGGCCCACGTGAAAGACTTGGTTGGCCGACTTTGTATTGGTCAGGAAAAAATCAATCAAGGCTTCATCCTTCAGATCCGAACGCAACAAGACCATTGCGGCATCAATAAATCAGTTCTACTTACGAATCTACATTACATACATGCTTACGTTTTTCTCAACACCGCAATGCTCGCACTATCGCTCCAAAAATGCTTCTGGTGGCAAGTTTTACAAAAAATAGAATTCAGGAGAACCCATAGCACTAGCACATAGCAGTCTTTACGTTGAAGACTGCAAGGTCGCTGCGACCAAGCCATTGCTGAAATGTGCCTGCACTGCTGCGCGTGCTGCTTCAGGCTGCTGAGCGAGGATGGCTTGCAAAATGCTGCGGTGCTCTTCAAGGCTGTCCTCGATACGCCCTGTCTTAAACAGAGACTGGTGACGGTTGAGTTTCATCAGTTTGCGCAGGTCGGCCACCACCTGCGACAGGGCACGGTTGTCTGAAAGCTCCAGAATCTTTAAGTGGAACTGTTCGTTGATCGCAAAAAACAAGTCCGGGTTGTGTTCCGCAGCTTCTAGCGCCTCATGCAGCGCTTGCAACTCGGCCACTTCCTCTGCTTTGGCATTTCTGGCAACGGTGGCGGTGGCATCACTTTCAAGCAAAGACAGCAGGTGGTAGACATCCCGCAGGTCTTTCTCTGAAACCTCAGTGACATAAGCACCCCGGCGCACCTTCATGGTGACCAGTCCTTCCGATGCCAGCACCTTTAGCGCTTCACGCAACGGCGTGCGGCTGATACCAAATTCTTCCGCGATTTTCATCTCGTCAATCCAGCTGCCAGGTGCCAGTTCACGACTGTAAATCCGCTGCCGTAACAGCTCAGCGACTTCGATATACAGCGCGCGAGCCGGGATGAGAGACGTAGATGCTTGCATTGATTAAGGGCTAACCCTAGAACGGGTGTTGTGGTTATGTATCAATAATTATGAATCACAAGAGCGGGAAGAACACTGGCGTTTTCCAGCAGTTGACTAATACGGAGATCGTTTCAACCATGGGTATTGACACGCAACAAGGTGCAGCAGAGAGCCACACCACGCAAGAATTTCAAAAAATTAGCGTGACGGAGTGGGAGAAAGCCTCTGCCAAAACCGCCCCCGGTGGTGATGTCAGCAACCTGAACTGGGTTACGCCAGACGGCATCACTGTCAAGCCGCTGTACACCGCGCAAGACACGGCTGACCTGCCGCTGACCGACACCATGCCCGGCTTTGCGCCGTACATTCGCGGCCCACAAACGACCATGTACGCGGGTCGCCCGTGGACGATCCGCCAGTACGCGGGTTTCTCGACGGCCGAAGAATCCAACGCTTTTTATCGCAAGGCGCTCGCTGCCGGCGGGCAGGGTGTGTCGGTGGCCTTTGACTTGGCCACACACCGGGGCTATGACTCGGACCATCCCCGCGTGGCGGGCGACGTGGGCAAGGCCGGTGTAGCGATTGACTCGGTCGAAGACATGAAAATCTTGTTCGACCAGATACCGCTCGACAAAGTCTCGGTGTCCATGACCATGAACGGCGCGGTACTGCCGGTGCTGGCAGGCTATGTGGTGGCTGCGGAAGAGCAGGGCGTGTCGCAAGACAAGCTGTCCGGAACCATTCAGAACGACATTCTGAAAGAGTTCATGGTGCGCAACACCTACATCTACCCGCCGCAGCCGTCGATGAAGATCATTGGCGACATCATCGAGTACACGAGCAAGAACATGCCCAAGTTCAACTCGATCTCGATCTCGGGCTACCACATGCAGGAAGCCGGGGCCAACCAAGCGCTTGAGCTGGCTTTCACGCTGTCGGATGGTAAGGAATACGTCAAAACCGCCACTGCCAAGGGCATGGATGTGGACGACTTTGCCGGTCGCCTGTCGTTCTTCTGGGCCATTGGCATGAACTTCTACCTGGAAGTGGCCAAGATGCGCGCGGCCCGTTTGCTGTGGTGCCGCATCATGAAAGACTTTGGTGCCAAAAAACCCAAGAGCCTGATGCTGCGTACGCACTGCCAGACTTCGGGCTGGAGCTTGACCGAGCAAGACCCGTACAACAACGTGGTGCGCACCACGATTGAGGCCATGGCTGCTGTCTTTGGCGGCACACAAAGTTTGCACACGAATGCGTTTGACGAAGCAATTGCGTTGCCCACCGAGTTTTCGGCCCGCATTGCGCGCAACACGCAGCTCATCATCCAGGAAGAAACCCACATCACCAACGTGATCGATCCCTGGGCGGGTTCCTACATGATGGAAAAGCTCACGCAAGAGATGGCCGACAAGGCCTGGGCCATCATTGAAGAAGTTGAAGCCATGGGCGGTATGACCGCTGCGGTCGACAGCGGCTGGGCCAAGCTCAAGATCGAAGCGGCCGCTGCAGAAAAGCAGGCGCGCATTGATTCAGGCAAAGATGTCATCGTCGGCGTCAACAAGTACAAGCTGGGCAAAGAAGATGCGGTTGAAATTTTAGAAATCGACAACGTCAAGGTGCGTGACAGCCAGATTGCACGCCTCAATGATTTGAAGCAAAAACGCGATGCAGCCCAGGTCCAGCAAGCGCTGGATGCTCTTACTAGTGCAGCACAAAGCGGCGAAGGCAACTTGCTGGAGCTGTCCATCCAGGCCGTGCGCCTGCGTGCAACCGGCGGCGAAATTTCGGATGCGCTGGAAAAAGTCTATGGCCGCCATCGTGCGGATACGCAAAAGGTGACCGGTGTGTACGCTGCCGCTTACGACTCTGCGCAAGGCTGGGACAAGCTCAAAGAAGAAATCAACCAAGCCGCTGAAGGCCTGGGCCGCCGCCCCCGCGTGATGATCGCCAAGCTGGGCCAGGATGGACATGACCGTGGCGCCAAAGTCGTCGCCACCGCGTTTGCCGACCTGGGCTTTGACGTGGACATGGGCCCGCTGTTCCAGACGCCCGAAGAATGCGCCCGCCAGGCGATTGAAAACGATGTGCATGCCGTGGGCGTCTCGACCCTGGCCGCCGGCCACAAGACGCTGGTGCCCGCCATCATTGAAGAACTCAAAAAGCAGGGCGCCGACGACATCATCGTTTTTGTCGGCGGCGTAGTGCCGGCGCAGGACTATGACTTTTTGTTCCAGGCGGGTGTCAAAGGTGTCTATGGCCCTGGCACTGCCATTCCAGCGAGCGCCAAGGACGTGCTGGAGAACATCAAAAAAGCGGCCTCGCTCTAAGCAGCAAAAACATAGAGAACTTGTAGTGACACCCGCTCAAATCCAAGAGGGCATTCTGTGCGGCAACGCTGCCGTGCAGCGCCGTGCCATGGCCAAGGCCATCACCTTGCTGGAATCGACGCGCAACGACCACCGAGCGCAGGCCGATGAATTGCTCACCGCTTTGCTGCCGTACAGCGGCAAGGCACTGCGGCTGGGCATCAGCGGTGTGCCGGGCGTGGGTAAATCGACCTTTATCGAAGCGCTGGGCATGGCTTTGACGGCGCAGGGCCACAAGGTGGCGGTGCTGGCGATTGACCCATCGTCCACCGTCTCGGGCGGCTCCATCTTGGGTGACAAAACCCGCATGGAGCAGCTCTCGGTCAACCCGCATGCCTATATTCGCCCGAGCCCTTCAAGCGGCACTTTGGGCGGCGTTGCCGAGAAAACGCGCGAAGCCATGTTGGTCTGCGAAGCCGCAGCTTATGACGTGGTGATTGTGGAAACCGTGGGCGTAGGGCAGAGCGAAATTGCTGTGCACGGCATGACCGATATGTACTGCGTGCTGCAGCTTCCCAATGCGGGCGACGATCTGCAGGCCATCAAAAAGGGCGTGATGGAGCGCGCCGACCTGGTGGTCATCAACAAGGCCGACATTGACCCGATTGCCGCCACGCGTGCCGAGGCGCAAATCACCTCCAGCCTGCGCCTGCTGGGCATGCACGGCAATCCAGACAGTGCGCGGCATGACCAGAGTTTTTGGCAACCCAAGGTGCTGCAACTGAGCGCCTTGAAAGGGCAGGGGATTGACCAGTTCTGGGCGGCGGTGCAGTCCTTTGCGCAATTGCAAAAAAGCAATGGTCGCCTGGCCGCACGGCGTGAAAAGCAATCACTGGACTGGATGTGGGAGCGCATTGATGCCGGCCTCAAGCGTGCTTTCAAACAGCACCCCCAAGTGCAGGCACTGCTGCCGCAGATGCAGGCCGAAGTGGCAGCGGGCACTTTGGCCGCCAGCACTGCAGCAAGAAATCTGCTCTCAGCCCATATGGGAAAAGGGCCAGCAGCTACAAAAAGTGAATAACTTGATGTGTGCATGTTTCTTAATCGACATTACATGCAATAGAAATAAGCCATCTCTATTTCAAGAGGAACTGAGGAAGACATATGAATAACGACAACATCCTGGCTCAGCTAGAAGCCAAAAGAGAACAGGCCCGCCTGGGCGGCGGGCAAAAACGCATCGACGCGCAGCACAAAAAGGGCAAGCTCACCGCCCGTGAGCGCATTGAGCTGCTGCTGGACGACGGCAGCTTCGAAGAGTGGGACATGTTTGTCGAGCACCGCTGCACCGACTTTGGCATGGAAAACAGCAAGATTCCCGGCGATGGCGTGGTCACCGGCTACGGCATGATCAATGGCCGTTTGGTGTTTGTATTCAGCCAGGATTTCACCGTGTTTGGCGGCGCTTTGTCCGAAACCCATGCCGAGAAAATCTGCAAGGTGATGGACCAGGCCATGAAGGTTGGCGCTCCGGTGATTGGCTTGAACGACTCCGGCGGCGCCCGCATTCAAGAAGGCGTGGCCAGCTTGGGCGGCTATGCCGATGTGTTCCAGAAGAACGTGCTGGCCTCGGGCGTGGTGCCGCAAATCTCCATGATCATGGGGCCTTGCGCCGGTGGTGCGGTGTATTCACCGGCCATGACCGATTTCATCTTCATGGTCAAGGATTCGAGCTACATGTTCGTGACCGGCCCGGAAGTGGTCAAAACCGTCACGCACGAAGAAGTCACGGCGGAAGAACTGGGCGGTGCCATCACCCACACCACCAAGAGCGGTGTGGCCGACATGGCGTTTGACAACGATGTCGAAGCACTGATGATGCTGCGCCGCCTGTACAACTACCTGCCGCTGAACAACAAGGAAAAAGCGCCGGTGCGGGACACGACCGACCCGTCCGACCGCGCCGATCTGTCGCTCAATTCGCTGGTGCCAGAGAACGCCAACAAGCCTTACGACATGAAGGAGCTGATCCTCAAGACCGTGGACGATGGCGACTTCTTTGAGCTGCAACCCGACTACGCCAAAAACATCATCATCGGTTTTGCGCGCATGGCAGGCCAGACCGTGGGCATCGTAGCCAACCAGCCTTTGGTGCTGGCGGGTTGCCTGGACATCAAATCCAGTATCAAGGCAGCGCGCTTTGTGCGTTTTTGCGATGCGTTCAACATCCCCGTCATTACCTTTGTGGATGTGCCCGGTTTCATGCCCGGCACTTCGCAGGAGTACAGCGGCATCATCAAGCACGGCGCCAAGTTGCTGTATGCGTATGCCGAATGCACGGTGCCAAAAATCACCGTTATCACCCGCAAAGCCTACGGCGGCGCGTATGACGTGATGGCCTCCAAGCACTTGCGCGGTGATGTGAATCTGGCCTGGCCGCACGCGGAAATTGCGGTGATGGGCGCCAAGGGTGCGGTGGAAATCATCTTCCGCGAAGACAAGAACGACCCTGCCAAGCTCGCCGCCCGTGAGGCCGAATACAAAGAACGCTTTGCCAACCCGTTTGTGGCAGGGGCACGTGGCTTTATCGACGATGTGATTCAGCCGCACGAAACCCGCAAGCGCATCTGCCGCAGCTTGGAAATGCTGAAAAACAAGCAGCTGGAAAATCCATGGCGCAAGCACGGCAACATCCCGCTCTAAGAAGAACAAGAACCTGGAGAACAAGCACATGTTTACCAAAATCCTGATCGCCAATCGTGGTGAGATCGCGTGCCGAGTGATCGCCACCGCCCGCAAGATGGGCATTGCCAGCGTTGCCGTGTATTCCGACGCCGACAAAGAAGCGCGTCACGTCAAGCTAGCCGACGAAGCTGTACATATTGGCGCCGCGCCTTCGCGGGAGTCTTATCTGCTGGCTGACAAAATCATTGAAGCCGCCAAGTCCACCGGCGCGCAAGCGATTCACCCCGGTTACGGCTTCCTGTCAGAAAACGAAGCCTTTGCCAAGCGCTGCGAAGAAGAGGGCATTGCCTTTATCGGCCCCAAGGCGCATTCGATTGCCGCCATGGGTGACAAGATTGCTTCGAAAAAGCTGGCCAACGAAGCCAAGGTCAACACCATCCCCGGCTACAACGATGCGATTGCCGGCCCCGAGCAGGCGGTGGAAATCGCCAAGGGCATTGGCTACCCGGTGATGATCAAGGCCTCGGCCGGCGGCGGTGGCAAGGGCCTGCGCGTGGCGTTCAACGACAAGGAAGCCTTTGAAGGCTTTGCATCTTGCCAGAACGAAGCGCGCAACAGCTTTGGCGATGACCGCATCTTTATTGAAAAGTTTGTCGAGCAGCCACGCCACATTGAGATTCAGATTCTGGGTGACAGCCACGGCAATGTCATTTACCTGAATGAGCGCGAATGCTCCATCCAGCGCCGCCACCAGAAGGTGATTGAGGAAGCACCGTCGCCTTTCATCAGCGACGCAACCCGCAAAGCCATGGGCGAGCAGGCCGTGGCACTGGCCAAGGCCGTGCAATACCAGTCCGCTGGCACGGTGGAATTTGTGGTGGGCAAAGACCAGGATTTTTACTTTCTGGAAATGAACACCCGCCTGCAGGTGGAGCACCCGGTGACCGAATGCATCACAGGCCTCGATCTGGTGGAGCAGATGATCCGCGTGGCTGCTGGCGAGAAGCTGGCCATCCGCCAGGAAGATGTGAAGCGCGAAGGCTGGGCGATTGAATGCCGCATCAACGCTGAAGACCCGTTCCGCAACTTCCTGCCATCCACCGGCCGCCTGGTGCGCTTTAACCCCCCTGAGCAAAGCATGTGGCAGGCCGATACCGAGCACCGCTATGGTGTGCGCGTGGATACGGGTGTGGTCGATGGCGGCGAAATTCCGATGTTCTACGACTCGATGATCGCCAAGCTCATCGTGCACGGCAAAGACCGCAACGAGGCGATTGCCAAGATGCGCGAGGCGCTCAACGGCTTTGTGATTCGCGGCATCAGCTCCAACATTCCGTTCCAGGCCGCGCTGCTGGCGCACCCCAAGTTCCAGAGCGGTGACTTCAACACCGGCTTTATTGCCGAGCACTATGCCCACGGCTTTAACGCCAGCGATGTGCCGCACAGCGACCCAGACTTTCTGGTGGCCCTGGCCGCGCACATGAACCGCCGTTTTCGCGCGCGTGCGGCCACCATCAGCGGCCAGATGCGGGGGTACGAGCTGGCGGTGTCGGCCGACTACACCATCGTGGTTCTGGGCGCTGAGGGTCACAACCAGCACCACAACGTCACAGTGTCAGAGTTTGAATTTGACAGCCGCAAGAGCACCGTCACCCTGAACGGCAAGCGCTACGAATTCCAGAGCTTGTCCGCCATGCGCGAGCTGCGCCTGCAGGGCAGCTGCAATGGCGAGCCCTTCACCGTGCAGGTAGAGCGCGGCACGCCCAAGAACCCGCTGGCCCTGCGCATTACGCACAACGGCACGCAGATTGAAGCCATGGTGCTCTCGCCCAAGGGCGCGCAGTTCCATGCGCTGATGCCGTACAAGGCACCGCCCGATTTGTCCAAGTTCCTGCTCTCGCCCATGCCCGGCTTGCTGGTCGATGTGGCCGTGCAAGTGGGCCAGAAGGTGCAAGCTGGCGAAAAGCTGGCCGTGATTGAAGCCATGAAGATGGAAAACATCTTGTTTGCCACGCAAGACGGCGTGGTCAGCAAGGTCAGCGCTGCCAAGGGCGATTCGCTGGCGGTGGACGATGTGATCGTTGAGTTTGAGTAAAAAATAGAAGCGCCTAGCCGTTGATTTGTTTAGGTTTCAAGATGTTTTAGCTTTGAAACCTAGCAAACACAACGGCAAGGCGCTATACAAATAATAAGGAAACGTATGAACAACACACAGCGCCCCTTTAAAGTGCTGGGCATCCAGCAAGTCGCCATTGGCGGCACCGACAAGCAGCGCATGAAAAAGCTGTGGGTCGATATGCTGGGCCTGGAACAAACCGGCACCTTCCAGAGCGAGCGCGAGAACGTCGATGAAGACATCCTGGCCATGGGCAAGGGGGCATTCAAGGTGGAGGTGGACATCATGCAGCCCATGGATATCGACAAAAAACCCGCCGTACACGCCACACCGCTCAACCACATTGGTCTGTGGATTGACGACCTGCCCAAGGCCGTCGAATGGCTGAGCGCCCAGGGCGTGCGATTTGCCCCCGGTGGCATCCGCAAGGGCGCGGCCGGTTACGACATCACCTTCCTGCACCCCAAGAGCAATGACGAGTTTCCGATTGCCGGCGAGGGCGTGCTGATTGAGCTGGTGCAGGCACCTGCCGATGTGATTGCTGCTTTGGGTTGATGGCCCTAACTGCTTTTGCGTACCACCAGTTCATAGCCCAGATCCACCTGGCGCTTGTCGATGGTCTCGTTGCGCAGCAGGCGCAAAAGCAGGCGGGCGCTTTCAGCGCCGATTTCTTTGCGGGGCGTGCGAATGGTGGTGAGCGGCGGCACCATCTGCGCGCTGGCGGCCAGGTCGTTAAAGCCTACGATGGCCACTTGTTCTGGCACCTTGATACCTTGGCGCAAAGCTTCCAGCAGGGCACCCTGGGCAATGTCATCGTTACAGAAGAAGATGGCATCTACGGTGGGATCTTTAAGCCTTACCGCACCCAACAGTTCAGCGCCTAACGCCATAGAGGTGGGCTGGGGCCACAAATATTCCAGGTCTGCGTCATGCAGACCATGCTGTTGCAAGGCGCGCTTCCAGCCCTGGGCGCGCTGGCGCACGCGGGCATCCAGCTGGCCGGCACAGAAAGCGATGCGCCGGTAACCACGTTCAAGCAAATGCATGGTGATGCGCGCACCGGCGTCTTCTTGGGAGAACCCTACGCTCAGCGGGCCATCGCCTTGCGACAGCTCCATCATGTGCACACACGCAATCCCGCTTTTATCCAGCAGTTCCTGCCCCGCAGGGCTGTGGTCAAAACCGGTGAGCAGTAAACCCGCAGGGCGCAGCGGCAGATAGGTGCGCAGCAGTTGCTCTTCTTCTGCGGGGTCGTAATGGGTCACGCCAATCAGTGGGTGAAGTCCGGCCGCAAAAAGTACGCGGTGGATGGCATCGAGCACATCCACAAACAATGCATTCGACAGCAAGGGCACCAGCACCAGCACTTGATTGCTTTTTTGGGAGGCCAGCGCGCGCGCGGCAGGATCAGGTACATAGCCCATCTGCTGGGCGGTGCGCGTGATTTGCTCGGCCAGTGCTGGCTGCACGCGCCGCTCACCACGCAGCGCGCGTGAAACTGTCATCGCGCTGACGCCTGTGGCCTTGGCCACATCACTCAAAGTGACCCGACCACTGGCACGTGAAGAACGCACGCGCCCTGTGGAGCCAGGCAGTGAAGGTACGGTGCCATCGCCTGATTTTGGGGCCACTGGAGTTGATTTTTTGGGGTGAGGCAAGGGAATATCCTTGGTGGAAAGACCAGATAATTTGATTATGATAGCGCTAACCAATCTTTGAAGCCTGTCATGGGGGTGACTCCAAATAGGCCGCAAAGCTTGATGTAACGGCCCTGATCGATCCTTTGATATGTCGCGCTTGCGGCTTTTTTTGCACCCTTATGGATAGCGCTAACCAACAATCAAATCCTTACGCACTGGTCGTGATGGGCGTGTCCGGATGCGGCAAGTCCAGTGTGGCCCAGCTATTGGGTAAGGCTCTGGGCTGGGCAGTCTGCGAGGGCGATGCCTATCACCCAGCCAGCAACATCAGCAAGATGCAGGCCGGGATTGCCTTGACCGATGAAGATCGCCAAGGTTGGCTGAAAGACTTGGCGGTGCTGCTGAGCCAGGCCACGCCGCAAGCTGGGATGGTGTTGACCTGCTCAGCCCTCAAGCGCAGCTACCGCGATGTGCTGCGCAGCGCACTACCCCAAGGTGCATTGGGCTTTGTATTTTTAGATCTTTCTTTTGAGATGGCCCTGCAACGTGTGCAAACGCGCCAGGGCCATTTTTTCTCTGCGGATCTGGTAGCCAACCAGTTTTCTACGCTGGAGCGCCCCGATGCGGAGCAGGGGGTGTTGACCGCCAGCGCCACCTTGCCTTTGCCTGAGCTTGTGCAGCGCATCACGGCCTGGCGCGACGGCCCCGCAGCCCGAATTTGTATTTCACCGGAAGCTTGAGACATGAGTATGCCCACCTCACAAAACGCCGTGCCCACCCCGCGCAAACCATGGATACAGCATGCCGCTGAGTTGTTCATGGTGCTGGCCCTGGTGGGCATGGTGATCGCCGTGTTCGTCAACGTAGTGCTGCGTTATGTGTTCAACACCAGCATCGTCTCGTACGAAGAAATTTCGCGCCTGCTGTTTGTGTGGCTGGTGGCAGTCGGCTCCATCGTGGCGGCGTTTGAGGGCAGCCATCTGGGCTTTGATCTGGTCACTTCGCGCCTGTCACCCCAGTGGAATAAGGTGTTCTTCTACGTCTCGCAAGCCATCATCGTGGTGTGTATGGTGCTGTTGCTGCACGGTTCCTGGACGCAAGTGCAAGCCGGGCTGGACAGCTTCAGCACCGTGCTGGGCTACCCCTTGGCATTGGGCGCAGCGGCCACGCTGGCCCTGGCCGCCGGCATGCTGGTGGTGTCCGCACGCAACTTACGCCGTGGCACGGCGCAACCCACTACACCGCCTTCGGTGGACGTGGAATAAGGAGCGCGCGCCATGTTGGTTACCTTTATTTTTCTGGCTGCGCTGATTGGCGGCATGGTCATTGGCATGCCTATTGCCCAGGCCTTGGTCTTGACGGGCGTGGTGCTCATGTGGCACCTGGACTTTTTTGACGCGCAGTTGCTGGCGCAAAACTTGCAAGCGGGTTTTGACAATTTCCCGCTGCTGGCCGTGCCGTTTTTCATTCTGGCGGGTGAGCTGATGAATGCCGGCGGCCTGTCGCGCCGCATCATTGATCTGGCCAGTGCCTTTGTAGGCCACATTCGGGGTGGTTTGGGCTATGTGGCCATTGGTGCTGCGGTGCTGCTGGCATCCATGAGTGGCTCGGCGATTGCCGATACCGCCGCTTTGGCCACCATCTTGCTGCCTATGATGCGGGCCCAGAAATATCCCGATAGTTACAGCTCGGGCCTGCTGGCCTCAGGCGGCATCATTGCGCCCATCATTCCGCCGTCGATGCCTTTTGTGATTTACGGCGTCACGACCAATACCTCGATCAGCAAGCTGTTTCTGTCCGGCATCGTGCCAGGGCTCATCATGGGCGTGTTCCTGATCGTGGCGTGGACCATGATTGCGCGCAAGCACAACTTGTCCAGCGGCCAGCGCGTGGGCTGGGGCGTGCGCATGCAGGTGTTGTTCAAAAGCTTTTGGGCGCTGATGATGCCCGTCATCATCCTGGGTGGCCTCAAGGGTGGCATCTTTACGCCGACCGAAGCGGCCGTGGTAGCCGCGGTCTACGCCTTGTTTGTCTCCATGGTGATCTACCGGGAAATCAGCTGGGGCAGGCTGTACCAGGTGTTTTTGTCAGCGGCCAAAACAACGTCTGTCGTCATGTTCCTGTGCGGGGCCGCCACGGTCACGGCTTACATGATCACTTTGGCAGACTTGCCCAATATGCTGGCCGAGACCTTCTCTGGCGTGCTCGATCAGCCCATGCTGTTCATGGCCTTGATGATGCTGTTCCTGCTAGTGGTCGGCACCGCGATGGATTTGACGCCCACCATCTTGATCTTTGGCCCCGTGTGCGCGCCACTGGCCATCAAGGCGGGCATTGACCCGGTCTACTTTGGCTTCATGTTCATCTATGTGGGCTGTATTGGTTTGATTACGCCGCCTGTAGGTACCGTGCAAAACGTGGTGGCGGGCGTAGGGCGTATTCGCATGGAAACCGTCATCAAAGGCACCAGCCCGTTCTTGCTGGCCTATGTGTTCCTGGCCATGCTGCTGGTGATATTTCCGCAAATCGTGACAGCACCACTGAAATGGATGCACTGACACGCGACCCCCACATTGATAAGAATTTCCCGCTGACCCACCAAGGCACACCGCCTTTACTAAATTGAAGGAGACAAGCATGCGCATTAAATTCGTACTGACTGCTGCCGCCGCAGCTATTTTGGCAACGACCGCCGTTCAAGCCCAGGATTTCAAGCCACGCATCGTGCGCTTTGGCTATGGTCTGGTCGACGATTCCAACCAAGGCCGTGCCGTGCGCTACTTTGCCCAGGAAGTAGAGAAAGCCACCGGCGGCAAGATGAAGGTGCGTGCGATTGGCAATGCATCTTTGGGCTCTGATACCCAAATGCAGCAAGCGCTGATTGGTGGCGCGCAAGAGATGATGGTGGGCTCTACCGCCACCTTGGTGGGTATTTCGCCTGCCATGGCCGTGTGGGATACACCGTTCCTGTTCACTACCGTCAAAGAAGCCGATGCGGTACTGGACGGGCCCGTGGGTGAAAAAGTCAAAGCCTCGCTGGAGCCCAAGGGCATGGTGGGCTTGGTGTACTGGGAAAACGGTTTTCGTAATCTGACCAACAACAAGCAGCCCATCACCAAGCTCGAAGACATGAACGGCATCAAGCTGCGCGTGATGCAGAACAATGTCTTCCTGGACAGCTTCAAGGCGCTGGGCGCCAATGCGGTGCCGCTGCCATTTTCTGAGCTGTTTACTGCGCTGGAAACCCGTGCGGTGGACGGTCAGGAGAACCCCTTCAACACGGTCATTTCCAGCAAGTTCTACGAAGTTCAGAAGTACCTGACCGTGTCCAACCACGTCTACAGCCCGTGGATTGTGACGGTGAGCAAGAAATGGTGGGACACGCTGAATGCAGCAGAAAAGCAAGTGCTGCAGGACGCCGCCGTCAAGAGCCGTGATTTTGAGCGCAAAGACACCCGCAATGAAGCCAGCCAGGCGCTGGCCGACATCAAGGCCAAGGGCATGCAGGTCAATGAACTGCCCGCCGCAGAAGTCGATCGCATGCGCAGCAAGCTGGTGGAAGTCAACACCAGCATTGCCAGCGCAGTCGGTCAAGACACTTGGGATGCCGTACAAGGCGCGCTCAAGCAAGTTCGCACTGGACAATAAACGCCCGGCAGGCCCACCACCATGGCTGCCTGCCGCAGCAGTGGTATAAGGCATAAGCATGAGGAAAATAGGCTGCTAGCCCTTATCTATCAAGGGCTAGCAGCTATTGTTTTTAAAAGGATGAACTTTGGGTTCACCTTCTTTAGTGAGTAGCACGGCATGACAACAGTGATCCACCCCGTTTTAGCGCAAGTAACCCGCCGTATTCAGGAACGCAGCGCCCCCACGCGCGATGCTTACCTGGCAGAGCTGGATGCCATGGCCCACCGCCCGGCGCGCGTGGCCAATATGGGGTGCGCCAATGTGGCCCATGCTTTTGCCGCATTGCCGGGCAATGACAAGCTGCGCATTGTGGAAGAAAAGGGCGCCAACGTCGGCATCGTCACCGCGTACAACGACGTACTCTCGGCCCATGCACCGTTTCAGCATTACCCCGACATTTTGAAAGACGAAGCGCGCAAGCACGGCGCCACCGCGCAGGTTGCCGGGGGCGTACCCGCCATGTGCGACGGTGTGACGCAAGGCGCGCCCGGCATGGAACTGAGCCTGTTCAGCCGCGATGCCATCGCCATGAGCACTGCCATTGCGCTCAGCCACGATGTGTTCGATGCGGCCCTCATGCTGGGCGTGTGCGACAAAATCGTGCCCGGTTTGCTGATTGGCGCTTTGCAGTTTGGCCATTTGCCCACCATTTTTGTGCCCGCAGGCCCCATGACCTCCGGCCTGTCCAATAACGACAAAGCCAAGGTGCGCGAGCAAGCCGCCCAAGGTCTGGTTGGTCGTACCGAATTGCTGGCAGCGGAATCTGCGGCCTATCACAGCGCCGGCACCTGCACCTTCTACGGCACGGCCAACAGCAACCAGATGCTGCTGGAAGCCATGGGCCTGCACGTGCCCGGCACGGCGTTCATCAACCCTGGTCAGTCTGCACGCGAGGTGCTCACGCGCGAAGCCATGCGCGCTGTGCTCAAGATCACGCCCAAGGGTGCATCCCGAACCTTCTCGCCCATTGGCCGCGTGGTTGATGAGCGCTGTATTGTCAACGCCATGGTGGCCTTGCTGGCCACAGGCGGCTCCACCAACCACCTGATTCACTGGGTGGCCGTGGCCCGTGCCGCGGGCATCCTCATCGACTGGAATGATTTTTCAGACCTCTCCGGCGTCGTGCCACTGCTGGCGCGCGTGTACCCCAACGGCAGCGCTGATGTGAACCACTTTCAGGCCGCAGGTGGCCCCGGCTATGTGATTGGCCAATTGCTGCAAGCCGGGCTGATGCATGCCGATGTGCTGACCGTACACGAGCAAGGTATTCAGGCCTTTGCCGCCGTGCCCCAGGTGCAAGACGGCCAGTTGCAATGGACACCTGCCACTGAGTCGGGCGACTTGTCCGTGCTGCGCCCCGCCAGCGACCCCTTCAGCACTACCGGTGGCCTCAAACTGTTGATGGGCAACCTGGGCCGCAGCGTCATCAAGGTCAGTGCGGTGCCGCAAGACCGCCATGTGGTGGAAGCGCCGGCCCGCGTATTTGATTCACAAGAAGATTTGCAAACTGCCTTTAAGGCCGGAGAGCTGGATCGCGATGTCATCTGCGTGGTGCGCTGGCAAGGGCCGCGCGCCAATGGCATGCCCGAGCTGCACAAACTCACGCCTCCGCTGGCCGTGCTGCAGGGCAAGGGCTTCAAGGTGGCACTGGTGACCGATGGCCGCATGAGCGGCGCTTCGGGCAAAGTGCCCGCCGCCATCCACCTTTCACCCGAAGCCTTGGCCGGCGGCCCCTTGGCCAAACTGCGAGATGGTGACTTGGTACGCCTTGATGCTGTGCAGGGCGAATTGACCGCTTTGGTGCCTGCCGCCGAATGGGAGGCGCGCCCGCTGGCCACCATGCCGGCTGCGCTGACTGCCGCCAACGGCCAAGGCTTTGGCCGCAATCTGTTTACCGCATTTCGCAATAACGCCCTGACCGCAGAAGAAGGAGCATGCACATGGCTGAACCCTTGAGCGCACTGCGCATCATGCAAGACGCACCGGTCATACCGGTGATCGTCGTCAATGACCTGTCCCATGCAATTCCCATGGCTGAGGCTTTGATGGCAGGCGGCGTTCGCGTGCTGGAAATCACACTGCGCACCCCCCAGGGGCTAAAAGCGATTTCTGCCATCGCCAAAGCGTTGCCTGAAGCATGGGTGGGTGTGGGCACTGTCCGCAGCGCGCAAGATGCGCAAGATGCCTTGAACGCGGGGGCACGCTTTGCGGTCAGCCCCGGCTACACCTCGGCCCTGGGTCAGAAATGCCGCGCCATTGGCTTGCCTTTGCTGCCCGGCGTAGCCACGGGCAGCGAAATCATGACCGCGCAGGCCGACGGATACCAGCAGCTCAAGTTTTTCCCGGCCGTGCAGGCCGGGGGGCTGAACATGCTGAAAGCCTGGCAAGGCCCCTTTGGGGATGTGCAGTTTTGCCCCACTGGTGGCATCAGCATGACCAACGCTGCGGATTTTCTGGCATTGGCGAACGTGGAGTGTGTGGGCGGCTCCTGGCTGGTGCCCAACCAGGCTCTGCAAGACGGCGACTGGAAACAGATTACCCAGCTGGCCCAGCAAGCCTGTACGTTGAAGGCTTGAAGCCATGACGCCCAGCACCACCAGCGCGGCCCACACTTACTATGACCGCCAGTACAACGCACGTGCCAGCGTGCAAGATCCGCTGGCCTTTCTGGCGCGTTACAGCGCCGACAGCCAGGCCGCGTTGGGTCTGCCAGGTGCTATACGTATATAGCCCTCGCCCCAGCTCAGTTTTAGACATATATCCGCCGCAAACTCAAGCAACGCCAGGGCAAGCAGCTCCTGTTTTTGTATTTATCCATGGTGGCTACTGGCGCGCGCTGAGCAAGAACGATTCGGCCTTCATGGCCCCCGCGCTCACGCAGGCAGGGGCCATGGTGGTGGTGCCTGACTATGACTTGGCCCCCGCCGTCACACTCGATCACATCGTCGACCAGATGCGCCAAGCCTATGCCTGGGTGGTGCGCAACATCGCGATTTATGGCGGAGATGCCCGCAATATCTGCGTGTGCGGCAGCTCTGCAGGCGGCCACTTGGTGGGCATGCTGCTGGCCAAAGGCTGGCAGCAAGACTATGACTTGCCGCCCAGCGCCACGCCCGCATCGGCTTTGGCCCTGAGTGGCTTGTTTGACTTGCAGCCACTGCTCCACACCCACATCAATGAGTGGATGCAGCTGGACGATGCCGCCGCCATGCGCAACAGCCCGCGTTTTTTGCTGCCGGACAGCACCACGCACAGCCAATGCCAGCTGCGCGTGGCCTGTGGCGAGTTTGAAAGCCGCGAGTTCCACCGCCAGTCGCGCGAATACCTCGCGGCCTGGCAAGCGCGCTGCCTGCCGGGGCAATGGGTAGAGGCACCCGCCACCAACCATTTTGATTTGCCACTGCAACTGGCGGATACGCAATCCTGCGTCTACCAGACAGCGCTGGAGCTGATGGGGCTGCGATAGAGGGTAGGGGTGAGGGATTTGGGTAGGGCGCGTTGAGTGTTGGTTATGCACCAACGATGGCAGTACTAGCCACAAAGTGCTCCTCAAAAAATCAGCTCCTGTGTAGTCTTGCCCGACTTCAGTGCAGCCTCTGGCTGCGCTCCCCCATACCAACTATCACTGCCCGAGACATGACCACCACCTTCCGCACCTTTGCCTTGCGCGCCACTGCTGTGGCGGCTTTTGCCGCTTCTTTGTCTGCTGCATCGTGGGCGCAAGCCGCAGCCCCCATCAAAGTCGGTGTGGGTTTGGACATCTCCGGGCCGTTTGCTGGCCCCGGCGCAGAAATCAAGGACGGGTTGAACTTGGCCGCTAAGCTGCTGGGCAACAAGCTGGGGGGCGTGCCCGCTGAATTCATTCAGGCCGACACCGCTGGCAACCCTGAAACCGCGCGCCAGGTGGTGGATCGCATGGTCAAGCGCGACAAGGTCGATTTCTTCACCGGCCCGGTGGGCTCCAATGTCGTTCTGGCGGTCGGCCCCGGCCTGTTTGGCGCGAAAGTACCGTTCCTGTCGGCCAACCCCGGCCCCAGTCAGCTGGCGGGCAAGCAGTGCAACCCTTACTTCTTTGGCACCAGCTACCAAAATGACGCCATGCACGAAGCCGCAGGCAAACACGCGGCTGACAAGGGCTACCAGAAAGTCGTGGTGCTCGCGCCCAACTACCCAGCCGGAAAAGATGCCGCCAATGGTTTTAAGCGCGCCTATAAGTCGCCCGTCGCTGACGAGGTTTACACCCGCGTGGGTCAACTGGACTTCGCTGCGGAAATCGCCCAGCTGCGCGCCGCCAAACCCGATGCGGTCTATATCTTCCAGCCCGGCGGCATGGGCATCAACTTCATCAAACAGTTCATGGGCGCGGGGCTGAACAAAGACATGGTCTTGATCTCGTCCCCCTTCACGGCAGACCAGGACATCATCGCTGCCGTGGGTGAGCCCATGGTCGGCATCTTCAACGCATCGAGCTACGCACACGATCTGGACAACGCAGCCAACAAAAAGTTTGTGGCCGAATTCCAGCAAGCCTATGGCCGCCTGCCCACGCTGTACGCCGCCTTTGCCTATGACGTGGTGATGAATTTGGACGCGGCGGTGAAAGCCACCGGCGGCAAGCTGGACGACAAAGCCGCTGTGGCCCAAGCCATCAAAACCGCCAAGTTCGACTCGGTGCGCGGCAACGTGAGCTACGGCAACAACCAGTTCCTCACCCAAGACTATTACCTGCGCCAGGTGGTGAAGGCGGCAGACGGCCAGATCACCAACGCGCTGCAGCCCGGCAAGATCTACACCGCGCACCAAGACAGTTTTGCCGCTGAATGCGCGATGAAGTAAGCCTGCACGGCACAGCATGCAAGTTATTCACCCCCAAGACTTCACCGGCTCCCGCGCTTGGGAGGCATTGCCCATTGCCACTTTGCAAGGCTCCACCACCGTGCGCCTGCACTGGACGGATCAGCCTTACAAATGGCACGTCAACGACGGGCATGAAGTCTTTGTGGTCTTGGATGGGTGCGTACACATGCATGCCCGCACCGACGGGCAAGAGCAGGTACACGTCTTGCATGTAGGAGACATCTTTTATGCAGAACCCGGCGACGAGCACGTAGCCCACCCCCAAGGGGCTGCAAGGGTTTTGGTGATCGAGCGCGAGGGCAGCGTCTAGCCCCGCGCTTTTTTTGTAAGTAGGTTCCTTTGTAATGGACGCAGTTTTTCTTTTCGAGCAACTGCTCAACGGCTTGGGCTACGGCCTGATGCTGTTTTTGCTGGCTGCGGGCCTCACGCTGGTGTTCGGCATCATGGACACGCTCAACCTTGCGCATGGCGCATTGTTTATGGCGGGGGGCTATGTCTCAGCGTCTGTGCACACGCACAGCGGCTCGTTTTTATTAGCGATTGCGGCGGGCATTGGGGTGACGGTGGCCATTGCTGCCTTGCTGGAGGCGGTGTTGATTCGCCGCCTTTATGCGCGTGACCACCTCAGCCAAGTACTCGCCACCTTTGGCGTGATCTTGATTGCGGACGATGCTGTCAAAGCCATCTGGGGGCCATCGCCCATCATGGCGCCTACGCCCGCGGCGCTCTCGGGGCCGATTGATCTGTTCGGCTTTCTGCCGTATCCGTCTTACCGCCTGCTGATTTTGGCCGCCGGACTGGGCGCAGCGCTGGCTTTGTACCTGCTGGTCAACCACACCAAACTGGGCATGTGGGTGAGGGCGGGCGCATCCAACCGGCAGATGGCCGAGTGGATGGGCATTCGCGTCAACCGCGTGTTTGCCATCGTCTTTGCGATGGGAGCGGCCTTGGCCGCTTTGGCCGGTGCTTTGATGGCCCCCATCAGCGCCGTGCAAGTGGGTATGGGGGAGAGCATTTTGATTCCCGCCCTCGTGGTCATCGTCATCGGCGGCATTGGCTCCGTGCGCGGCGCGCTGATTGCCAGTTTGCTGGTCGGCTTGGTCGATACCGCCGGTCGCGCCTTGCTGCCGCCGTTGCTGCGCGAGGTGCTTTCGCCTTCGCTGGCCGCCGATATTGGCCCGGCCGTGGCCAGCATTGCCATGTATGTGCTGATGGCCGGTGTGCTGGTCTTTAAACCTTCGGGCCTGTTCCCGGCGCGTGCTTAAGTGGTGGGCTGTGTCTGATATTTCCCCTTTGATTTCCTCCGCCCCACCACCGCTGAATGCCAACGCCCATGCGCGCTGGGTCAGCCACAGTGTGCTGGCGGCATTGGTCGCCATCCTTGGCGCCTTCCCCTGGTTGGCCCCTGCGCTGGGGCTGGACTATTACGTGGACTTTGTGCGCCGCATCCTGATCGTCAGCATGGCCGCGCTCAGCCTGAACTTTCTCATTGGCCGCGCCGGTCTAGTGGCCCTGGGCCACGCCGGTTTTGTGGGCGTGGGGGCCTATGCCGTGGTCGCCATGGTGGAGGGCGGCTATAGCAATGCGTGGTTGATCTGGCTCGTGGCGGCTGTGGCGGGGATGGTGATTTCTGCCTTGATCGGGCTGGTGGCCGTGCGCACGCAGGGTGTGTACTTCATCATGATTACGCTGGCCTTTGCGCAAATGCTGTATTACCTGGCCGTGTCGCTGCGCATCTGGGGTGGGGACGACGGCTACACGATGTACTCGCCCTTAGTACTGTGGGATGGGATAAATGCAGAAGGAAATTGGCTGTTTGCCCTGACTCTGCTTGGGCTAGCAGCTATCTTTCTGATACTTTCACGCATCGAGCGTTCTTACCTGGGCCGCGCGCTGGAAGGCATTCGGGACAACGAAACGCGCATGCAAGCCATGGGCTACCCCACGGTGCGGCTCAAGCTGTTGGCATTTGCTCTGGCGGGCGGCATTGCCGCTTTGTCCGGCGCGCTGCTGGCCACTCAAAACCTGTTTGTCAGCCCCAGCCTGATGCAGTGGAACCAGTCGGCCCTGCTGATTGTGATGGTGGTGATCGGCGGCATCGGCCTGCGCTGGGGCGCGCCGCTGGGCGTGGCTGTGTGGCTGACGCTGGAAGAAGTGCTCAAACAAAGCACCGACTACTGGCACGCGCCACTGGGCTTGCTGCTGGTGGCCGTGGTGTTCCTCGCGCCCAAAGGCTTGGCGGCATTCTTTGCTAAAAAGCACAGCAAAGCTAAAAAGAATAGCTACCCGCCCAAGGAGGGCAAGGGATGAGGCTGCTTTTGATTCAAAACCTCGTCAAACGCTTTGGCGCTTTGACCGCCACTGACCATGTCTCGCTGGCCGTAGAAAAAGGCGAAATCCACGCCCTCATTGGCCCCAACGGCGCGGGCAAATCAACATTGGTGCATTTGATCTCGGGCTTGCTGCCCGCAGACGGCGGCTCCTTAAAGCTTGATGGGCAGGAGCTGATTCACCTTGCCCCCCACCAGCGTGTGGCAGCGGGCTTGTCGCGCTGCTTTCAAATTACGAGCATCTTCCCCAAGCTCACCGTGGCCGAGAACCTGTTGCTGGCCGTGCAAGCGCACCAAGCCAATAGCTTTCGCTGGTTCAAAGTGCGGGACAAGGATGCACAACTCAAAGCCAAAGCGTGGGAGCTGGCGCACCGCGTGCAACTGCAAGACCAGTGGAACACCACCGCCGGCACCTTGCCCCACGGCGCACAGCGCAAGCTCGATGTGGCTTTGGCCATTGCCGCCACGCCCAAGCTCTTGCTGCTGGACGAGCCCATGGCAGGCATGGGGCCCGCCGAATCCGAAGAAATGGTGGAGTTAATTCAGCAGCTGCGCAAAGACATGGCGATTTTGCTCATTGAGCACGATATGGACGCCGTGTTCCAACTGGCCGACCGCATCACCGTGCTGGTCTACGGCAAGGTGTTTGCGCAGGGCACAGCCGCGCAAATCCAGAACGACCCGCGCGTGCAAGCCGTGTATCTGGGCCAAGAAGATGAACTAGAAAAAGAAGAGGGCGCGGCATGAGCGGTTCCACAGCAACTCCATTTCTCGAAGTGCGCAATATCGAAGCAGGCTATGGCGCCAGCCAAGTGCTGTTTGGCGTGAGTTTGACCATTGCACCGCACCAAGTCGTGAGCCTGATGGGCCGCAATGGCATGGGTAAATCGACAACGATTAAATGCATTACCGGCGCTTTGCCCGTGCGCAAGGGGCAGATTTTCTTTGAGGGGCAGGAGATTACGAATCTCCCAGCGGACGAAATTGCCCGCCGTGGCATTGCGCTGGTGCCCGAAGGGCGCATGTGCTTTCCCAATCTCACGGTGAAAGAGCACTTGATCGCCTTTGCGCGCAAGCCTGATAGTCAACAAGAAGCGGCTTGGGATTTACAGCGAATCTATGAGTTGTTTCCAAGACTCAAAGAGCGAGAGCACAACATGGGCAACCAACTTTCGGGTGGTGAGCAACAAATGCTGGCGATTGGGCGGGCGTTATCGACCAATCCCAAGCTGCTGATTTTGGATGAGGCGACGGAGGGGTTGGCGCCGGTAATAAGGAAACAAATATGGGATTGCTTATATTTTTTAAAAAATAACAATCAAGGAATACTACTTATTGATAAATACGTTAATAAATTGGAGAATTTATCAGATAATTCATACTTTTTAAAAAATGGATTTGTTGCTGAAAAATATTTTTAATTACATGGAGATAAAATGGGTGGGTTACCAGTTCCAAAACCATCAATATTAGATAGATGTAGAGTAGTAGGGATCGATTCTGGACGTAAAGTTTATAAAGATGATGAAGAGAATGTCTATTATACTTGGGATTCTCTTCATGGTGAGATTGAGGTTTTTAATAAAATGGGACGACATCTAGGCGTCGTGGATCCAATAAGAGGTGACGTAATTAAACCAGCTGTTAGAGGTCGAAGAATTCAAAAATTGAATTAAAAGGAATATCAATGTCAAACTTCATAGAAATGTGCATTAATGGCGAAGCTCTTGAAGATGAAATAGATGATTTTGTCGATAAATGGCATGAAGACGAAAGCTTAGATGTAGAGTTGCACACTTATCTTGGCATGAATTGGGAAGATTACTCAATTTGGGCAACAAATCCATCAGTTTTAAGATTTATTATTGCTGCAAAAAAAAGAGGTACAACTCTAAGCCAAGAATTAGATGATCAAAGGTATGCAATGGCCGCAAGAGCTGGCAGTCCACTAGAAACCGAGCGCATAACAACTTGGCTTAAAAAAATTGGGAAAATTTAATGTTATCAGTCGAAAAGATAGCCAAGAGAGTTCTGGAGAGAAATAAACTAAGCTTCCCATTTGATCTTGAGGCATTAGTTTTAAAATATGCAGATCTAGAATATCTGGCTTTTCCTTTTGATTTTGATGGTATCACTATCGGTCTTGGAGAATCAGGGCGGCCAAAAATCCTCATTAATAATGATAGGCCGAAAACAAGGCAAAAATTTACACTTGCTCATGAATTAGGTCATGTGATTATTCCGTGGCATACAGGAATAGTGGCCTCCCATATGTCAGGTGAAACTGAAGGTGATTTTGATTATGAGAATATGGAATCGGAGGCCAATTCATTTGCATCAGAGCTTTTGCTTCCAACATCATTGATAAATAATGAGTTCAAAAACTCAAAAAATTATGCTTCTACTTTTACAGAGCTTTTTGAAAAATCAGGAGTCTCAAGAGAAGCATTTTTAATTAAGACAATAAAGGTATTTCATTGTGACATTGGCTGTGTTGAGCTGAATCAAGATGGCTTGATAACAAAAAAATATAAAAAAGGAAGAGATTTTCTAAGTGGCGAATTAAAAAATATTTACGATGCCAGAAATTTTATAAATACTCAAGATTTCCATGAGTTTTCATTTTGTTTAAATACTACTCATTACAATTGCTGGGTTGTTAAAAATAAAGAATTTACCGAAATAGATAATCGAGCTTGGCGTGATATTTTGAGCCAAATACTGGATGAAACTGATGGTCATAAATATCTTGCTTCAATAAATGCAATTTTGCCCAATCAAGTTAAGGGAAGTGAGCATCTCGATAATCAAGACTTATACAATAAAGTCAGACGCTCTTATCAGGGGCGTTTAAATTTAAAAGATATAGTCGATCATTCACTTTTTGATCAGTATATAATTAAAAGAGTTGATGAATTAAAGCTCAAGTTTAATAAAGCATGAATAATAAAACCTCCATCATCATCGCCGCAGGCTCCGGCATGGGCGCAGCCACCGCCCGCAAACTCGCCGCTGACGGCTACCACGTCGGTTTGTTATCTTCATCCGGTAAAGCCGAAGCGCTAGCCCAAGAACTGGGCGGTGTGGGCGTCACAGGCACCAACCAAGACCAAGCCGATATCCAGAAGCTGGTCGATCTGGTCATGGAACGCTGGGGTCGGGTCGATGTATTGGTCAACTCCGCAGGCAAAGGGCCGCGTGCGCCGGTGCTGGAGTTGACCGATGCCGACTGGCATGCAGGCATTGACGCCTATTTGCTCAACATCGTGCGCGCGGCGCGCTGTGTGACGCCGATCATGGTGAGCCAAGGCGGTGGGGCGATTGTCAATATCTCCAGCGCTTGGGCGTTTGAGCCCGCAGATTTGTTCCCGACGTCTGCGGTAGCCCGCGCGGGCCTCGCCAGCTTTACCAAGCTGTTTGTCGATGAATACGCCAAGCACGGCGTGCGCATGAACAATGTGCTGCCCGGCTGGATCAACAGCCTGCCCGAAAAAGACGAGCGCCGCGCGGCTGTGCCCATGCAGCGCTATGGCACGGTGGAGGAAATTGCGGCAACGATTGCTTTCCTCGCCAGCGAGGGCGGTGCCTACATCAACGGCCAGAACATTCGCGTCGATGGCGGGTTGATGCGTTCGGTATGAGCATGGGTGTTATACAGCGGGCGCGCGGTAGGTCCTGCAAAAATGGGCTGCTGCGCCATGGTGCCCTTGATTGAAGCTTCCAGCACCCATGTGGCGGCCGTGGCCCGGGCGCTGGCGGTGCTCAATGCCTTTTCCGGCGATGAGAGCTTTGTCACCCTGGCAGAGCTGGCCCGCCGCACGTGCATGCACAAGCCCACGGTGCTGCGCTTGGCGCGCACGTTGGCACAAGCCAATTACCTGGTGCAGCGCGAGGATGGCGCGTGGCGGCTGGGGCCAAGCGCGGGCTTGCTGGGCGCGCGCTACCAGGCGCAGTTTGATGTGAACACCATCATCGAGCCGTATTTGGTGGAGTTGTCGCAAAAAAGCGGTGAGAGTGCGTCGTTTTATGTGTACGAGAACCATGCCCGCAGCTGCCTGCTGCGCTATGAAAGCCCCCGTGCTTTGGCGCAGCATGTGCGTTCGGGCGAGGTGCTGCCGCTGGACCGTGGATCGGCCGGGCGCGTGATTTTGGCGGCCCTGGGCGAGCCGGGCGCGACCTATGACCTGATTCGCCGCGAAGGCTACAGCGTGACGCGCGGGGAACGCAGTGCCACATCGGCCAGCGTGTCGGTGGTGGTATATGGCGCGCGCCGCGCGGTGTTGGGGTCGGTCTCGGTCGCAGGACCGGCAGAGCGGCTGAACGATGCACTGCTGCATTCGTATGCGCCGGCAGTGATGCAGGCAGCAGCGCAGATTTCGTGGAAGCTCGGCGGCGTGACGGCTTCGGCACTGCGCTCGTTCTGGCATCCGCACTAATTCGACTACAGCCGGTTGCATACGGCATCACCCTGATTCATCTGCAGCCACAAGGCTTCGCAAATGGGGTGAGCGTTACGTCAGGCGTAACGCTGTAGCCCGATGCGGGTGTGCTCCCTACTATGCGAATGCCTCCGGTTGGAGGTCGCATTACTCGGAGACAACACCATGAACAGCAAACGAACTGTCCTCAAAGCAACCTTGCTCAGCTGCGCCGTCTGGATGGCGTGCAGCGTGTCGGCCCAGACCGACCCGTCGAAAAACGTGCGCCTGATCGTGCCATTTGCCGCCGGCGGACCCGCCGATGTGGTGGCGCGCGAACTGGCCCAAGACCTGGGCCGGGAGCTGGGCCAAACCGTGGTGGTGGAGAACATGGGCGGCGGCGCTGGCGTGCCCGCCACCAACACGGTCTCGCGTGCGCCGGCCGATGGGCATACCTTGCTGTTTGCGGCGTCGGGCAACGTGGTGATCCAGCCCTTGCTGTCCAAAAAACGCGTGGATGTACTGACCCAGCTCACGCCCGTGGGCATGGTCACCACCAGCCCGCACGTCTTGGTCACGTCGGCCAAATTACCGGCCAAAAACACCAAAGAGCTGATCGAGCATGCGAAGGCCAACCCCGGCAGCCTCAATATGGCATCGGCCGGCGTAGGCGGTTTGGCGCATTTGGCGGCAGAACTGTTCATGCGCGAGGCAGGGATTCAAGGCCAGCACCTGGCGTACAAAGGCTCTTCGCAGGCCATGACCGATTTGGCCTCAGGCCAGGTGCAAGCTATGTTCAGCAGCTTGCCATCTATGAAGGGCATGGTGGACCAGGGCCTGATCCGCGTGGTGGGCGTCACCGCAGAGTCAGCATCGCCTATCTACAAAAATTATCCCCTGATCAAGCAAACACTGCCCGATTTTGAATACGCCACCTGGTATGGCATTTACGGCCCGGCAGATCTGCCCAAGCCCATCGTCCAGCGCCTGAGCCAGTCGCTGCACAAGTTGGGCGCAGACCGTGGCTTTGAAGCCCGGTTGCGTGAGCAGGGGGTGGACTTGCAAATTACGACTCCCGAGGCTTTGGCCGATCGCACGCGCAAAGAAACCGCGCAGTGGGACAAGGTCATCCGCGAAGCCGGCCTTCACCTGAACTGAGCGCCCCACCCCATGATCATTGACTGCCACGGCCACTACACCACGGCCCCGCCCGCATTGCCGGACTACCGCAAACTGCAAAAAGCGCAGCTGGGCGCGGCGCTGCGGCCCGCGTTCCATTCCGCGCAAAAGATCAGCGACGATCAAATCCGGGAGAGCCTGGAGAAAAATCAGCTAGCCACCCAGCGTGCACGCGGGATTGATGTGACACTGTTCTCGCCCACAGCGGGTGCGATGGAGCACCATGTGGGCGATGTGCAAACCAGTGTGGACTGGGCGCGTGCCTGCAATGATTTGATTCACCGCGTGTGCGGCTTGTACCCGCGCGAGTTTGTAGGCGTGTGCCAGTTGCCGCAGTCACCGGGGGCGGACTTGTCAGCCTCGGTGGCTGAGTTGGAACGCTGTATCACCGAGCTGGGTTTTGTGGGCTGCAACGTGAACCCCGACCCCTCCGACGGCTACTGGACCGGCCCGCCGCTGACCGACCGCTACTGGTACCCGCTGTATGAAAAGATGACGGAGCTGGATGTGCCCGGCATGGTGCACGTGAGCTGCTCTTGTAATCCCAACTTTCACCACACTGGTGCGCACTACCTGAATGGCGACACCACGGCCTTCATGCAGTTCATTCAAGGCGATTTGTTTGTGGACTTTCCCACGCTGCGTTTTGTGATCCCGCACGGCGGTGGGGCTGTGCCCTACCACTGGGGGCGCTATCGTGGCTTGGCCCAGCAACTGGGCCGACCGCCGCTGGAGGTGCTGCTGCAGAACGTATTTTTTGACACCTGCGTGTACCACCAGCCAGGGATTGACCTGCTGCTGAATGTGGTACCAGTGGAGAACATCTTGTTTGCCTCGGAGACCCATGGGGCAGTCAAAGGGATTGATCCGATGACCGGCTTTCACTACGACCACACCAAGCGCTATGTGCAGGCCTCCAACGGGGTGGACGATGCCGTGCGCGCCCAATTGTTCGAGCACAACGCACGACGTGTCTACCCCCGTCTGGACGCGCTGCTGCGCGCCCAAAATCGTTAAACCTTGCCGCATTCCAAGCTATGAAGACATCTGAACTTTGGTCAGTGACCAGCACCTTGCTGGCCGATGTGGGCGCGGTCGCAATGCACAGCCGTATCCGCCCGCTGACGCCCGGCACCCGCATCGTGGGCCGTGCGCTGACTATCCAAGTACCCACGGGCGACAACCTGGCGATTCACGCCGCACTGGCCAGCGCCCAAGCGGGCGATGTGCTGGTGGTGGATGGTGGTGGCTACACCGAACGCGCCCTGATGGGCGGCATCATGATGACCCAAGCCAAAGCCGCAGGCTTGGCCGGCGTAGTGATTGATGGCGCCATGCGTGATACGCAGGAACTGCAAACCTTGGGCCTCTCGGCCTTTGCGGTTGCGGTGCACCCCGCAGGCCCTTTCAAGAGCGGGCCGGGCACTTTGCACGGCACCATCCAGTGCGGCGGCGCCGTGGTGCACGATGGCGACTGGATCGTGGCGGACGACGATGGGGTGGTGGTGGTGCCTCCGCAGCGGCTGGACGCGCTGCTGAGCGCAGCGCTGGCCAAGCACCAGCGCGAGGCAGAACGCATGGCCGCCATCGCCCGCGGGGAGCTGCGGCCCCAGTGGCTCGATGCCTCGCTGGCCGCTGCCCAAGTGGACGTTTTGCCGCGTGGCGGCGCCTGAGGCAAACGCGGCTTATCGCTTACTCAGTTTGGAAGAGACCGCTTCAAGCATTCAAGAGGTGGTGGCCCAATTTAACTTGGGGTCGCACCAGCACCAGGCATTGTGAATGCAGCTTGGGCTAGCTCACATAGCCCACATAGCTAACAAAAAAAGAGCTTCTTGCCTTGGATAGTGTTGGGTTTCAAGCACCTTTCATGCTGAAACCTAAGCAATTCAAGGGAAGGCAGCTCTTTTTTATGTAGCACGAAACGCTATCAATGCCCGTTCGTCTTTGAAGTTCTCGCTGCTGTGACAGTAATCCTCGCCAAGCAAGCTCAATCGTCTTCCATCAAATTGGCACCTTGATTATGGATAACGGATTCCGCCCGGAAGTAGCCCAACACGGTCGCCACGCTCTGGTGGCCGGTGAGCGCCATGGTTTCCGCCAGCGGCACATTGCGTTTACCCGCTTCCGTAACAAAGCCGGAGCGCAGAGAGTGCGCTGAAAAATCACCATCCACCCCGGCCAGCGCGCAGCGCTCTTTGACGATGGTGCGCACGGCAGGCGGCTGCAGCGGCTCGCCCACATGGTCGCCCTTGCGAATGCGCCGAAAAATCGCGCCCTCAGTAATGCCGCTGGCTTGGAGCCAGGCGCTCAAGGCCTTACCTGCTGCACCTAAAACGGGTTTGGTGTTCTCAGGCAAGTCAGCGCCGCTCTGGTTGGTTTTGGAGAAAGCCAGCTCATACAAATACTGGTCAGCGCCAATCGGCTTAAGGTATTGCATGTCGGCATTACTCACCTCAGAGCGCCGGCGGCCACCACTGCTCCACGCAAACAAAAGCAGGGCGCGATCCCGCACGCCGCGCAGGCTGTCATCGCAGGTGGCCAGCAGCTTTTGCAGCACGTCTTTGGTGATGGCGTCCTTCTTTTGCGGGCGTTCGCCCCGCTTGGCGTAGGCCTTGCGCGTGCGCGAGAGCAGCTCACGCACTTTTTCATCGTGACAGGGGTTGGGCAGGCCACGGTTTTGGTGCGCTTTGGACAGCACGGCAATGCGATGCACCAAGGTGTTGTGCGAAGGCGCGCCCAGCTTGGCCTTGCAACCGGACTGCACCAGCGCATGGTCAATTGACGGCGGCAACTCACAGCGCAAGCCGTAAGGCGTGCTGCGCTGGGCGTGATCCGCAATGAACAGCAGCACGGTATCAACCGGCAAGGGTAGCGCAATCGCTTGGCCCAGACGAAATTGGTGCCAGCCCGCCCAGTAGCGCATGGCGCTTTGGTAGCTGCGCACCGTATTTTCAGCCTCCCCTTCTCTCAACAGCTCGCGCAACGCGTTCAGTGTGCTGTGGCTGAGCTGCGTCAGCGTTTTTTCGCCCGTTGGGACGATGACCTCGTTTTTGCGCTGCATATGTTGTATATTTTCTATGTTACGTATTAAATACTACATGTTATGTATGTTGTTAAATAATAATAGTTAACAACTCGCGATAACAATCTCTTATCGATGGTAATCTACTTCCTATGCAATCTGTAGCACCAAAAACACCACGTGGTATCCAGGAATCTGATGTCTGGGCCGCAGCCGACGCTTTATTGGCCGAAGGCCAGAAACCCACCATTGAAAAAGTGCGCCAGCACATGGGCAGAGGCTCGCCCACGTGATGGTCCCGCAGTCGCGCT
>JADKLW010000072.1_pt1 | contig 64236 bp, 59 predicted proteins | sample 8641881 | NCBI WGS metagenome assembly JADKLW01 (sample SAMN16272185, study PRJNA661076) | feces metagenome | isolation source: fecal sample from diarrhoea affected cattle B | host: Bos taurus | place: South Africa: Lokaleng Village, Mahikeng | collected 2019-09
GACCATGGAGCAAAGGGCGCTTGTTTTTAAGCAGCCAATCATCCGGGACCTGACAGCTACTGACGGTGCGGGCGCTGTGCAGGGTGCACCTGCGGCGAAAGAGCCGGATGCTGCTGCGCTGAGGTCGCAGTGCGATTAGCTAAATTGATAGCTTTAGGCCGTTCTGCTTAAAGCGTTTGAGCTACAAATATTGCCAAAACCTAGTATTGGCGATGGAGTGAAGCTATTTTTTAATGAGCGTCACGCTGCAATGGGGTGACGCTGTGGAGAGATCGAGATGTTGTTTAGTATTTATCGCATTAGCCATTTATAGCGGCACCTTGATTTACGCAGGCGAATACACGGCAGAGAAAGCCCTGACCGCACTGGATGCGGGTTGGGCTGACTTGATTGGCGTAGGTCGTGCCTTTATTGCCAACCCCATTTTTCCGCTGCGCTGGCAGCGTGGTTTGCTGCTGAATACGCCTGAGGCGGCCACGTTTTTTGGCGGAGGTGCCAAGGGTTTGACGGATTACCCGTTGGCCCAAGCTTGAAGGCAGCAGAAAGCCGACGTAGCAATACGTGGCAATATGGCGTTTTGACCGCACAAGCGGATAACAAGTTTTGCTGAGGAGAGATGCATGAAGCAGTGGCTGTGGGCAGTGGCAGGAACAATCGCTTTAGTAGGGTGCGCCAGTGCCGGCAAAGGAGGGGGCACGCAAGCGCTGGTTCAAGTGCAGGAAGACAAAGCCACGCGCGTGAAAACGGTGGAGTTTGCCCCGCAGCCTATGGATTGTGGCCGGGTGGCGCATTGCCCGACCTTGGGCGCGCAGTGGAGCAGTGCAACGCCCAATCGCGCTACTTTGCTGATCGGCACTTGGGGTGGTCAAGCGGTGGTGGAAGCTATTGAATTCAATGCCCGTCCACATGCGCCGCTGCGTGTGCGCTCTAAAGCCAACATCGCCTCCACACTGCCGGGCGTCACTGCCTTTGTGGTGCCCATGGATACGCTGGAGCGCGTGGGCTTTGGCAAGGGCGCATGGGTGCGCGTGAACACCGATGGTGGCGTGCTGGAGGAAAACATGCACTCCGGTGACCGCAACAGTTTGGCAGGCGACGCCTTGAAACGCTTTATGTACGAAGCCTATAAAGGCACGGACAAAGAAGTCTCCGTGGGCTTGCTGGGCATCTTCACGGACAAGACTTACGAGCCCAATTACGGAAAATAAGAGCGCCAAGCCCTGATTCAGCCTGCCATTGGCCATGGAAAGCAAGCTCAGACAAAGGCGACAGGCTCACTTTTTGGTAGTGCGCTGCGGTTTTTTGTAAGCCTTCGTTGCATGGTTTTGGCGCGTTGCTGCGCGGTATTGGCGGTAATTGAGGCATCATTGCGGGTTAGTCCCAAGGGGCTTTTCGAGCCCCGCAAGCGTCGATATAACTGTTTTGTCTTATTACTTAATTTTTGTTTAGTTTGTTTTTTTATATCGGCGCTTTACATTTCACTCTTCAAATTTTCTAGCGCGCCCACAGCCTGTGGCTGAGCGTGCAATGGCTATCTACATGATCGACATTCGGGATCTGACCCTGACCTACCAAGGCCCCAAGGGGCCTGTCGAAGCGCTCAAGCACATCAATCTGCATATTGATCAAGGCGAGATCTTCGGCATCATCGGGCGCTCTGGCGCTGGCAAGAGTTCATTGGTGCGCTGTATCAATTTGCTCAACCGTCCTACCAGCGGGCAGATGCTGGTCGATGGCCTTGATTTGATGACCATGAATGAAGCGCAACTGCGCATCGCGCGGCATCAAATTGGCATGGTGTTCCAGCACTTCAACTTGCTGTCGTCACGCACGGTGTACGACAACGCGGCGCTGCCGCTGGAGTTGGCGGGCATGAGCAAGGCGCAAATCAAAGCGCGCATTGAGCCCTTGCTGGAACTGGTCGGCCTGGCGCATTTGTCAGACCGTTATCCGGCACAAATTTCGGGTGGCCAAAAGCAGCGCGTAGGCATTGCGCGTGCTTTGGCTTCCAACCCCAAGGTGTTGCTGAGTGACGAGGCTACTTCGGCGCTCGATCCGGAAACCACCCGCTCAATCCTGGACTTGCTGCGCAAGGTCAACCGCGAGCTGGGCGTGACTGTGGTTTTGATTACGCACCAGATGCAAGTAATCAAGCAGATTGCTGACCGCGTGGCGGTGATTGATGCCGGTGAAATCGCGGAGATGGGCCCGGTCATTGATGTGTTCACGCGCCCCCAGCAAACCATTACCAAGAGTTTGATCGACGAAATCGTGCCGCAAGAGCTGCCCGAGAGCGTGGGCAACCGCGTGCGCGCACTGGCTGCCAAGCTGCCGGCCGGCCAAAGCGGCAAGCTGCTGCGCCTGTCGTATGCGGGCGAAAGTGCCTACGAGCCTATTCTTTCGCACCTGATTCGTGAGCTGGGCTTGGATCTGTCCATCCTGCACGGTCAGATTGACGAGATTCAGGAGCAGACCTTTGGCTCGCTGGCGGTGTATGCCAGCGGCGAGGCGGCCAAGATTGACGCAGCCATCACCCATCTGCAAAGCAGCGGCGTGGTGGTGCAAGTGGTGCAAGTAAAGGGTTAAGCGATGTTCGAGAATTTTTCGGAAATGATGATTGAGCTGTTCATCCAGTCGTTCTGGGAGACGCTGATCATGGTCGGCATCTCGGGCGCGCTGGGTGCTTTGTTTGGCATTCCGCTGGGCGTTTTTCTGCGCCTGACCGACAAAGGCGGTGTGCTGCAAAACGCTCCGCTCAATAACACGGTGGGCTGGCTGGTCAATGCGCTGCGTTCCACGCCTTTCATCATCTTGCTGGTGGCGATCATTCCGTTCACCCGTTTGATTACCGGCTCGTCCATCGGCACCTGGGCTGCGGTCGTGCCGTTGACGATTGCTGCTGCGCCATTCATTGCGCGCTTGGTAGAAACCTCGCTGCGTGAGGTGGACAACGGCTTGGTGGAAGCGGCCCAGTCCATGGGCGCAAGCACCAGCCAGATCGTCTGGAAAGTCTTGCTGCCAGAAGCCATGCCCGGGATTGTGGCGGGTTTGACCATCAGTCTGGTGAGCCTGACCGGCTACTCTGCCATGGCGGGCGCGATTGGCGGCGGCGGTCTGGGTGACTTGGGGATCCGCTACGGTTACCAGCGTTTTCTGCCCGACATCATGCTGGCCGTGGTGATCATCCTGATCTTCTTTGTGCAAGCCATCCAAAGCTTTGGCGACTGGATTGTGCGCCGTATCAGCCACAAGTAAATGCATGGCTCAGGTGCTGACCACTGCGGTGGTTGCACCTAAAAAAAGAGCGCTTGCCCTTCGTATTTAAAAGAATTCAGATGGTTTTCTATCTGAACTCAAGTAAAGCAAAGGGGCAGGCGCTCTTTTTTATGGAACAGTTGGCTTACCAGATTTTCCACCAGGGATCTTTTTTCTTCTGTGGAACGGCCGTCTCTGCGTAATTGGTTTCGTAAACGCGCTGGGCGTCGTCACGCAGATCGTTCATGCCCAACTTGTCGTAGGACTTGATCAGAATGTCCAGCGCTTCCTGCACGGCAGGCACGCCTTGGTAGTCCGACAAGGCCACTTGCGCACGGGCAATGGCCGCTACATAAGCGCCGCGCTCGTAGTAGTAACGTGCCACGTGCACTTCATAATGGGCCAGCGAGTTGATGATGTACGTCATGCGCAGGCGTGCATCGGGCGCATAGCGTGAAGCCGGGAAACGGGTGACCAACTGATCGAAAGATTCGTACGATTCCTTGGCTGCCTTCTGGTCACGTTCCGACAAATCCTGGCGTGACAGCCAGGAAAACAGACCCAGGTTGTCATTGAAATTCACCAGGCCCTTGAGGTAGAGCGCGTAGTCAATGGCCGGGCTGGCCGGGTGCAGGCGGATAAAACGGTCCAACGTGGCCTGAGCTTGCTCTTTTTCGCCAGATTTGTACTGGGCGTACGCTTTTTCGATCTGTGCCTGCTGCGCCAAAGGGGTGCCTGCGGCACGGCCTTCGAGCTTTTCAAACAAAGGCACTGCCTTGTCGTAGCCCCCAGAGGTGGCTTCGTCGCGCGCCTCGGTGTAAATGCGGTCGGGGGTCCAGTTGGCGGTCGGGTCTTCCTTGGTCGAAGAGCAGCCAGCTAACAGGCTTGCCAGAACGGCAGCAGCAATAACAGGTCTTGAAAAGCGTGGCATGTCTAACAGCTTTCGGACAGAAATGGTCATAAGTTCTTGGTGCGAAAAACACCCCTCAGCACAGGCGGGTGGTCTGCAAGGTGGCTTGCATTGTATAGGTCTAAATCTTGTGCATTGCATGCAAGGTGCAGCCACACGCGGCTTGGGGCATGGCAAAAACTCAGCGCGCAGCACGCCCGGCCTTCCTACAATGGCGGCCATGTTTGTTCACTTGCGCCTGCATTCCGAGTTCTCCGTCGTTGACGGAACTTGCCGTATCAATGACGTTATCAGCGCTGCGGCGGCTGATGGCCAGCCCGCCATGGCTATTACCGACCTGAACAATTTGTTTGGCGGCTTGAAGTTCTATAAATCTGGTCGAAGCAAGGGTGTGAAACCCATTTTGGGTGCTGAGCTGAACATGGAGGGCATGGACGGTGGGGCCTCCAGCCGCATTTTGGTGCTGGTGCAAAGCCAGTTGGGCTACCACAACCTGTCTGAAATTCTGGCGCGCGGCTGGACGGGCAATGTCTCCAAAGTGCAGGCCCAGCCATTTTTCAAATGGGAGTGGTTGCAGGAACTCAATGAAGGCCTGTTGCTGTTGTCGGGCGCGAATGCGGGCCCCGTGGGCCAAGCGTTGCTGCGCGGCGATGCCCGGGGCGCAGCAGACATTGCGCTGCGGCTGGCTACTTTGTTTACACACCGCTTTTACTTAGAGTTGCAGCGTGCAGGGCGTAATGAAGATGACAAGCTGGTGCTGCAAACCGTGCAACTGGCCGCACGTTTGAATTTACCCGTGGTGGCCACGCACCCTGTGCAGTTCTTGAAGCCGGATGATTTTGAATCGCACGAAGCGCGGGTGTGTATCTCTGAGGGTGAGACGCTGGGCAACCCCAAGCGTATACGTCGTTTTACGCGCGAGCAGTACCTGAAAAACAGTGCGCAGATGAAAGCGCTGTTTGCGGACATTCCCTCCGCGCTTGAAAACACCGTAGAAATTGCGCGCCGCTGCAGCACCACCCTGCTGCTGGGCAAGTACTTTTTGCCCGATTTCCCCACGCCCAATGGCATGTCGATTGAAGAATACTTTCGCCATGCGTCTTTTGAAGGCCTGGAAGAGCGTCTGGCGTTGCTGTTCCCGGACGCAGCGGTGCGTGACGCCAAGCGGCCTCAGTATGTTGAGCGGCTGGAGTTTGAGCTGAACATCATCTTGAAGATGGGCTTTCCCGGCTACTTCCTGATCGTGGCGGACTTCATTATCTGGGCCAAGAACAATGGTTGCCCGGTGGGGCCAGGCCGTGGTTCGGGCGCCGGTTCGCTGGTGGCGTATGTGCTCAAGATTACCGATCTGGACCCCATCCACTACAACTTGCTGTTCGAGCGCTTCTTGAATCCAGAGCGCGTCTCCATGCCTGACTTTGACGTGGACTTTTGTCAGGCCAACCGCGACCGCGTGATTGACTATGTGAAAGACCGCTATGGCCGCACCGCGGTCAGCCAGATTGCCACTTTCGGCACCATGGCTGCGCGTGCGGTGATCCGTGACGTGGGCCGCGCGCTGGATTTGAGCTACAACTTTTGCGATGGCATCTCCAAGCTGATTCCGAACAAGCCGGGGCTGCACGTCACGCTCAGATACCCGCCCAACCCGAAGAAGGAAGGCGACAAGTACACCTACGCGCTGGAGGCAGAACCCGTGCTGGCCGAGCGTCTGGAAAAGGAAGAAGACGTCAGGCTGTTGATCGAGATGGCGCAAAAGCTCGAAGGCATGACCCGCAACATCGGCATGCACGCCGGGGGCGTGGTGATTGCACCGGGCAAACTGACCGACTTTTGCCCGCTGTACCAGCAGCCCGGCAGCGAATCGGCCGTGGCCATGTTCGACAAGGACGACGTGGAACTGGTCGGTCTGGTGAAGTTTGACTTTTTGGGCCTGGCCACGCTGACGATTCTGGAAATCGCGCGTGAGTTCATCATCAAGCGCCACAAGGGGCAGGAAAACTTCCAGTTCGAGACCATTCCGCTGGATGACTACCCGACCTACAAGCTGTTCCAGGAAGGCAAGACCGAAGCTGTATTCCAGTTTGAATCGCGCGGCATGCAGGGTATGTTGCGCGATGCCAAGCCTTCGCGCCTGGAAGACTTGATTGCGTTGAATGCGCTGTACCGCCCCGGGCCTATGGATCTGATTCCTTCCTTCGTGGCGCGCAAGCACGGGCGTGAGGAGATCGAATATCCGCACCCCTTGGTCGAGCAAGTGCTGGCTGAAACCTACGGCATCATGGTCTACCAAGAGCAGGTGATGCAGACGGCACAGGTGTTGGGCGGCTACTCGCTGGGTGGCGCTGACTTGCTGCGCCGCGCCATGGGCAAGAAAAAAGCCGAGGAAATGGCGCAGCACCGTTTGCTGTTCCGTGAGGGCGCTGCGAAAAAAGACATCAGTGCCGAAAAAGCCGATGAAGTTTTCGACTTGATGGAAAAGTTCGCGGGCTATGGCTTTAACAAGTCGCACGCGGCTGCGTATTCCTTGCTGGCCTACCACACGGCTTGGCTCAAGGTGCATTACACGGCCGAGTTTTTCTGCGGCAATATGACCGTGGAAATGGATAACACCGACAAGCTCAAGGTGCTCTATGAAGACGCGCTGAAGATGGGCTTGACCTTTGAGATGCCCGATGTCAATCGCGGCACCTACCGGTTTGAGCCGGTCACGGACAAAGTCATTCGCTATGGTCTGGGTGCCATCAAGGGCACGGGCCAGCAGGCCATCGAAGCCATCATTGCGGCGCGCGAAGGCAGTGGCGTAGGGCCTGAGGGCTATGTCAAAGGCCCATTCAAGAGCCTGTTTGATTTCTGCGCACGCGTGGATCGCTCCAAACTCAACAAACGCACGCTGGATGCGCTGATCAAAGCCGGCGCTTTCGACAGCATTCACCTGGATCGCGCCGCGCTGTCGGGCTCCATGGATACGGCTTTTGAGTACGGTAACGCCCAGTTGGCCAATGCCAACCAGGGTGGCCTGTTTGACATGATGGGGGATGATGCCCAAGGCTCCAGCACGCAAGAGCCTGCTTTGGCCGATGCTCTGCCTTGGGGCGTCAAAGAGCGCCTGACTTTGGAAAAAGGCGCGGTCGGCTTTTATCTGTCTGGGCATTTGTTCGATGAAGTGGAGCATGAGGTGCGCCATTTCATTCGCACCCCCTTGAGCGAGCTTGGCGACAGCCGCGAGCCGCAGATGCTGGCCGGGATTGTGAGTGACTTGCGTGTCATCAACGGGCAACGCGGCAAGCTGTGCCTGTTCAAGATCGATGACAAGACAGCGGTGCTGGAAGCATCGGTGGACGAAGCCACGCTCAACGCCAACAGTGAATTGCTAAAGGATGACGAGTTTGTGGTGTTCAGCGGTCGCGTGCAGCACGACCATTTCAGCGGCGGCCTGCGTATCAAGGTGCAAAACGTCTGGAGTCTGGCAGATGCGCGCTGCCGTTTTGTGCGCTATTTGCAAGTGGATGCCAGCCAGAAAATGCCTGATATCACGCGTATTCTGAAAGAGTTCCCTTGCCGCGAGGAAGCAAGTGACCAAGGCACCGTGATGCAAGGCGTCAAGGTGCGCTTGAATGTGCGCTGCAAAAGCGAAGCTATGCTGGCTGCCGCAGAATTGGACCTGGGCGACAAAAACAAGTTCTACCCCAGCGATGCAGCCCTGGCCGCTTGGCGCGCCGAAACAGGTAGTACCGGTTGCCAGCTTGTGTGGCGCTGACACATCGCATCACATTCCCAGCGCACAACCGGCATCTTCACCTTTTGAAGGACAGCGGTTGTGTGTCCTACAAGATAATTCTTGAATACACCCTTTTCATGCCCATCTAGCCAGTTGAACAATGGCTAAGGGCAGATCGCTAGAATGAAATTCATGGCTACCCAACAACCTCCACATCGCCCTGTATTGCCTGATCAAGTCATCCGAGATGACGACAGCAATTCGGTTGTGCTGGAACGTCGCACTCAAAAGCTTGCACCGCCGCCGATGTACCAGGTGGTCATGCTCAATGATGACTTCACCCCTATGGAGTTTGTGATCATGGTTTTACAGGAATTTTTTAGTAAAGACCAAGAGCAGGCCACACAGATCATGCTCAAAATTCACCTCGATGGACGCGGCATTTGCGGCGTCTACTCGCGCGACGTTGCTGCCACCAAGGTGGAGCAAGTTTTAGATGCTGCACAGCAGGCAGGCCACCCCCTGCAAGCTACCAGCGAACCTATTGAATAAATGGTGTTCGCCCCGAATTACCAAGACAGTCACACAACCCGCAAGCACGAAGGAGTTCATACATGATTGCCCAAGAACTGGAAGTCAGCTTGCACATGGCTTTTGTTGAAGCCCGCCAACAGCGCCACGAATTCATTACGGTTGAGCATTTGCTGCAGGCATTGCTAGACAACCCCAGTGCCTCCGATGTGTTGCGCGCGTGCTCCGCGAACATGGACGATTTGCGCGCCTCGCTGAACAATTTCATCAAAGACAACACGCCGCAAGTTGCCGGCAGTGAAGAGGTCGATACGCAACCCACGCTGGGCTTTCAGCGCGTCATTCAGCGCGCCATCATGCATGTGCAATCCACAGGCAATGGCAAGAAGGAAGTGACCGGTGCCAATGTTCTGGTAGCCATCTTTGGTGAAAAAGATTCGCATGCCGTGTACTACCTCCACCAGCAAGGTGTTACGCGCCTGGATGTCGTGAACTACATTGCGCATGGCATCCGCAAGAGCGATCCCCCAGAGCCCGCTAAGGCGGAAGGACAGATGGAGGGTGAAGAAGCCTCCATGGGCGGTGAACGTGCAGAGAAGGCTTCGCCGCTGGAGCAGTTCACGCTCAACCTCAATCAGGCCGCCAAGGAAGGCAAGATTGATCCGCTGATTGGCCGCGAGTACGAGGTCGAGCGCACCATCCAGATTCTGTGCCGTCGCCGCAAGAACAACCCGCTGCTGGTGGGTGAAGCGGGCGTAGGCAAGACAGCGATTGCAGAAGGCCTGGCATGGCGCATCACCGAAGGCGCCGTGCCAGAGGTGCTGGCTGAAGCCGTGGTCTATTCGCTGGACATGGGCGCGCTACTGGCAGGTACCAAGTACCGGGGTGATTTTGAGCAGCGTCTGAAAGGCGTGCTGAAAACACTCAAGGACAAACCCAATGCCATTCTCTTTATTGACGAGATTCACACCCTGATTGGTGCTGGCGCAGCGTCGGGGGGTACATTGGATGCCTCTAATTTGCTCAAGCCAGCGCTGTCCAGCGGCCAACTCAAGTGCATCGGCGCAACGACGTTCACGGAATATCGCGGCATCTTCGAAAAAGACTCGGCCCTGTCGCGTCGTTTCCAGAAGGTGGACGTGGTGGAACCTACGGTGCTGGAGACGATCGATATCCTCAAGGGACTGAAGACCCGCTTTGAGGATCATCACGGTGTCAAGTACGCCACTGCGGCGCTCCAGGCGGCGGCAGAGCTGTCGGCCAAGTACATCAATGACCGCCATTTGCCGGACAAAGCCATTGATGTGATCGATGAGGCGGGTGCAGCCCAGCGCGTGGCCATTGCCAGCAAGCGCAAGAAAATCATTGGCCGTACAGAGATTGAAGAAATCGTCGCCAAGATTGCGCGGATTCCGCCTGCCAATGTCTCTAACGATGACCGCAGCAAGCTGCAGACGCTCGAACGTGATCTGAAGAGTGTGGTGTTCGGCCAAGACAAGGCTCTGGAAGCCTTGGCCAGCGCAGTCAAGATGGCACGCTCGGGCCTGGGTAAGCCAGAAAAACCCATTGGTTCGTTCTTGTTCAGCGGCCCCACGGGTGTGGGCAAGACCGAAGCGGCCAAGCAGCTCGCCTACATCTTGGGAGTTGACCTGATCCGCTTTGACATGTCCGAGTACATGGAGCGCCACGCAGTCAGCCGCTTGATTGGCGCGCCTCCGGGTTATGTAGGCTACGACCAAGGCGGTTTGCTGACCGAGGCTGTGACCAAGAAACCGCATGCTGTGTTGCTGCTCGATGAAATCGAAAAAGCGCATCCGGACATCTTCAACGTGCTGCTGCAGGTGATGGACCACGGCACGCTGACGGATAACAACGGTCGCAAGGCAGACTTCCGCAATGTCATCTTGATCATGACGACCAATGCGGGCGCTGAAACCTTGAACAAGTCCAGCATTGGCTTTACCAATGCGCGCCAGGCCGGTGATGAAATGGTGGACATCAAGCGTTTGTTTACGCCAGAGTTCCGCAACCGTCTGGATGCCATCGTGGGCTTCAAGCCACTGGACGAACAAGTGATCTTGCGTGTGGTCGATAAATTCTTGCTGCAGCTGGAAACACAGTTGGGCGAGAAGAAGGTGGAAGTCACCTTTACCGATACCTTGCGCAAGCACCTGGCCAAGTCTGGTTTCGATCCACTGATGGGCGCGCGACCCATGCAGCGTTTGATTCAGGAAACCATCCGCCGCTCCTTGGCTGATGAATTGCTGTTTGGCCGTCTGATGGATGGTGGTCGCCTGGAAGTAGACTGGGACACTGCGGGCAACGAAGGCAAGGGCGATGTGCTGCTGGACATTACGCCACTGCCCAAGAAAGAACGCAGTAAATCTGAGCCTGCCGAGCCAGAAGAAGCAACGGCCGCAGATTAAGATTGCGCCCTGCATGAGAAAGCCGACAGCCTACAAGCTGGCGGCTTTTTCTTTGTTGTGCAGCACGGCCTTACGCATCGCAGGATGCAGATCAGGTGGAAAAATTAGACCAATCCAGCGTAGGAGGCGCCCAGGGTATGGAACAGTGGCTGAGCCGTGAAAACATGACTTTAGCGTTGTCGCTGGTATGGTCGGCCTACGTCGTGGTGGTGGGCGTATGGATCTTGCTGCAGCGCCGCGCCCCCGTAGCTACGCTCAGTTGGTTGCTGTCTATGGCGGTGTTGCCGGTGGTGGGGCTCGGTATTTACTACTTTCTAGGCCCGCGGCGATTAAAACGCCAGCGCTTGCGCCGCTTGCGCAGCCGCCGCAAGTCGCGCGTACGCAGCAGCATTGCGCGCCTGCGCGAAAAGGTGCCAGAGGCACCAGAGCGTTTGCATCAGGTGGTCAAGCTGGTGACTGCTTCGACCAATTTTCCCGTGAGTACCGCTGAAAAGGTGGAGTTGCTGGTGGGAGGTGCTAACACTTTTGATAGCATCATGTCCGCAGTCAGTAAGGCTGAGAAGCATATTCACCTTGAATATTATATTTTTGAGCCAGACCATACCGGGCTGGCATTGCTCCAGCTGTTGTGTGAAAAGGCGCGCCAAGGTGTCAATGTGCGGCTGTTGGTGGACGCACTGGGTTCTAAAAAGCTCTCACGCAAGCATTACGCGTTGCTAGAAGAAGCCGGTGGTGAGTTCGCACTGTTTCACCCCACCAAGTTCGGACGGCGTGTGCGGCCGGTCATCAACTTTCGCAGCCACCGGAAAATTGTGGTGATTGATGGACGCATTGGCTACACAGGCGGGGTGAACATCACCGATGAAGAAGACAAGCGCATCCTTGCAGAGGCCTATCACGATGTGCATGTTCGACTTGAGGGCCCTGTGGTCAGCTGGTTGCAGACGGTATTTTTGGAAGACTGGGCGTATGCGCTGGATTACAACCGCAAGACAGAGCCCCGTAATCTGGATGAATTGTTGCCAGACTTGCCGGAAGGCGATGAAGTCGTGCAGATCATGGCCTCTGGCCCCGACAGTGATATGGAAGCTATCCACCGGGTCCATGTTTCTGCCATTCACGCGGCCCATCGGCGCGTGTGGCTGACCACGCCTTATTTTGTGCCCACCGAAGCCTCCATGCTGGCCCTGACCAACGCGGCGCTGCGTGGTGTGGATGTGTGCCTGCTGGTGCCTGAAAAATCAGATTCCAAAATTGTGACCGCAGCTGCCCGCTCTTATTTTGATGAGTTGATCAGCTGCGGCGTCAAAGTGTTTGAATACCACCGTAGCATGCTGCATTCCAAAACCATGCTCGTGGATGACATGGTGGGCATCATTGGAACGGCCAACTTTGACAACCGCAGCTTCCGGCTGAACTACGAAGTCTGCGCTGTCGTGTATGGCGACCGTTTCACGGCAAAACTGGCGGATCAGTTTTTGGAAGACATCCAGCATGCACGGCGCGTGGGTTACGCCCGCCCGCAAGGCTTCTGGCAAAAACTGGGAGATTCCGCAGCGCGCCTTTGCTCACCGCTGCTGTAGATTTGCGCCGGACGGTGTGCCGCCTGCGGTGCAGCATGATTTTTTTAGCAAAAACAAAAAGGTAGACGACATGGCAGACAGCATTGATTGCGTGGTGGTCGGGGCAGGGGTGGTGGGGCTGGCAGTTGCGCGGGCTTTGGCTTTGGCAGGGCATGAGGTCGTCGTGCTGGAAGCGGCCGATGCCATTGGCACGGGCACCAGCTCACGCAACAGTGAAGTCATTCATGCCGGCATTTACTACCCCCAAGATTCACTGAAGGCACGCCTGTGTGTGCGCGGCAAAGAGCTGCTGTATGCCTATTGCCAGACGCACGGTGTGGAGGCCCAACGCTGCGGCAAACTGATTGTGGCCACCTCGGCCGCGCAGGTGGCGGTGTTGGAGTCGATTCGCCAGAATGCCTGCAGCAATGGGGTGACCGACTTGGTCATGCTGAGCCGTGAAGCGGCGCAAACCCTTGAACCCGCGCTGCAATGCCATGCCGCCTTGCTCTCGCCCAGCACCGGCATTGTGGACAGCCACGGGCTCATGCTGGCTTTGCAAGGTGATCTGGAAAGTGCCGGTGGCGCAGTGGCTTTATTGTCTGCATTTGCCAGCGCCAAAGTTGGGATGGACGGCATTCACGTGCGTACCGAAGACGGCAGCGAGCTGCAAACACAGTTGTTGATCAATGCCGCTGGCCTGCATGCTCCCCGGCTGGCTGCGTGTATTGAAGGGCTGCCTGCCCAGCATATTCCCCGTGCTTACTACGCCAAGGGCAATTACTTCACCCTCGCAGGACGCTCGCCGTTCAGCCACTTGATCTACCCCGTGCCCGAGGCCGCCGGTCTGGGCGTGCACCTGACGCTGGACATGGGCGGTCAAGCCAAGTTTGGCCCGGATGTGGAGTGGGTCGATAGCCCCGAACAGTTGCAGGTGGATCCCCAGCGCTGCGCTGGTTTTTATGACGAAGTGCGCAAGTACTGGCCAGATTTGCAAAACGGCAGCTTGCTGCCGGGCTATGCCGGCATACGTCCCAAAATCTCCGGGCCGCATGAAGCCGCGGCTGACTTTTGCATCCAGACTGCGGCCGAACATGGTGTGGCAGGGCTGGTCAATCTGTTCGGCATTGAGTCTCCTGGTCTGACCAGCTGCTTGGCGATTGCCGAGCAGGTGGTGCATGCTGTGGGTATAAAAAAATGATTTTTTGCGCTGTGCGCTGACTTGGTCAGCCACTGTGCATTCGTTAAGATGCCCTGATAGCCACTGAGCTTGGTGCCTGCAGGTGCTGGTCATGGTGGCATTTTTTTATCCATCCTCAAGAAAGGCGTTCGCCATGGCTTTTTCCGTTTCTGACACTGTAAACAACGCTCAATCCGACCTGACCAAGCTGGTTGCCGATCTGCGCGGATTGCTCTCCAGCAAAGACCTGGATTCGATTCCAGAAATCCATGCTCTGCGCCAGCGCCTGGATGACGGTGTCAGCCACGCGCGTGAATCCGCAGTGCATGCCGCCCAGGAAGCTGCACGCCAAGCCAAGGAAGCCGCTTATGTGGCTGACCGATACGCCCACGATGAGCCTTGGCGCGTTGCGGGTGCGGCTTTGGCAGTCGGTACCCTGATTGGTTTCTTGCTGGCACGCCGCTAAGCACTCTCTCCGAGTTGGATGCGCTATTGAGCGATTCAAACCCGAGCAACTAACCACAGGAAGACTGCCGTGAATTGGATGTCAGCAATCGGATTGGGTAACTTGTCTGCTCGTATGCGGGCCAATCTCAATGAAGGAGCCATGGCGGCGGAAGACCGCGTCGCCTTGGCTCGTCTGGAATGGGATACCCAGAAAAGTCGCCTGCAAACCATCATGGTTTTGGGCATTGTTTTAGGTGGGCTGACCATTGTGGCGCTGGTGCTGTTGTCGCTGGCCGTCTTGATTCATTTCTGGGATTCCCCACAGCGTTCGGTCGTCGCGTGGGTCATCGCCGGCGTATGGACTTTGGCTTGGGGCGCGGTGCTGGCGGTTTTGCTGTCCACCTTGCGTAAATCTAGTCATCCCTTTGCACTGACACGCGCTGAGCTGGCACGTGACTGGGCCTCGATCAAGGAGAAGCTATGAACACACCCATACCCGCCGCCGCAGAGCGCGCTGAGCCTGTCACTTTGCCGGTCACTGCCTGGGCCGCGCTACAGCAAGAGGCGCGCTGGCTCACTGCCAGTGACGCTGAGCGCGAAGTGCTGCAGCGCATTGCCATGCAGCGTGATCGTTTGCACGCAAGCCGACAGGCACGTGCGCAGGCAAAAGCCTTGAGTGCTCACGTGCAAGCGGTACCGGCAGATGCACCTTTGGCGGAACGCCTGATGGTGTTTGCCAAGCTCCACCCTTTGGCTACGGCTGCGGTGGCGAGCGTGGCTTTGATGATCGGCCCCCGCAAACTCCTGCGCTATGGCGCGGTGGCCTTGCCTTTGATCAGCAAGTTCAAGCGCTGAAGGGCAGCGGCATCCATTGGCATGTCGCCCTCTAACAAAAAGCCAGTCATACCGTTATGACTGGTTTTTTTTATAGCAGCTTGCCGTTGATAAGACTCGTTGTCAGCACGTTTTGATACTGAAGTTCAATATCATCAATGGCTTGGTGCTATGTTTTGTGCAGCCATCAAGAACGGAAGCGGCTTAGCGCATGGCTTGGATGGCTTTGGCCGCATCACTGACCAAGCCTGGGCCGGTATAAATCAAGCCGCTGTAAATCTGCACCACATCCGCCCCTGCGCGGATTTTGGCTGCCGCATCTGCACCGCTCATGATGCCGCCCACGCCAATGATGGGGTAGTCCTTGCCCAAGGCGGCACGCAGTTGACTGATCACGCGATTGCTGGCTTCAAACGCGGGTGCGCCGCTCAAGCCGCCGGCTTCTTCGCCGTGCTGCATGCCCTTGACTGCATCGCGGCTGAGCGTGGTGTTGGTGGCAATCACGCCATCCATGCCGTGGCGCTGCAGCGTGGCCGCGATGACGTTGACTTGGGCCTCGTCCAAGTCCGGCGCAATTTTCACAAAAATCGGCACACGGCGATTGTGCTGTGCGGCCAGTTGCTCGCGCTTGGCGGCGATGGCGCCCAGCAGCCCATCCAGCGCCTCATCGCTTTGCAGCGCGCGCAGGTTTTTGGTGTTGGGTGAGCTGATGTTGACCGTCACGTAGTCGGCATGCGGGTACACGCCTTCCAGGCAAATGAGGTAATCGTTGGTGGCATCTTCAATCGGCGTGGCCGCGTTCTTGCCAATATTCAGGCCCAGCAGCAGCGGCTTGCCTTGCGCCCGCACGGTCGATCGCTTGACGTTGGCAATAAAGGCCGCCAAGCCGTCGTTGTTAAAGCCCAGGCGGTTGATCAGCCCCTTGGCCGCAGGAATGCGGAACATGCGTGGCTTGGGGTTGCCGGGCTGGCCCTTGGGCGTGACGGTGCCCACTTCCACAAAACCAAAACCCATGGCGGCCAGCGCGTCGATGCAGCGCGCATTCTTGTCCAGACCCGCCGCCATGCCTACGCGGTTGGGGAAAGTCAGGCCCGCCAGCGTGATGGGGTCATTCACTTGCGGTGCCGACCATGCCAGCTGCAACGGCGTGCCTTGGCCTTTGGCCAAGGTGTTCATCGTGAAGTCATGGGCCTTTTCCGGGTCCATACCAAACAAGAAGGGGCGTACGAGAGCGTAGGGGATCAGTGACATAGGGAATAATTCGATGGATTAACTGGATTCTCCCCCATGACGACACCTATTGCCTCCCTGTCCCAAGATGAACTGAAAACTTTGGTCGGCCAAGCCGCGCTGCGTTATGTGGTGCCCGGCGAGATCGTCGGCGTGGGCACCGGCTCCACGGTCAACAAGTTCATTAACGCATTGGCCACCATGAAAGACCAGATCAAGGGCGCCGTGTCCAGCTCGGTCGCCAGCACCGAGCGTCTGAAGGCGCTGGGCATTACGGTGTTCGATGCCAACGAAGTGCAATCCCTGTCCGTGTATATCGACGGTGCCGATGAAATCGATGCACAGGGCTACATGGTCAAGGGTGGCGGCGCGGCGCTGACGCGCGAGAAGATTGTGGCGGCGCTGGCCAAGCAGTTTGTCTGCATTGCCGATGCATCCAAGCTGGTGCCAGCACTGGGCAACTTCCCGCTGCCTGTGGAAGTGATTCCCATGGCCGCCGCACAAATTGCGCGCAACTTTGAAGCCATGGGCGGCACCGCCATCATTCGCCAGAAAGACGGTCAGCCGCTGGTGACGGACAACGGTCAGCACATTCTGGATGTGCGCGGCCTGCAGATCACCGATCCGCTGGCGTTCGAGAGCCAAGTCAACCAGTGGCCCGGCGTGGTGACTGTGGGTGTGTTTGCCCACCAAAAAGCCACGGTTTGCCTGCTGGGCTGCGCCGATGGCGTGCGCACCACCACTTACTAAGTTTGAAGGCTTAGAGCAAACGCATGCTCAACATCCTCTGGTTGGGCTTTTTCTTGGTGGCTGCGGTGGCCGCGCTGGCCCAATGGCTGGTGGGCGGCCAGCCCCAGGTATTTGCGGCCATGGTGCAAGCGCTGTTTGCCATGGCCAAGCTCTCGGTCGAGGTCATGGTGCTGCTGTTTGGTACCTTGACCTTGTGGATGGGCTTTTTGCGCATCGCGGAAGAGGCCGGCATCGTGCAGTGGCTGGCCAAGGTGCTGGGGCCGTTGTTTGCCAAGCTCATGCCCGAGGTGCCGCGCGGCCACCCTGCGCTGGGCTTGATTACGCTGAACTTTGCTGCCAACGGGCTGGGGCTGGACAACGCTGCCACGCCCATGGGCCTGAAAGCCATGAAGGCGCTGCAAACGCTCAACCCCATGACCGACACTGCAACGAATGCGCAGATTTTGTTCTTGGTGCTCAACGCCTCATCGCTCACGCTGCTGCCGGTCACCATCTTCATGTACCGCATGCAGCAAGGCGCGGCAGACCCGACGCTGGTGTTCTTACCCATCTTGCTGGCCACGTCAGCATCCACCTTGGTCGGGCTGGTCGCCGTGGCGCTGGTGCAGCGCCTGCCCCTTTTCAGCCCGGTGGTGCTGGCTTACTTGCTGCCCGTGGCGCTGGGGCTGGCTGGCTTTATGGCGCTGCTCACCACCTTGAGTGCAGCGGCCTTGGCATCGTTGTCGGCGCTGCTGGGTAACCTTGCGCTGTTTGCCTTGATCGTGCTGTTTGTCAGCTATGGGGCTTACAAGAAAGTGCAGGTCTACGACAGCTTCATCACCGGTGCCAAAGAAGGCTTTGACGTGGCCAAGGGCTTGCTGCCGTACCTGGTGGCCATGTTGTGCGCCGTCGGCGTGTTCCGCGCCTCGGGCGCGCTGGGCTATGTGCTGGACGCCATTCGCTGGTGCGTGCAGATGGTTGGCGTGGATGGCCGATTTGTGGAGGCGCTGCCTACCGCCTTGGTCAAACCATTCTCCGGCAGCGCCGCCCGCGCCATGTTGATCGAGACCATGCAAAGCCAAGGCGTGGACAGCTTTGCCGCGCTGGCCGCCGCCACTATTCAGGGCAGCACCGAAACCACCTTCTACGTGCTGGCCGTGTACTTTGGCGCTGTCGGCATTCAAAAAGCACGCCACGCCGTGCCGTGCGCGCTGGTCGCGGAGCTGGCGGGCGTGGTGGCGGCGATTGGGGTGACGTACTGGTTTTTTGGCTGAAGGGCAGACTGCACTGCTCATTTAAAAAGAGTGGCATGCCCTAGACCCTAAAGGCATTGAAGGTGTTTTCACTGTCAATCCCAGTCTGGACTAGGGCATGAAGCTCCTATTATTGAGTATTGAGCAATTGCATTTTTCAAAGCCCTCGTCGCTGCTAACTGCTAACTCCGATAGCGCACGCAACGCCCATTGGCTTCGCTGAGCGAGATGCGCCAGGGGCAGCCCAGACGCAAACTTATTGGCAACGCACTTCAAAGTAGCAACCTTCTTCGCCGCCCAGGCCTTGCATGCCAGCTTCGGAGGCTGCGCGTGCCGCTTTCATCCAGCGCTGGTAGACAGTTTTGGCGTCTTCCGTAATTTCTTCGGGCGGTGCGTCTTCCAGGCTTTCGATCAAACGCAGGGCTTCAACCACATTGGTTTCGCCGCCCAACTGGCGGGCCAGTGTGCGGGCGTAGCGGGTTTCAGCGCGCAAGCGATCTGCCTCGGGCAGGTTAGGGTATTCGCACAGGGCGACGGTGAAAGGGTTCAGTGCTTGGGTGGATTCGGTTGCGAACATAGTATGTATATAACAACAGTGACTGTATGAATATACAGATTTTTTGCGCCCGTGTGCAAATCTTTGAAGGCGCTGGGGGGCAGGGCATTCCACTAGCTCTCAGTTCGCCAGCGTGACAAGCGTCCGAGAAGACCCCATCGCACAATGCCAGAGCACCGCGCTTTGCGGGTTCATTTCGATTTCATCTTCAGGAGACGCTTTCCATGACACGCACCGTGCAACAACTCTTTGACCTGACGGGCAAAACCGCCTTGGTAACGGGCGGCTCGCGTGGCCTGGGGCTGCAAATGGCCCAGGCATTGGGCGAAGCAGGGGCGCGCGTCGTGCTGACATCGCGCAAGGCCGCAGATCTGGAGCAGGCCGCGGCCCAATTGCAAGCGCAGGGCGTCGATGCCCAGTGGATTGCCGCAGACTGCGCCAATGAGCAAGACATTCAGCGGCTAGTGCAAGACAGCGTTGCCAAGCTGGGCCGCATTGACATTTTGATCAACAACGCCGGCGCTAGCTGGGGCGCTCCGGCAGAGGAGCACCCCGTTGCCGCATGGGACAAGGTGATGAACCTGAACATTCGCGGCTACTTTTTGCTCAGCCAGGCCGTGGCCAAGGCAGGCATGCTGCAAAGCGGCGGGCGCATCATCAACCTGGCTTCTATTGCGGGGCTGGGCGGCAATCCCATCGAGATGAAAACCATTGCCTACAACACGTCCAAAGGTGCTGTCCTGAACTTCACCCGGGCACTGGCAGCGGAGTGGGGCGTGCATGGCATCAATGTCAACGCGATCTGCCCTGGCTTTTTCCGTACCAAGATGGCAGAGGTGCTGATCGATAGCATCGGTGAGGCGACGATGACCGGCAGTGCGCCGCTGCGCCGCTTGGGCGACGATGAAGATTTGAAAGGCCTGACGGTGTTGCTGGCCAGCGCTGCAGGCAAGCACATCACCGGCCAGTGGCTGGCTGTGGATGGTGGAGTCAGTGCCGTACTGGGCTAAGCCATCCGTCCGCCTGCGCGGTTTTGATTGTCGCCCTTACTCCAATGTGACAGCTTTTCGTCGGGGTTCTGGGGGCTGCGCCGCTATGCTTGCACGCATTGCCCATGAACACATACGGAGACATTGCATGCTGAGTTTTGGTGCCAACCCTATTCCTTTCGTGAACCATTTGGGTTTCACATTGCACAAGATGGAAAACGGTAAATCTGAATTGCATTACGCCGCGCTGCCCGAGCATTTGAATACCTTTGGTGTCACCCATGGCGGCGCCAGCATGACGCTGCTGGATGTCACGATGGCCGTGGCAGCCCGCAGTCTGGAAAGCGATGACTTGGGCTGCGTCACCATTGAGATGAAAACCAGTTTCATGCAAGCTGCCCGTGGCCCTTTGGTGGCCAGGGGCTTGGTCTTGCACCGCACCAAAAGTATGGCTTATTGCGAAGGCAAGGTATATGACAGTGAAGGGCGCTTGTGCACCCACGCCACTGGCACCTTCAAATACATGCCTCGCACCGTAAAACCCGGCACCCACCAGGCCGTGATCGCGACCGACTAAGCTGCCAACCAGCCGTGGCTGGAACAGCTTTGAACGTCAAATTGCCCTCTAGCCCTTATGTATAAAGGGCTGGTAGCTATTAAAAGGAGACAAAGCAATGCCACGTAATCAACAAGTTCTGCTGGATAACCGGCCGCAAGGCGAAGCCGCCGTCAGCAATTTCAAGCTGGTGGAAGTCGACACCCCTGCGCTGGAAGATGGCCAGGTGCTGGTGCGTAACCATTACCTGAGCCTGGACCCCTATATGCGCGGGCGCATGAATGACGGCAAAAGCTACGCCCAGCCCCAGGCTTTGGGCGAGCCCATGGTCGGAGGCACCGTCGGTGAGGTGGTGGAAAGCCGGCATCCGAAATTCCAGGCTGGCGATCAAGTCGTTGGCATGGGCGGCTGGCAAACCTTCAGCGTGGTTGATGCGGGCGTGCCCGGCATGCTGCGCAAGGTGGACACCACGCACGTGCCACTGTCGTACTACTTGGGCGCTGTAGGCATGCCGGGTGTGACCGCTTGGTACGGTTTGGTCAAAATCATCAACCCCAGAGCGGGCGAGACGGTGGTGGTCAGCGCTGCCACCGGTGCCGTCGGCAGTGCTTTTGCCGCGCTGGCCAAAGCACGGGGTTGCCGCGTGGTGGGCATTGCGGGTGGCCCTGAGAAATGCGCCTATGCCACGGCAGAACTGGGTTTTGACGCCTGCATTGACTACCGCGTGCACAACGATCTCAAAGCCATGAACAAGGCTTTGAAAGAAGCTTGTCCCAATGGCATTGATGGCTATTTTGAAAACGTCGGTGGCTACATTCTGGATGCCGTGCTGCTGCGCGCCAACGCCTTCGCCCGCGTGGCGCTGTGCGGAATGATTGCTGGCTATGACGGTGCACCGCTACCGCTGCAAAACCCGGCACTTATCTTGATCAATCGCATGAAGTTTGAGGGCTTCATCGTGAGTGAGCACATGGAAGTGTGGCCCGAGGCATTGACCGAACTGGGCACCTTGGTGGCCCAAGGCAAACTGCGCCCCCGCGAAAGTGTGGCGCAAGGTATTGAAAACGCTCCGCAAGCATTTTTGGGCCTGCTCAAAGGCAAGAACTTTGGCAAGCAGCTGGTTAAGCTTATTTAAGTCAGCATCCACCAGGGCAGCTTGCGGGCTGCCCTTTTTTGTAGGCTGATTTTCCAGAAGAAAACTAGGAGGCAGACATGTTGAATGGACTGAGTGGCAAAACTGCCGTGCTGACGGGGGCAGGGTCAGGTTTCGGGTTGGAATGCATGCGGATTGCTGCCAAGGCGGGCATGCAGCTGGTGCTGGTGGATGTGCAGGCGGATGCTCTGGGGCTTGCAGCACAGCAAGCGCGCAGTCTGGGTGCCAAGCAAGTCATGGCCTGTACCGTGGATGTGGGTAATGCCGAGGCGATGGAAGCTTTAGCGCAAGAAGTCAAAGCCACCTTTGGTGCGCCGCACTTTGTGTTCAACAACGCAGGCGTTGGCGGCAGTGGCGGATTGGTGTGGGAGCAATCCGCACGCGACTGGGAGTGGGTGCTCAATGTCAACCTGTGGGGCGTCATCCACGGCGTGCGCCTGTTTACGCCCATGATGCTGGAAGCCGCTGCGCAAGACCCCGACTGGCAAGGCCACATTGTCAATACCGCCAGCATGGCGGGTTTGCTGGCGCCGCCCAATATGGGGGTCTATAACGTGAGCAAGCATGCCGTGGTGAGCCTGACGGAAACGCTCTATCAAGACCTGATGCTGGTGACCGATCAAGTGCATTGCAGCGTGTTGTGCCCTTACTTTGTCCCTACCGGTATCGCTACCAGCGAGCGCAACCGCCCGGATGCGCTGGACGACGCCCAGATGACTGCCAGCCAGAAAATTGCGCGCGCCATGACGCAAAAAGCCGTCAAGTCCGGCAAAGTCACCGCCGAAGACATTGCCAGCAAAGTCTTTGCGGCCATGGCGGACAACCAGTTCTACATATTCAGCCATCCGCAAGCGCTGGGCAACGTGCAAACGCGCATGGAAGACATCATGGAACTGCGCAATCCTACGGATGCATTTGCTAGCCGCCCAGAAGTCGGTGCGCAACTGCGCAGCGAATTGCGTGGAACTTCAGCCCTCTAACCAACTCACTGAAAAGTAGCATGGCCCCCGCACTGCGGGGGCTTTCTTCCTTGCGCAGGTACAGGAATTGCTACAGTTTTTGCTTTCTTGCCGAGGCAAGATTTTTCTCCCGCCGTGTTACAAGCAGATGCATAGTGCTCGATGCCCTCCATGTCGCCCTGAGAGTGCTTAAGCAAAAGGGTCTGGCACTTCTTTGGGCTGTCTCGCGCTTCATTCCCTGATTTCTTGGCCCTAGCTTTACATCAACGCAACATTCCGGGCTGAGAATGGCACCGTTTCACGAATTATTGATTGTCCCCATGACGTTTTCTCTCGCTCACCTTCGTGCTGCCAACCATTTGCCAGACAGATTTTCTCCCACACGAAAGCAGCGTCAACGAAGTGGTGGCTTGGTCACTGTGCTGATGGTGGCCGCCCTTCTGACAGCCTGTAGCCCCAAGGCCGATGCGCCGGCAGCGCAAGCCGAACCCGCCAAAGTCGGCGTGGTAGTGCTGCAAAAACAAAGCCAGACCCTGGATACGAATCTGCCCGGCCGCACCAGTGCCTATTTGAGTGCCGAAGTGCGGCCCCAAGTCAGTGGCATCGTGCAAAAACGCTTGTTTACCGAAGGTGCCTTGGTCAAGCAGGGGCAGCCTTTGTACCAACTGGATGCTGCCAGCCTGCGCGCTGCAGAAGCCAGCGCCGTGGCAGTGCTGGCCAAGGCAGAAGCCAGCCAGCAGACCCAGGAAGCGAATGCGCGCCGCAATGCGCAGCTGGTCAAGATCACCGCCATCAGCCAGCAGGCCTTTGAAGAAAGCCAAGCGGCTGCCAAGCAAGCGCGTGCGGATGTCGCAGTGGCCAAAGCGAATGTGGATGCCGCACGCATCAACTTGAAATACAGCCGTATTGAAGCGTCGATCTCAGGTCGCATCAGCCTGTCCAGCGTGACACCGGGTGCCCTGGTAACGGCCAACCAGACAACGCCCCTGACAGAAATTGTCCAGATGGACCCTATGTACGTGGACTTCACCCAGTCCACCGCCGATCTCTTGCAACTGCGCAATGACTGGGCCGCAGGCCGCTATCAAAAAGTGGAGGGCGACCAAATCCCCGTGCGCATTCGACTGGAAGACGGCAGCAGCTACCCCTATGAAGGCAAACTGGCGTTTTCCGGTTTGATCGTTAACACCACCATGGGGACGGTCACACTGCGCGCTGTGGTTCCTAACCCGGACGGCATCTTGATGCCCGGCTTGTTTGTGCAAGCGCAGCTGCCCACAGGCCTGGCCCCGGAAGCGCTGCTGGTGCCGCAGCGCTCGGTCACGCGTGACTTGACCGGTCGTCCTAGCGTGCTGGTGGTCAAAAGCGATGACACAGTGGAAAAGCGCACCGTAGAACTGGGCCGCGCCATTGGTGTGAACTGGTTGCTCAACAGCGGCCTGCAAGCCGGTGAGCGCGTGGTGGTGGACGGTTTTCAGCGCATCAAGCCTGGCGACAAGGTTCATGCCCAAGAGGTGGACTTGAACAAGAGCGCCACGCAAAAAGCGGTCGATCCCCAAGCCGCCGCTGCTGCACTGCGTGCTGTTGCTCCCACCAAGTAAGAATTGAAGGTCGCAGTTCATGGCGCAGTTTTTTATCAATCGACCCATTTTTGCGTGGGTCATTGCCATCGTCATCATGTTGGCGGGGTCACTGTCTATCTTTACGCTGCCGCTGGAGCAATACCCTGATATTGCTCCGCCGCGCGTCACCATTGGTGCGCAGTACACAGGGGCCTCGGCCGAAACCGTAGAGAACTCGGTCACCCAGATCATTGAGCAGCAGCTTAAGGGTATCGACAACATGCTCTATATGAGCTCGACGTCTGATGCGTCGGGCCGCGCGCGCACGACGCTGACGTTTGCACCCGGTACCGACATTGACGTGGCCCAAGTGCAGGTGCAAAACAAGCTGCAGTCCGCCATGAACCGCCTGCCTGAAGCGGTCAAAAGCCGGGGCGTGTTTGTGAACAAGGGCGGCCAAGACTTTCTGGTTACCTACAGCTTTTATTCCACCGACCCGTCCATGACGCAGGTGGACATTGGTGACTACCTGAACTCCAACATCGTGGACGTCATCGGGCGTCTGGATGGCGTGGGGGACATCAACGTTTTCGGTACCAACTACGCCATGCGGATGTGGATGGACCCTGCGCTGATGCAAAAGTATGCATTGATGCCTTCGGATTTAATCAGCGCGTTGAATGCCCAAAACGCCCAAGTGTCTGCCGGTCAGTTGGGAGCGCTGCCCGCCGTGCCAGGCCAGCAACTCAACGCCAGCATTACAGCGCGTACCAAGCTGCAAACCGTTGAGCAGTTTGAAGACATTGTGCTCAAGGCGTCGCCCGATGGCTCCGTGGTCACCATGAAGGACGTGGCGCGTGTCGAACTGGCGGCAGATGGTCTTTCGGTCACCTCCAAGATCAATGGCATGGTGGGCGCGGGCCTGGGCATTGTGCTGGCTGATGGTGCCAATGCCATGGATGTCTCGGATGCCGTCAACGCCAAACTGGCAGAACTCAAGCCATTTTTCCCGAACGAGATTGACTACTTTGTCAGCTCGGACTCGACACCGTTTGTGCGTGCTTCGATCAGCGAAGTCGTGAAAGCGCTGGGTGAAGCAATGGTGCTGGTGGTGATCGTGATGTTCATCTTCCTGCAGAACTTTCGTGCCACGCTCATTCCCGCCATTGCTGTGCCCGTGGTGCTGCTGGGCACGCTGGGGGTGCTGTCGATCGCGGGTTACTCCATCAACACGTTGACCATGTTTGCCATGGTGCTGGCCATCGGACTGCTGGTGGACGATGCCATTGTGGTGGTCGAAAACGTCGAGCGTGTGATGCATGAGACCGGGCTGTCTGCCAAAGAGGCCACGCGCAAGTCCATGGACGAAATCACCTCAGCGCTGATTGGCATTGGTGTGACGCTGTCGGCGGTGTTTGTGCCCATGGCGTTCTTTGGTGGCTCGACAGGCGTGATCTACCGCCAGTTCTCCATCACCATTGTGGCGGCCATGGCGTTTTCGGTGTTTGTTGCGCTGACGCTGACCCCCGCGCTGTGCGCCACCATTTTGAAAACTCCGGCCAAAGATGGCCACGACCGGCAACAACGTCGTGGGCTGCTGGGTTTGAACGATAAGTTCTTTCGCTGGTTTAACCGCAGCTTTGATGCAACCGCCAACCGCTATCAAAGCACGGTGGCCTGGAGCCTGCAGCGTGCCAAACGCATGATGCTGATCTTCTTGGTGGTGCTGGCAGCAGTGTGGCTGTTGATGAGCCGTTTGCCCACCTCGTTTTTGCCCGATGAAGACCAGGGCTTTGTCAGCGTGAGCGTGAACCTGCCTGCTGGCGCTGCCGATGCGCGCTTGCAAGAGGTGCTCGATCAGGTGCGTGTGTACTTTGAGCAGCAACCTGATGTCATCAGCTTTAACCAAATTTCGGGTCTAAGTGGTGACCAAAGCTCGGCGCGTGGGTTTGTGCGCTTGAAGACTTGGACCGATCGCCCCTTGGAGTCGCAGTCTGCTGCAGCCATTGCCCACCGTGCGACGCAAGAGCTGGCGTCCATCCGCGATGCGCGCATTTTTGTGATGCAGCCACCTGCGGTGCGGGGCCTGGGCTCCAGCGCGGGTTTTAACTTTGTCCTCAAAGACTTGAATGGTCTGGGCCACAGCACCTTGCTGGCCGCGAAAGACCAGTTCATTGCGGAGTCCCGCAAGCACCCCGAGTTAACCGGCGTGCGCACCACGAATCTGGATGATGCCACCGAGCTGCGCCTGGATATTGATGACCGCAAGGCCGCCGCTTTGAATCTGTCGTACAGCGACATCAACAGCGTGCTGTCCAGCGCCATGGGCGGCACTTACGTCAATGACTTCTTGAACAATGGCCGCGTCAAACGCGTCTACATCCAGGGCGATGCGCCGCACCGCATGCTGCCGCAAGATATTGCCAAATGGAGCGTGCGCAACAAGAACGGCGAGATGGTGCCCTTTAGCGCTTTCTCCACCACGTACTGGGACTACGGCTCGCCTCAACTGATGCGCTACAACGGCGCACCAGCGTATGAAATCGTGGGCAATTCGGCACCCGGTGTCAGCTCGGGCCTGACCATGCAGGTCGTGGAAGAAATCCTGAAAACCATGCCCAACGGTATCGGCTACGAGTGGACGGGTGCGTCACTGCAAGAGCGCCAGTCGGGCGCACAAGCGCCGTTGCTGTATGCCATCTCCATTTTGTTCGTCTTCTTGTGCTTGGCAGCCCTCTATGAAAGCTGGACGGTGCCGCTGTCCGTCATGCTGGCCGTGCCTTTGGGTGTGGTCGGGGCTTTGCTGGCCACTTACACCCGGGGCTTGTCCAATGACGTGTACTTTCAGGTGGGCTTGCTCACCACGGTAGGCCTGGCCTCCAAGAATGCGATTTTGATCGTGGAGTTTGCGGTGCAATTGCAAGAGCAAGGTAAGAGCATCTTTGACGCGACGGTCGAAGCGGTGCGCATGCGCCTGCGCCCCATCTTGATGACTTCGCTGGCCTTTGGTTTCGGCGTATTGCCCCTGGCCTTGGGTACGGGCGCGGGTGCAGGTGGCCGCAACGCCATTGGTACCGCCGTACTGGGCGGCATGGTGGCATCAACCATGCTGGGCCTGTTCCTCGTGCCGGTGTTTTTCTTGCTGGTGCGCAGCTGGTTCAGGAGCCGCTCACGCACGCAAGACACCCCCGCCATCGCACAGGAAACCAACGCATGAAAATCACTTTGACCTTGCGGCCCGTGGTGGCTGCTGCGCTGGCAGCCGTGGCGCTGTCGGCCTGTAATTTAGCCCCCAAGTTTGAGCAACCGGTGGCCGGCGTGCCCGATACTGTGTCTGCCCAGGCAGGCACTCCAGTGTGGGCCAGTGAAACTGCGCTGGCCTATGCGCAAAGCCAAACGTGGATTGCCAGCGCGCAACTGCGCGAAGTGGTGGCGCTGGCACTGACCCACAACCGCGATCTGCGCATAGCGGTAGACAACATCGAAAAAGCACGCGCCCAATACGGCATTACCCGCGCTGATTTGCTGCCCGGCATTGCCGCGCAAGCGCAGGGCACGCGCAGCCGCAGCAGTGAGGATTTGCGCAGCGCCGGGCAGGGCAGCATCAGCGAGCAATTCACGGCGCAGCTGGGCTTTACCAGTTACGAAATCGACTTTTGGGGCCGCGTGCGCAACCTCAGCGATGCGGGCTTGCAGGCCTTTTTGCAGTCTGAGGACAACCAGCGCAATGTGCAAATTGCCCTGGTGGCCGATGTCAGCAATGCCTGGCTGAGTCTGGCCGCTGATCTGGCGCGTTTGCAGCTGGCGCAAGAGACCTTGGCCAGCCGTGAGAAAGCCTATGCGCTGACAAAGCGCATGTTTGAGATCGGCTCCACCTCCGGGCTGGTGCTGGCACAGAACCTGTCCACCGTAGAAACGGCACGCGCTGATGTGGCCGCCTTCACCTCACAGGCGGCGCGCTCGCGCAATGCGCTGCAGCTGCTGGTCGGCGGTGTCGTGGCAGCAGACTTGCTGCCGACAGCGCAGACATTGATGGTTGCCAATAGCCAAAATTTGGCCCTGCTGCCGGTGCCGCAGAATGTTCCGTCCACCGTGTTGCTACAACGCCCGGACATACAGGCTGCTGAACACAACTTGCGCGCCATGCATGCCAATATTGGCGCGGCGCGTGCAGCCCTGTTCCCCACCATTTCGCTGACCGGCAGTGTCGGTACTGGCAGCCGTGAGCTGGACGCTCTGTTTGGCAGTGGCAACGGCACATGGAGCTTCATGCCGCAAGTCCGCTTGCCCATTTTTGATGGTGGGCGCTTGCGCGCTGGCGTGCAAGTGGCGCAAGCCAATCAGCGCATTGCGGTGTCTCAGTACGAAAAGACGGTGCAGACGGCATTCAAGGAAGTGGCCGATAGCCTGGCCGACCGAGAGCAATGGGGCCAGCGCCTGGGCGCACAAACTGGCATGGTGCAAGCGACGCAAAAGGCGTTCGACTTGTCAGAAGCGCGTTTTCAAGCCGGGGTAGACAACTACCTGACCGTGCTCGATGCCCAGCGCAGTCTTTACGCGGCACAGCAGACACTGATTAGCCTGCGCCTGGCAGAGCAAGTCAATCGCGTCACGTTGTGGAAAGCTCTGGGTGGCCAAGAAGCTGCAACGTTGCCCAGCGTGGGCTGAAGTCCCGGCTGCAGCTTGTATTAGCCTGCCTCCAGTAAAAAGGCCGATCTACTGCGGATAAGTAGATCGGCCTTTTTACATAAGCTCGAACGGCTGTGTCACATGGCAGCAGGCAAACGGTCAATTGCCTTGGCGATGAAATGGCGTTGAACAACTCCGGTAGGTGCTGCTTCCATGCCTGGTAGTGTGCATGTTGCGTTGCAAAAAATGCTGCTGCAGTGCTATGAATTTTCTATTAAAAAAGAAAAATAATCTTGATTTAGAATTTATGCAGCAAAATTTACTGCATGGATAAAATTGACAGAAAAATTCTTGCTGAGCTGCAGCGCAATGCGCGGGCCAGCCTGCAAGAGATCGGCCAGGCCGTGGGCTTGAGCCCATCGCCATGCTGGACACGCATCAAGCGCATGGAAGACGAAGGGGTGATTGAGGGCTACACCGTGCGTATCAACCCGCAGGCCGTGGGCTTGAACGATACGGTGCTGCTGATGGTCACGCTCAACAGCCACAGCGACAACACCCTGGAGAAGTTCGGCGAGCAACTGGCCAGCATCCCGGAAGTGGTGGAGGCGCACTTGGTGTCGGGCACCTATGACTATCTGCTGCGCGTCATGGTCGAGGACACGCGCGACTATGAGCGGTTGCTGCGTGAAAAGCTCTACAAAATCAAAGGCATTCAGCACAGCCAGTCCATGTTTGTGCTACGAACACTGAAGCGTGCAGAGATGCCCTTGGGCAACTGACTAGAAAAAAGTGAGCGGCATGCCGTGGTAGATAAATGACTTCAAGACTTAATCATTGTGAAATCAAGGAAATACAATGGCATAAAGCTCTCATTTTTAAGCATTCAGTACGGCCGCGTCTGTATCTTTGTGGGGCGTTAGCGGTAGAAACTCCATGCTGCGCTGCAAACCTGTATTGCAACATCGGCCTTTGCCTACATGCGCGTGCGCAGGGGCCGCACTCGCTGCCTATGCCGCCATTGCGCAGACTGAAGTGGTGGAGCGTTCCACATACCAAGGAGTTTGCGATGCCCATCAAACCACCCCCACTACCCGACGCAGCTGATCTGCCTGAAATCGAAGTGGATGATGAATATGACAGCGTGCTGTCTGTGGCTATAGAGTCCACCGAACGCTTGACTGCGGAGGCTGAAGTCTCGGACACGCTGGAAGATATTTCTGTGCAATCTTTTGAAGATGCGCCTTACTTGGGCCCTCTGGACTTCAACGATGGCCAGGAAATGGGCCGCCACCCCAGTTAAGCACCAAAAAATCGCCCTTCAATCCCCGGCATTCCTGTTTTTGTACGAATGACGTCCGCCAAGGTATAGCAATCCAGATGCTGCCAGAACGCCCTCAAAGCGCCATTCATGATGCAGGTCAGGGCGCACCCGCCTGTTAATTTGCATGCATTGTTTTGGCCTAAGCATTCCACCAGAGCAAAGTCTGGTTCCATGCTGCGCACAACGGCACCCAAGTTAATGCCATCAGGAGCCTGGCTCAAATGCAGGCCACCATTTTTACCGCGGATGGTTGTGATCCATCCTTTCTGTGACAACTGCTGAGAGACTTTCATCAGGTGGGCCTGAGAGATGTCAAAAGCCTTGGCAATTTCACTGATGGTGCAGAGCCGCTCACTGTGGGAGCCCGCGTAAATCAGGACGCGCAAAGCATAGTCAGTCAGGGTCGTGAGTCGCATAAGAGTGGCGGCAGATATTAAGTGCGCTGTAGAGAAATGGGCTTGCCGGGGCGTTTGTCCGCCCGCGGTTGGGTCAGTATGGGAATAAATCGCACGAGGTACACCGCAAAGGCCAGCATCCAGCAAGCAGCACTGGCATGGAGCCATGCAACATTACTGGTGCTTGCACTGAGTGCTGCTATGCGCAACACGATGGCTATGCACAGCAGATAAAAGCTGAGCAACATGTACCCATCTACCGACAAGGCTCGACCCGTATGCCCCAGCGCAGTTCGGGTCATCATGCCGAGGATCAGTGCGCCAAATCCGGCCATCGCAATGGTGTGTACGGGCCAAGACAGGCGTGTAGTCCATCCTGTGGTGTAGGCAGCAGTGGCAATCAGCCCCAGCCCCATGCCTAAATAACCAAGGTACAAAATCCAGAGTAGCGGAGTCGTGCGTACAGCCCAAGGCTTCCAAGCCACCCAATGCCATAGCGTAAGCAGGCCGGCGGTTATAAAAAGCGCAGCAGCTGTGTTGTTAAATTGCAGTGGGATGCACGCAATGGCAAGCACCGTCAATGCGGATTGCCATTGGCCACTGCGGGTGTGCTTGTCCAATTTCAGACCCGGTACGGCACGGCCCGCAAAAAAGGGAATCACTCTGCGCGCCAGCAGCAAGGCAATCACCAGCATGCACAGCAGGCCCGTGAATAAACGCTGCATCAGCGTGGCGTAATCCCGCTGCTCCCAGATGGCGTAGAGAAAAGCGGCATTCGCCAACCCCATGCCTAGCAGTAGTGCAGGGAAAGCGTAGTTGTATTTGCTTTGGTGGGCCCACAGGCAGCGGGCAAGGGCGAAAGCCGCACCCGCAAAAAATGCCAAATCAGCGGCGCAGGCAATCGCAAAAGCAATATCTCCGGGAAACAAAAAACCTATACGGGCAATGCACCAGACGAGCGCCAAGCCTCCTAAGGCTTTGCCCTGCAGAGGATTTTTCCCCGTCCAGTTGGTGGTGGCGGTGAGTAAAAAACCTACGGCGACCGCCCCCACAAAACCCCACAGCATTTCATGGGCATGCCAGAAAACGCCCGACAGACTGCCTTGCAGCCATTGCGGGGCAAACACCCACAAGGCCACAGCAACAACGGCCCATGTCGCACCACAAAGGTAAAGCGGACGAAAACCCAGTTCTAAAAAGTCTTGGAGTGAGGCTTTTAGGGGCGAGCTTTTTGCGGAGGCTTCTTCAATGTGAAGTAAATCTGCCATGTCATAGCTTTCCGGTGGTTTCAAAACATAGATGAAGAATAGATATTTCCCGAGCAAATATCTGGGGTAGGTGTAGATTGGTTGATGTACATCAAAATCACATGAATGACTGGCAGAGTGACTTTTTCTAGGTCTTACAGAGAGCAGCTTGTTTTTAAAAAGGTTTTTTGGTGAATGTCACGCAATTTTCTTGAAAATGGCTGATTTAGAGCAGTTTTGAAAATATCTATTTGATATTCATCAATTCAAAGCATCCTTGGGGCCACTAAAGTGCATGGCAATACCCACGGTAGTTGTGTGATGAAGTTAAGCGAGCGCTAAGCGCGTTGCGACGTTTCACACCCAGCGAGCAGTCACCCAGAAAGGTGGACCATGACTGATAAGAAAAATACTTCTTCGCGCAAAGAAGAGCTAAGGAGCTTTACCTTCCTCACCGTTGTCATGGCACCGGTGCTGGTCGGCGCTTTGATTGCCGCCTATGGTTTTGCGGTCTGGATTTTCCAGATGTTTGCAGGGCCGCCTCATGGCTGATGCAGCACGAACAGCCAGCGATGAAATGCACATCGCCAGTTTGGTGGTTCATGTGCTGCCCGATGCGCTCAGTCAGATTGAACAGGCACTGAGCGCCTACAAAGAGATGCAGGTGCACGGCACCCATCCCGACGGCAAATTGGTGGTAACGCTCGAGGGCGCAACCGCAGGAGAGATCATGGATCAGGTCTCCCAAATTCGGCAGATTGCAGGCGTGCTCAACGTCTCATTGGTCTACCAACATACAGAACCACGGCAATTACTCAATGAGGGAGTCAACCATGACTAGTACCCGTCGCGATTTCGTTCGTCAATCTGCAGCGGCCGCCGCTGGCGCAGTGGCAGGCATTCCCATTCACGCGATTTCGCAGGACAAAAGCACCGCCAACGGCAATGCTCCGATGAAGTGGTCCAAAGCACCTTGCCGTTTTTGCGGTACAGGCTGCGGCGTGATGGTGGCAGTTAAAGACAATCATGTGGTGGCTACGCAAGGTGACCCGCAAGCGGAGGTAAACCGGGGCCTAAACTGTGTAAAGGGCTACTTCCTTTCCAAAATCATGTATGGCGAAGACCGCCTCAAGCAGCCTTTGCTGCGCATGAAAAACGGCCAATACGCTAAGGATGGTGAGTTCCAGCATGTGTCGTGGGACACCGCCTTTGATGTGATGGCGCATCACTTCAAGAAAGCGCTGAAAGACAAAGGCCCATCGGGCGTAGGTATGTTTGGTTCGGGCCAGTGGACGGTGTGGGAAGGCTACGCTGCCTCTAAGTTGTTCAAGGCAGGTTTCCGTTCCAACAATATCGACCCGAATGCGCGCCATTGCATGGCATCGGCAGTGGTTGGCTTTATGCGTACCTTTGGTATGGATGAGCCCATGGGTTGCTATGACGACATTGAAGCCACGGACACCTTTGTGCTGTGGGGCTCCAATATGGCGGAAATGCACCCCGTGCTATGGACACGGGTGACCGACCGCCGTTTGAGTGCGCCGAATGTGAAGGTGGTGGTGCTGTCTACTTTTGAGCACCGCTCCTATGAGCTGGCCGACATTGAGATGACGTTCAAGCCGCAGACTGACTTGGCCATTCTGAATTACATCGCTAACTACATCATCACGACAGGTCGCGTGAACAAAGAGTTCGTTGCCAAGCACTGTAATTTCAAGCGGGGCAACACTGACATTGGTTACGGCTTGCGTCCCGAGCATCCGCTGCAGCAAGCAGCCAAAAATGCCAAGGACCCAGGCGGTGCCACAGACATGACGTTTGAGGAGTACGCCAAGTTCGTCTCCACGTACACCCTGCAATACACCACTGACTTGACCGGTGTGCCAGCGAATCGCCTGCAAGAACTGGCAGAGCTGTATGCAGATCCCAAACGCAAGGTGATGTCGTTCTGGACGATGGGGTTTAACCAGCACACCCGTGGCGTGTGGGCCAACAACATGGTTTACAACATCCATTTGTTGACCGGCAAGATTGCCACCCCCGGCAACAGCCCGTTTTCTTTAACAGGACAGCCTTCGGCCTGCGGCACTGCGCGTGAAGTCGGGACGTTTTCGCACCGCTTGCCTGCAGATATGGTGGTGACCAATCCTGAGCACCGCAAAATCGCTGAGAAAATCTGGAAACTGCCGGAAGGCACGATTCCAGATAAGCCGGGTTACCACGCTGTACAACAGCACCGCATGCTGAAAGACGGCAAGCTCAATGCATATTGGGTGCAAGTCACGAACAACATGCAGGCAGCCGCTAATATTGTTGAAGAGGGCTACCCGGGCTATCGCAATCCAGAGAACTTTATTGTGGTGTCGGATGCCTATCCCACAGTGACTGCCTTGGCGGCCGACCTGATCTTGCCCACTGCCATGTGGGTGGAGAAAGAGGGCGCTTACGGCAACGCCGAACGACGCACGCATTTCTGGCACCAGTTGGTGCAAGCGCCAGGCGAAGCACGTTCCGACTTGTGGCAACTGATGGAGTTTTCCAAGCGCTTCAAGATTGAAGAAGTATGGCCTGAAGAGTTGCTGGCCAAGGCACCGCATCTGCGTGGCAAGACCATGTTTGATGTGCTGTTCCGCAATGGCCAGGTGGACAAGTTCCCTGTGAGCGATTTGGAAGCTGGTTATAAAAACCATGAAGCTGAAGCCTTTGGCTTCTATCCCCAAAAGGGTTTGTTCGAAGAATACGCCACGTTTGGCCGTGGCCATGCCCATGACTTGGCCCCTTTCGATACTTACCACCAAGTACGCGGCTTACGTTGGCCGGTAGTCAATGGACAGGAAACCAAATGGCGCTACCGCGAAGGAGCAGACCCGTACGTAAAACCTGGCAGCGGCTTTGACTTCTACGGACACAAGGACGGCAAAGCCATCATCTTCGGTTTGCCTTATGAGCCTGCGGCAGAAGCGCCCGACAAGGAATTCCCATTCTGGTTGTCAACGGGCCGTGTGCTGGAGCACTGGCACTCGGGTTCTATGACTCGCCGTGTGCCTGAGTTACACCGCGCTGTGCCCAACGCGTTGTGCTATATGCACCCCGAAGATGCCAAGGAACTGGGCCTGCGACGCGGCAGCGAGGTAGAGATTGCTTCTCGCCGCGGTGCGATCCGTTCGCGTGTCGAAACACGCGGCCGTAACAAGCCCCCGCGCGGTCTGGTCTATGTGCCATGGTTCGACGCCAGCCAGTTAATTAACAAGGTGACCTTGGACGCCACAGACCCTATCTCGCTGCAAACCGACTTTAAAAAGTGTGCAGTGAAGCTGACCAAAGTCTAAGAACAAGCCCTGGAGCGCACTATGAAACTCATTCAAAAACTGGGAATGGCGCTGATGCTGTGCATTGGCGTGGCTACGGTCTCTGTGGCTGCAGATCCACTGTATGACAAGGCGCGTGGCACGACTCCGCTGCTGGAAACCACGACGCCGCCTGTCTTGGGCAATGCGGTGAACGATGATGTGCGCCGCACACGCAATTATGCGCAGCAGCCACCTGTCATTCCTCACCGTATCGATGGCTACCAAGTCGATAAAAACTTCAACAAGTGCATGGACTGCCACTCGCGCAATAAAGCGGAAGCCTCACAGGCCGTGCCTGTCTCCATCACCCATTACCACGATCGTGATGGCAACACCTTGGAGCAGATTTCGACCCGTCGCTATTACTGCGTGCAGTGCCATGTAGGCCAAGAAAATGTGGCGCCTTTTGTCGAAAACAAGTTCCAGGATGTGGACAGCCTGCTCCTGAAAGCGTTGCAAAATTCTGCCAACGCGCTAAAGAAACACTGACATAAGGCGGCCCAACTATGCGAAATCTACTCAAGCGCTACTGGACGGTCATACGCCGTCCCAGTGTGCACTTCAGCCTTGGGTTCTTGACGATTGGTGGCTTTATTGCCGGCATCTTGTTTTGGGGTGCTTTCAATACCGCCATGGAGCTGACGAACACGGAAAAGTTCTGTACTGGTTGCCACGAAATGCGTGACAACGTGTTTGCCGAGCTGCAAACCACCATTCATTACACCAACCGCTCCGGCGTGCGTGCCATTTGCTCTGATTGCCATGTGCCGCACAACTGGACAGACAAGATGGCTCGCAAGATGCAGGCCTCCAAAGAGGTGTGGGGCAAGATCTTTGGTACGGTGGATACACCGGAGAAGTTCGACGCCAAACGTCTGGAGTTGGCACAGCACGAATGGACACGATTGAAAGCCAATGATTCGTTGGAATGCCGTAATTGTCACAACTACGAATCTATGGACTTCACACGCCAAAGCCAGCGCGCGCAGAACATGCACTCCACATATCTGGCCAACAAGGAAAAGACGTGCATCGACTGCCACAAGGGCATTGCACACAATCTGCCGCACATCCCACCTGGCTATGGGCCCAGCGATACACCCGGTCAAATGGTCCCTACACCTGTAGCAGGCACCAAGCCCTAAGTTCATGTTGAGTCAGCCGATGGCACCTTTGGGCTTGAAAATTTCAGGCTTTGGGTGCATTCGCAATGGGCGAGTCCTGTTGCGCAATATTGCTTTCAACCTCGACGCTGGCCAAGTCTTGCTGCTTAAAGGGGGCAACGGCAGCGGTAAAAGCACGCTGCTGCGCAGCCTTGCGGGCCTTATGTCGTGGCGCGCAGGGACGCTGACATGGTGCGGTGAGGCGGTGTCTGCAAGCACTCCCTCATTTCAACAAGAGCTCTCTTATTTAGGCCACCAATGCGGCATGAGTGATGCTTTAAGTGGCATGGAAAATCTGCGCTTCATGCTGGATTTGCAAGGTATAGTATGGCCCGCCGAGCGGGTTGCTTCTGTGCTCAAGAGTTTGAATATTGCTGAAGTGGCACAGCGGCCTGTAGGGCGCTTGTCGCAAGGGCAGCGCCGGCGGCTGGCTATTGCACGGGTCATGCTCAGTGAGCGCCCATTGTGGTTGCTGGATGAACCCGACAATGCGCTGGATGTAAACGGCAGCGACTTTCTAGTCCAAGTTTTGGCTGAGCATGCCAAAGCTGGGGGCTTAGCCATCGTAGTGAGCCACCGTGGATTAGTGGTGCCAAATACACCGACACAAGTTCTGGATTTGAGCGCCGAAGCTCCCCGCGCCATTTGTGTGGAGCCTGCATGCTAAGTGCTGTAGTTTGGCGTGAGTTGCGCCTAGCGATGCGCCGCCCCGCTGATGCGTTGAGCAGCCTGGCATTTTTCATCATGGTGGGCAGCTTGTTTCCATTGGCTTTGGGGCCTGACAGTGCATTGCTGCGACAAATTGCACCGGGCGTGGTGTGGGTGGCGGCGTTACTGGCGGTGCTGCTAGGCCAGCATCGCTTATTCGAGAGCGACTATGCCGATGGCTCGCTGGAGCAATGGGCGTTGGCCAGATCGCCATTGCTCTTGTTGGTAGGGCTCAAAGTTTTGGCGCAGTGGCTGGTAGGCGTATTGCCTTTACTACTGGCAACGCCTTTGTTGGGGTGGCAGTACGGCTTAGAGGGTGACGTGATTGCCGTACTGCTGCTATCACTGGCACTGGGTACGCCCAGCTTGTGTATTTTGGCAGCCCTGGGTGCAGCGCTTACCTTGGGCTTACGGGGGCAGTTGTTACTCACTTTGATCGTTTTGCCATTGAGCGTGCCCATTTTGATTTTTGGTAGTCATGCCGTGACGCAGGCCTTGCAAGGCTTGGCGGCTACCCCTTCTTTGAATTTACTGGGCGCATGCCTGTGTTTGGCTTTACTGGCCGGGCCATGGGCGATTGCAGCAGCGCTGCGCTTGGCGCTGGAATGATATGAAACCTTCTGCTTCTCACGCCTTTGACTCAACGCCTGCAGCGTTGCGAGCAGGTTTTCGCTGGCGACAACTGGCCTCTCCTCCGGTGTTTGATTATTGGGCTGCGCGCAGTTGGCCCTGGCTGGGGGCGTTGGCCGTGGTCTTGGCGGTGGTCGGCTTGTGGATCGGTTTTTTTGTAGCGCCAACTGACCACCAGCAAGGTGAGGTGTACCGCATTATCTTTTTGCATGTGCCTGCTGCGTGGATGTCGATGCTGATCTACGTTGCGGCTGCGATGCATGCGGGGCTGGGGCTGATTTTTCGCACCCGGATTTCGCCTTTGTTGGCGCGGGCCTTGGCACCCACAGGTGCCATGTTTACGGTGATTGCTTTGTGGAGCGGTGCTGCATGGGGCAAACCAACTTGGGGCGCTTGGTGGGTGTGGGATGCACGGCTGACCTCCGAGCTCATTCTTTTGTTTCTGTACCTCGGCTATATGGGCGTTTCTTCCGCTATTGAAGACTCCAAACGTGCCGACAGTGCAGGTGCCATTGTTTTGCTGGCAGGCGTGGTGAATGTACCCATCATCTATTTTTCCGTGCAGTGGTGGAGCACTTTGCACCAAGGTGCCACGATTCGCATGAATGCTGCGCCGAGCATGACGCAGGCCATGCTCGTTGGCATGTTGTTGATGGCGTTAGCGTGCTGGTTTTACACGTTGGTGGTGTGCTTGGTACGTACCCGTTGTTTGATTCGAGAACGCGCTGCACAGGAGCAGCTTTGATGCATACACACAATTTCTATATGGCGCTGGCCTATGGCGTCAGCGCGCTACTGCTAGTGGCTGAAGTCGCAGGGCTTTATATACGCTGGCGCAGAGCCCAGCGAAAACAGAATGTACCAGCGAGGGAGCTGTGATGAAACCTCGCCAAACACGCGTAATGTGGGTGCTCGCAGGCATTGCTCTGGTCGCTATGGCTGTAACTTTGGTATTGCGCGCTTTGGATGCCAACGTGATGTTCTTCTATAGCCCTAGCCAAGTGCATGCTGGTGAGGCTCCGCAAGGCGCCGCGTTTCGCGTGGGCGGTTTGGTGGAAATAGGTTCTATCCAGCGCATGGCTGATGGATTGCAGGTGCAGTTTGTGGTGACCGATGAAGCACAGCGCGTGCCGGTGCGTTACCAAGGCTTGCTGCCAGATTTGTTTAAAGAGGGCAAGGGTGTGGTGGTGTCAGGCAAATTGCACAACTCAGGGTCTTTTGAAGCCACGGAAGTGCTGGCCAAACACGATGAAAACTATATGCCGCCAGAAGCCGCGAAAGCGCTGGAAGATGCTGCACGCAACCCCAAGGCGCAGCCATGATTGCTGAATTGGGTGTTTTTGCGCTGGTGCTGGCACTGATAGTGGCCGCCGTTCAATCGACTTTCCCATTGCTGGGCGCGCAGTTGGGCATTGCAGCTTGGGTGCGTTTGGCTCGACCAGCGGCGGTGTTGCAGTGCCTGCTGTCATTGTTATCGACAGCTTTGCTCGTGTGGTGCTTTTGGGCCGGCGACTACTCTGTGCTGTATGTGGCGGCCAATTCGCACAGCGACTTGCCCGTTATCTATAAGCTCACCGCGTTTTGGGGCGGGCATGAGGGCTCCATGCTGCTGTGGCAAATGCTGCTGGCGTGTTGGAGCGTAGCCGTGGCATGTCGCAGCAAGGCGCTACCAGAGGACTTTGTAGCGCGCGTGCTGGCAGTGTTGGGCTGGGTAAGCGTGGGCCTGCTGTTATTTTTGCTGTTTCTCTCCAACCCTTTTACGCGCCTCGTCCCTGCGGCGCTGGAAGGTAAAGACCTGAATCCGCTGCTGCAAGACCCGGGCATGGTGTTTCACCCCCCGTTGCTCTACATGGGCTATGTAGGCTTTGCGGTGCCATTTGCATTTGCTTTGGCAGCATTGATTTCGGGTGAACTGGGGGCCGCATGGGCACGCTGGTCACGCTCCTGGACGCTGGCAGCCTGGGGCTTTCTAACACTGGGCATTTTGCTGGGCAGTGCCTGGGCTTATTACGTGTTGGGCTGGGGCGGCTGGTGGTTTTGGGATCCTGTGGAGAACGCTTCGTTCATGCCTTGGCTGGTGGGTACCGCATTGTTGCACTCGCTGATCGTGACCGACCAGCGAGGCGCTTTCCGTAGTTGGTCAGCGCTGCTGGCCATTTGCGCTTTTTCCCTGTGTTTATTAGGCACCTTTCTTGTACGCTCTGGCGTACTTACTTCGGTACATGCCTTTGCAGTAGACCCCGGGCGCGGGCTGTTTATCTTGTGCTTTATCGTGGCCGTGGTCGGCACATCGCTGTGGCTGTATGCATGGCGTGCTTCTGAACTGGGAAAAGGCGGCGACCAATTTGCCTTGTTGTCGCGCGAAACTTTGCTGCTGGTGAATAACGTGATCTTCAGCGCGGCGGCACTGGCAGTACTCATTGGCACCCTGTATCCGCTGGCACTGGATGTGCTGCGTAACGAAAAAATTTCCGTAGGGCCCGCGTATTTTGAAGCGGTGTTTTTGCCACTGGTATTGCCCGCCGTGGCGCTGATGGGCATTGGCACGGTGGCGCGTTGGAAGCAAGGCGGCTGGCGGGAATTGTGGCAGCGCCTGCGTATCGCCCTCGTGTTAACCGTCGTGGGCGTCGTCGTGCTGGCGCTGGCGCAAGGCCGATGGGGCTGGAAAATTTCGCCTGCCACATTGCTGGGTGTGGCTTTGGGCTGGTGGTGTGTGCTGAGCACCTTGGCACACGCCTGGCAGCGTTTGGTGCCTGCACTACGTGGTGGTGAAGGCTGGCAGCGATTGACACGCCAGCCATGGAGCTGGTGGGGCACGCTCACCGCGCACATTGGCATCGGTATTTTTGTAATGGCCGTCAGCATGGCCGATGGTCTGGAAACCAAGCGCGAAACCAGCGTAGCCCAAGGCCAGAGCATTGAGGTGGGAGGGTATGAATTTAACTTGATGAGCATGCAAGCTGTCGCAGGCCCCAACTACGACGCCCAGCGCGCGCACTTCCGCGTGAGCGACGGGCAGCGCAGCTGGGACATGTACCCCGAAAAACGTGCCTACCGTGTGCAAACCATGGGCCTGAGCCAAGCGGCCATTGACAGCAGCTGGACACGTGATGTCTTCATTGCCTTGGGAGAGCCATTGGACGAGCAAGGCAAGGCCTGGACATTGCGCGTGCAGATCAAACCTTTCATGGACTGGATATGGCTGGGCACGTTCATGATGGCGCTGGGGGCCGGCCTGAGCCTGTTTGATAAGCGTTTTCGGCTGCCCAAACCGCGCGCACGCTCCAGCGCTGCAGCGAACAGGGAGGCGTGATGCGCTTTGTAATTCCTCTGGCTATTTTTCTCGGGCTGGCCGTCATGCTGGGGCTGGGCCTTCAGCGTGACCCGCGCGCTTTTGACTCTGCCTTACTGGAGCAGCCCGTGCCGGAGTTCGATTTGCCGGTGCTTGCGGGAGAGGTGAACGAACGTTTCACCCCGCAGTCATTGCAAGGCAAGGTATGGGTGCTGAATGTATGGGCTTCATGGTGTGCGCCATGTCGCCAAGAACTGCCCATCTTGGCGCAGATGTCGCGCAAAGACCAAGTGGCTGTTTACGGGTTGAACTACAAAGACGAGCCGCAAAAAGCCCAAGCTTTGCTGCGGGTGGCCGGCAACCCGTATGTGGTATCCGCAGTGGATGGTAATGGGCGAGTCGGTATGGACTTTGGCATTCATGCGGTGCCCGAAACCTTTGTCATTGATGCCAACGGGCAGGTGCGATTCCGTCACTTGGGGCCGGTAACGGCAGAGGTATGGAGCCAAAAAATCATGCCTGTGATCAGGACGGTGCAATGAGAAATTTAGTGTTAGTGCTATGTACCGCGTTGGCCTGCTTCAGTGTAGCGGCAGCCGGCAGCTTGGAGGAGCGGGAAGCTGCTTTGGCCCAGCAACTACGCTGCGTGGTGTGCCAGAACCAGACCGTCGCAGAATCGCAAGCGCCTATTGCCAAAGACATGCGTGCCGAGATCGTCAGTCAACTGTCGCAAGGCCGCTCCGATGAGGAAGTCGTGGCTTTTTTTGAACAGCGGTACGGCACATTCGTGCGCTACACACCACCGTGGAAGCCTTCAACTTGGCTGCTGTGGTGCACGCCATTCATTGCCTTGATCGGTGGGTTTGTTGTGCTGTGGCGCACGCTGCGAAACCGTAAACATGTCGTGCGTAACACACTCACGCCCCAAGAGCGTTTGCGTGCCAAGGCGTGGCTAGAGCAAAAAACAGCTACGGGCAGTGGAGAGGAGCGCAGATGAGCAGCATGTATGTTTTATGGCTGGGGGCTTTGGGCCTGGTGGTGGTAAGTCTGGCGGTCTTGCTGCCCAGCCTGCTGAGAGACAGCGCGCCGCAGCCCAGTACCAGCGATGACGCATTGCGCACGCTGTATCGCGAGCAGCTGCAAGAGCTGACGCGTGAACAGCGTGCGGGTAATCTGAATACAACTGAACTCTTACAGGCACAAGACGAGTTGCAGCGCCGCTTGCTGACAGAACTGGATCGGCGCACTCAGCCCAGAACCTGGCAACACAAGTCTTGGCTTGCGCGCATGAGCGGCTTATTGCTTGCCGTGGTAGTGCCGGTAGCAGCTTTTGCCCTGTATATGCAGGTCGGTAACCCGCAGGCGGCTGCGCGTTTGGCCCAGGCCGACGACATGAACCACGGCGCCAGCGATCAGCAGGTCGAGGCCATGGTGCAAGGATTGGCCGACCGCTTGCAGGCGCAACCTGACAACTTGCCGGGATGGGTCATGCTGGCGCGCTCGTATGAAACGTTAGAACGCTATGGCGATGCCGCTGAGGCCTACCAACATGCGATTGAAGTGGCTGTATCACAAGACTTTGGCGTGGAAGATCAGGCACGGCTGTGGGCTGACCGGGCTGATGCGCTGGGCTCCGCCCAAGGCGGCAAGCTGGACGGTGCGGCGGCAGACGCCATAGCAAAAGCTTTGAAACTCTATCCTGCTCAAGCCAAAGTGCTGGCCTTGGCGGGCACTGCAGCGGTGCAAGTGCAAGATTACGCCTTGGCCCGCCAGCACTGGCAGGTGCTATTGGGGCTGCTGGAGGCGGGCTCTGACATGGCGCTGAAGGTGCAAGATGATTTACTCCAGCTAGAGCTGCTGCTTAACGAGCGATAGCTCTCTGCAGTGCTCATCGTTACATCGTTAAAAAGGCAGCCTGATCGCTCAGGCTGCCTTTTCTATTTCAAACGCTGCGCCGTGTTTAACGTGCGCCGCTGATGTCCATGCTCTCCAGTTTTACAAAGCGTGAGCCCTTGCTGAATTTGTAGCCAAACCAGATGGCCAGAAACAATGGAATGCCAATATAGGTAGCGACTACGCCTGCCCAGTCAATGGTGTCTGCCAGAAAGGCTTCGTAGTTCTGGCCTAAGGTAATGATCAAGCACAGCACAAACGCAAAAATGGGCCCCAGAGGGAAGGCGGCGGCACGGTAGGGCAGCTGGTTGGTGTCAAAGCCCTGTACCACGCAGGCTTTGCGAAAGCGATAGTGACTGATCGCAATACCCAGCCACGCGATAAAGCCGCACATGCCTGACAGGTTGAGCAGCCAGATGTAGACCGCCTCTGGGCTGAACACGTTGGTGAAAAAGCACATGGCAGCAATCACCGTAGTGGCCAGCAACGCCATCATGGGCACACCACGAGCATTGACGCGGACAAAGATCTTGGGTGCCATGTTTTGTTTGGCCAGCGCGTACAGCATGCGGGTGGAGGCATACATGCCGGAGTTCCCCGCCGACAGCACGGAGGTGAGCACCACTGCATTCATGACGGCTGCAGCGCCCAGCAGGCCAGCATTTTCAAATACCAAAGTGAAGGGGCTCACGCTCAAATCACCCAAGTCGTTGCGCAGCAAGCGTGGGTCGGTGTAGGGCACCAACAGGCCAATGATCAAAATGGCAAACACATAAAACAGCAAGATGCGCCAAAACACTTTGCGCACAGCGCGGGGTACGTTTTTGGCCGGGTTCTCGGATTCACCAGCGGCAATGCCGATCAGCTCGGTGCCCTGAAAGGAAAAACCCACAATCATGGCCACGCCAATCAGCGCCGCAAAGCCCCCGGCAAAGGGCGCATCACCGGCAGTGAAGTTGGCGATATTGCCCCAGACCCCATCGGGTGAGCCGCCCGTCATGATGCCAAATACCATCATGACGCCGATACCGATGAACACCAGCACCGTGGTCACCTTGATCGCCGCGAACCAGAACTCGGACTCACCAAAACCCTTAGCTGAGAGCGCATTAAGGCCAAACATCAGCGCCAGAAAAATAGCGCTCCATAACAAGCCATTGACTTCGGGGAACCAGTACGCCATGACCAGCTGCGCCGCGACCAGATCGACGGCAATGGTCACGGCCCAGTTGTACCAATAGTTCCAGCCCAATGCGAAGCCAAAGCCTTCATCGACATAGCGCGCGCCATAGGTGGCAAACGAGCCAGAGACGGGCAAGTGGGCGGCCATCTCGCCCAGACTGGTCATCAAGAAGTACACCATCAGGCCAATAACGCAGTACGCCAGCAGCGCGCCGCCCGGGCCCGCTTGGGAAATGGTGGCCCCCGAGGCCACAAACAGGCCTGTACCGATGGAGCCGCCAATGGCAATCATGGACATGTGCCGCGCCTTGAGGGTGCGGTGCAGGGAAGACACTTGAGAGTCAGCTGACATAAGAACTCTATAAATCCAATAGAACCGTGCGCTGCCTCGTGGCCTGCGCAACCAGCAAACAAAAAGGCCGCTATGGCGGCCAATGGGGGGTGTAAGGCTGGAGATTTTGTGCGATGCCCACGCTCTTGTGTTGCGATGGCATTAATGCCCCTACAGCAAGTTAAGGGTAGCTAACTTGGTGGGGTGTCCACGAAATTTTACGCAGCACTGAATAAGAAAATAAGCATAAAAAAAGCTGCTAGCCCTTATGGATAAAGGGCGTGCAGCTATCTATTTAATAAGCTGCGATCAGCTTAGCAGCAGTGCATCGTCCGCCAGCTTTTCGCCGCGCACTTTCTCGAACATGTGCAGCAGGTCCGTCACATCCATCTTGGAGCGCTCTTCGCCGGACACATCCAGCACCACATTGCCCTGGTGCAGCATGACCGTGCGTTCACCCACATCTAGCGCCTGGCGCATGGAGTGCGTGACCATCATGGTGGTGAGCTTGCTCTCGCGAACGATGCGGTCAGTCAGTTGCAGCACAAAGTCGGCCGTGCGCGGGTCCAGCGCAGCGGTGTGCTCGTCCAGCAGCAAGATGCGCGAAGGCTGTAGTGCTGCCATTAACAGGCTGACAGCTTGGCGCTGGCCGCCAGACAGCAGGCCGATGCGGTCAGTCAGGCGATTTTCCAAACCCAATCCCAGAGTGGCCAGGCGCTCGCGGTAGAGCGCACGGTGCTCGTTCTTTACCGCCAGCGACAGACCCCGTGAGGTGCCACGGCAGTGCGCCAAAGCCATGTTTTCTTCAATAGACAGGTCTTCACAGGTGCCTGCCATCGGATCTTGGAACACACGCGCTACGCGGTGGGAACGATCCCATACCGGACGGCGTGTCATGTCTTCACCAGCAATGTGAATACTGCCTTTGTCCACGCTTTGGTCGCCCGAGACCGCGTTCAAAAAAGTGGATTTGCCCGCGCCGTTGGAGCCAATGACGGTGACAAACTGGCCATCCGGAATCTCCAGAGACAGCCCACGCAGGGCGCGGGTTTCAATCGGTGTGCCGGGGTTGAAGGTGAGTTCGAGGTTTTTTGCGCTCAACATAACAATCTACTTTCCTTTGAACGCATCAAGGCTTGCGGCTGAACTTGCGTTTGAGCTGAGGAATGACCAGGGCGATGGTCACCAGCACGGCAGTGACCAGATTCAGGTCTTGCGCTTTAAGGCCTATGAAGTCGCTGTTCAAGGCTGCGGCAATAAAGAAACGGTAGACGATGGCGCCAATCACCACGGCCAGCGTGGCGTAGATGATCTTGCGCGAGGGCAGGATGGACTCGCCCACAATCACTGCCGCCAAGCCGATCACGATGGTGCCAATGCCCATGGAGATGTCGGAGCCGCCCTGGGTTTGCACAAACATGGCGCCCGCCAGGCCAACCAGACCGTTGGACACGGCCATACCCAGCAAAATCATGCCGCCGGTGTTGACACCTTGGGCACGCGCCATGCGGGCATTGGAGCCGGTGGCGCGAATCGCCAGACCGCGCTCGGTGGCAAAAAACCAGTCCAGCAGCAACTTGGCTGCCACAACGATCACCAGCAGCAGCAGAGGGCGGAAAACGTAGTCTTCCATGCTCTCAGGTTGCAGCAGATTAAAGATGGTGGGGTCGTTGATCAGTGGGATATTGGGCCCACCCATGACGCGCAAGTTGATAGAGTACAGCGCAATCATCATCAAGATGGAGGCCAGCAAATCCATGATCTTGAGTTTGACGTTGAGCCAGCCCGTGACCATACCCGCCAGCGCGCCAGCGGCGGTTGCGGCCAAGGTGGCCAGCCACGGATTGGTGCCGCCAGAAATCAACACCGCGCACACGGCGCCACCCAGGGGGAAGCTGCCATCCACGGTCAGATCGGGAAAGCGCAGCAGCCGAAAAGAGATATACACACCCAGCGCAACGAGGGCGAAGATCAGGCCGATTTCAACGGCGCCGAGCAGCGAGAAAAGGGACATGGAGCGAAAACAGTCGGTTGCTGGGTTGGAAATGAAAAAGGCAGGGCCACGTAGCTGGCACCTGCCTTCCAGGTTTTAAACGCTTATTGCACCACTTGCGCGGCGTTCTTGATCAGCGCTTCGCTTAGTTTGATGCCTTGCTTTTCGGCAGCGCCGGGGTTCACGAACAGCTCCATCTTGGTGCTGACTTCGGACTTGATATCACCGGCTTTTTCACCCTTCAAGATGCGGGCCACCATGCGGCCGGTTTGCTCGCCCAGATCACGGTAGTTGATACCGTAAGCAGCCACTGCACCGCGCTTGACGGAGTCCGTGTCTGAAGCCACCAGCGGGATTTTGGCGTCTTGACCCACTTTGACGAGCGCTTCGTAAGCGGACACCACATTGTTGTCGGTCGAGGTGTAGATCACGTCCACTTTGCCTACCAAACTGCGGGCCGCGCTGCTCACGTCAACTGAGCGTGGGGCAGCGGCTTCCACCAGCGTCAAGCCCAGTGTTGGCAGCAGTTTTTGCAGTTCTTTAACGACGACGACGGAGTTGGCTTCACCGGGGTTGTAGACCATGCCAATGCGCTTGGCGTTCGGAACGACTTGTTTGACCAAGTCCATTTGCTTGTCCAGCGCCAGCAGATCAGACACGCCCGTCACATTGGTTTTAGACGCTTCCCAGCTTGGCACCAGTTTGGCAATCACGGGGTCTGTGACAGCCGAGTAAACCACTGGCACGCTCTTGGTGGAGGCCACCACAGCTTGTGCGGAAGGGGTGGCGATGGCAACGATGGCATCGGGCTTGTCACCCACAAACTTGCGTGCGATTTGCGCAGCCGTGCCCGTGTTGCCTTGGGCACTCTGGTATTGCCATTTCAGGTTTTTGCCGGATTCGAAGCCTTCGGCCTTGAGTGCGGCCTGCACGCCATCACGCACTGCGTCGAGTGCAGGGTGTTCCACGATGGCGGTCACAGCGACAGACTTTTCCTGTGCGTAGGCGGCACCGGTCAAAGAAGCGATTGCCAGAGCAACGGCACCCAAAGGTGCCAAAGACTTGAAATTCATTGAGGTATCTCCACCGTTGTTATGAAACCGAATCGACCGTGATGTATGTGTATGCAAAGAATGGGCCAATCGGCAGCGTTTTGCGCTGAATAAGTCTATAGCAGCGGGTCTTGGGTGATTGTGCGCAAAGCCTGCTCTGTGACAGATTGCCTACATGCTGCAGTTTTCTTGCGCTGCGCTTGGTTTTGGTGCAGGTGCTCAGGTGGCGATAGCTCGCAAACAAAAAAAGGCTCGAATTTCGAGCCTTTTTTGCAGAAAGCATGCAAATGATTACATGCCAGCGTAAGTCGGGCCGCCGCCGCCTTCAGGTGTCACCCAGACGATGTTCTGGGTTGGGTCCTTGATATCGCAAGTTTTGCAATGCACGCAGTTTTGCGCATTGATTTGCAGGCGCTTGCCACCTTGGGCTTCATCATCCACAAACTCGTAGACACCCGCAGGGCAATAGCGGGCCTCGGGCCCAGCGTATTTGGTCAGGTTGATGTTCACGGGCACTGAGGCATCTTTGAGTGTCAAGTGTGCGGGCTGGTCTTCGCCGTGGTTGGTGCCACTGATGAAAACGCTGGAAAGGCGGTCGAATGTCAGTTTGCCATCGGGCTTGGGATAGTTGATGGGCTGGCACTCGGCTGCGGGCTTGAGGTAAGCGTGATCCGGCTTGTCGCGGTGCAGCGTCCATGGAATGCAGCCCTTGAGCACAAACTGCTCCAAGCCATTCATGACCGTGGCGGTGGACAGGCCCTTCTTGAACCAGGTCTTGAAGTTGCGCGCCTTCCACAGCTCGTCGTACAGCCAGCTGCTTTCAAAAGCAGTTTCGTAGGCGCTCAGCACATCGCTCTGGCGACCTGCGACGAGGGCGTCGTAAGCCGCTTCTGCGGCCAGCATGCCGGTCTTGATGGCAGCGTGGCTGCCCTTGATGCGCGAGGCGTTCAGGAAGCCCGCATCGCAACCGACCAGCGCGCCGCCGGGGAACACAAATTTCGGCAAGCTCAAAATGCCGCCCGCCGTGATGGCGCGCGCGCCGTAGGAGATGCGCTTGGCAGGCTTGATGCCCTTGGACTCGTCACCTTCCAGGTAGTAGCGAATGTTGGGGTGGGTCTTCCAGCGCTGCATTTCTTCAAACGGCGACAGGTACGGGTTGGCGTAATCCAGGCCTGTGACAAAGCCCAGCGTAACCAGGTTGTCTTCGAGGTGGTACAGAAAGCCGCCGCCGTAGGTTTTGCTGTCCATGGGCCAGCCGCCGGTGTGCAGCACCATGCCGGGCTTGTGGCGCGCAGGATCGATTTCCCACAGCTCTTTGACGCCCAGGCCATAAGCCTGCGGGTCTTTGCCTTCGTCCAGCTTGAACTTGGCAATGATTTGCTTGCCTAGATGGCCGCGTGAGCCTTCAGCGAAGATGGTGTACTTGCCGTGCAGTTCCATGCCCAGCTGGAAATCGCCCGTAGGCTCGCCATCTTTGCCCACACCCAGATTGCCGGTGGCAATGCCTTTGACAGCGCCGTCTTCGTGGTAGAGCACTTCAGCAGCCGCAAAGCCCGGGAAGATTTCTACGCCCAAAGCTTCGGCTTGGTCAGCCAGCCACTTGGAGATGAAACCCAAGCGCACCACGTAATTGCCTTCGTTGTGAAAGCACTTGGGCAGCAAGAAGTTGGGCGTGCGCAGGGAGCCTTTTTCGCTGAAGAACACCATGGCATCTTCAGTGACGGGCTGGTTCAGTGGTGCGCCTTTTTCTTTCCAGTCGGGGATCAGCTCGGTCAGCGCCTTGGGGTCCATGATGGCGCCGGACAGCGTGTGCGCGCCGGGCTCGCCACCTTTTTCCAACACCACGACGGAAACGTCCTGACCTTTTTCCGCAGACAACTGCTTGAGGCGGATGGCCGTGGCCAAGCCGCCGGGGCCACCACCGACAATTACTACGTCATATTCCATGGCCTCTCGCGGACCATATTGCGCCAAGATTTCTTCGTTTGTCATCGGGGTGTCTCGCTTGGATAGTAGAAAACCGTTCGCAGCAGGCATTGCGGTGCATTGCCACAAAATTCGGCTGATTCTATGCGGGCTTACACCGTATGCCTGTAAAACCTGAATACGTAAGAACCGCAGTCTGTCTGCACGTTGACTTTTTTGACACAGGCATGACGCCTGCGCGACGTAGCGCAGCAGCCTATATTCAGCACAAATATGCAATATGCATGCATTCACGCAATGAAGAGGTAAAGGCTTATGCGGCTAGAGCTGCCAGAACACAAAAAGCTGGTCTACAGCACCACGTTCTCCGTGCGATGGGGGGACATGGATGCGATGGGGCATGTCAATAACACCATGTATTTCAAGTACATGGAGCACGGGCGTGTGGATTGGTTTCGTGAGACAGGTTTTTTGTTGCTGCCCAATGGCCAAGGCCCGGTCGTGGCCAATGCATTTTGCAATTTCAAACGCCAGCTCAAGTACCCCGACGAGGTGCTGCTCAAAATGTATGTGAGCGATCCGGCCCGGGCAACGATTGAGACGTGGACGACGATGGAGCGCGTCGCAGAACCCGGTGTCATCTGTGCGGCAGGTGGCGCCACCGTGATCTGGATTGACACCGTGCGGGAGAAGGCTGCTTCACTTCCAGAAGCACTGCGCCTGCTTGTATCCTAGCTTTCAGAGATAAAAGACCCTGAAGTCCTTTAAGCATCAGAGCAATAGGCTCACTTTTTTATTACTACTCACCCGCTTCAGGATTTGACTTGAGGCACGCGGCCCATGGCGTAGAACTCTGGGTTGGGCATCATGCCGCTGAAGCTGGCCATGCGGTTGGACAGGCCAAAGAAGGCGGTGATGGCGGCAATGTCCCAGATGTCTTCATCATCAAAACCATGGGCATGCAATGCGGTGAAATCTGCCTCTTCAATTGCATGGCTGTGCTGGCTCACTTGAATGGCGAAGTCCAGCATCGCGCGTTGGCGGGGCGTAATGTCGGCTTTGCGGTAGTTGACCGCCACCTGGTCGGCCACCAAAGGCTTTTTTTCATATATCCGCAAGATCGCACCGTGTGCCACCACGCAATACAGGCACTGGTTGGCCGCGCTGGTGGCGGTAACAATCATCTCGCGCTCGCCCTTGGTCAGGCTGCCTTCTTCCTTGAGCATCAAGGCATCGTGGTAGGCAAAAAAAGCGCGCCACTCGGCCGGGCGGCGTGCAAATGCCAGAAAGACATTGGGCACAAAACCCGCTTTTTCCTGCACTTGCAGAATGCGCGTGCGAATGTCGTCGGGCAGGGCGTTGAAGTCAGGGTGGGGGTAGCGTGTTGAGGTCATGGCACAAATTTCTTTCCAGATGGTGTGGCAGGAACTTTGTGGCATGAACGTAACGGCGGCAAGAGGGGAAGCCGTGTTGACGCAATGCCGCCACTGCTTTGCGCAGGCACAAAAAAGCCCCAAGGCTTGCGCGTTGGGGCTTGAAAAACGAAGTGGTCGACATGTCCGTGCGCAACCACTGCGCGTGGGTTGCTGACTTACAGCGTGCCTGCGCGTACCGCTTCCAGTGCGGCCTTCACGCCTGCGCCGTAGGCCGGATCGGCCTTGGTGCAGTGCTCAATGTGCTTGTCGATGATGTATTGCGACACACCATTGATGTTGCGTGCCGTGTTGGCACACAGCAGCAGCTGCTTTTCAGGCGTCATCAGGCGAAACAGATCGCCGGGCTGGGTGAAGTAGTCGCTGTCATCTTCACGGTAATCCCAGCGCGAAGCGTCGCCGTACAGCTTTTCCACGGGTTCCGCGTACTCCGGCTGCTGCTGCCATGCACCCTTGGTGTTGGGCTCATAAGCAATGGTGCGACCAAAGTTGCCGTCCACTCGCATCGCGCCATCGCGGTGGTAGTAGTTGGTGGGGCAACGGGGTGCGTTCACGGGAATCTGGTGGTGGTTCACACCCAGGCGGTAGCGTGCCGCGTCCGCGTACGAGAACAGCCGCGACTGCAGCATGCGGTCGGGCGAAGGGCCAATGCCGGGCACCAGGTTAGACGGCGCGAAAGCGGCTTGCTCTACGTCGGCGTAGTAGTTGTCGGCGTTACGGTTCAACTCCATCACGCCCACTTCGATCAGCGGGAAATCCTTCTTGGACCAGACCTTGGTCAAATCGAAGGGGTGGAAGCGGTAAGTCTGGGCTTGCTCTTCCGTCATGATTTGCACGCACAGCTTCCACTTGGGGAAGTCGCCACGGTCAATCGCTTCCAGCAGGTCGCGCTGCGAGGATTCGCGGTCACCGGCCACCACCGCAGCAGCTTCTGCGTCCGACAGGTTCTTGATACCTTGCTGGCTGCGCCAGTGGAACTTCACGTAGTGGCGTACGCCGTCCTTGTTGATCAAGGAGTAAGTGTGCGAACCGAAACCGTGCATGTGGCGGTAATCGGTAGGAATACCGCGGTCACTCATGACGATGGTGATCTGGTGCAGCGCTTCAGGCAGGCCGGTCCAGAAGTCCCAGTTGTTTTCCGCCGAGCGCATGTTGGTGTACGGATCGCGCTTGACGGCCTTGTTCAGGTCGGGGAACTTGAGCGGGTCACGGAAGAAGAACACGGGAGTGTTGTTACCTACCAGATCCCAGTTGCCTTCTTCGGTGTACATCTTCACGGCAAAGCCGCGAATGTCGCGTTCAGCATCCGCTGCGCCGCGCTCCCCGGCCACCGTGGAGAAGCGTGCGAACAGCTTGGTCTGCTTGCCGATTTCGGAGAACACCTTGGCACGTGTGTACTGGGTGATGTCACCTGTGACCGTGAATGTACCAAAAGCGCCCGATCCCTTGGCGTGCATCCGGCGCTCAGGAATGACTTCGCGGTGAAAGTGCGCCAGCTTTTCCAAGTGCCACAAGTCTTGCAGCAACATGGGGCCGCGTGGGCCAGCGGTCATGGAGTCTTGGTTATTAGGTACCGGTGCGCCGTTGGCGGTGGTCAGACGATTCATCGCAAGCTTCCTTTTGATGTGGGACAGACTGGATAGTTTGCAGAGAGGCTGTCCTCTTGACCCTCTGCGCAAATTCACGGTGGAAGAAGCTATTGTTAATTAAAAACTATCAATCGTCACTACATGATTGATATATTTTAACAATGATCTTCATAAGGCAGTGTGTTCTAGGCGCTGACTGGAAATGATTGTGCTGAGCAGATTGCGTAATTGCTTGTCAGCAAAAGGCTTGAGTATCGAGATGTAGCGCTATATCAGGGTTTACTGGAATAACGCCTGGTTCGCTTCGCCAATTGATATCCGCAATCTTTGACAGGGCATGGCCGCTCTGAAATTTATCCCACTGAGACCAGCTTGTGTACCAGATCAGCAGTGGTGCAGGCATCGTACTTGCGCATCAGACGAGCGCGGTAGATCTCTACGGTGCGGTGGCTGATACCCAGCGTGCGACCAATCTCCTTAGAGGTTAAGCCTTCGAGCAGCTTGGCAGCAACTTCCCGCTCGCGCCCAGTCAGGCAGGCTTTGACGGGGCGTTGCTCACTCAAATCCTCAAAGCTCCAGATGCCTTCTGCGTGGGGATTAATGCGGTCCAGAGCCCGTCCGCTGACATGGCACCAGAAGGTCTCACCCGTGGCGCGCTTCATGATGCGGTTGTCGGAGTAAGAACCCTTGGCATTCAAGATGGGCGCCATGCGTGCCCCTTGGCGCTCATATTCGTCCGCCGATGGATAAAGCACCTGAAACGACTGACCAACCAGCAGTTCGTGGGAGATGGCAAACATTTCACAGACGCGCTGGTTACAGTCCACGATGAAGCGGTTGCGCGAGATGACCAGTCCTACAGGTGCCAAATCAAAAGCCAGTCGGTGATCCAAGTCCATGGTGCAACACTTTAGGAAATACTACGTATGTGACTAAGTAGTATCTTTGATGCCAGCTTAGACAACAAGGAGACAACGTGAAAAAACTCTATCCCTCTGCCGCCGCTGCCCTGCAAGGCGTGGTGGCTGATGGCCAATTACTGGCTGTTGGCGGTTTTGGCCTGTGCGGCATTCCTGAAGCATTGATTGATGCGCTGTGCGACAGCGGCGTGAAAGATCTGACCGTGGTGTCCAACAATGCCGGCGTGGATGGCTTTGGCCTGGGCAAGCTGCTGGAGACGCGCCAGATCAAAAAGATGATCTCTTCGTATGTCGGCGAGAACAAAGAGTTTGAACGCCAGTACTTGGCAGGAGAGCTGGAGCTGGAATTCACGCCCCAAGGCACGCTGGCCGAGAAGCTGCGCGCTGGTGGCGCTGGTATCCCGGCGTTCTTTACCAAGACCGGCGTGGGCACGCTGGTGGCTGAGGGCAAGGAGCTGCGTGAGTTTGATGGCGAAACTTATGTGATGGAGCGCGCGCTGGTCACGGATGTCTCGCTGGTCAAGGCGCACCGTGCCGACAAGAGCGGCAACCTGCAGTTCCGCTTGACGGCCCGCAACTTCAACCCTGCCGCTGCTACCGCTGGCAAGGTGTGCATTGTGGAAGTCGAAGAAATCGTGGAAGTGGGTGAAATCGCACCGGACGACATCCATCTGCCAGGCATTTATGTGCACCGCATCGTGCACAACACCAACCCTGAAAAGCGCATTGAAAAGCGCACCATCACAGAAAAAGCAGGAGCCTGATATGCCTTGGACGCAAGATCAAATGGCCGCACGCGCGGCGCAAGAGCTGGAAGATGGCTTCTATGTGAACCTGGGTATTGGCATTCCCACACTGGTGGCCAACCATACGGGGGATAAGGAAGTCTGGTTGCAATCCGAAAACGGCATGCTGGGCATTGGCGCATTTCCTACCGAAGACAAAGTGGATGCTGATTTGATCAACGCCGGCAAACAGACCGTGACCACCATTGCCGGCTCCTCGATCTTTGGCAGCGATCAATCGTTTGCCATGATCCGTGGCGGCAAGATCAACTTGTCGATTCTGGGAGCCATGCAGGTGAGTGAAAAGGGTGATCTGGCCAACTGGATGATCCCCGGCAAGATGGTCAAAGGCATGGGCGGCGCGATGGACCTGGTCGCGGGCGTCAAGCGCGTCATCGTGCTGATGGAGCACGTTGCCAAAAAGAAAGACGGCACCACCGATCTCAAAATCTTGCCCGCTTGTACCCTGCCTCTGACCGGCGTGGGCGTGGTGGATCGCATCATTACGGATTTGGGGGTGATGGACGTTGCCCCTGAAGGCCTCAAGCTGGTGGAGTTGGCAGAGGGCGTCAGTTTTGACGAAATACAGTCCAAAACCGGCGTGGCTTTGATCCGTTAACCAAGTCGCTTCAAGTCATCGGCCCGCTGTACTCAGCGGGCTTTTTTGTGGAGATTTCCCGGTTGCGAACCATTTGATTGGAAGACGTCCCAAACCCTCGTAACATCCCCATTCATTTGTAACTACCACGTGCGCATGACCGAAGCCACTCCAGACCCACTTGACGCGCTGCTGCACCCGGCAGGTTTGCACAACGATGCACATTATTTGCGCGCTGTCACGCAGATGGCCGACGATCAAGACGTGGTGGTTGGTGAGTCGATTTATTCGGAAAGTGGCCTCAAGTTGCTGGACAAGGGCGCACGCATTGACAGCAGCCTGTATGAGCGGCTGCTGCAGCACAAGCTCAATGGCAGCATCGATGAGCAACTTTTAACCAGTGACGCGGTAGACGCCGCCGCTGTGGAGGCGTTGGTCATACAACTGTGCGCGTCGCATGCCTTGGGGCGCCAGTTGGTGGCGCACATGGGAGATAAAAGTTATCTGCTCATGGCCGTACTGCGCCATATGCGCTGGCCTGCGGCGGCCAGTTTCAAGATGACCGTGATGCGCAGCCAGCGTTACGAACTCTATGAACACAGCGTACTGATGATGATGGCCGCCGTGTTCCTGGCCAGCCAGCAAGGCATGTCCATGCAAGACAGTGCCGATGTGGCTGCTGGCGCTTTGCTGCATGACGTAGGCATGCTGTTCATGCCGCCCAGCTGGGCCAACGCTGCGCACAAGCTCACGCCGCAGGAGCGCAAGCACCTCACGGCCCATTCGATTACGGGAATGATGGTGGTGCGCTCCGCCAAGGTGTATCCGCGCAGCGTAGAAGATGCGGTGATGGAGCACCACGAACGTCTGGATGGCACCGGCTACCCACGCCACCTCAAAAGCGACGAGATCAGCCCGATGGGCCGCATTTTGATGCTGGCAGAAGTGGTGGCCGCGTTCTACAGCAAGTTTCAGGACATGCCAGCGCAGCGCCTGTCCTTGGTGCTGCGCATGAATCACAACCGCTTTGACAAGCAGCTCACAGAGTTTGTGCATGCTTTGCTGTCGCAGGCCATGAGCGAGCCGCTGCCTTGTGGTGAACACAACAGCGCGCAAGTGCGGCAAGTGATTGCCACTCTGGGGGCCGTGTTCCAGCACTGGCTGGTGTGCAAGCGAAAGTTCCCCGAGAAATGGCAGACATTGCCCGGCGGACGATCCGGCGTGTACGTGGATTCACGCCTGCTGGCGCTGGAGAAATCGCTGGCCGAGTCGGGCTCGCACCCTCGCCAGCAGGCAGATTGGCTGGCCATGTTTGAGCAGGACCCTGCCAGCATGACTGAGCTGGTGTTGATCAACCGTGAAGCCTTGTGGCAGATTGAAAACTGCGTACAGACCTGCACCCGCCGCTGGCCCCAGGTGCTACAGCCCAAAAATACCTTTGACGAAGCCATGAGGGACTGGCTGCAAAGCTGTCGCGATGTGTTGAAAGGGGCTTCTCCCACGCCGCCTTCCGCGAATGAGCAGGCCAGCGTATTGGCGCTCGATAGCGCGGGCACCGATGCATTGACCACGGGTGAACCGTAAAAATAAGAGCTACTTGCCGTTGTCAATCAATGATTTCGATGTGATAGGACTGTGAAGTCGTTGTTCTTCAACGGGTAGCTGCTATGTTTTTATAAAAAAGCCCCTGCACGGTGAAGTGGCAGGGGCTTGATTTTTGGGCAGTTCAGCAGGGGTTACGCCACCACCACTTGGGCGGGCCCAGCCTCCATGCGGCCCACGACCGTGGCACTGCCAAAGCCGCCTCGCTGAAAAATAGCCAATACTTCATCCACGCTCTCTGGCGTGCAAGACACCAGCAGGCCACCGGAGGTTTGGGGGTCGGTCAGCAGGGCGCGCTGTGCCTCAGTGGTGTCGCCCGCCAGTTGCACGGCATCACCATAAGCCGCCCAATTGCGGCCCGATGCGCCCGTAAAGATGCCTTGCTCCGCCAGCGCCATCACGCCCGGCAACACGGGCAGCGCCTGGCTGTCTAAGTGCGCCGTTAACTGGGCCCCGCGCGCCAGCTCCAGGGTGTGGCCTAGCAGCCCAAAGCCGGTTACATCGGTCAGCGCATGCACGCCGTCCAGTTTCGAGAGTTCAACCCCGGGGCGGTTGAGCTGCGTCGTGGCGTTGACCATGGCCTGGTAGCCCGCATCGTCGAGCAAATTCTTTTTGAGCGCTGCCGAGTAAATGCCTACGCCCAAAGGTTTGCCCAGTATCAGCACGTCCCCAGTCTTGGCATCTGCATTGCGCTTGATGTGCTTGGGGTTGACGATGCCAATCCCGACCAGGCCGTAAATGGGCTCCACGGAATCAATCGAGTGGCCGCCCGCCAATGGAATGCCTGCTTCTTGGCAGATGGACGCTCCGCCTTCCAAAATGGCGGCAATCGTCTCATGCGGCAATACGTTGATCGGCATCCCCACAATGGCCAGCGCCATCAATGGCGTGCCGCCCATGGCGTAAATGTCGCTCAGCGCATTGGTCGCGGCAATGCGACCAAAATCCCGCGGATCATCGACGATGGGCATGAAAAAGTCGGTCGTTGCAACAATCGCTTGCTCGTCATTGATGCGATACACGGCCGCATCATCAGCTGTTTCAGTGCCCACGAGCAGGTCAGGAAAGAACTGCTTGGGCAATGTGCTCTGGCCAATCAATTTGGCCAGTACGCCGGGTGCAATCTTGCAGCCACAACCTCCACCGTGGGAGAGCGAGGTCAGCCGGGGAGCGACGGGTGTCAAAGAATTCTGGGTATCTATAGAGGTCATGTTGCGCCAATGTGCGAGGCAGCCTGTCTACGCTGTGGCTGCAGATCTGGAGTGAGATTGCACGGCCAACGTGCAATGCCCAGTATTGTGCGCTGGTTCGCAAGTCGTTTTCTTTCAGGGCACCCATCAGGGTCTTCACCGTAGCGATGCTGGGCGGAAAACAAAAAATCCACGCACTGGTGAAATGCGTGGATTTTTTGGCAGACCTGCGTCAACGAACGAGGTCTAGAAAATCAAGTCATTGATTAATCGATTGATTTTTTTGGTGTATTGGCGGAAGGGGCGGGATTCGAACCCGCGGTGGGCTATTAACCCACACACGCTTTCCAGGCGTGCGACTTAAGCCACTCATCCACCCTTCCGAAGCTGAAATTCTAACCTGGATTTATAAGTCATTTGGAATTTTGCGGCCAATTCCATCTAAAAATTTCCTCGACTGGTTTGGCGCTTTGCCCAACTTCTGCGTGGTAGTTCAGTATAAACCCTGGTGAAAAACACATTGATACAAATCAGAACGGCATCTGAAAGATGTACAGCAAATAGATAAATGGAACAAAAAATGCAATCTTGTGTATTTCAACTTGGTAAATCAATATGCGCCGAGTTCACCAAAGTGAATTACTCCTCGATAAGCCCTTGCCATGGTCGCTCTACGATGAAGGCGGCAACCTACTGCTACGGGCGGGCTATGTCATCAGTATTCCTCGCCATTTAAGCTCCCTGCTCAAACGTGGAGCCTATGTACAGACCTCGGTCAACGCCACCCCTACTTTTGTGCAGGCAACGCCTTCACCAGACGCCGGTAGCGACTATGTCTTCAGATCCAAAGCCTTGCCCACAGTACAACCTGTTTTTGGCCGAGCAGAGGCCTTGGCCCAGACACTCAAGCGCCTACACGCCCATTTACAAGCCCAATCGTTGCAGGCAGAACTGCGCACTATTGTGCGCAGCCTAGCCCACTCACTGATTCAGGCTTGTACTGATGATGCCGACGCTCTGCTGGCCGCATTTCATCTTGATCGGCAGTCTCCCTACCTGGTCATTCAGCAGTTATTGGGCTGCGTTTTCACGGAAATCGCGGCCCGAGAAATGGGGCTGGATGAAGACACCCGTCTGTCCTTGGCCTGCGCCAGCCTGACACGCGATATTGCGCTGCTGCCCTGGCAAGCCCAATTGGACATGCAAACTCAGGGGCTGGATGCGCAGCAAAACGCACTCATCAAAAACCACCCCACGCGCTCGGCAGAAATTTTGGCCTCGCTGGGGGTGGACGATCCGCTGTGGCTGCAACTGGTGCGCCAGCACCATGAGCGCATGGATGGCTCTGGCTACCCCCACGCCCTGCAAGGCGATGCCATCCTGCCCGGAGCGCGGCTGCTGGCGATTGCCGATTCCTACGCCGCCATGGTCACGCCGCGCGCGAATCGCTCGGGCAAATTCCCCAAGGAAGCGCTCAAGGCACTGTATCTGCAGCGCGCCGTGTTGTATGACGAGGAACTGCTGCGCCTGGCCGTGGGCTCTGTCACTACCTTGCCGCCGGGCACCATGGTGCGGCTGGCCAGCGATGAGCTGGGCGTCATCCGCACGCGCCAGAAAAAAGACCAGCCGCACGATGTATGGGCGCTGTACGACCGAAACGGCATGCCCATCATGAATCCCGTGCGCCGCGATGCCCGCGATCCCGCCTATGCCATCACCGGCGTGATCCGCGTTGAAGAATGCCGCTCCGCCCCGTTGCTAATGAAGCGGCTGTGGACCCACCTCTGAGAGACCTCCCCATGAAGAAAAACTTTCCCGTGACCACGCACCAGGTGGAGCTTGCGTCGGGCATCAACCTGGTCTCCAAAACCGACCTCAAAGGCATCATTACCTATGCCAATGAGGCATTTGTCCAAGTCAGCGGCTACACACTCGACGAGCTGCAGGGCCAAAGCCACAACCTGGTGCGCCACCCCGATATGCCACCGGCCGCCTTTGCCGATATGTGGAAAGTGCTGCGCAGCGGCAAACCCTGGCAAGGGTTGGTCAAAAACCGCTGTAAAAACGGTGACTTTTACTGGGTCGATGCCTGTGTGGTGCCGATTCGCCGCAATGAGCAAACCATTGGCTATATGTCGGTACGCCAACGTGCAGACCCGCAGGCCGTGGCCGCCATTGAAAAGGTCTACCAAACCATGCATGCCGGCGCCATGCCCCGCGTGTGGAAGCTGCCTGCCTGCTTGGGCATCCGCTTTGGCATGCGGGCAGGCACAGCCTTCGTCGCGCTGCTGATGCTTGCTGGTGGTGGGCTAGGCATTGGCGGCCTGCAACTGGCCGATGCGGCCTTTGCCCGCATGTACCACCAGCAGTTTGAACCCGCTATTGCCGTCGGACAGCTCGAAGCCAAGTTCAACGCCATCCGCGCCAATATGCTCGAAGCGCAATTGGTACGGCGCGACAACCCCGACTCCGCAGCCCCGTCGCAAATGGTGCAGTTGCAAGACTATTACGACGAGATCGATGAAATCTTTGGCCAACTGCAGGCCTCCCAATTGGCCGCGTCGCCCGGGCATACAGCGCTGACAGAGGCCCTCAAGGGCTACACCGCGCAAGCCCGGTTGCTACTGACGCAAAACAGTCCTGCCGACAGCTCGCCGGCCAGCCTGGTTGCCGTGCAGCAATCCCTGTTAGAGCTGGAGCACAAAGCCATCTTGACGACCCAGGCCCTGCGCCAGACACTGGCCCACGCCGCGCAACAGGAATTTAGCGCCACGCTGGAGCGCAACGCGCGCATTCGCCACCTGGCCATCGCCGGTATTGCGCTGGGGTTGATACTAGTGATCGTGGTCGGGCACCTGTTTATTCGCGGCATTGTCAGCCCGCTCAATACCGCGATTAGGCGCCTGAACCGGATTGCCGAAGGCGATCTACAAGGCGCCACCGACCTGTCCGGCACGGGCGAGACGGCTCAACTCAACAACGCTGCCACCGTCATGCAACAGCACCTGAAAGTCATGCTCGACGAAATTGCACTGGCAGCGCGCCGTATTCACTGCCACTGCCAAAAACTCAATGCTGCGCTGTATGAAGTCACCGAACACTCCGAAGCGCAGCACGACCAGGTCTACTCCGCCATCCGCGCGCTAAATGCCGCCACCGCTGAAACCAGCGACCTGAGCCAACGCGCCGAGCGCCTGATGCACCTGGCCGGCAGCGCCGACGAGAACCTTGCCCACGAAACCCGTGAGTTGGCCACCGCCACTCGCCTGACCGCTTTTGGCGCCGAAGAAGTCGCCAGCTCCATGCGCCAGGTGGCAGACCTGATTGTGGAAAACCGGGGCGAGGCGCAACTGGCATGGCAAGCCTCGGAAGAGTTAATTCGCACTGCGCGTGAACTCAATAACCTGGTGGATTTCTTTGAGCCTCAGAAGGGGGAACGGGTGTAGGCAAAAGAGGGGTTATTAATTTCTTTTATTGCTTGGGTACTGATTTTTAAGGCTCGTCATCAATTGAGCCAAGCGGTAGCCGCAGCCAAGTGAATACCACCTAAGAATGCGCATGCAGTTTTGTCGTAGCGCGTGGCTATGCAGCGGTATTGCTTCAAACGGGCAAAGAAGTTCTCAATAAGGCGCCTGGCTTTGTAAAAGTGCCTGTCGCACTTGCGATTTTCTTTGCCGTTTTTGCGGCTTGGGGTTTGAAGCCCACCTTTGCACCTGCGCTGTGCTGGTGGGCCGCACGATGGCCGAATCAATCATTGTGTATTCGTTGTTTGGCGTGAGGCTCTCTTTTTACGCGCACTCTCCAGCAATTGCCGGATCACTTCGAACTATTAGCGCTTGATGGCACAGGAGGAGGGTAAATTTTTCTTATCCACCGAGCTTCTCACATTCAGCAAATGAGACTTTGAGCAGGTTCTTAAATATTTTTAAACAGACTGGCTGCCTTGTTGCACCACACGCATAGCTGAAGCGATCAGACCCGAGACTTCTGACAGATTGCTAGGCACAATCAGGGTGGTATTGGCGTCTTGGGCTACTTTGCTGTAAGCATCGACGGCACTTTCTGCGACCTTGAGTTGCACGGCCTGTTGACCGCCTGGTTGCTGGATTGCGATGGCAACTCTTTCTAATGCTTGCGCAGTAGCCTCTGCCACAGTGGTGATGGCTGTGGCATCGCCCTGTGCTTTGTTAATCGCTGCTTGCTTTTCGCCTTCAGAGCGGGCAATGAAGGCTTCACGCTCACCCGTGGCAATATTGATTTGTTCTTGCCGGCGCCCTTCAGAAGCTGCGATCAGTGCACGCTTTTCACGCTCGGCGGTGATTTGAGCTTGCATGGCGCGCAAGATTTCGTTGGGGGGTGTCAGATCCTTAATTTCATAGCGCAGCACTTTTACGCCCCAGTTCAGCGCTGCCTCGTCGATGGCATTGACCACCTGCGCGTTGATCATGTCGCGCTCTTCAAAGGTTTTGTCCAGTTCCAGCTTGCCGATTACGCTGCGCAGCGAAGTTTGTGCCAGCTGCGTTACAGCCATGATGTAGTTGGACGAGCCATAGCTGGCACGCATGGGGTCAGTCACCTGAAAGTACAAGATACCGTCGACTTGCAGTTGTGTGTTATCACGCGTAATACACACTTGACTAGGGACATCCAGCGGAATTTCTTTCAAGCTGTGCTTGTAAGCAACTTTGTCGATGAAGGGAACGATGAAGTTCAGCCCCGGAGTTAATGTGCCTGCGTATTTACCCAGGCGCTCTTTCACCCACGCATGCTGTTGGGGTACAACTTTCACCGATTGCGCTATAAAAATGGCGGCAATGACAAAAATAACAATTGCGAATTCCATGCTCAATGCCTTTGAAAAGAAGAAAAGTAGAAGAAAGCCTAGTAGCGCAATAAAATGGGACGCTAAGCCTTGTCCACAATAAGCCGGCTACCTTGCAACTCAACAACGCGGTACAAACCGGGTACGGGCATGCTGCCTGCACGCAGAGCTACAGTCCAGTGGCTACCGCGATAGGGGATGCGAGCGGTGCCATCAGTTCCCCATTCTGGAACGTGCAAGGTCTCGCCAATGTCCAAATTCAAATCTGGGTTGGCTGTTGCGGGTAGTTGCGGACCACGTTTGCGTCGAATACGACGCCCAAGCACTACTGAGAGTGCGCCAACTATAGCGCTTGCTGTAATTTGCCAAGACCAATCCAACCCCGCATGGGCAGCTACGGCCCCAGCAGCCAGCCCTAAAGCAATCATGAGTAAATAGATGCTGCCTGTCAGTAACTCAGCAGCGATGGTGACGCCAGTCAGAATCCACCAAAAAGTGCTCGGGGCCATAGCGTGAACTCCTGTGCGCTCTATTGAAGCTTGTATTGTTATGAAAGATGCTGCAAAACATGGAAAAACACAGTCCTTTGCAGCGAAAGCATAGATATTACTTACACTGCGCGGCTATCTGACTTTTATTGATCCCGACTGCAAAGGGCTGCGCATGAAATTCCGTTTTCCCATCGTTATCATCGACGAGGATTACCGTTCCGAAAACACGTCTGGCTTGGGCATCCGTGCTTTAGCGCAGGCTATCGAGGTTGAAGGTTTTGAGGTCTTGGGTGTCACCAGTTACGGTGATCTGAGTCAGTTTGCGCAGCAGCAAAGCCGTGCCAGTGCGTTTATTTTGTCGATCGATGATGAAGAGCTGACGGGTGACAACGAAGACCCGATCATTCACAGTCTGCGCAGCTTCATCGGAGAAGTACGCCGCAAAAATGAAGATGTGCCGATCTACATCTACGGTGAAACCAAAACCGCGCGCCATCTGCCCAACGACATCCTGCGCGAGTTGCATGGCTTCATTCACATGTTTGAAGACACGCCCGAGTTCGTTTCCAAACACATCATTCGCGAAGCCAAGAATTACCTGGAAAGCGTGCAGCCACCCTTCTTTAAGGCGCTGCTCGACTATGCCGAAGACGGCTCGTACAGCTGGCACTGCCCCGGTCACTCCGGTGGCGTGGCGTTTTTGAAGAGTCCCGTGGGCCAGATGTACCACCAGTTTTACGGTGAAAACATGCTTCGCGCCGACGTATGCAACGCGGTGGAAGAGTTGGGCCAGCTGCTGGACCACAACGGCGCGATTGGCGAGAGCGAGCGCAATGCCGCGCGCATCTTCAATGCCGATCACTGCTACTTTGTGACTAATGGCACGTCCACGTCCAACAAAATCGTCTGGCACCACACCGTGGCGCCGGGTGATGTGGTAGTGGTGGACCGCAATTGCCACAAGTCCATCTTGCACGCCATCATCATGACGGGTGCGATTCCGGTGTTCTTGAAGACCACGCGCAACCACTTTGGCATCATTGGCCCGATCCCGCAAAGCGAGTTCTCGATCGAGTCCATTCAGGCCAAGATTGCCGCCAACCCGCTGCTCAAGGGCGTGGATGCCAAAACCGTCAAGCCGCGCGTGCTGACGCTGACGCAGTCCACCTACGATGGCGTGCTCTACAACACCGAAACCATCAAGACCATGCTGGACGGCTACATCGCCAACCTGCACTTTGATGAGGCCTGGTTGCCGCACGCGGCCTTCCACCCCTTCTATGGCACCTACCACGCCATGGGTAAAAAGCGCATTCGCCCGAAAGAGTCGGTGGTGTATGCCACGCAGTCCATCCACAAGCTGCTGGCCGGTATCAGCCAGGCTTCGCACGTGCTGGTGCAGGACTCGCAAAACGAAAAGCTGGATCACCATTTGTTCAACGAGGCGTACTTGATGCACACCTCGACCAGCCCACAGTACTCCATCATTGCCAGCTGCGACGTGGCCGCGGCCATGATGGAGCCGCCCGGAGGCACCGCGCTGGTGGAAGAGTCCATTTTGGAAGCGCTGGACTTTCGCCGTGCCATGCGCAAGGTGGACGCAGAGTTTGGCGACGACGACTGGTGGTTTGAAGTCTGGGGCCCTGAAAAACTCGCCGATGAAGGCGTGGGCCGCGCAGAAGACTGGATCATTCGCGGCAAAGATGGGTCTACCAAAACCAAGTCCAAGAAAAAGAACGGCAAGCAGTTCGACAACTGGCACGGTTTTGGTGATTTGGCTGACGGCTTCAACATGCTGGACCCGATCAAGTCCACCATCGTCACGCCCGGCCTAGACT